>Ga0193716_1002065_pt1 | contig 11489 bp, 6 predicted proteins | sample U2c1metaG_FD_145901 | JGI IMG/M metagenome (GOLD analysis project Ga0193716, IMG submission 145901) | Soil microbial communities from a riparian zone of the East river system, Colorado, United States - U2c1 | ecosystem: Environmental > Terrestrial > Soil > Riparian zone | place: USA: East River...
CCGACTTTGATGTCTGCGATGGCCGACAGCGGCACCTGGCCCGTGCTGGCCGTCTGGGTCGGCAGATAGAGCGACCCCAACGATTGGAGATTCGGCAAGCGGTCCCGCTTGGCCACGAGGATCACGCGGTATTGCGTCGACTGATTGAAAATCGTCGTGACGATGCGCTGGCCGAGCGCGTCGTAAAGCGCGTTGTCGATGGTCGCCGGGGTGATGCCGTAACGCGCTGCAAGCTGGCGATGGACCTCGACGTTGACCGTCAACCCCTCGTTGTTGAGGTCGCTGGTGACGTCGTTGATCGACTCGATCTGCTTTATCTTGTCGACGAGCTGCGGGACGTATTTCTCGAAGTCCTGCTGACTGGGGCCGCGCAGCACGAACTGGTATTGGTTGGGCGAAATCGTCGTACTGAGCGTCAAATCCTGTTCGGGCTGCAGATAGAGCTTGATGCCGGGAACGCCGGCCGCTTCGTTCTGAATGCGCCTCGCGATCTGCTCGGCGGTGAGCGAGCGGTCTTCGACCCCCTTGAGATTGATCAGAAAGCGCCCGTTGTTCAGGGTCGTATTGGTGCCGTCGATGCCGACATACGAGGTCAGGCTGGTCACGTCGGCGTCTTTCAGGATCGCGTCGGCCAACGCCGTCTGCCGCACCACCATCGCCTGGTACGAGACGGAGTTGTCGGCGACGCTGATCCCCTGAATGACGCCGACATCCTGCACGGGGAACAGTCCTTTCGGAATGACGACATAGAGGATTCCCGTCAGTCCCACGGTAATGACGGCCACGAGCAGGGTCAGTCCCTGATGGCGCAATACCCAGCGCAGGCCGCGCTCGTAGGCGCTCAGCGTCTTGTTGAACAATCCTTCGCTGATGCGCTCGAATCGGCTCGGATCGCGCTCGGATTGCCGTCGCAGCATGCGCGCGCAGAGCATCGGCACGAGGGTCAACGAGACGATGCCGGAAAGCACGATCGTGATCGCGAGCGTGACCGCGAATTCGCTGAACAAGCGTCCGATCACACCGCCCATGAACAACAGCGGGATGAGCACGGCGATCAGCGACACCGTCAGCGAGAGAATGGTGAAGCCGATCTGCCCGGCCCCGGTCAGCGCCGCGTCGAGCGGGCTCATGCCCTCCTCGAGGTAACGCACGATGTTCTCGATCATCACGATCGAATCGTCGACGACAAAGCCGGTGGCGATGATCAGCGCCATCAGCGAGAGATTGTCGATCGAGTAGCCGAGCTTGTACATCACCGCCAGCGTGCCGATCAGGGAAACCGGCACGGAAATGCTCGGGATGATCGTCGCCGGCAGATTCCGCAGGAAGACGAAGATCACCAGGACGACGAGCACGATCGCCAGCACCAGCTCGAAGAAGGCGTCGTCGACGGAAGAACGGATCACCCCGGTACTGTCCGCCACGATTTCGACGTGCATCGAGGGGGGCAGGCTAGCCAGCAGCTGCGGCAGCTGTTGCTTGATTTGATTGACGGTCTTGATGACGTTGGCACCCGGCTGACGCTGGACGTTGAGCACGATCGCCGCCGTGCCGTTGAACCAGGCGCCCTGCTCGATATTCTGGGCGGCCTGGCTGACCGTGGCCACGTCGCGCATCAAGACCGGCGAGCCGTTTTGGTAGGCAATGACCGTATCGAGATAGTCCTGCGGATCCGAAATCTGATCGTTGTCGTTGATCGTGTAATCGAGATCGGGACCGTCGAAATTGCCCTTCGGCTGGCTCAATGTGATGTTGCTGAGCAGCGTGCGCAGATCGTCGATGCTGAGCCCGTAGGCGGCGAGCTTTTGCGGGTTCGCCTCCACCCTGATCGCCGGTACGTTGCCGCCGGCCGGGCTGACGAGGCCGACGCCGGGCACCTCGGCGATCTTGGAAGCGAGCCGATTGTTGGCGATGTCCTGCAATTGGGTGAGCGACATCGCCTTGGACGTCACCGCCAGCGTCAGGATCGGCTGATCTGCCGGATTGACTTTCGCGTAGGTCGGAGGCGCCGGCAGGCCGCTCGGCAACAGGCTGTTGGCCGCGTTGATTGCCTCCTGCACGTCCTGCTCGGCGACATCGAGGTTCATCGACAGATCGAACTGCAAGGTGATGATCGAGGCCGTCGAGGAACTCGACGAGGTCATTTGCTGCAGGCCGGGAATCTGGCCTAGCTGCACTTCGAGCGGTGCCGTCACCGTGGTCGACATCACCTGCGGGCTCGCGCCGGGATAGAATGTCTGCACCTGGATCGTCGGGTAGTCGACGTCGGGCAAGGACGAAACAGGCAGGAAGCCCACCGAGACGAGACCGACGAGCACGAGGGCGATCATCAGCAGCGACGTCGCCACCGGCCTCACGATGAACAGATGGGAAATGTTCATCGATCGCGTTCGCGGCTCATCTGCCCGGCAACGGGGCGTCGTTGCCGCCAGTCTTCCTTGCGGGCGATGGCGATCCCGAAGTCCGGGAGACTCGCTGCGCCGACGCCGTCGCGACCTTGATCTTCGCGCCGTCACTCAATCGGTCGGTGCCGTCGGTGACGACGGTGTCGCCGGGACTGAGGCCGCTGGCGATAACGGTGTTCTGGCCGTCACTCGGCCCCAGCGTGACCTTGTGCACCGAAGCCGTATCATCCTTGTTCACGAGGTAGACGTAGTTGCCCGGCGCGCCACTCAGCACGGCTGCCGCCGGCACGAGCACGGCCTGATGCAACGTATCCACGAGCAACTGAACGTTGACGAATTCGCTGGGAAACAGGGCTTCGTCGTCGTTGGCAAAGGCGGCGCGCAATGTGACGGTGCCGGTGCCCGTGGTCATCTGATTGTTGATGGCATACAGCGTGCCCGTCGCAAGCTGTTTACCACCATCGCTGGTGTAAGCCATCACTGGCAACTTCACGCCTGCTGCGTGGAACCGCTCGACCACTTTCTGGAGATCGTTCTGAGCAACCGTGAATTCGACCGTCGTCGGCTTGATCGTCGTGACGACGGCAACTCCGGTACTCGATGAGCCGGTGATGTAGTTACCCGGATCGACGAGACGCAGGCCCACACGGCCTGCGACGGGCGAGGCGATGCGGCAATAGGAGAGGTTGAACTTTGCCGTCTCGACCGCTGCCTGGTCGAGCCTTACCGTGCCCTCGTTCTGTTGGACGACATAGGCTTGGTCTTCGGCCTGCTGACGCGCGATGGAGTTCTGCCCGACGAGCTTCTGGTAGCGCGCGAGGTCCATCTTCGCCTCGTCGAGGAGGCCCTGGTCGCGCTGCAGCGTTCCAATGGCCTGATCGAGTGCCGCCTGGTACGGACGGGGGTCGATCTGCGCCAGCACTTGATCCTTCTGCACGTCCTGCCCTTCCTGAAAGGGCACTTCGGTCAAATAACCGCTGACGGCTTGGTTGGGCATGACGGTGACCGTGGCGGTCGGCGTGACGGTACCCAGTTCGTTCAGAATTACCGGCATATCGCCGTGCGTCGCTTGTGTAACCCTGACAATCTGTGCCGCGGCTCCTCTCGTCCGCGGCTTTTGCGCCAACTTCTGCCAGAGTACGATGGCGATCAGGATCAGCACCGCCGACGCCACGATCCAACGCATGCGATGGACGCGCGGGTGGTTGGTCGTTTGTGTGTTCACAACTTCGTTCATGCGGTTGGACTGCCGTGAGGCGGGCGACCCGGATGCTCAGTTGCCCTGCGAGCCCGTGCCGCCCGTGGACGGTCCGCCTGAGCCATTGGAGTTGCGATTATGACGGTGCCTTTTCCTACTGGGTTGGTTGGTGGAGCCTGCTCCAGAGGAGTTCGGGTTCCCGGGAGTAGCGGCCGGACCGGTGGTAAGAGGCGACGGCTGAGGCGTACCGTTGTTCGTCTGGGCGAAAGCGGACGGAGCGAACAAAATTAGCGCCGCCATTGATACGCAGAAGACGCTCTTTGAGACGGACATTATGTGCCTTTCTCAGCTAGTTCGAGTTGGGGGAGGTGAGTGGCGTTGAGATACCGTGCGCTACAAGGTGCCTAAGCCCGGCCGACGTGGATTGAAGGCAGATGCTTTCAATACGAAGCGCTTCTCCAGGACGTGCCCGCCAATATCGTTTGCTCTGACAAAGGCAAGCTGACGTCGCACGGTTTGTGAAACGACGCGAGCCGTGCAGCTACTTCCAAGCGCACCAGGGACGGCAAGAGACGATAGGACAATCAGGCTTTGTAGGATCCGCCTCACCGTGTGCTCCGGGCGGCAGTGTCCGACCACGCCACCTTCGTACGGGCGCTGGCGCGGGACGAGACGGCGTAAGCTAACGTCTGGCCCGGCGATTCCTGAGGCGCGTGAGCTGCTGGTCGGCCACGACGCCGATCAGGATCACCGTGCCCATCACGGCGAAGTTGAGCGAGCTCGGGATGCCGAGCAGGTTCACCAGGTTCTGCAGGATCTGCAGCAGGATGGCACCCAGCACAATGCCGAGAATCGACCCCTCGCCGCCGCGCAGGGAGCAGCCGCCCAGCACGGCGGCGGCGATGGCATAGAGCTCGTAGAAATTGCCGTGCGACGCCGGCGAAATCGAGCGCGTGTACATCGCGAGGTAAATCGAGGAGAGACCCGCCAGGCCGCCGCTGATGATATAGGCCGCCGCCACGATGCGCTGCGTACGGATGCCCGAGTAGCGCGCCGCCTCCTCGTTCTTGCCGACGGCGAACAGATAGCGGCCGAACACCGAGCGATGCAGCAGCACCCCCATCACGACAGCCACCGCGAGGAACATGATGAAGGAATGCGGCACGCCGAGGGTGCGGCCCGTCGTCAGCCACTCGAGCGTCGGGAAGGTTTGGCCGAACTCGAAGCCGGCGGTGCCGTCGTTGGTGTAGTAGCGCGCAACGCCGCGGTAGATCAGCAGGCCGCACAGGGTGACGATGAACGGCTGCAGGCGCAGGCGGGTGACGAGGAAGCCGTGGATCGCGCCCAGCACGATACCGCCGAACACGACAATGAGCAGGGCAAGCCACCAGCTCAGCTGCCAGGTCACGAGCAGATCGACGAAGATGACGCCCAGCAGGGCGAAGATCGAGCCGATCGCGAGGTCGATGCCGCCGGTGATGATGACGAAGCCCTCGCCGATCGAGAACAGTCCGAACAGGCCGATCAGGTTCGCCGTATTGCCGAGGTTGATCGGCGACAGGAAGCGCGGGTTCAGGATGGCCACGACGAGGCCCACCACGAGGATCAGCAGGAAGAGGCCGAGATCCTTCTTCAGCATGACACGGCCTCCGCTTCCTGCATGTCGTGCCGGCCAACGGCCAGCCGCATCACATTCTCCTCGCTGAACTCAGGCCGCGCGAGGAAGCCGCCGATCCGGCCCTCGCGCATGACCACGATGCGGTCGCTGACGCCGATCACCTCCTCCATGTCGCTCGAGATCATGAGGACGGCGACGCCGGAATCGGCAAGTCCGCGCATCAACTTGTAGATTTCCGACTTCGAGCCGACATCGATGCCGCGTGTCGGCTCGTCGAAGATGACGACCTTCGGCGTCATCGACAGCCACTTCGCCAGCACGACCTTCTGCTGGTTGCCGCCCGACAGGGTGCCGACGATCGTGTCGATGGAGGCCGTCCTGATGTCGAGCGCAGCACTGCGCTCGACAGCGTTGCGGCGCTCGGCACCGATGCGGATGAGCAGGCGCGAGGCGAAGGCTGAGAGGTTGGCGAGCGAGATGTTCTCGTTCACCGACGATTCGAGCACCAGCCCGGACCGCTTGCGGTCCTCCGGCACGAGGAAGATGCCGAGATCGATGGCATCGCGCGGCGAGCGTATGGAGACCTTCAGGCCGTCGAGGCGCAATTCCCCGCCGGCCGGGCGGTCGATGCCGAAGATGGCGCAGGCGAGCTCGGTGCGGCCGGCGCCGACCAGGCCCGCCATGCCGAGGATCTCACCCGAGAACAGGGAAAGGTCGAGCGCGTGCGCGGCGTGCGCCGCCGTCCTGAAGCCCGCGATCTCGAGCACCGCAGCGCCGGGTGCGCGGCTGGCCGGTATATGGAGCGATTTCAGGTCGCGGCCGATCATCATGCGGATCATGGCATCGTGCTTGATCTGGCCGCGCGCCAACTCACCGCCCCCCAATTCACCGACGACGGCGCCGTCGCGCAGCACCACGACCCTGTCGGCGCAGTGCTCGACCTCGTTCAAGCGGTGCGAGATGAAGATCACCGCCACGCCGCCGGCCTTCAGTTCGGCGATCACCTTCAAGAGGCGCGCCGTCTCCGAGGCGGTGAGGCTCGAGGTCGGCTCGTCCATGATGACGATGTGCGCCTCGAGCGACAGCGCCTTCGCGATCTCGACGAGCTGGCGCTGGGCGAGCGACAGGTCGGCGACCGGCGTATCCGCCTCGAAGTCGACGCCGAGCCGCCGCAGCAGCGGCGTCACCTTTGCCTCCAGCGCCGTCCGGTCGATCAGCTTCAACGGCCCGCCGAAGACCGGCTCGCGCCCGATCATCACGTTGGCCGCCACGTCGAGATTGTCGAAGAGATTGAGCTCCTGGTGCACGAAGGCGATTCCCACTGCCATGGCGCCGGCGACCGTGAGCGAGGCATGCTCGGCACCCTCGATGCGGATCGTGCCTTCGCTCGGCTCGACGACCCCGCCCAGGATCTTCATCAGGGTCGATTTGCCGGCGCCGTTCTCGCCGATCAGCGCCAGCACCTCGCCGCGCCCGACGCGGAGGTTGACGCGATCGAGCGCCTTCACCCCGGGATAGGTCTTGCTGACCGATACGAGTTCGAGAAGCGGCGGAGACGTCACGTCATCTTCCGGACCGCGAGCCTCCGGCTCGCTCATTCTTCCGAGCGAGCCGGAGGCTCGCGGTCCAGAAGAGCAAGAGGCATCAGCCTTACTTCTTGCCCTGCCGCGTCTTCAGCTCCGCCCAGAAGTCATCGACGTTGCTCTTGTCGATGATCTTGGTCGGCACGATGATCAGGTGGTTCGCGGGGATGAAGGACTTGTCGCCCTCGAGGTATTTGGCCATGTCCTTCATGCCCTGATAGCCCCATTCATAAGGCTGCTGCACGACGGTACCGACGATCGTGCCTTCCTTCACGCCGCCCAGGGTGATCGGGTCCTCGTCGAAGCCGATGATCGTCACCTTGCCGATCTTGCCGGCCTCCTTCAGCGCCTCGTAGATGCGCGGCGTGTTGTAGGAATAGAAGCCGACCATGCAGTTGATTTCCGGACGGGCGGTGATCGTGTCCTCGACGTTGCGCTTGGCGCGCGTCTGGTCGATGTCGTCGGCGCGGACGTCGACCAGCTCGATCTTCGAGCCCTTGATGGTCTCCTTCACGCCCTCGATGCGCTCGCGCGCATTGTCGGCACCCGGCAGGCCGACGAAGCCCATGCATTTGCCGCCGTTGGGCAGCGCCTTCAGCATCAGCTGGCCGGCCTGCTTGCCGGCGTCGGTGTTCGAGGAGCCGATATAGGCGATGCGTTTGCTGTTGGGCGCGTCGCTGTCGGTGGTGAACAGGGCGACCTGCCCGCCGACGCGGTTCAGCGCGTCGCCCATGGTCTTGGGGTCGACCGCGCTCACCATGATACCGGCGACGCCGGCGGCGACGAGATCGTCCATCATGCGCGTCTGGATGGCCGCCGACGACTGCTCGGGATACTTGAAGACGAGCGTGTAGTTCGGCAGTTCGCCTTGTGCCTTCTTGACGCCGGCTTCGGCCGCCTTCCAGAAATCGGAGGCGCCGTTGACCACGAAGGCCAGGGTTTTCTTGTCCGCCGATTGCGGGGCTCCGGCAAAACTGACCAGGGCGGCTGTGGCGGCGGTAGCAATCAACAGTTTCTTCACGATCGTCCTCCCTTTTTTGTGAGTGTTACGATGCGATCGTCGATCGATTTGATGTCGATTGAGCGACCAAATCGTTGTCGAACAGCTATCCAGAAGCCGGCGGGGTCGTCAACCCTTACGGGAAAGTTGCGGGTCGGTTTGCAGAGCAGATGCGCCCGAAGGTCTGGAAGAGCGCGCATCCTCACGGTAACTTCGGACAGACGCGCTGAAGCTAGGGACGGCACCTTCGCAACGGCAGGCCGACCGCCTGTTCCGACGAGGCCATCGATGGGCAGCAACACGACGCTCGCCACGGGAAGCGGCGATATCCTCGAACGGCTGCTGGCTATACGGCCGGATCGGCGCGACGCCCTTCGGCCCTATGTCCAGAGAGTGAAGCGACTCCGCAACGAATGCGGTTGCGCCATGAGTGGTGCTTTCCTGGTCGGCGCGATCGGCCTTCTGATCGTCCGCCACCTGTTTCTTCCGGATATCGTTCCAATGCCGCTGCTCGGCGAAGTGTTGGCGAGCGCAGCCTTCGTCATCGGCGTGGGCATGATCGGCAAGGCGGCGGGCATCGGCATCGCGCGAGTCCGGCTCGCCCTGCTCTATCGGGGCCTTCGCATGCGCTATCGAGGGGAAGGAGTCTGACGATGTCCACCTGCACGAAGTGGGTCAATACATTGGTCATCTCCTGCAAGGACTGGAGCGCGCAACTCGACTACACCTGCACGACATGGGCCGACGAGGGATCGGACCAATGCTCGCAATGGGCCGACGAAGGCTCGAGCCAATGCACGTCCTGGGAAGAGTGCCACTGGTACACGCCCTGGGACTGCATCGCCGGCTTCTTCTGCCGTGCCTACTACTGGGTGGCGAACTGGGTTTGCCAGGCCTGGTACTGGCTCGCGAAATGGGTTTGCATCGCCTTCGCCTGGATCGTGAATACCGTCTGTGTCCTGTTTTCCTGGGCGTTTCAGCTCGTCTGCGTCGCCTGGGACACGCTCCGCTGCGCTCTCCTCGCCCTTCTCAAACTCCTCGCCAGCCTCAGGGGGCGGGGCAGGCCGGCGCCGCCGAAAATCCAGCATGTCTTCGTGCTGACGCTCGAGAACAGGGCCTTCGACCATATGCTGGGCTTCAGCGGGATCACCGGTGTCGATCCCGCCGGCAACCCGACGGTCTTCAACGCAGGCTTCGATCCCGTCCTCAGCAGCAACATCGATCCCACGACGCTGGCAACCGTGGCGGTCAGCACGCCGGCGGATTTCGCCCTGGAGGGCATCGACAAGGATCCCGGCCACGAATTCGAGAACACCCTTGTCGCACTGTGCGGCGAGAACGCGGTGTATAATCCGGTGCTCGGCGGCTATCCGCCGATCGACAATTCAGGCTTCATCCAGAACTACCTCGACGGCGGCTCGACCACGCCGGACCGCATCATGCACTGTTACGATCCCCGGCAGTTGCCCGTGATCAACGCGCTCGCCCGGGAGTTCGCGGTCTGCGACCAGTATTTCTCGTCGCTGCCGGGCCCCACCTGGCCCAACCGCTTCTTCCAGCTTGCGGCCACTTCCGGCGGGCTCGACGGCAGCCCCAGCTCGCTCGACGTCGTCACCTCGACGACCGTGGCGGGCTACGCGTTCCAGAACGGCAACATCTTCGACCTGCTGGATGCCAATTGCATCGACTGGACGATCTTCGAAGGCGACGACTTCCCGGTCAGTTTCGCGCTGGAAGGCATGAACCTCAATCTCCTGCAGGGGCGGTTCAAGGGCTTCGATGACTTCGCAGCGGAACTGAACAAGCCGAGTTTCGGCACGCCGTTCGTGTTCATCGAGCCGAAATACGGCGCGAAGGAGTTCGATGCGACGGGACCCGGCGACTTCTCGTGCGGCAATTCCATGCATCCGCTCGACGACGTCACGCGCGGCGAGGCGCTGATCAAGCAGGTCTACGAAACGATCCGCAATTCGCCGCATTGGGAGCACTCCCTGCTGATCGTCACCTTCGACGAGCACGGCGGTTTCTACGATCACGTGGCACCTGGCCCGGCAGTGCCGCCCGGCGATCTCGAGACGACACGCTACATCCAGCACAACTTCAAGTTCGACCAGCTGGGCGTCCGTGTCCCCGCCCTCGTCATCTCGCCCTACATTCCGCGCGGCGTGATCGACCACACGCTCTATGACCATACCTCCATGCTGGCGACGGTGGAGCGTTTGTTTGGCATCGGCAATCTCACCAATCGGGACAAGGCCGCCAACGACATGCTGGGCCTCCTGACCCTGGCCGCACCCAGAACCGACAGCCCCACGACGCTGCCGCCGGTCGCCGCCAACCTCAATCCGCTGAACTGCGACGACGACGATGCAAGCGTTGACGTGCTCCTGGCCAGGCGGTCGGAATTGCGTCTGGCCCGCGAGCGCGGCACCTACCGGGGCAGGGAGGTGGCGCAATCGCTGGTGCGATCCACCCAGGTCGGTTTCCTCCAGGTCGCGCTGCTCAAGGCCCTGGTGGGCACGACGCCACCCGATCGCGGCCAGTGGATCGAGGACTACACGGCAATAGAGACCAGCGTGGACGCCGCGATCTTCATGACCGAGGCCAAGCTGAAGCTGCGCCACGGCATCGACGTCAAGAAGGTCGAGCGCGAGGGACGCCGCGAGGCGGCGCGCACGAGGAGATACCTGAGGCGTTGATTGGAAATCGTTGGACGGAGAGGGCTCGACGAAGCGCCAGAGGCCGAAGTCGCGATTCTGCCCACCGTTGAGGGCAATGGCATCGACCTCACTCCCACAGCTCGACCGTGGCGACGCTCCTACGGTGAGGCGTGGGCCTTCAAGGCGATCGAGGCTACGACTTGCCCAGCCATCTCCCGGCAAGGCACTCAAGCTGACCTCGGGTCAAGGTATCGACTTTGTAGAGATGATTACCGTCAGGCAACGCCGAAGATACCGACGCGTCGAAGCAGGCGTCATAGTCGAACTTCGAGACGAACCGAAGCTTGGCGGCGGCGGGCAGTTTTGCGTAGAAGTCACGCATGGCGTCGGGTGTGCGGAAGAGCCAGACCCGCTTGTAGGAGATCGCCACCGGCACCGGCGGGTTGTCGGCGATCTCGAGGCTGTCGCTGAGATAGACCTCTTCGAAGGTCGCGTGCGCCCGCAGCCACTCGGCGAGCTTCTGGGTGGCGGGCGGCCGGACCTGGTACCAGGCCTCCCAGCTGGTGTGGAAGTCAATCAGGTAGAAGGCCCATAGGAAAACGATGAGAGCGAAGGCGCCGCGCCGCGCCTTGCCCGACAGGCTCCAAGTGATTCGGTAGGGAATAATTCCGAAGGCCACGAGTGACAGCGGAACGAAGAATTTCAGCGACTGGAAATCGTGCGTGACGACGTCGTTCGGCAGCAACACGACGTAGAGATAGGGCGTCAGCACGGCGATGCAGCAGATGACAGCGCCCGGATCGCGGCGATTGCGCACGAAGTAGAAGAGGCTGAGCAACGCGGCGGCATGAATCCACACCTGCGTGTTGCCGAGCGTCTCGATGAAGACCCGCCGGTATACAAACCAGAAGGACAGCGACATACCCCCGGCAATATCCTTGTCCACGCCGGTTCGCAGCATTGCCCGCGAGACGAGGTCAGCGAGCTGTCCGTTGAAGTACAAGTTGGCGATGTAGGCGAGGCAA
>Ga0193716_1002068_pt1 | contig 11473 bp, 9 predicted proteins | sample U2c1metaG_FD_145901 | JGI IMG/M metagenome (GOLD analysis project Ga0193716, IMG submission 145901) | Soil microbial communities from a riparian zone of the East river system, Colorado, United States - U2c1 | ecosystem: Environmental > Terrestrial > Soil > Riparian zone | place: USA: East River...
GTGATGTCGAACGAACACAGCTCGCGTATCAGCGGATCCAGGCTCAGGCACGGCAAATCAAGTCCGCTGGCGACGACCGCACTATGGATCAGATCTCCACTGACGTGATGATGGACCTTCTGGCGGGCAAGGGCTTCGAGAACGCAAAGGTGATTGTCCGTCTCACCCTGCCAGCGACGACCGTGTTGGGGGTCGACGCCAAGCCAGGCTATCTCGCCGGCTACGGGTGGCTACCTGCCCAGCGGGCACTCGAGCTGGCCGCCCAGAAAGACGCGTTGTGGCAACGGATCCTCACCGACCCGCTCACGGGTCACGCGGTAGATGTGGGGCGGCGCAAGTACCGGCCATCGGCCGCCCTACGGGACCACATCGAAGCTGTGTACCCGACGTGTACTGGTCCGGGATGTGTGCGGCCTGCTCACCTGTGCGACTTGGATCACGTGACGCCGTTCCCGCAGGGCGCGACGGATCAGTTCACTGTCCGTCCGGCGTGTCGGACTCACCACAGGTTGAAGACCCTTGGTGGGTGGCGGGTGGAACTGTCCGGCAACGGCCGAGGGTTGACGTGGATCACGAAACACGGGTTCCGGTTCACCCATGAACCGGAGCCGATCGCCGATCCGGATGTGGCCCCGTTCTAGAGGGATGGTTGTGCTGCTTAACACGGGGGACGATCGCCTACGGGGTTGGGTGGTCCGGTGGCTGGGGCGATCGGGGCCGCGCCTTCGCCGATGCGTCCCAGCGGTGTGATCAGCGACGGCGAAGACACGGCAACGAACTGTGGGGCGATGGCGACGGGGTTGCGTCGAGTGCTTGCCTTTGGGGATTGATGTGTCCACTTCTGGCTGGACTCACCTGTTGGTGGTGTCACGTCCTGTGGTCTTGCCTAATCTTGTTTGCTTGCAAGCAGAAAAGATTGGCATAGACGAAAAGTAGTGTGTGCGGGGGAAAGTCGGCCGCCTCGATCACCGCCGCTGGACTGCATGTCGTCCTGGCCCAGTCTCATCCTTGGTGCGCAACCCACTGCTCGTTGCCGTGCCTCGCCGTGGCTGATCACCCCGTCGAGGAGATCCGGCGAGGTGCGGCTCCGATCGCCCCAGCCATCGGACCGCGCACCCCGAAGCGATCGTTCTCGTGTAACCAGCGGTAAGAGGCCGAACAGCGAACCGAGCCACCCGACAGCCTCGACCGAGCGCAGCACGAGGTGCGGCGTCCTCACTGGCGATCGGCGCCGCGCCTTCGCCGATGCGTCCCAACGGGGTGCGTAGCGACGGCGAAGACACGGCAACGAGGGGCGGAAAGTAGTGTGTGCGCGGGGAAAGTCGGCCACCTCGATCACCGCCGCCGGACCGCATATCGTCCTAGCCCAGTCTCATCCTCGGTGCGCAACCCACTGCCCGTTGCCGTGCCTCGCCGTGACTGCGCACACCGTCGGAAAGTACCGGCGAGGTGCGGCTCCGATCGCCCCAGCCATCGGACCGCGCACCCCGAAGCGATCGTTCCCGTGTAACCAGCGGTAAGAAGCCGAACAGCGAACCGAACCACTAGACAAGCCAGCCGATCACCAGCTCCATCGGAAGCCGTAGTAGCCAGGCCCGAAATTGAGTGCCACGCCATGCACGGAAGTCTCCGCCGTAACCGAAACGGCGTGTTCCACATCGCCTTCCCAGCGCTCATACCGCGTAATGGCCTTCGGGGGCTCTTCGAACGACACCTCCAGCACGTACTCCCGCACCGGACGGCGGAACTTGCGTTCGTAGTTCGTGGCGAGGGGGTGTGGGGGCTGGTTCACGAGAATGTGCTCAGTGATAACAGTGTCGCCGCGCGAGAGCGGACGGTCGAACAACAGCTCGGCCACCAGCAGGCCGTCCTCGGGGCGACTCACCGTTTGGCCAAGGCGGCAGTGGCGCACCGGTTCGATGAGTGGCGGTGGGTGGCCGTGCTCGTCGAGGTGCAACACCACCACCCAGCGGTCCGGGCCGTCGCACTCCGCGCGTAGCACCTGGCGGGAGCGGAACGAACGCTCGGTTCTGTCGGCGCCGACAGTCACGACATCGTGTTGGCTCAGGCGGGTCAGGCGGTCGTCCCATCTCGTGTCCACCGATCGGACGGCGTCGGCGACCGGGTCCGGCGACGGCCAGTACGCCGCGAACCCGGGATCCGGCACCCGGTTCAGCCAGCGGCCACGTGGGCGGGGTGGGCCAAGCAGCCCGGACAGCGAGCCGGTCGGAACCTCCAGCACGTCCTCGATCAGGGCCAACGCCTGCAACGACTCCCGCCGTTCCGGGCGGCTCCGACCGGACTGCCAGTAGCTGAGCGTCGCCGGGCTCACCGACACCCCCTGGCGCAGCAGCCGGTCCCGGATCCGCTCCAACCCCAACCCGCGGGTCGTGATCGCGGACCGCAGCGCTTCGGCGAACGCATCGGACATGAGATGACGATAATCCGGCCGGCCCGCGGACAAAGAATTAACTGTTAAGGGGATCCAGCTCGGCAGCGGTCAGGTCGTCATAGTCGGTGGACACGCTCAGCTCCTCCCAGCGGGCATCCGACGCCATCCGGGCCTGGTCGACCTGCTTCACGTACCGCACGGCATCGCTGCCCAGCAACAGTCGCACGGGCGGCTCGGCCATGTCGGCGACCGTCAGCACCACCTCCGCGACCTTCGCCGGGTCGCCGGCCGCCTTGTGCACCAGGTTGGTCCGCAGCATCCGCACAATGCTGCCCACCGTCGGCTGGTACGGGTCGGAGATGTCGTGGATCGTCATCGACGAACCGGCCCAGTCGGTGCGCATGCCGCCCGGCTCGAGGACCGTCACCTTGATGCCCAGCGGCGCGACCTCCTGCGCCAACACCTCGGAGAACCCGCCGACCGCGAACTTCGCCGCCTGGTAAGCCGACATGCCGGGCGTCGGCATGCGGCCACCGACCGACGACACCTGGATGATGTGGCCGGCGCCCTGTGCGCGCAGCACCGGCAGCGCCGCCTTCGTCACGTTCACCACGCCGAGCAGGTTCGTGTCGAGCTGCGCGCGGAAGTCCGCCGCCGTGATGTCCTCCACCGACGCCACGTTCGCGTAGCCGGCGTTGTTCACCACCACGTCCAGCCTGCCGAACTCGGCGACCGCGGCGGCCACCGCGGCACGCGCGGCCTCCGGATCGGTGACGTCCAGCGCGACCGGCAGGACCTGTCCACGCAGGTCGGCGAGCTGCTCCGGTTTACGTGCGGTCGCCACCAGCCGATGCCCCTCGGCCAGCACCCGCTCCGCGATCTGCCGGCCGAGCCCACGGCTGCTGCCGGTCACCAGAAAGACCTTCGACATGAGAATCAACTCCGACTGACTAGTTAGTTAGCTGCCGAACACCAGACAACCACCGCGTGACACGCCTGTCAACTAGACGGTTAGTCAGGTACCGTGAGCAGCATGGTTGGAGACGCGGAGGCGACCCGCAGACGGCTGCTCGACGCCGCGGCGGCCGAGTTCGCCGAGTACGGCATCGCGGGCGCGCGGGTCGACCGGATCGCGTCGGCCGCCAAGAGCAACAAGGCGCAGATCTACCACTACTTCACCAGCAAGGACGGCCTGTTCAACGCCGTCCTGCGCGAGCTCGCCGAGACGATCCTGCGCGAGGCCCCCATCGACGGGGCCGACCTGCCCGAATACGCGGGCCGCCTCTTCGACCGCTTCACCGACGACCCCGTCTCGGCCCGGCTCTCGAACTGGTACCGGCTCGAGGGCGCCGGCGTCCCGACCATCGACATCGTCTCCGCGAGCAGCCGGGACAAGGTGGCCGCGGTGACGAAGGCGCAGGAAGAGGGCCTGATCCCCAGCCACTTCGCGCCCGTCGACCTGCTCGCGCTCGTCGTGCACCTCGCGTCGCTGTGGAGCTCGGTCACCCCCGACATCGCCACGCTGACCGCCAGCCACAGCCGCGCACGACGGCGTCAGGTGGTCGTGGACGCGGTGGCCAAGATCCTCACGGATTGACGGCGAGGAACAGGAACGCCGCGAGCAACACCAGGTGCACGCCACCCTGCAGGCGGGTCGCGCGGCCGGGGACGATCGTGAGCACGCTGACGACCATGGTCAGCGAAAACAGCACAAGCTGTGTCGCGCCGAGGCCGAGCACCAACGGTCCCTCGAGCCAGATCGACGCCAGCGCGATCGTCGGGATGGTCAGCCCGATACTCGCGATCGCCGAGCCGTAGGCCAGGTTGAGGCTCGTCTGGATCCGACCGCGGCGCGCGGCACGCACGGCGGCGAGCGTCTCCGGCAGCAGCACGAGCATCGCGATCACCACACCGACGAACGACGGCGGGAAGCCGACGGCCGCGACCGCCTCCTCGATGGCGGGCGACTCGACCTTCGCGAGGCCGACGACCGCGACCAGCGCCACCAGCAGCAGGCCGAGGCTCACGAACGCGGCACGCGTCGGCGGCGGCGAAGCGTGGTCCTCCGGCTCGTCGTGGTCCTCCTGCGCGACCGGCAGGAAGAAGTCGCGGTGCCGCACGGTCTGCGTGAGCACGAACGTCACGTACAGCGCGAGCGAGGCCAACGCCGCGAACGCGAGCTGCGCCGGCGAGAACTCCGCGCCCGGCTGGCTCGTCGTGAACGTCGGCAGGACCAGGCTCAGCGTCGCCAGCGTGGCGACGGTCGCGAGCGCAGCGCCACTGCCCTCCGCGTTGAACAGGATCGTGTGGAACTTGCGTGCCCCCACGAGCAGCGACAACCCGACGATGCCGGTGGTCGTCAGCATGAGCGCCGCGAACACGGTGTCCCGAGCGAGTGACGCGGACTCCGGCCCGCCCGACACCATCAGGGTGACGATCAACGCCACCTCGATCACCGTGACGGCAACCGCGAGCACCAATGACCCGTACGGTTCCCCCACCCGGTGGGCGACGACCTCCGCGTGGTGCACGGCCGCGAGCACCGCCGCGCCGAGCACGACCGCGACGACGACGATCAGGACCGTGCCGAGGTCCCGGCCCCACGCCAGCACCAGCGCGACGACAGCGAGTAACGGGACGAGAACGGTCCACGACCGCCAGCTAAGCTGAGAGTCCGGCGCGTCCACGCCACGACTGTAACTTCAGGCAGCCTGCGCCTGTGGGATTTGCACCAGTGCTTCCACCTGGTCGGCGGCAGTGGCGGGATCGCCCGCCGCCGCGACGAAGGTGCTCAGCTCACGTGCGGTCGCGAGCGTCGGCTCGTCGACCCGGAGGTGCTCCACCACCTTCAACAGTCTCTCCGCGCCGACGTCGTCCAGCGAGACGATCGCGCCGACACCCAGCTCGACGACCTGGCGGGCGTTGGCCACCTGCTCGGCCGTCTTCGGCGCCAGCACCATCGGCACCCCGGCCCGCAGCGCGGCGCTGACCGCCTCGAGGCGACCGTCGGTCAGGAACACGTCCGCGTGCGGCAGCCCGGCGAACCGGGACGAGTCACCCACGACGACCTGCCACTGAGTGTCACCGAACGCGCGCACGAGCGGCGCGAGCGGCGGACCGTCCACGAGCAGCACCGAGCGCCGCGGGTTCGGCCGCCACGGGTCGTGCACGGCGCCGCGCGGGCCGGGGAGTGTGAAGACGTACGAGTCGAAGGACCGCTCGTACGGCCACCCGAGCGGCGACTCGGCGAGTGACGTCCCGGCCACCACGACCGGCACGTCCCACTGCTGTCCGAAGTCGGTGGCCGCGCCGAGCGTGCGGGGGTCGCACACCACGACATCGGCCGGGCCGCACGCCACGAACGCCGGCATCTCGAGCAGGCTCCGTTCGTACTGACCGAACCGCAGCGGCGTCACGCCCTCGCCGGCGAGCTCTTCGAGGTAGGGGTCGCCGGAGGCGAAGGTCACCCGGTGTCCGCGCGCGCCCAGCTCCTCAGCGAGCCGCAACGTCGGGTACAGGTGCCCGCGGTCGGGCCGGCTCAGAAATACCAGGTGCATACAAAAAACCTACGACCGGCCAGTCGTGGACACCTCGAGGCACGGTCGAACTTACTGGCAGCGGCGACGCCGGTGGGCTATGGCTCAAGCGCGGCAGGGCCAAAGCACGTGCGGTGAAAGGCGCGTTGACGGCGCTGGGTGCCCTGAACGCGCCTTTCACGGCATGGTTGTGCGGGAGACCCGCGCGGGTTACAGGCGCAGGATTCGCTCCCCCACCGCGCGGGTCTCGGCGGCGATGCCGGGACGGCTGCTCAGGTGTCGGGTGCGGGCGAGGTCGTTGGTGACCGTCAGCGCCGTCTGGATCCGCACCCGCGCGTGGGCGGACGGCAGGTGGGGATGCACCTCGGCCATCAGGCGGGACCACTCCGCGACGTACGCGCGCTGCGCGGCACGCAGCGGCCCCCGGCGCTCGTCGGGCAGGTGGTCGAGCTCCGCGATCAACAGGTCCAGCACGTCACTGTGTGCCAGCGAGTAGTCCACGTACGACCCCAGCACCTCCCCGAGCCCGGACGCGGCGGCCATGCGGGCTCGCAGCTCCGCCGCACCGACGTTCATGCCGGCCACCAGCAGGTCCACCTTGCTCGCGAAGTGGTGGTAGATGCTCGGCCCGGCGATCCCGGCCGCCGCGCCGATCTCCTCGATCCCGACGCTGTGGTAACCGCGCGCCGCGAACTGGCGGATCGCGGCCGCCAGTACCGCGTCGCGAGTGGACGGCGCTGTTGTGTCGCTTGTGGACGGTGGATCGAGCCGCGACACGGGCAGGCGCGTCGCCGCAACGTCCTGTGCGATCGTGACCAGCAGCTCTCGGAACTCCCTCGCCGGCAGGCGGATGCGTTGGAACGACACGCTCATGAGCGCACCCATCGTCGCCCAGCCCAACAGGTCGCGCTCGGCGTCGGCGACGGGACGACGGATCAGCGCCGCCGCCTGACGTTGCAACCCGACCAGCTCGTCGCGCAGCTTCGCCCGCGCGGCCGGGTCGAGATGGCGCGACTCCCGTTGCCACAGCACACCGAGCCCACGGTTCGTCAGCACCCAGTCGGCGATGGATCCGAACGAGTCGAGCCGGACCGAGGTCATGGCCGACAGCACCGCCTCGAACAACAGCTCCTGCTTGCCGCTGAAGTGCCGGTACAGCGCGGACGGGCCGATGGCGACCGCCGACGCGATGTCCGACATGCCGACGTGCGGATACCCCTTGGTGGCGAACAGTTCCGCGGCCGCCGCGATGATCAGTTGCCGGCGGTTGCGCGGGCGGGTGCCACGGGATGGGGCGAGCACGGTCAGTTGACCTGTTTCTCGGCACCGTCCCAGTGCTTGCGGCGCAGCTCGCGTTTCAGTACCTTGCCGGCGCCCGACATCGGCAGCGCCGTGACGAACTCCATGCTGCGCGGCATCTTGTAGCCGGCGATGTGCTCACGGCAGAACGTCCGCAGCTCCTCCTCCGTCACCGCGTCCAGGGCGACGACGACCGCGTGCACCCGCTCGCCCCACCGCTCGTCCGGCACGCCGATCACCGCGCAGGTCGCGACCGCGGGATATTTGCCGAGCACGTTCTCCACCTCGGCCGAGTACACGTTCTCGCCACCCGAGACGATCATGTCCTTGATGCGGTCGACCACAAACACGTACCCGCGCTCGTCCATGTACCCGCCGTCGCCGGTGTGCATCCAGCCGCCGCGCAGCGCGGTCGCCGTCTCCTCAGGACGGCGCCAGTAGCCGAGCATCACGTGGTCGCCCCGCGCGACGATCTCGCCGACGGTCCCGCGCGGCACCTCGTTGTCGTCCGGGTCGACGATCCGGACCTCGGCGTGCGGCGCGGCCCGGCCCGCGGCACGGCGCAGGCTCGGGTCGTCGTGGTCGTCCGGCAGCAGGAGCGTCGTGACCGGGGACAGCTCGGTCATGCCGTACGCCTGCGTGAAACCGGCGCTGGAGAACACTTTGCGGGCGCGGTCGAGCACGGCCTCCGAGATCGGCGACGCGCCGTACACGATGTGGCGCAGGCCGGTCAGGTCGTAGTCGGCGGCGGCCGGGTCGTCCACCAGCATCTGGATCATCGTCGGCACGAGCAGCGTGTCGCTCACCTCGTGTTCGGTGATCGCCGCGAACACCGCGGCCGGGCTGAACACCGGCACGATCACGTGCGTGGCACCGACCAGTTGACCGGACACCCACGCGGCGCCGTCGGCGAGGTGGAACATGGGCGCGGTATGCATGAGCCTGCCGCGCGACGACATGAAACCGCCGGTCGCGAGCGTGCCGAGCGCGGAGGTCATCAGGTTGCGGTGACTCAACATCACGCCCTTCGGCGTGCCGGTCGTGCCACCCGTGTAGTACAGGCCGAGCAACGCGTCGCCGCCGCGCCGGGCGTCCTCGACCGGTTCGCTCCCGGCGATCAGGTCCTCGTAGCCGAGCATGCCGTCCGGCGCCGGGCCGTCCCCCATGTGGACCACTGTGGACAGTCCGGGGTGCTCGTCGAGCAGCTTCGGCGCCATCGGCGCGAACGTGTCGTCGACCAGCAGCACCTTCGTCTCGGACTCACGCAACGAGTAGCCGATCTCGGCGGGGGTCCACCGGATGTTGATCGGGTTCAGCACGGCGTCCGCCCACGGCACGGCCAGCAGGTACTCGTGGTAGCGGTCCGAGTTGAGCGACAGGATGCCGACCGGCTCCCCCTCGGACACGCCGAGCCCGCGCAGCGCCCCGGCCAGCCGCGCGACCCGGTCGGCGCACTCGGTGACCGTGCGCGTCCGGTCCCCGAAGATCGTGATCAGCTCGTCGGGCCGCTGCTGCACGGCCTGGTGGAGGGTCTGCGTGAGATACATGGGCCGCTCCCTAGTGCAAGTTCACATAGGCTAGCGACGGTTCACTTAACACGCAACCATCCCGTACTGGCAGGGTGAGGTGATGGACAGCGTCACGAACCAGATCGTGGAACAAGGCGCCGACGCGCGCCGGTCGCAGATCGTCGACGTGCTCGTCGACGCGTTCGACGAGCTGATGCGAGCGGACCCGGTGGCCTTCCGGCGCAAGTTCCGCAAGATGGCCGCCGCGCCGTTCGCGTTCTACCGCGGCACCGCCTGCCTGTTCTACGCCGACATGGCCAACGACCACGACCCGTGGGCCGACGAGCGGACCAGCCGGGTGTGGATCCAGGGCGACCTGCACGCGGAGAACTTCGGCACCTACATGGACTCCTCCGGCACGCTCGTGTTCGACGTCAACGACTTCGACGAGGCCTACCTCGGCTGTTTCACCTGGGACCTCAAACGGCTCGGGGCGAGCGTGGCGTTGTTGGCGTGGAGCAAGGCGATCTCCGACGACGACATCACGAGCCTGATCGGCACCTTCCTGCGTGCCTACGTCCGGCAGGTGCGGGCCTTCGCGGACAACCCTGGCGACGAGATGGTGCGGCTACAGTTGGACAGCACCGAGGGCACGGTGCACGAGGTGCTGCTGCGGGCGCGGTTGCGCACCAGGATCGAGCTGCTCGACACGATGACGGCCATCGACGGCTACGAGCGACGCTTCGCGAGAGGGCCGGGTGTTCGCGAGCTGGACGACGCGGAACAGCGGCTCGCCCGCGCGGCCTTCGAGTCCTATTTGGACAGCATTCCGGAGGGTAAACGGTTCGGCGGCAACACCTATTATGTGAAGGACCTCGTCGGCCGCAGCGGCTTTGGCATCGGCTCCGCCGGGCTGCCGGCGTACAACGTGCTCGTCGAGGGACACACGCAGGCGCTCGAGAACGACGTCGTGCTGTCGATGAAGCAGGGCAACGTGGCGGCGCCGAGCCGGATCGTCGACGAGGAGCGGATCCGCGGCTACTTCACCAACGAGGGGCACCGGACCGCGGTGTCGCAGCGCGCGCTGCAGGCGCACGCGGACCCGTGGCTGGGCCACACCTCGGTGAACGGCACGGGTTTCGTGGTGTCCGAGCTGTCGCCGTACACGAGCGACCTCGACTGGTCGGAGCTGACCGAACCGGCCGAGATGGAGCCCGTGCTGGACTTTCTCGGCCGGGCCACGGCGAAGATGCACTGCGTTTCCGACACCGACTCCGAGCAGACGCTCGTCGACTTCCAGAGCGAGGCGGCGATCGCGGCGGTCATCACCGACGAGGACGAGTTCGTCACCGCGCTGACGACCTTCGCGATGGCCTACGCGGAACAAACCCGCGTGGACCACCGCCTGTTCGTGGACGCCTTCCGCGGCGGCGAGATTCCGGGAATCTAGCCGGCCGCTATCCAGGCGGGTCCACAACGATTAGAGTTCGCAACTCCGGGTATGCAAGTTGCACAATCACCGATCACTGAGATGAGTGATGAGGGCTATTCACAACTCCGACCGGGAGGGTAGGCCGCCGTCATGTTCCGGCCCAGCGAGGGTGGGCCGGAGGCCCGCCCGAGCGGCCGGAGACCCAGCCACCTACCCGACCCAGCCACCGACCCATGACCAGTACCGTCGCTGCACGGCGGTCTGCCCGAACGGTCGGACACGCAACCACCTCAACAACCCAGCCACACACCCCGTTGTGAATCACCATCTTTTGAACAAGACACGATGATCGAGCCGCCCGAGTTGATGCTCGCCACCCCGACCGACCGCCGTTTTTCCGATGACGACTGGCTCTTCGAGCGCAAGCTCGACGGGGTGCGCGCCCTGTCCATGCGCACCGGCTGGCGGCCACAACTGTGGTCGCGTAACCAGAAACGGCTCGACGACAGCTATCCGGAGCTGGTCGAGCTGCTAACCGAGTCCGGCGGCACGCATTTCGTCGCGGACGGCGAGATCGTCCGAATCGGCGACGGCGTCCACTACTACCTGTTCGACCTGCTTTCCTACGACCGCACGAACCTGACCGACCGCCCGCTGCGCGAACGCAAGGAGATCCTCCGCACGGTGTTCCGCTTCCACGGCCGGCTGCACTACTCCGAACACCTGGACGGCGACGGCGAGGCGTACTACCGGCACGCCTGCGACAGCGGGTGGGAAGGCCTCATCGCCAAACGCGCCGACTCGCCCTACCGCGGCGGCCGGACCACCGACTGGCTCAAGTTCAAGTGCCTGCGCGACCAGGAGTTCGTCGTCGGCGGGTTCACCGAGCCGCAGGGCTCGCGGGCCGGCTTCGGCGCGCTCATCGTCGGCTACCACGATGGCGACGCCCTCCGGTACGCCGGCAAGGTCGGCACCGGCTACGACCACGCCACACTGCGGGAGCTGCGGGTACGGATGGACGCCATGGCCCAGCCGGACTGCCCGTTCGCCGACCAGGTGCGAGAACCGACCGCGCACTGGATCCGACCCGAGCTCGTCGTGCAGGTCGGCTTCAGCGAGTGGACCCGCGACGGCAGACTGCGCCACCCCAGGTTCAGCGGTCTGCGCACCGACAAGTCCGCGAGCGAGGTGACCCGAGAGACATAGAGGGTTATTCACAACTCCGACCGGGAGGGTAGGCCGCCGTGCGTCCAGCGACGGCGCTGGTCATGTTCCGGCCCAGCGAGGGTAGGCCGGCGGGAATAGG
>Ga0193716_1002069_pt1 | contig 11472 bp, 14 predicted proteins | sample U2c1metaG_FD_145901 | JGI IMG/M metagenome (GOLD analysis project Ga0193716, IMG submission 145901) | Soil microbial communities from a riparian zone of the East river system, Colorado, United States - U2c1 | ecosystem: Environmental > Terrestrial > Soil > Riparian zone | place: USA: East River...
CGACGAGGATGCTCCAAAGGTAGCCGATCATACATCAGGAAATCGGCGCGTCGTTGGTATGACCAGGCGGAGTTTGTAATTGCAGGGCAAATAGGTAGCTAATTATCAAACATGGTAGGACAATATAATTGTGTATACTTTTGTTGCCAGTCTGTTAGGATTTGAACAAATAATGAAATTCTGATCCTAGTCTGCTCAGGGCTTGTAAAGTTGTGTAATTGGTGTAATAAGATGGTAATGCTGGTTCAATTCTGATACTAGTCCGCTCAGGGCTTGTAAAGTTGCACAATTGGTGTAGTAAAATGGTAATGCTAGTTCAATTCTGATACTAGTCTTCTCAGGGCTTGTAAAGTGACATAATTATTGTAGCAAAACTGTAATGCTGGTTCAATTCTGATTTTAGGTAGCTCAAGGCTTGTAAAGTTGCACAATTGGTGTAGTAAAATGGTAATGCTAGTTCAATCCAGATACTAGTCTTCTCAGGGCTTGTAAAGTGACACAATTATTGTAGCAAAACTGTAACGCCGGTTGAATTCTGATTTTAGCTAGCTCAAGGCTTGTAAAGCTGCACAATTGGTGTAGTAAAATGGTAACGCTAGTTCAATTCTGATACTAGTCTTCTCAGGGCTTGTAAAGTGACACAATTATTGTAACAAAACTGTAATGCCGGTTCAATTCTGATTTTTTTTGCTTGTTTTAGAGCTTGATTCCCGCAATGCTAAACCTATCTCCTTGGTCAATTCAAAAAAAATTCAAAAATCTAATGGCATAAATTTATGTACAGGATATAGATCTACAAATTCTAGGTAGCATATTTTCAAAAACCTTCGAGACAAAAGAGAAATGAAGGAATTCGTGCTGAAAAGAGACATTTCTGCGAAAAGTCACATGATGTGGTTACTTTTGGCTGTGGCCTACCTTACAAGAACCCAAGACAGATCTACGCACCAGAGCAGCAAGAATAGATATTTTGCACCACAGTTATATTAGTTATCGCCATCTGACCCATACATCTCATTGATATCCAACCAACGTTCATCATCGTCATCGTCATTGTCCTCTTCGCCCTCCTCCGATGATTCGTAGTCATCATCATCAGACTCTGAACCAGAGCCGTCAGTACCAGAACCAATGATATCTTCGTCCATTCTTGAGACTTCGGGATCTTCTGGGCCGTTTCTAGATTGTAAATCTTGGCCGGAGTTACCCCAGACCACACTCCCATTGGCACATGGTTGTTGATGAGTGTAAACATGGCCGACGGCAAGCCCCCAATGGAACCGCATCAGCATATCACGATCGACGAAACTGGAAAGAATTATTCAGGATAAATAAAAGAACAAAAGGCACGAAGCTTGCTCACCGGTTCAGATAGTAGCTATGCCAGTCGTTAGCATCCCTAGCGCAGAGAGATATGCCTCGCCCATCCGAATGACGTCTATTGGTAGAAAACGCGGGGATAATGTGACACCCCCTGACGACGTCGGCTGGATTTACAAAACCAAATGCATGTTCGCCAGCCATCGGAGGGAAATGCAGACGATCGAGTCGGGAGTCAGACCAGCTGCCTGTAGGGGCATTCATGTCATGTTCGAACCATCGCACCCATAAGACTTCGACTTTATAGGGACGGTAGTCAGCAGTTGGACCTCCAGTATATATAGCATTGACGTGAAATATTCTGACAACCCTGGCATAGAGGAACGGATGATCAGAAGCGTTGTCGTTATCAGCCAAGACCATGATGTCACGGTGGCATGTATTTGAGTTCATTGTGTCTTGTTTTCGGCGGACATCGTAGGTGGTGTAGTTGACACGAAGGATATTATGCATATACATGCGATCATGCTGCAAAAACAACCGATCATGGTCTGACACATCTGGCGCTGGCGGAGTGATCGTGCCAGTGATGGGTGCACGTTCAGCATGTGAATCGTTCTCTCGCAATATTAAATCCTTAACACGAGGGAGTACATGCGCCTTGAGTCTAGGCAAAAAGTTCTAAACATGTGTGAGCTAGAATCGGAAGACGTGAAGACAGCACAAACTTGAATAGCAGGATCTCCCTCATGTAAATGCAGGAAACTGGGGATATGCTCGTGGTGGCTCTGCGATGAACCAATATGATGATGCGCATCAGGAGCTGTAGCGACATCCTCGGCTTGAGCTTGCTTCGATATCAACTTATGCTTAAGGCGGCGAATGCGCGCTTGGCGCCGTTCTATACGAGTTATTTGCTTGACAAAGTTTCGGCGGTCTGTTCGACCGTGCCATCCCTTGGGACGGCGATGTTCAAGTTCGCCCTACAGATTTTTGAGCTGACAATCTCCCACTAGCTTTCAACGACACTTACAATGGCTGTGTTATATGAGTCTGTCGTGCCGAGCTGTCGAATCATATTCGCGAAATCATCAAGCGAGTGATACTTGTAAGTGCATAAATTAAACGTCTTCTTGAGAAGCTCGCCATCGGATGGTTTGGCTTTCTTTCTTTGGTTTGGATTCTGCGTTTGACGGCGGCGACGTGCATTGGCTTCTCTGCGAAGTTCTTTTGTATTGAATGCTGGGCAAACTTCGTGACTGAAATGGCGAAACACGCTCCCAAGTGATGCGGTAACATCATCCATGATGTCTAATGTGACGTCTGAATGCATGCGCAGCTTGGCCAGTCCGTGCCAGTGAGCACAAAGAAACAGTAGGCGTTGGATTGCACCGTTGTGCGGCTCAGGAAGGAGCCCATCAAATACTGGAATACTACACTAGTTATTATGAGACCGTCAGGATTAGAATCACCAAATAGTGTATGAACTCACCTGCAGTAGATCCTCAAAATCTCTCGCCGCCATTTTCTTCAATTCGGAAACGTTAGCGCGGAATCTCCGGATCGTATCTCGGCCAAATGTTCCGATCTCCCTGTAGCTATATCCTGATGGGTGATAAATATAAAATGATGCTGAAATACGCATACCGTTGGTCAAGCTGATGAAGTAAAGCAGGATTTACTGCTTCTAGAATTCGTAATAAATGGATAAAAAGTGCTTTCCATACCCCCAGTTCAAACTCATGCAATAAATCGACAACGAGCATTTCAAAAAAGTTGAAACCCAGAGGCTGGAGTCGATTTGAAAAGGCATTCTGGGAAGATGATGAGCCTAAGTTTTTGCCAAGAATAAGAGATAGCAGCATACCAAGGTGGGGACCCAGGACTCAGCGTTGAGGAAACTACCCAATGATTTGCTGTCAACGGCGTAGTTGAGATCGTATATAAGTCTTCTCGCATTCGCGATATTGAATTTTCTTTGGTGGCTGTCAACCCTCTTGAGTATGATGCGTTGTTGTCGATCTTGAGGCGTACCCATTTGTGGGATGCGGTCCATGGGTATCAGGCAACGAGGGCAGGGACAATGTCCCCTGTTTTTTATGCTTGCCAGTAGAACTCTGATTTTTATGTCAGTAAATTTGCAAACTACTACGAAAGAATGGGTTAACTTACTTCTCAGGGTAGTCCGCTGAATAGGTGAAAATACGAGGATAAAATCTGCGAAGAATACCATCAAAACATTTAATCACTATACCATGTTGCCATGCCTCAAGAAAGTCATCATCAAGAAGAACCTCAACTTGGGCGTGAAAAAACTCTTTACGACAATGAGCGAGAAAAGGTTTTTTCGGACCTTTTCCACCGACACGCTGGGCTGCGAAGTGGGCGAATTCATCCGGTAGCTGATAAGATAAATCAATACGGAAGACCGATTCGGAGCATGTTGCTGGCTCACCTTCTGGAAGTAAGCTACATGACTGCAGAGATTGCAGGAAGGTTTGCACCTCCGATATTTTGATTCATTGCCAATGGCCATGTAGCATGGCCAAAGTTGGGAACTGCCGAACTGCGTTAAATGTGTTGCATCCGACCAGAACATAAGTGCGACAATTATTCTTGGCAGATCGCAATTCGGCTCTGGGGGAGAGCTTTGGAGGGTGTTGTGTGCCTCACGAAAAGCTTTGGAAGTATAGATTTCGCCATGCAGTCGGACCTCCCTATGCTGATCAGACCGTTGCCAAAGGAGGTCATAAGGCACCAAATGAAATCGGGCAGCAGTATGTGGGTCAGAAATCCTCTCTTTTATCACCTCTACCAAAGACCGATGATAGAGTTCAGCGCAAACAAACTGGCTGGTACCGGGACTTTGCATTCGGCGGTGGAATGGCACTGTTATCTCCACTTGTTTCTTCCTCCACCCAGCATCCACATCCAACCATTCCTCACCAGCCTCGTCATCTGGACCACCGCCTCCGAGCGTGGCGAAAACCTTGCTCCATTTTGTAGGGCGAACATCATCTGGATCGAACGAAGAATCACCAACAATGTTGATGAGATCTTTGAACTCCGACTGCGATTTTTGAATACCGCCATTCCAGTACCAGCTTCCCAAAAGGAACGAGTTTCTGTTAGGAAAAGGCCACCATTTAGAGCGTAATCGACTTTGACTGGAGTCCTCGGTAGACGGTGAAGGTGACAAATCCGCTAGAGTGATATGCTCTTCAGGGTCGACGGACGGTAGCTGATCCCCAAAATATTGACGCACAAGGCCAAAAATGTTTCTCGGGGTGCGAATTATACGAGACACGCGAGACCGAAGTGATAGTCCTGCCTCAAGATGGGTTGCGGAATCAGTGTCCATCTCTACAGTTGTATTCGAACGAGATACCGAGGGTGGTCGAAGGTCGGGAGGTGGTAAACTTGGTGCGGCTTGAGGGAGTAAGTCCCGATACCGCTTCGGCATCAATACATTATGTCTGCGCGGCCGGCGACTCGCTAGAGACATCGTGTCATTGCCATTGTCAAGTGGCTCGTCCTCATATTCTACCTAATTTTATTTAGCAATTAGGGAGATAGTAAACCAAAGCATCGAGAGATATCACGTACTTGAACCTCAGGCAAAGACTGCGCCAAGGGCACAGTACTGGTCGAAGTCGAAGCTGCCTGGTTGACCTTTCTTCTCTTCTGCGCGAAGACCTCCTTTGCCTTGTCAAGGGCACCTGATAGTCGCTTTTTGGTAAATTTGCAAGATCGTCGATGCTTTCCATAGGCATTCTCTTGTGAAAATGTCCTTCCACAGATGCATTCCAGTATACATTGATTGGACATGGACATTGTTAGATACACTGTTCAGATGCAGGCGACCCCTAGTAACATGGTACAGCGCTCTGTCGTGCTCGACAGAGGGCAATATGCGTGAAGCGGAAGGACAAATACAATTACGCGTAGGACAGACCGTGGAATAAACTGGGATCGCAAGGTGCTGTCACAGTGTCGAATACATCCGGCCAATAGCAAAAGCCGCGGGCCGCGGGAGGGAAGCCAGCGCAAGCCAGCGGCGCTGGCTTGCCTCTCTGCCAACGTATAAAGGCCTTGATGTACAAGTCGATAATCCATCAGTATTTCCACACTATGGATTCGATTCCAGCGAGTCCTCAGCAAATACTGGCCCGCCAAAATTATAAACGCCTGCTCGACTTAATACTCTCGAGCTTGGATGTAATCCTCGAGTTTGATCCAACCACCGGGGGTTTGAAAAATTGGGCATGGTAATGTGTTCCAGCCCAACATAAATCGAATTCATGTAGCTGATACAATTGCATTTGCATAGGCCTAAGAGTAAGCAGTTTCATGGGGGACGTCTCCCCTTGGCCTACTTTGCGGGGCATCGCGCTACGAACTGGCTTGTATTCCCTTGTTGCCTGTGTGCGCCGCTGCAGGGTGACGTGGTCGAGTCTGCAGTATACATCGCCGCCACTGGTCCATATCGCGGATTTTGGATTGCGGAGTGCGCTCAAGATCAATGTGAATATTTCGGTAATCATGCAAATTTCATTCAAGTTGATAAATAGCTTACGTTCAACAGTCCCGCTTGAGTGTTTTCTTACTAAAGGCAATATTTTGGAAAGGGAGTATCCAAGCCGTAGTAAGTAGCCAGTGGTTGGTTGTGAAGCTTATGCTTACTGCTTGTCGTCTAGCCCCTGAGCCTGTGCGACACGTTCGGAACAGTGCGCCGACCTACGAACCCGAACGATACGGTACTCCAGGTCTCCTTGATATGATATCGCCATATCCTCGTGAGTGTGATCCGTCAATCGTGGAGTTTTGCTTAGGCTTATGCAGTACCCAGTCATGCCCCGATACGAGGTTCCCCATTCTATGGAGCTTTCCGTAGATGACTTGATTCGAAGGCTCGATACATGGCCTAGACCCGGGATACCGGTCGAACAATTCTTGGAGCTCTACGCAGTTTGCAAATGCGGGATGGCGGTATCTCGGAGGTACTTTGACTCACACGAATGTATCACAACACGCGCAACATAGTACCCACAGCGACGTACAATAAAGACTTTCACGTACAGTATGTCCAGCTAACTAAGAAAAGACATGAAGGCAAATGGAATAAGTTCTGGAACGAGGACGGAGAGCCGCAAGTGATCGTACATATCGTACAGCAGGCCGAAGATTAAGGGCCTCCTTGGATATCATCTTCATCGGAACAGTCATCTTGGTACTCCCCAGTTTCTACATATCTATGAGTACCCTCCAAAGTAAAGGATGGCAGGCTGTACGTACCTTCTAACAGAAGCAAGCCGTCCTCTGAAATGGCGAGTCTGTATAGCTCAACTTCGAGCTCTGCGCGTTGTAATCTTTGTGTCATGAGCACCTGCGAGTAATAGCGGTTCGAGTTACTGGAAGCTGAAGGGGAGGCGGCAATTTCTTCAATCAAAAGATGTTCCATTTGCTGAGCTTCAAGGAGACGAAAAACGTCCTTTTTCCCGACGTTCTTTGTAAGTGTGACAGGTATTTTGATGGTCGCCTGTAAATAAATGTCAAGTGTTGTATGGAGCTGGATGGCGCCAAAAAAACTCACGGTGTTCGCACCATGAAGTACGAAGTCCTGGCACACACCTTCGACATGATGGCCAGCGGTGATGCATCGCTGACCACGGTTTTGGCCCTTGAGCTCCTTGCTTGCTTTCCTCCCATTGGACAAAGCCCTATGAACGATATAGGGATTTGGGAAGGAGGGAGATGGCGTAGAGAGCTTTGAAACTGAAATTTGAGAAGACATGATAGGCAGGAAAGCGATTGAAAAGTGCAACAAAAGTGATCTTCCGTATACCACGAGTCGGAGGTAACCGAGTGCGAAAGTCGGATCAAGTTCCTCATGCAATTGTTGGAGGGTGGTTCCCCCCTGCACCTCACCTGTGGATCATCGTCTGAGAGTCTACTCAGCAGTGCCTCTTTGTGAGTACTTCCACAATGCACATAAACTGAAACTCAAATATACTACAGTGCGACACAAACGATAATACACACGATGGTAGCGGAGAACACCTGTCGATCATGACAGGTCTTCGCCGGACTACTCCAGTTGACGCACATTTACACTGGCTTTCGATTTAATATACCGTATGCGGTACCTGGTACCTATCGATTACGACAAATCTCCGTTCTTGGATGATTACAGTCCCCGCACATCTCACCTGTGGATCACCGCAGACGTTATCTCAGTTTGATATTGAATTTGACTCGGAATCGGTCATTGTGGCTTGTTCGGGTTTCCTTTGAGCGTCATTCGAGTTGCATCGAACGAGCGTATATAAACCCGGTGGACCCCCCGGGTTCACTGAGTGGTCGTATGCGAATTCTTGCAGCACTTATGCAAACCTTTGGACCTTTTCTATCATGCTGCAGCAGGTCACCCGTTGGCTCTCGACGATCGGTATAATTGCATTGTTTTTGGATCCAGCCCATTTGGTAGGCATTCATTGTTGCCTTTATCATCTAACTGTTGATCACCTTTGCTCCTAGGTGACAGTCGAGAAATCACTTGCCGACTTAATCTGCTCCATCATCTTCCGACTCTCGCTGGTGGCGTTGGGTGTTATCTCATATCAAGTTCTGTCTAATAATGCAACCTACGCTGGCTTCACTATCGATATGGTCTGTCTTCGTCGGGTGATTCCGATCAACGCACATCTAGCACCTGCGGATCACCGCAGGTGTCATCTTATGCCTTCCTTAACAACATAAGGCTTAGGTGATTCCAGCTGAAGCGCACTTCTCACCTGTGTATCATCGCAAGTTCGTCTTATAGCAATGCAATGCTCCGCACTTTCGGATAAACTGAACTCACGGTCGCTTAATTCAAGCATACTATAGTATGGCACAAACGGTAGTATCACGTAGCGGTGAACGTATGTTGATCACGACAGGTCTTTTTTTTCTTTCTTGGGTTTCACCGCACTCCTTACCTGTGGATCACGGCAGATAACATCCCATCTCAGGCTCTGCCCAAATAACGTAACACCACTGTCCTCAAATAGCGTGCGGTATCTGATCGCAACAGGTCTTCCTTCCTTCTGGCTTGAAGAGCCTAGTTGCACTTTGGGATACCGCTGCTTCATGCTTATCTCCGCTCCGTTCGTGTTTAAGTTCCGAGTCACCCGAAAAACTTCCGAGTTGTGAAGTTGTACTTCACCAAACCCTGAAGAACTGTTCATCCGATTATAGATAATTCACAGAACACAAAGTTTGGATTCGCCTTTCCGAAGCTCGAACCATCATGTCCGCGCCCTTCAGCCCGTCGACTCGTTTCAGTCAAGGGGACATCGATATTGGCTATGGTCTTGACAATTTCGAATTTGAATTCGGAGAACATCAGCCTGTTTCGGCGTATCTCATCGACAATACAGGGGTACTCATCGCTATTAAGCGACCGGTCAATAGCATGTCAAATCATTCATAGAGCATATGTTGACTTTGATCTTCCAGTCTCCGGCATCACAAGCTTCTATGTTTGCTCATGAGTCCCAACTACGTCATGTGGCCTTCTTGATGAAAAATCGGTTGACGTTTTCGCTTCTGGTGCATATTATGATTATGTTATTATGAGTTGCACCTTACACTTTATTTCAGACCGATGAGGCCGACCTTCTACGGATGTCATTTGTTCTTGCTGGCCTTAGCTTCGTAGGTTTGATTCAAAAACCACCCCATCAGCTACATATGCCTGTATACAGCTACACATGTGATGTAGTAAGTACTACACAGAGTGCTTGTTATGTGCTTTCTTATGTGTCTCCAGTCAGAATCTCGTTCCGAGTTGCAAACGAAGTGTCTAGATGTCTTTGTATCCACGCCGGATGTCAGTTACACCCAGGGTGTTCGAGTGTATATCGCAAGTCACCTTGCATTATTTTTTGATCCCGTCTCACCAGATTTTAGTTCAGCGTCAATGATATGACGTTTCAGCCGTGGATTTTTGACCCAGTTGATTCTGGACTCGATGTCTTCGTGCCGCATACACTAAACCCCATGTTGGACATCCCCCCGGACGACACTGCTTTGCCACCGCCTACAGACCCAGCGCCATTAAAACGATCCAGGGCTCAAAGTCTCGGGGAGAGTGACCAGGACGACTCGACAACCAAACGGACTAAGACTCTGGCTGATCCAGCCCTTGGCATGAGAGGATTGAAGGCGGAATTCCCGGACTTACACCAAGTTGTTATATGGGCGAAAGCATATTACCGGTCATACTGCATGACCAAATCACCATACTTGCACAGAGGCTCTAAGATCGATTTAGCGGGAGATGTTCACACTGCTGCATTGGCGTTGGATAAGTTCAAGAATTTCCAAGCCCAAGATAATCACCCTCAGCACGATTTGATCTTAAATTTAGTAAGTCACCAATATGTGATTAATTTTCTATTCTCATAATCCTTAGATCGTTGGGGAGCACAGTGTTTTTCGAGACCTTTCTCTTCAACTATCCAAGAAGGTTATCAATGATATTTTTCCAACATCAGGCCCGAATGCTATGACGGCTATCAGTATGGCACAAATACTTGGAACCATTTGTGACACGAAGACTGTGGACAATATTTTTGCCCGGCGGTTTCCCACGGGCACGGGCTGCCATGTTAGTTAACTTCGGATTTTTCACAGACATTGCTGACCGGTTTTTAGGCAATTGACTGCCCTTTTGCACATGGTATGGTCACCGGGCTTATAGTAGAACTATTTAACCAGAAGATGAAGTTTTGCAACACCACTGTAACCAATCTCCTCCGACCAGATTATCACAAGGGCGATAAACCCATCGGCACTGTCACGCATGCATATGCATTGTCCATAGTGAGTTCCCCGAGTATAAATATAATTGTACTCTATAATTTCCGCCAGATTTTTGAAGCTGCGGTCAACAAATTTCGAATGGATCTTGCTGATCTGCCCCCAGAAGCTACTGAAGGCTTTCGAGGAGACATGACGCCTCGTTCGCTAGCAGCTGAAGCTTTAGATGGGACGAAATTTAAGTTTTTCGTCGGGATATTGACGGCACTTGAGAAGTCGGTGGAGTGGGGAGCAAAGATATTGGCGACGAGGGAGCAGTTGAATGAGATGGTTTTTGATCGCACATAAAATTGCTCGTTGTATCTTGATTAAAAATGTATACTACATGGTAACCAAAATCTGCACCAGCAGGTCCCACCAGCAACTAGATTCTGAGTTCTGACTGGGGTATAGCTGCGACGATTGTACCCTGATTAAAAATGTATACAAGAGCAATTCCGAGAAAAGAAGTCGGCTGTGCTTTCTCGGCACCAGTCACCTGCTTGGCAGCATCTCTCACCTGTGGATCGCCGCAGGTCCTGAGGCTCTACCCTTCAATGCAACGTCTTCCTTTGGTACTTTACCTTCAAATAAACTGAACTCGCCACCGCTTAATTCAAACATACTACGGTGCGACGCAAACAATAATATGATGTAGTTTTCTAACTGTATGTTTGCTATATCGCGACTTACGAATTATCAGGGATGCCCTGCGACAGTAATGGCAACTTCATTGACCCCTCAACGCCTCCACCTCCTCATCGTCCCACTAATGATCCGGATGATTGGACCCCATACGAAAGCCGACTGGATTTCGAAATTGCTGAGTTCCTATTCTCACGCAATCAGATGTCGGGTGGTGACATGGATCTCTGGGCAGCCTCACTACTCAAACATAATGATGAGCTCGCACTTCTCGCATGCATTGTCCAAGGATGGTGCCCTAAGTGAGTGTAACTCGTTATACTTTTCATTTCGTCATTGACAAAATGTCAGGTGTACTGTCCCGTTGTGTGACCCTAATGGGGAAGGTGTACGCAGATCCAGAGAGCATTCAGAGATGTTAATAAATGAGTTAGAGCTGGGACTCCCGTGGGACGAATATGGCCTTGTCGGTGACATTGTGGTAAATCATTTTTATTTATTTATTCCGTTTCGTTTCGTTTTGTGATCAGTTAGTACCGCTGGTGCTGGTGTGTTCATACAGGAGGCCGATACACGCACTCTGCACGGCTTCGTATCATGTAGCTACAAATAGCTCCAGTGCGAACACTTTGGGACGCTTAGGCACCCATCCGTGAACAGCCG
>Ga0193716_1002073_pt1 | contig 11462 bp, 12 predicted proteins | sample U2c1metaG_FD_145901 | JGI IMG/M metagenome (GOLD analysis project Ga0193716, IMG submission 145901) | Soil microbial communities from a riparian zone of the East river system, Colorado, United States - U2c1 | ecosystem: Environmental > Terrestrial > Soil > Riparian zone | place: USA: East River...
CGCGGCTACTCTGCAGTTCGGCGATGTTGGCAGGGGTGGGTCTGCAGTCGACGAGCTTGCCCGCCAGGTTGATGACCGCGGTGTCCGGGCCTGCCAGCTCCGCGGCCCAGTCGCCGACCGTTCGGCCGTCCCAGAGCACTTGGCGGACAGCCGAACTCGCGTCGGGCCGGCGGGCCAACACCACCACCTGGTGGCCGCGTGCGCTCAGGTCTGCCGAGATCCGTCTGCCAAGCGAGCCGCTGCCTCCCGCGATGACGACCTTCACGCGGGCCGTGCGACGGAGGCCTTGGAGCCCTGCCCGATCCACGACGGGATCGCGCGGCGCACGTCGGCAGGCCCGGACACTGCGGCGCTGCCATCGAGGAGCGCGTGCGACCAGCCGACGTCCCCCCGCCAGATCCGGGTCAGTGTCATCAGGCTGGTCTCCACGGTGCCGACCACGTCGTAACCGGGGTCGAAGTCGCAGACGTCGGCTTCGCCGTCGGCGACCACCAGCCACCATCGCGACGCCTTCGACGCCACCCCGTCGAGCCGGAACGCGACCGTGGTGCGCGACCGCGGCCAGGCGTCGATCGGGATGGTGCGGTGAATGTCCCACATCAGCAGGTGCGGGTCGAGGTCATCCTCGCCGAGCTCACCGATCCAGCGCGTGCCCCACGAGCCGAGCGCGTCGACGACGTCGAAGAGCTCCTGCCCGCACGGCGTCAGCGAATAGGTGGTGCGGCCGTCGACCTCGGTGCGATCCACCACGCCGACGCGAGCCAGGGACTTCAGCCGCCGGGACAATAGTGCCGGTGACATCTTCGGCACGCCACGGCGCAGTTCGTTGAAGTGTCTGCTACCGAGCAGCAACTCCCGCACGACGAGCAGCGTCCAGCGTTCGTCGAGCACCTCCATCGCCTTGGCGACGGGACAGAATTGGCCGTATCCGGACATTTGCGCACCTCCGAGCGTTCAGTGGGCAGTACAGATATGGAACCAGCGCCAGTACAGATCTGTAACTAGATCCGCACGATCGGCGGCGGGACGATGTTTGGGGCCACCAAGGAGGACATCGAACCATGAGCAATCCAACCGCAGCCGTCGATCACAGCCAGGTCGCGGCCAAACACCGGGCCATGTGGGCGTCCGGCGACTACGAGAAACTCGCCACCGCCCTCGTCATGCCCCTCGGGCCCGTGCTGGTGCAGGCCACCGGCATAACGCGCGGCGATCGCGTGCTCGACGTGGCCGCAGGCACCGGAAACGCGTCGATCCCCGCCGCGCTGACCGGAGCGAGCGTCGTCGCAAGCGACCTGTGCCCGGAATTGTTGGAGGACGGCCGCGCGCTGGCCGCCGAGCGTGGCGTCGAACTCGAATGGCGCGAGGCCAATGCGCATGAATTGCCCTTCGCCGACGACGAATTCGACGTCGTGATGTCGTGCATCGGCGTGATGTTCGCGCCGTTTCACCAACTCGCGGCCGGCGAGTTGGTCCGAGTGTGCAAACCGGGCGGCAGGATCGGTGTGATCAGCTGGACGCCCGAAGGTCACATCGGCAGACTGTGGGCCGCGATGAAGCCGTACGCTCCGGCACCCCCGCCCGGCGCACAGCCACCTCCGCTGTGGGGTCAAGAGGAACACGTCCGCGCGCTGCTCGGCGACAGCGTCGCTGATGTCGTCACCGAGCGACGGATGCTGACTGTCGATCGCTTCGCCGACGGCGCCGAGTTCCGTGACTTCTTCAAGGCGCTTTACGGACCCACGATCGCGGTGTATCGCAACATCGAGGGTGATCCGGATCGCGTGGCCGCCCTCGACGCGGCCATCGCCGAGGTGGGCGACAGCGTCCTGAGCGCCTCGTCGACCATGGAATGGGAGTACCTGCTGCTGACCGCGCGCAAGGCCTGACACGATGGCTGAATGTCTGGCGATGCACAGCAGCTTCCGACACTAAGTCACGACGACCAGGCTGCGGTGCAGCGCTGGGTGCGCGAGCAGGACCTTGGGTCGATGGTCACCGACGTCGAGCCGCTGACCGGTGGCACGCAGAACATCGTGGTGCGGCTGCACGTCGACGGGCGCCCGATGGTGCTGCGCCGGCCGCCGCTACACCCAAGGCCGACCAGCGACAACACGATGCTGCGCGAGATCGCGGCGCTGCGGACGTTGGCAGGCACGACGGTGCCACATCCCGGGTTCATCGCCGGGTGCGACGACCTCGACGTGCTCGGCGTGGTGTTCTACCTGATGGAGGAGGTCGACGGCTTCAACCCCGGCGACGACATGGATGACGCGTACGTGCGTGACCCGGGTATGCGCCATCAGGTCGGGCTGTCATATGCGGCCAGCCTGGCGCAACTCGGCAACGTGGCCTGGGAGGGCAAGCCGCTTGCCGAACTCAAGCGGCCGGGTTCCTTTCTGGAACGCCAGGTTCCGCAGTTCCTCCGGCTGCTCGAAAGCTATCGACACGACGGGTATGCGCCCGAATCGCTGGCCGTCGGCGAACTCGCGGGGTGGCTGGAGGCCAACCGCCCTGCCGACGGCGAGCCGGGGATCCTGCACGGCGACCCTCATCTGAGCAACGTGCTGCTCCGCAGGGACAGGCCGGAGTTGGCGGCGTTCGTCGACTGGGAGATGTGCACCGTCGGCGATCCACTACTGGACTTGGGCTGGATGCTCATCTGCTGGCCACTGGACACCAGCATGATCGCCGCAGGCGGGGCACTGGCCGCATTGGGTGGACTGGCCAGCCGAAGCGAGCTTCTCGATGCCTATCTCGGGGCCGGAGGCCGCGAAACATCAAGGCTGGACTGGTATGTCGCGATGGCGTGTTTCAAGCTCGGCATCGTGATCGAGGGCACGTGGTCCCGTTATCTGGTGGGTCAGGCCAGCCGGGAGGCGGGGGAGCAGCTGCACGCATCGGCGCAGAATCTGATCGACGTGGGCACGCGGGTGGCCAAGGGCGACAGTCCGTTCATCTGACGCGCTGGTACAGGTACCGGGCCGTGATCGCACCGCCCGCCATCACGAGTGCGGCCGCTCCGAACGCGATCTCCGGCGCCGCGTTTCCGCTCTCCTCGTCGAGGACGACCAGCAAGCCGATGTTGATCAGGAAGTGAAAGGTGCCCGCGACGAGCAGATCTGGGGCGCCCCGGGTGTGCAGCAGCAGTGCGAGCACGATCGACATCCCGACGGTGGCCGCCAGGAACGCCAGCAGGTACCACGGTCCGAGCGCGATCACCTGGACGTGCCACAGCCCCCAGATCAATCCGACCACGACACCCGTGGTGACCGGGCCCGCCCGGGTAACGAGCGTGGGCTGAAGGAAGCAGCGCCAGCCGAGCTCCTCTCCGCAGGCGCCGACGAACTGGGCGACGAGAAGTGCTGCGACCGGCGGTCCGACGGTGGACAACGCCGTGACGGGAATGGCGATCCCGGCAGCGGCACACAGCGCGACCGTCAACAGGATCAGAATGCCGGCTGCGGCTGCGGCCGCACCGATCCGCGCGACGCCGGGGCCCGTGAGGGTGCCCGGCACGAACTCGAAGCGCCACCGCGTCGATCCCCTGAACAGCAGGACCGTCACGACGGCAGCGAACCCAGGCGCGAATTGGACGATCTCGATCAGCACGGGATCGATCCCGAACGCGGTCTGGCCGGCCTGGCACGCGGCGGAGACCAAGAACGTCATGACGACGAAGGTCGTGACCGGCAGCCAGATTCTCGAAGCGGGGCTGACGGTCGTCAGCCGCTTCAGGTCAACCGCCGAGTGCGGCGATGAGGTCCTTGATCTTCGCGGTCTCTTCTTCGGTGGCTGGCTCTTCGGCCTCGACGGCCTCGATCAGGTCCCGACGCAACCCCACTCCGTTCGCGGCTTCCTTGGTCGAGAGCTTGGCGTGCCCACGCGCGACGTACAGCCGCTGGCCCAGGGTGGCGCTCGGACCGTTGGCGGCGGTCTCGATCAGTTGGTCGTAGCGAGTCCGGACACCGCTCAGTGCGACGATGACCGACGGCGTGACCCTGCTGCGGCCCGCGGCTTCGGACAGCGATGTCTGTAGTTTGCGGAGCCCGGCGAGGATAATCCCTGCGTGGTGGGCGAATTCGGGATCCCCTGGTTCGGGGAGAGTGTCGATCGCGGCGTCATACATGTGCATCGCCGCGTCGGACAGCCCGACGATTACTGGAGCTTCTCCGTCATTCGGCGCCGACTCGGCCACACCCACTCGATTCATCGTTGAAATGCGAAGCGATCGCCAGAGGACCCTCTGACAGCATCAGGGACGCCGAAACCGTAACGCGGTTCGACAGCGGTTTCAACCGCTAGTCCGGGTCGGTCCGGGCTGCCGCCGACCCTGGCAAATCGCCATCCGTCCCGCTCGACGACGTGCGACGGAAGTGGAGTAGTCGACTACTTACGTCAGCCGGTCGGCACCGGCTTAGGTTCGGCTCGTGCCACCTCGCGGAGTATCTACCGGCAACCTCCGCGGGATCTCCAGGAAACCTCCAAGTTCGAGCACCCGGCGATCCCGATGATCGATTCCGGGGTCAGACCCAAGAGTTCTCCACATCCACGACTGGCCCGACGACAAGGCCGTGGAGATTCTCGAGAACGTGCGCGCAGCGACCGGTGACGGCGCGCGGCTGATTCTCGTCGAGTCCGTGATACCGCCGCACCACCGCGACTACTCCACGAAGTGGCTGGACCTGGAGATGCTGGTCGGCAATGCGGGACGGGAACGCACAGCAGACGAATACCGAATCCTCTTGCAGAAAGCGGGATTTCAGATGACCCGCGTCATTCCGACCGCTTCACCATTCAGCCTCGTCGAAGCCGCACCGTCCTAACCGCGCAAATATGCCAGCACGGCGAGTACCCGGCGGTTCTGTTCGTCGTCGGGCGGCAGCACGAGCTTGGTGAAGATGTTGCGGACGTGCTTCTCCACCGCACCGTCGCTCACCACCATGGTGCGGGCGATGTTCGTGTTGGACCGACCCTCGGCCATCAGCGCGAGCACGTCCTGCTCGCGCGGGGTCAACTCCCGCAGTGGGTCGTCGCGGCGACGGCGCACCAGCAATTGGCTGACCACCTCGGGGTCGAGCACCATGCCGCCGGATGCCACCCGGTCCAGCGCGTCGAGGAAGTCGGTGATCGCCGCGACGCGGTCCTTGAGCAGGTAGCCGACCGCACCGGCGCCGTCGGCGAGAAGGTCGTCGGCGTAGGAGACCTCGACGTACTGGGAGAGCACCAGCACCGGCGAACGGGGCACGCGCCTGCGCGCCTCGACCGCGGCACGGAGCCCCTCGTCGGTGTTCGACGGCGGCATCCGGACGTCCACCACCGAGACGTCCGGCCGGTGCGTCTCGATGGCGGCCACCAGCGACGGGCCGTCGCCCACCGCGGCGACCACGTCGTGGCCGTTCTCGGTCAGCAGCCGGATCAGGCCCTCTCGCAGCAGGACCGAGTCGTCGGCGACGACAACTCTCAGCACGGCACCTCCGCCCTGATCTCGGTCGGCCCGCCTGCCGGGCTGACCACGATCAGCGTGCCACCCGTCGCCCTGACCCGGTCGGTCAGTCCGGACAGCCCGTGACCCTTGGCCACGTGCGCGCCGCCGACCCCGTCGTCGACGATCTTGATGCCCAGGCTGCCGGGCTGGTTCGCCACGGTGACCCAGCAGTTCGCCGCACCGCTGTGCTTGGCCACGTTGGTCAATGCCTCGGCGACGGTGAAGTACGCGGTGTTCTCCACCACCGGATTGAGGCGGCCCCCCGACATGCCGAGCTCGGCGTCGACGGCGAGCTCGACCGGGACGGTGCAGCGAGCGGCCACCGCGGCCAGCGCGCTGGGCAGGCCGCGGTCGGTGAGCACCGGCGGAGCGATGCCGCGGGCGAGGGCCCGCAGCTCGTCGAGGGTCTCCCTGGTCTGGCCGATCGCCTCGTCGAGTGTGTTGCGCAGCGCGTCAGGGTCACCATCCACTTGCTGCCGCGCACGGCCCAGGTCCATCGCGAGGCGGACCAGCCGCTGCTGGGGGCCGTCGTGGATGTCGCGCTCGAGTCGGCGCAGCGCGGTCGTCTCGGCGGAGACGGCGGCCTCCTTCTGCTCGGTCAGCACGACGATCTTCTGGCGCATCTCGGCGATGCCGGTGAGCAGCAAGCGGCTGAAGCCTGCCGAGATCAGCGCGCAGCCGCGGACCACGGCGGGAAGGGTGATCAGGCAGATCAGGCCGATGGCGGTCTGCAGGCCGATGCGGGCGAAAGTGCTGTCGCCGAGTCCGATCAGCTCGGCGAGCGAGTGGTTGTCAGGGCCGCGCGGGATGCTCCAGTCCCACGCGAAGCTCAGCGTGCCTCCGATCGCCGACGCCCACCAGCTGACGACGATGGAGAACGCGGCGACCGCGATCGGGAAGTGCACGACGGCGTGCACCAGGTCGAGCCAGGACTGAGTTTGGCTGAGCGGTGTGAACATCCGCTTCCAGATGCCGTCGCCCCGTTGAGACGTCCGGTAGATCGGCCGGGTCCGCGGCATGCGCAGCACCGAAGGGATGCGCAGCCGCTCGATGTCGGCGAAGAGACGGGCGAGAAGGAGCGTGCCTCCGAGGATGGGCAGGCCGACGATGACGACCAGCGTGCCGAGCCCGGCCGACAGCCCGGTCACGGCGACGACGAAGCTCGCGGTGGCCAGTGGGAATCCGAGCAGGGTGTAGCCGGTGTCGATGGCGAGCTGGCGGACGAAGCCGACCCGCTGGGGTCGGGTCATGTCGGCAGTCGTCATGTTCTCGACGCTAGGCATGTTTCGGTTTCACTCCCATCCGGTGTGCCAGCGTCTTCAGGGTAGGGCTGTCCCTACCGCTACCACTGCACGCTGACTGGCCGTCACCGGTAGGCGTCGATTCCGAGCTTGACGGCCAGCGCGATCCCCGCGACGGCGATCGTCAGCCGGATTGGCGTGGCAGGGGCGTGGCGGACCACGATCGGCCCGAGTCTCGACCCCAGCAGGCACCCGATGCCCAGCGGAACGACGGCGAGCCAGTCGACCGGTGCGAGCACGGTAAAGACAAGCGCGGCAACGCGCTGTGCGATGCCGAGCACGACGTTCTTGGTCGCGTTGGCGTGGGGCAGGGACTCGCTGCCCGTGCTCAGGAACAGGGCGAGCAACAGCACGCCTGCCGCGGCGCCGAAGAAGCCGCCGTACACGCAGATCGCGAGGATGGCTACCCCCTGCAGCACGATGTGGGTTCTGCTGCGGCCGGTGCCCTCGGGACGTTGGCGGCTGGGCAATGCGATCAGGATCGCCGAGACACCGAGCAGGATGGGCACGACCTTCTCGAAGCCCTCGGCGGGGATGGACAACAGCAGCGCCGCGCCGGCAGCGCCGCCGACCACGGCGATCGGGATCAGCCGTTTGAGTTCGGCGCGCTGGCCCCGCAGTTCGGGTAGCGAACCCGAGACCGAGCCGATGCCGTTGAACACCAGGGCGACGGTGTTGGTCACGTTGGCGGCCACGGGGGGCAGGCCCACCAGGAGCAGGGCGGGATAGGTGGTCACCGACGCCAGGCCTGCGACGCTGCCCGCGAGTCCGCCTCCGATTCCGGCGGCGACGAGCAGCACCGCTTCCCAAAAAGTCATCGCCGCAAGGCTACGGCCGTGCGATTTGGGCGCGTTCGCGGACGCTGAGCGAGCCCACCGCGCCGAAAGCGTTAGTGGGACTTCCTCTTGCCGACCAGCGCGTCGACGGGATCGGGAGCGCCGTCGCGGTCCCTGACCACGCGGTAGGCGACGTAGCCGACCACCAGGGTCAAGGCCACGAAGATGATCGCGAAGTACTGCATGTACCACCCGGCGCCCGCCACGTCGTAGATCTCGGCGCGAGGCCACCCGATGTTGATCACCAACAGTCCGCCCATCACCACGGCGACGAGGTTCACCGGGACGCCCCACTTGCCGAGGTCCATGACCGGGGGACCGTAGGACAGGCTGGTGCCCTGCAGTCGGTGGATGAGGGCGGGCACGGTCACCATCAGGTAGGCGATGTACACGATGACCACCGATACCGACGCGATGGCGGCGAACACGCTGGACTGACCGATGTTGACCAGCAACACCAGGATCGCCAGCGTGCTGACCGCGATGCCGGTGATGACGGGCGTGCCGGTGCGCTTGTTCACTCGTGCCAGAAACTTGCCGAACGGCAGCCGGTTGTCGCGGGCCATCGAGAACATCACCCGCGACGCCGAGGCCTGGATCGCCAGCGTCGCCGAGAACATCGCGACGGCGACCAGCGCCAGCAGCGTCTTGCCCAGCCAGGTGTCGAGCTGGCTCTCGATGACCCAGGCCATGCCGCCGGTCGCCAGATTCTCGCCGAGGTCGGGAGCCGACATCAGGGCGGCGACGATCATCAGCCCACCACCGACGAACGACACCAGCAGAGCGTTGACGATCGCCTTCGGCGCGGTCTTGCGCGGATCCCTGGTCTCCTCGGAAAGCTCTGCAGCACTGTCGAATCCGTACATGACGTAGGCGGCCATCAGCATCGAGGCCAGGAATGCCCCCGCGTAGCCGAGCCCCGACCCGTGTCCGCCGGTGTCGGCCACCGCGGCGACCGGGCCGCGCTCGGCGGTGAGGAACATCGCCCCGATGATCAGCACGACGCCGACGATCTCGACGGTGACCCCGGTGACGGTGATGCGCCCCATGAACTTCACCCCGGCCGCGCTGATGACGGTGCACAGCACGATGGTGATCGAGCCAAGGATGATGCCGTTCTCCGCGCCGGTGACCGACAGCGGATCCATGTCGCCGTCGACGATCTGGAAACCGCTCCAGATCGGAGGCAGCACCGTCTGCATCGCGATGGCCAGCGCAGCGATCGACACGATGTAGCCGATGAGCATGAACCAGCCGGCGAACCAGCCGACCGCGTTGCCTGCCAGGCGGCGTGACCACTGGTAGATGGCCCCGGCCACCGGGAACTTGCCGGACAGTTCGGCGAAGACCAGACAGACGCAGAACTGGCAGACGAAGACGATCGGCCAGGTCCAGAAGAACGCAGGGCCGCCGAGGGAGAATCCGAGTGGGAAGAACGCGAACACCGTGGTGAGGATCGAGACGAACGAGAATCCCGATGCGAACGCCGCGTAGCCGCCGATGCCGCGGTGCAGTTCCTGGGTGTATCCGAGTTCTTCCAGGGTCGACGCGTCCTCCTGGGTGGAGATCGCAGGGTCGAAGGTGGTCATGGGGCGCTCCTGGGCTGCCGGCCAATAACTGTCATGCGACAGAAATTAGCCTTCGCTCTTGTTTTCCGCATTTCGTCATTGTCACGACCGTGTGACCAGATACTCGGCGGGTGACAATCGTCGGCATGCCGCCTGTGCTTCCATCCGGTCGCGGGATCGCCGCGACCATCGGGGACATCGATGCTGCCAGTGACGAGGCACTTCTGCGCGCCGGAATCGACAAGGCACTGGGTGCCGTCGCCGCCGAACTCCGGGCGCACACGCCTGCGGCCGCGCTGGCCGGGGCGTGGTCGGAAGTGCTCCGACACGGCGTGGCCACCGCCGTCCGGTTGGCCCCAGGGCCGGCGGACTGGACGTGGTTCGTGTCCGGCAGCATCGCGCGCGGTGAGGCCGCACCCGGCTCCGACGTCGAGACGATGGTCGCCATCGGCGACTCCGTCGACGACGCGGCCAAGACCGAACTCCTGGCCCGCGCCGCCGACGTGCACGCGCTGCTGGAGCGCTGCGGAATTCGCGGTGACGCCAACGGAGTGCTGGCCAGCAGGCCCAGATTCTGCCGACGCCTGAGCAGTTGGGCCGAGGGCACCGAACGCTGGACCGTCGATCCCGCCGAGGACCGCGGTGTGGTGATGACCGGCCTGCTTGCGGACTCGACGGGCGTGTGGGGGAGCGCGGCCGTCGCCCCCGATGCGCTACGGGCGCAGACCGTGGCGGCGGTCGGTCGGAGTTATCCGGCGCGACAAGCCATGTTGCAGGACGCGACGGCCGTGCGGGCCGGCTTCCCGTCGCGGTTGCGCGTTTTCGCCACCCACGCCGACGCCGTCGACCTCAAGCTGGCCGCGATCGATCCGGTGGTGAAGATCGCGCGCTGGGCGGCGCTTTCGGCCGGATCGCAGGCATTGTCGACCCTCGGCCGCCTCGACGACGCCGCGGCCGCCAAGGTGCTCGACGCCGACGACGTGTCCAGCCTGCGCGACTGCTTCGAATGGCTGCTGCGGTTCCGCTGGCGGACGCGGGCCGGTGCCTTCCTCGAAGGGCGGCGGGTCAGCGACGTGGTTTTGCTGTCGGAGACGCCACCTCAGGAACGGGCGATGCTGCGCAGCGTCGCGCGCGAGGTGGCCGGCATCAGACGCAAGTTGACCTACCTCGCGTCGACGTCGGCGTTCCGCTGAGTCGCCGCATGACACCGGATTCGCGCAATCACGCCGTCGCCCAGGCCGTCGCTGCCGAGTGCCTCGAGGGTTGGCGACCCACCGACGAGCACGTCTCCGCGCTGACTGCGCTGGCCCATGGCGAGGTGTCGTTCGACGATTACCTCGCGAAGTTCCGTGACCGCTATCCGGCGCAGCCGCGCCCCCGTCGCAGGAGGCCGTCCTTGCGGCCCACGCCCTACCTAGTCCGAGGAACAACGTTGTTGCGCAACAACTTCGGGACGCAGTCCGCGGAGATGCTTGCCGACCTGGAGTTCGTCGCGACTGCAGGCCGGATGGTGTCGTGGCTGTGCGGGGCCTGCGAGCCCGACGGGCTCGACGCTCGCGCCATACACGGGCATCTGTTCGGCGACGTGTATTCGTGGGCCGGGCAGTACCGCACGACCGAACTGCGGCGTGGCCAACAGGGTTTCGCCTGGGTGTCCACCATCGCTTCGCAGATGACGCGGGTGCACGACACCGCGCGGTCGGTGGTGGACGCAGGCGCCTCCTACGACAACCCTCGGCTGGCCTGGGAACTCGCCCGCCTCTACACGGACTTCAACCAGGTGCACCCGTTCCGCGACGGCAACGGGCGGGCCGGCGCAATGCTGCTGCACGGTGTCGCGGCCCGCTGCGGCCGCACGCTGGACCTGACGGTGACCACCCGCGTGGAGTGGTATTCGGCGGCAGCGGACAGCATGTCGCTGCGGGGGCGTGACGGCCGAACCAGCCACCGGCCCTTCCTGCCGATTCTCGGGCGCGCCGTGACCTAGACCGCCGCGTGCACGACATGGTCGCGGGCGTGCGCGATCGCGTCGTCCAGTGAGTCGATGAGGTGGTTCTCGTGGCGTAGTGAGTCGATCACGCCGACGTTGGTCAGCAAGTTCATGTGCTCCTCCTGCACGCCCTTGATGATCACGGTGACACCACGCGACTCCAGCTCCTCGGCGACTCGCGACAACGTGTGCGCTCCGGTGGCGTCGAGCATCCCCAGCGTCGACATCCGGATGATGACCACCGACACCTCGGAACGCTCGGCATCGGTGATCAGGTTC
>Ga0193716_1002074_pt1 | contig 11459 bp, 11 predicted proteins | sample U2c1metaG_FD_145901 | JGI IMG/M metagenome (GOLD analysis project Ga0193716, IMG submission 145901) | Soil microbial communities from a riparian zone of the East river system, Colorado, United States - U2c1 | ecosystem: Environmental > Terrestrial > Soil > Riparian zone | place: USA: East River...
CCTGGCTGCACCGGCTCACCGTGAACGTCGTGCTCAACGAGCGGCGAGTGGACGGACGCGAACGCGGTCGCACGGTGTCGTCGGATGATGATGACGAAGGCGCAACACCTACGGGATCGACGTCGCAGCCGATGCACGCGGAAAAGATGGACCTCGAGCGCGCGATCGCTGGGCTGCCACGAGGCGCACGAAAGGTGTTCGTGCTGCACGATGTGGAAGGATTCACGCACGAGGAGATCGGTTCGATGCTCGGTGTTACGGCAGGTGGATGCAAGGCGCAGCTGCATCGCGCGCGGCTGCTCTTACGGGAGGCTTTGAAGCGATGACATACGACAAGCACGATTGCGATCTCATGTGCGAGCAGCTCGCCGCCTACATCGAGGGCGACCTCACGCCGGATGAGCAGGCACGCGCGGAGCAGCATCTCAGCGAGTGTGAGACGTGCGCCGAGGCGCTGGTGGAGCTGCGCGCGATTGCCGGTGAGGCAGCGCAGCTTCCATTGCTCTCCCCTTCGCGCGATCTGTGGGCGGGCATCGAGGCACGCATCTCGACGCCCATCACGCACCTGGGCAGCGCACCGACGACAGTGCGACGCGCGCCGCAGCGGCAGTGGCAGTATGCGATCGCGGCCGCCGCACTGATCGCGGTCGGCGCGGGCGCGACTTATCTGCTCGCGGTGCGTCCCGGCGCGACGACGGCGCCGATAGCGACCGTGGCGAGAAACACACCGCCTCGCGGCCCCGACTCGCTGGGCACGCCGACGCGAGTGTCGCCAGTTGCTCCAGGCGCCGCAACCGTTTCGACTGTCTCGAGTCGCAAGAAGGAAATGAGCGCCACCCGCGTCTACGATCACGAGATCATGCTCCTCGACAGCCTGGTTCGCACCCGGCGTGAGTCGCTCGATCCGAAGACCGTGCAGATCATCGAGCTGAATCTGAAGATCATCAACAAGGCGATCGCGGAAAGCCGCGCGGCGCTTGCAAAGGATCCCAAGAGTCCGCTGCTGACGAACCAACTCGACAACGTCCTCGGGAGCAAAGTAGAGCTGCTTCGGACAGTTGCCTTTCTCCCCACTCGGAGTTGATCGAAATGAACATGCGCGCCCCCTGGCGTCTTGCCGTACTCGCAGCTCTCCTCGTCGCCATCCCGGCGCAGGCGCAGCACGGCACTCGCAAGACGCACGGCGATGACCACGACCGTGACCGTGACCGCAACGATGTCGAGTTCAAGCTCGACACGACCGTCGCTCTCTCACGCACCGGCACCGTCGACCTGCAGACCTTTACGGGCGACATCACGATCGTCTCCTGGGATCGCGACGAGGTGAAGATCCACGCGCGCTCGAATAGCAGTGTCCGATTCGAATCCTCGTCGTCGCGAGTCTCGCTCATCGAGTCGCCAGATCGCCACAACGACTACGATGATGATGACGAGGACGGCCGCGGACTCGGCTTCGATATCAGCGTGCCGAAGAACGCGCGTCTGCTGCTTCGCACGCTCTCGGGAGACATCAAGCTCCGCGACGTCGCAGACGTCGAGGCGCACTCGGTGAGTGGCGACGTCGATGCGGCGAACATCGCGAGTCACGCAGTGCTGGAAACGGTGTCCGGAGATTTGACCGCGATCAAGGTATCGGGCGGGCTCCGCGCGAACACCGTGAGCGGAGACATGCACGCACGGCAGATCACGGGCGAGGTCAGCGCGCAGAGTGTGAGCGGTGACATCGTGCTCGAGGACGTCACCTCCGCCTTCGTGCGCGGAGAGACGGTGTCGGGCGAGATGCAGTTCAGCGGTCCCGTCGATCCGAAGGGACGCTACGAGTTCCACTCGCACTCCGGCGACGTCGACCTCGATCTCACCGGCGGCGGCGGCAATGCGACGCTCGAGGTCGAGACCTATAGCGGCGATCTCGATACGGCATGCTCGATGACCATGCAGCCGGGCGGCCGGGGCGAGCGTATGGGCAAGCGCGGCACGTTCACGATCGGCAATGGCGGCGGAGCACACTTCATTCTCAAGACCTTCAGCGGCGATGTGCACATCAGGGGCTGCCGCTCACATGGAGACAACTAACATGCGTCGCTTCTTCCTGCCTGCCTTCGTCGTCGTCGCGGCGATCGTCGCCGTCACCAGTCGCGCGAGCGCCCAGCGCAATGATGATTATGACGGTCCGCGCCACTACGACAGCACATTCTCCTCAAAGCATCAGATCGCGACGGGCGGCACGATCCGCGTGCAGAATCTCAACGGCAGCATCGATGTGGACGCGTCTGACAACGGCACCACGACCGTCCAGGCGGTCAAGTCGTGGCGCCGCGGCGATCCCGCCGACGTCCGCATCGTCGTGGAGCCAAGCAGCAACGGTGTGACCGTGTGCGCGCTCTGGAGCGATGAGAAGGATTGCGGCGATCGCGGGAGCAACAACTATCACGGCAACCGGCACAACGACGTTTCGGTTCGCTTCACGGTTCACGTGGCGAAGGGCGTGAAGGTGGACCTCAACACCGTGAACGGCTCCGTGGATGTTCGCGGCGCCACAGCCGCGGTCGACGCCGAGACGGTGAACGGGCGCGTGGAAGTTGCGACGCTCGGCGGGCCGGTAACCGTGAGAACCGTCAACGGCAACGTGCGCGCGACGATCGAGCACCTCATCAACTCGAACGAGCCGCTCGAGCTCAGCACGGTGAATGGCTCGGTTCAGCTCGATGCGCCGGGCGACCTCAACGCGGTTGTGGACGCAGAGACCACGAACGGGGGCATCGAGTCCGACTTCCCGCTGACGATCAACAAGGGGATGATCGGCAAGCACATCCATGGTACCATCGGCCAGGGTGGCCGCTCCGTGGAGCTCCATACCACTAACGGATCCGTCAGGCTCAAGAAACTTGGCTGAGCCCTACCGCGTAGGGACGGGATAGGTCCTCCTGACTTGCCCGTCCCGGAGCTCAACATGCGCCAGACTCTCTGCCTCCTCGCCGTCGTGATGGTGGTCGCCTCCTGCGACCATCGCACCTATCCTGCGCGCACCTTCAGCTGGACTGGAGACATTGCTCCCGGCTCGACGGTGAATGTGCAGAACATCGACGGCGCGATCGCGATCGTGCCGTCGACAGACGGTAAGCTCAGCGTCGATGCCATTATCCTGAACGCCGCGCCGAGTGCGGTGCAAGTCAAGCAGGCGACGAACGGGAACGACGTTTATTTCTGCACGCTCCTCGGCTCGCGCACGAGCGATGGATGCGAGAGCAGCGATGAAAAGCACGATACGCACTTCTCGCCCTTCTCTCTGTTCAGCCGGCGCCATCCGATCACCGTTCGCTACACGGTGCACGTGCCGAATGGCGTGCGCGTGGCCGTCGAAACCGTGAACGGGAAGATCGCCGCGCAGGACATCGCCGGCAACGTGAAGGCATCGACCGTGAACGGCGACGTGATCGTGTCGACCACGAATGGAACGGTGAACGCGGAGACGGTGAACGGCTCGATCATCGCGAGCATGGCATCGCTTCCGGATTCCGGAAATGTGCATCTCGAGACGGTGAATGGCTCGATCACGTCGCTGATCCCTGAGGGGATTGGAGGATCGATCGATCTGGACAACACGAACGGCTCGATCACCGCGAATTATCCGAACGCCGTGCCGGACAAGGACGACAAGCACCACATGCGGATCAAGCTCGATGAGGGCAAACGCCGCGTGACGCTCGAGACGGTGAACGGCTCGGTGAATCTCTCTCGGTACGTGAAGGTGCCGGTGGTGTCGCTGCTGAACTGACGCTAGCCGTCGCGCTGGTCCGCGTTCAGCACACCCGCAACGACGACGCCGAGGGCGCTGGTCACTCGCTTGAAGTCGCGCCTCGGCTCGAATCGCTCGTCGCCCAGCTCCACGCGCTGCAGTCGCGCGAGATCGAAGTTCTTCCACCCGTGCTCGACGCCGCCCTCGCTGAAGCCCTGCACCTGAAAGGCTTCGAGGAGCTCGGTGCCATCCGGCTTTCGGAGAATCGCGTGCGGCTGGATCATGCGCGTTCCGCCGGTGGCGTACACGATGCGTAGAATCCGTCGCTCCTCGAGTGCCTGGAGAACGATCGCTCGCGTCATTCGATCCTCGTGAAGGGCACTCCGTAAGAAATCGCGCGAGCGGTGTGCGCGCAACCACCGTCGGGTTACGTGCGATTGCGCGCGCGATTATCTCTCGCCGATGCGCTTTCGATCGATTTCAGCAGCCGCCGCATTGGCATCAGCTGCCGTGTTCGCCGCACCGCCGCTTGGCGCGCAGACGGCGCCGGCGGACACGGCTGCGCGTGCGCCCGCCCTCGCGCCGCAGCCGCACTACAAGCTCCGCTTCGCCCTCGGCTTCCTCTCGAGCATCGTCGCCCACGAGAGCGGACACATCATCGCCTCGTACGCGGTGGGTGGGCATCCTTCGTTCGGCTTCGATCACGGGCGCCCGACTGTCTACTCGGGGATCGACTCGCGTCTCGACCCGCACAAGCAGTTCATCTTCTCGAGCGCGGGACTCACGGTGCAAACGCTGCTCGACGAAACGCTACTCGATGTGCCGCATGCAAAAGGGAGCGTCGCGGGCCCCTTCGAGCGCGGCCTTCTCGCCGGCGGGCTTGGCACCGTGCTCTTCTACATCACCATTGGACGCAACGGCAGCGTGAGCGACGTGAGCTTCATGTCGAGAACCTCGTCGCTGTCGAAAACGCAGATCTCCTTCATCTACGGGAGCATCGCGGTGATGCACGCGGTGCGCATCCATGTGAAGGATCGCTACGCGCACTTCTTCACCGCTCCCGATGACACCGGACATTTGCGCATCGGGATGTCGATCACGCCCGAGTGAGCGCTAGTCGTCCGCGAGCAACAGCCACATCGAGCTTTCGTCGCAGTACTCGTTTCCCTGCTTCACCGCGTGCGGCTCGATGGCGTAGTGCACGAAGCCGTGGCGCTCGTAAAACGCGCGTGCTCGCGCGTTGCTCGACATCACGGTGAGTTGCAGTTGCCGCACCTGGCCGCGCGCATGTGCGATGAGCGCTCGCATGATCTCGTCCGCCACGCCCGTGCCGCGCGCCGCGGCCCGAACGTACATCCCCCAAATGAGCCCTTTGTGCTCGAGCTTGTCGCCGGCGACGCGACTGAAGCCGCCCACGCCGAGGAGGTCGCCGTCTTGCTCCGCCGCCACGACGAGATCGCGATCGAGGCGCGCGGCCCACACGTCGGAGGCGATCGCCTCATCTTCCGTTTCGCTGTAGCGAAAGCCGTCGGGATCGTTGCGCAGCCCTTCGAGTCGCACGGCACGAAAACGTTCGACGTCCGCGGACGTCAGTCGCACGATCTGCATCGCCGGCGAGTCGTGATCAGCCCTGCGCGCCGCGCTGCTGTCCAGGCGGTAGCTGATCGGGCGCGGGTGGCGCACGGTCGATGAGGAGCTTCGTCACGAAGCGCTGTCCTTCGCTCACGCGCTCCATCTCGATGGCGATCGACTCCACCGCCTGCTCCACGCGCTCGAGACGAGCATCGATCATCGCCGTCCCTTTCGGCGCCGATAGCCCTGCCATCTTCTCCTTGTGGCTGAACCACATCTTCGTGATCACCACGGCCGCCGGAATGCCGAACACGATGGGGACGATGACGGCTTCGACCGGAACGTACATGCGAGCGTACCTGCGCTGAGGAGGGCGTGACGGAGACTGTAAGCTCTCATACGACGGGCGGGGCCGGAAGGTGTCGGTCGCCCGCCACTAGCGCTGGAGCACTCGCCCGGTCGGCATCGTCGCTATTTCGCGGAGTTGGACGCGCGCGATCAGCGAGTCGTCCTTGTTGAGCGCCCCGCACGTCTCGTCGAAGGCGATGACGAGTCCGTCGCGGCGGGACAGCGTATCCGCGAACGCCGCCAGTGACTTTGCGTCTTGCTCGTCGGGGAGCTCGTGGGACAGGCGGCCGGTGTGGAAGTACAGTGGCTCAGGCGCGTTCGTGAACAGCGCGTGGCCACGACCATTCGCGCGCACCCACGCGACGAGCGGCGAGTCGCGCCAGCAGTCCTCGGCGAAATCGTTCCCCGTTGACACGGCATAGCGCGCGCTCGCGGCACTCACGCGCAGCGCGGCGCCCCACCAGAGCGCCACGAGCACTACCACCAATACTCTCGCGGGAATCGGCCAGACACGCCACGCGGGCGCGACGATCAACACCATCGCGATCTCGAGCAGGACGAGCAACGGCGCCATCATCCGGTCGTCGAGCGGAATGTTGGGATCTGCGATGAGACGCGATGCGAGCACGAGTCCGAGATAGCACGCAGCGAGGAGCGCCGCCGCGATCGCAGCCCGCTGTTGTTCGCGCATGGGACGCGATTCCCAAATCGCGATCACGAGCAGCACCGCCACCGCTGCCGCGACGAAGATTCCCCACACTTCGCCCATGCCGGGCACGAGCCACGCGGACGTCGTGCGCCACCCCTCCTGCAGCGTGGACGTGATCGCGCCGTAGACGCTGATCTTCCGAATCGCACTCGGTCCGGCGCTGTGCACCGTACGCAGCACCCACGCGCCTTGAATCACGATCGCCGGAATCGCGGCAATCGCGCCGCGCGTGATGCGCTGCCGCATCGTCCCCGCGCGCGCGAGCTGCCAGAGCACCACGCCCCCCACGAGCGAGACGCCGGCGTAGCGAACGATGCTCGCGAGCCCCGCGAGCAAACCGGAGATCCATGGATGCGTCGGGACGCGCACCATGGTTGCGAGCGTGAGCACGAGCAGTGCGATGAACAGCGGCTCGCTCAACACGCTCTCGTGCACCTGCACGATCGCGGGTGTCACCATCACGAGCAGCCCTGCGACGATCCCCGCGCCAGTGCCGGCCGCACCGGCCACGATCCACACGACCGAAGCCACCGTGATGAACGCCGCGAGCGCGTCGATGAATCGCGCTCCCTGCACCGCACCGAACCCTGCGAGCTCCGCGCCCGCGATCGCGACGGAGTAGCCCGGCGGCCAGTGCGCGAGCGCCATCGTGCTGTCCACGCTCGACCAATCGCGCTCGATATCGCGCAGGCCGGCGCCGTGGGCGAGCGTCGTCGCGGCCTGCATGTACGACATGCTGTCCGGATCGAGCCCCGGGCCTGCACCCGCGGTAATCGCGATCGCGCCCGCGAAGGCGAGGGCGCCGAGCGCGATCGAAGGGACTAAGAGGGCTTTTCGCATGAGGTAATGTTACGCGCCGCCGAACGGCCCGTCACAGCCGCCCCGATGGGCGATTCGAATGTGCTGGAAACGCTTGCCGCGCTCGTTCGCCGCGTCTAAGATAGCGAATCACGCTCTCCGTCTCTCGCAAGGCCGGCCCACATGTCCGACGACGAGGAGCCGGCAGACCAGCTGTCCTCGTCGCGCGAGCGCGGAGCAGTCGTCGCCGGACGATACAGGATCGAGCGCGAGATCGGCCGCGGCGGGATGGCGACCGTCTATCTCGCGCACGACATCAAGCACGAGCGGCAAGTCGCACTCAAGTTCATTCACGCCGAAGTCGCGGACGGCCAGGCGACCGAGCGGTTCCGTCGCGAGATCGCGCTGCTCGCGAGTCTGCAGCATCCGCACATCCTTCCGCTCTACGATTCGGGCGAGTTCGAGGGCGCGCTCTTCTATGTGATGCCCTATATCGGGGGCGAGACGCTGCGCGGGCGGATCAAGCGCGAGGGGAGGCTTCCCATCGACGAGTCGATCCGCCTCGCGCGCGAAGTCGCCGATGCCCTCGCGTACGCGCACGCACACGATGTCATCCATCGCGACATCAAGCCCGAGAACATCCTTCTCTCGGAAGGGCACGCGCTCGTCGGCGACTTCGGCATCGCGCGCGCAGTGAGTCGCGCCGGCGGCAAACGCCTCACCGACGCGGGCTTCGCTGTCGGCACGCTCTCCTACATGAGTCCCGAGCAAGGCTCCGCGGATGACGTGGACGGACGCAGCGACTTGTACAGCCTCGCCTGCGTCGTCTACGAGATGCTCACTGGGAAAGTGCCCTTCAGCGGGCCCACCGCAATCGCGATCCTCGCCCAGCGCTTCGGAGCGCCCGCGGCGTCGATGCAGAAGGTACGCCCCGATGTACCACCCGCCGTGGATGCGGCGGTGCTCAAGGCTCTTTCGCCCTTGCCCGCGAATCGCTTCGCGACCATGGCGGAGTTCTCTGCCGCGCTCGCGAAGGCCGAGGACGAGAGCGCAGCGCGCGCGAGCTCCCAGCTCGTGATTCCCGCACGGTGGCGCTGGATCGCCGCGATGGCGTGCCTCGCCGCCGCAGCCGGATTGTTCTTCGCCTTCCGTCCCGCGCCGCTCGATCCCGACCTGTACGTCGTGCTGCCCTTCGTGCACCGCGCGAACGCGGCGCCACAGCTGCTCGACGGCGACAACTGCCAGCAGCTGCTCTACGAGGCGTTCGGGCGATGGAACGGCGTCACGCTCGTCGACGACATGCGCGCGCACGACGCCCGCGCGCGCGTCACCAACGCGCCGCTCTCGCTCAAGGACGCGCTGCGCACGGCACGCTCGCTCCGCGCAGGGCGCATGGCGTGGGGCGAGGTGTGGGCAGCGCGCGGGAACATCGATGTGCGCGGCCTCATCTATGATGTGCGTACCGAGCAGCCGGTGAAGCAGTACACCGTCACGCTGCGCGCCGACTTGGGCGACGCCGAGCGGAGGTTCGAGGAGCTCGCGGACACGCTGCTGGTGCCGGTCGCCGCCTCCGGGCGCGCGACGCTCCCCTCGAGCGTCGATGGCGTGCGCGGCTCGCGCTCGATCCCCGCTCTCACCACGTACTTCCGCGCGCACGAAGCGCTGGGCGCGTGGAAGCTCGACAGCGCGGAGACGCTCTTCCGCGCAGCTCTCGAGCTCGACCCTGACTACCCGCACGCGAACTACTGGCTCGCGCAGGTCGAAGCGTGGCGCGGCGACGTGGACCCGTCGCAATGGCGCTCCTTCGCGCAGCGCGCCGTCGCGAAGTCCTCGCGCCTCTCGGCGCGCGACAGCACGCTCGCGTCTGCGCTGCTCGACATGAGCGACGGACACTTTGCAGTCGCGTGCGAGCGCTACGAACACCTGCGCGCAACCCGCGACTCGCTCGACTTCGCGGTGTGGTACGGGCTCGGCGACTGCCGTGCGCGCGACACGGTGATCGTGCGATCGGGATTGAGCCCGTCTGGATACAAGTTCAGGAGCGGGTACGAGAGCGCGATCAAAGCGTACACGAAGGCGTTGACGCTGGTGCCGACAGCGCATCTCGCCTTCGCGGGGGTGGGGTTCGAGCGGTTGTCCGAATTGTTGTTCACGCAGAGCAGGCAGCTGCGTCACGGGGCGATCGACGGAGACAGCGCGATCTGGGTTGCGACTCCATCGCTGGCGAACGACACGCTGGCGTTCGTTCCGTATCCGTACGCCGACGTCGCGACTGGCAAGGTACAACGATCGCCGTCGGCACCCGCCGCGCTTGACCGCAATCGTGCATCGCTCGAACGACTGGCCACAGGTTGGACGCTCGAGCTTCCGAGCAGCGCAACGGCATTCGAGGCACTCGCGCGAGCACTCGAGCTTCAAGGTCGTATCGGAGGAGCGGACGCACAGGACAGCTCGGCGATCGCGGCGCTCCGCCATGCGCGGTCTCTGGCCACGGACAGCGTCGATCGCCGTCGACTCGGAGTGATGAATACGCGTCTGCTGCTCATTTCGGGGCAGTTCACCGATGCACGTGCGCTCGCGGATACCATTCTCGCGTCGCCGGTGAAGACACCCGCCGAGGCAGATGCGTTGAAGGCAGTGGCAGCGCTCACCGGCCGCGTGCAGCGCACGATCGATCTGCTGCGTGTCGAGGCGCCGACGGTCGAGTACATCTCAATGGACAATCGTTTCGTGACGCCACCGCCGGTTGTCTCGGAAGCCGCACGCGCATTGCTGGGCTACGCGTCCTTTGGTGTGCCAATGGACAGCCTGATCGCCACCAAACAACGCGTTGACCGTGCGATCGATAGCTACGTAGACAATGGCTCGCGCGCGATGATGAGGGAGACGGTGTTGAACATGCCGCTCACGCTCGCGTATCCGGTTGCGCCTGCGCTTGCATTGCAGCGTCACGGAGGAGGCGGTGACTATCTCCTCGACGTCCAACGTGCGGCAAGCAGGCGTGACACGGCAGCCGTGCATCAGGGACTCACGGCGATAGCGAAGTTGCGGGCGCTCGACCGCCCCGGCGAGCTCTCGATCTATTTGACCTATCAGGAAGCGTGGCTGCTCCTGCAGGTGGGCGATACGGCGGGCGCGGTGCGCCAGCTCGATGCGACGCTCACAGCGCTACCGACGCTGAATCCGTATCTGCTGGATCACGTGCAGGATGCGGCGTTTCTCGTGCGCGCGATGGCGCTGCGCAGCGACATCGCGGCAACTGCCGGGGACCCGCGCACAGCGGAACGGTGGGCAACTGCGGTATCGGACTTGTGGGCAGGAGCCGACGCGCCGTTGGCGAGCGTAGTCGCGAGGATGAAGGGACGTGCGGCGAGTGGAGTACGGTGACGTGCTGAGACGACCACGCGCGAAATACTTACTTAAGGAGCAGATGATGATGATTGCGAACGCGACGCAGGCGCGCGAGATCGCGCAGCGCCTCGTCCTGGTCGTTGCACTCGGCACGACAGCGTGGGGATGTCCGCACGGCGGCACGAACAATCCGAATGAGCTGCTGTACGTGCACGGCCGCATTCATGTCGACAAGGAAACCGCGGCTCGCTGGGACGCGGGAGAAGCGGCGGTTGCGGCGGTGGGCGAGAAGATCAAGCCCATCCCCGCGGATGACAAAAATCCTTCCGTCGTGCCGTTCTCGGGAGACGCGCGTGCCATACTCGGCGCGCTCCAACCGAGTGAGCGGCATGGGGCGACGGACAAGCGACTTTTGTCGGTGCTCGGCGACGATCGCGCCAACAGGAAGTTCTTTCAATCCTCGGGCGTCGTCGCGCAGATCACTCTCGTGAAAGGGAGCGAGTACAAGAGTGAGGCGCACTTCCGCAAAGGCTGGCTGCCGATGGCGATCGTCGTGCTACCGGACACCTTCCCCGCCGGAGCAGTGGCCTATCCGAAGCTCAAGCTGCACGGCGGCACGAGCTGGATCTTTGTGCACGAGCAAACGCAGTCGAAGTGGGTTGCCTCGATTGTCCGGCTGGTGGACGGCAAAGTCGAGCAGGATCCGCTGGACATCTCGATCGCGTCCGACGACAGCGTGGAGCCCGTGATCGGCGCGCGCTTCGTGTGGGAAGACAATGACGAGTCGGTCTGGGGCTATTGCGGCGGCAACTGCTGCAAGATCAAGGGCGCCAAGTAACTCTCGCGACAAAAGTACAGCTGACCTTATCCGAGTAACGCCCATGAGCCTCCTCGACATCGTCCAACAACATCTCGGCCCCGACGAGATCCAGCAGATCAGTCAAC
>Ga0193716_1002075_pt1 | contig 11458 bp, 6 predicted proteins | sample U2c1metaG_FD_145901 | JGI IMG/M metagenome (GOLD analysis project Ga0193716, IMG submission 145901) | Soil microbial communities from a riparian zone of the East river system, Colorado, United States - U2c1 | ecosystem: Environmental > Terrestrial > Soil > Riparian zone | place: USA: East River...
GCTGGCCGCGATCGAAGCGGGCAAAGATTTGGCCGTGGCCAGTAAAGAAATTCTAGTTATGGCCGGCGAAATCGTGATGCGCGAAGCGCGCGCGAAAGGAGTTCACGTTTTGCCGGTTGATTCGGAGCACAACGCGATCTTTCAATGTCTTGATGGCCGCACCTCGGATGTCCGTCGCATCATCCTCACGGCTTCGGGCGGACCGTTTCGCGAAACGCCAGCGAAAGATTTTGATTCGATCACCCTGGAACAGGCCCTGAAACATCCAACTTGGAACATGGGCCCAAAGATCACGATCGATTCGGCCACTCTATTTAATAAGGGGCTGGAGATGATCGAAGCCCATTGGCTCTTCGGCGTCGAAATGAAACGCGTCGAAGTCGTGATCCATCCGCAAAGCATCGTGCATTCGATGGTGGAATTCGCCGATGGCTCGACCCTGGCGCAATTGAGTTATTCAGACATGTGTTTCCCGATTCAATACGCGGTCACTTGGCCGGAACGCGTGCCGAATTCGTTGCCGCCGCTCGATTTCGGAAAATTGTCGAAACTCGAGTTCGCCCAGCCGCGTTACGATGATTTTCCGGCGCTCAATCTCGCGCGCAAAGCGGGCGAGGCCGGCGGGACTTTGCCCGCGGTTTTGAACGCGGCCAATGAGATCGCGGCTGCGGCATTCCTGGATCGACGAATCCGGTTTCCGCGTATTTGGCAGATGGTTGAGGAAGTTATGAATCGTCACTCGACCGTTGCGCATCCGAACCTTGATGAGATATTGCGGGCCGATCAATGGGCGCGCGAGGAAACTCGCCGGCTCGTCGGGGAATAAAAATCGCATATCATGGTTGCTCACGTCGCGCGCGTCGTCTTCATCCTGCTCGAGGTCCTGGTCCTTTTTAACCTGCTCATCGTCGTGCATGAGCTGGGTCATTTCTTGGCGGCGCGCTGGCGCGGTCTTTACATTGAGAAGTTCGGGATCTGGTTTGGTAAGCCGCTCTGGAAAAAAACGATCAAGGGCGTGCAATACTCGCTCGGTTCCCTGCCGTTTGGCGGATTCGTCGCGCTGCCGCAGCTGGCGCCAATGGATATTATTGAAGGCAAAGCGGACATGGACCGGCAAAAATTGCCGCCGATTTCTGCGCTTGATAAAATTATCGTCGCCTTTGCCGGACCGCTATTCAGCTTCCTTCTGGCGGTGGTATTCGCGGTCATCATCACAGTGGTTGGAAGACCGGTGAGCGAATCGGAATCGACCACCACGATCGGTTATGTGGTCCCTGACTCGCCCGCGGCCAAAGCGGGCCTGAAACCGGGTGACAAGATTCTGGCGATAGACGGCAAACCGGTTTCGCGCTTCGGCGGGATGGGCGATGAAAGTATTTCGTGGAGAATTGTTCGGAGCGAAGGCGACACGATTGCCATCACGGTATTGCGCGACGCGCAAACCCTGACGGTTGAAGCCAAACCGATTGTTCCGCAAACCAAGCCATGGATGCGCAAAGCGCTCCGGCAAATCGAGATTTATCCGGCCGAGACACCGGTCGTGGCTAAAGTAGAACCAAATAGTGCCGCGGCGCGCTCAGGCTTAAAACCAAATGACGCTATTGTCGCGATCAACGGCCAACGGTTGCATCACATTCTGGGCGTTGCCGATTTCATTCGCGACCACTCTGGTGAACGACTCACCCTTACGGTTGAACGCGAGGGCAAAACCATTTCGTTGCCATTTGATCCGGGTAATCCAACGATCGGTTCTGTTTTTAAAGACAGTCCAGCGGATCGCGCGGGATTGAAGGAGGGTGATGAAGTGGTTTCAGTGGACGGACAGAAGATGCCGAGTGCGCTCGGCATTTCCGATTACGTCAAACAGCACGCGAGCCAGCCCGTCACGATAGCTGTGAAACGCGGCGAGAGCATGAAGACCGTGAGTGTAACGCCCGAAATTCCGGTCGATGACAAAACCGCCCGGATCGGAATCGCCTGGGACGAAGATTACGGAATCAGTTTAGATGCTTACGGAAAACTCGCGCGCATGCATCCCGGCCCGATCGAACAAATCCGCGCCGGCATGATGTCGATCGTGAACACGGTCGGTGCCATAGCTTCATCTAAGTCGGACGTGAAACTGCAACACATGAGCGGACCGGTCATGATGTTGCGCGTTTATTATGTGATGTTTGAAAACAACGAGGGATGGCGGATGGCGCTCTGGTTCAGCGTGGTGCTCAACGTCAATCTCGCCTTGCTCAATCTCCTGCCGATTCCCGTGCTCGACGGCGGGCACATTGTGTTGGCGATTATTGAGGCCATTCGCCGCCGCCCCGTGAACATGCGCGTGCTTGAAGTTATCCAAACGGCCTGCGCGATATTGATCATCGGATTCATGGTCTATATCGCCTTTTTCGATGTGCAGGACCTGTTCGGCGGAAGAAGAGACGGGCCGAAGTTTGCTCCGAAATCGGTGCCGGCTAAATCCGAACCGAAATAGGCGATATTGCGCGGCTACTTTCGTTCTCGTAGATTCGCGGTCGGGTGAAACACTGCGCTGATCTCTTTCATTACCAACAACGGCTGACTCGCGAAGTACGGGTTGGGAACGTTGGGGTCGGCGGCACGAACCCGATTCGGGTCCAATCGATGATCACGTGCGATACGATGGACACGGAAGCCTCCATCGCGCAGACGATGGAATTGGCCGCAGCCGGTTGTGAGATCGTGCGAATTACCGCGCCGACGGTGAAAGACTCGCGCAATCTGGAAAATATCGTCAAAGGTTTGCGCGAGCGCGGCTGCAACGTTCCCATCGTCGCCGATATTCATTTTAAACCGGATGCGGCGCTGGAAGCGGCGAAATGGGTGGACAAAGTCCGGATCAACCCGGGCAACTACGCCGATTCCAAAAAATTCCTCATCCGTGAATATAGCGATGAGCAATACACCGCGGAGCTGCAACGTATTCGCGAACGATTTGCCCCACTGGTCGAGCTTTGCCGGCAGCGCGGAATCGCCATGAGGATCGGCACCAATCATGGCTCGCTCAGCGACCGAATCATGAATCGATACGGCGATACGCCGCTCGGCATGGTGGAGAGCGCGTTTGAATTCGCACGGATCGCGCGCGATCTCGATTATCACGCGTTTGTCTTCTCGATGAAATCGAGCAACCCGAAAGTGATGATCAACGCGTATCGGTTGCTAGTCGCGCGACTTGAGGCAGAAGGGCCGGATTGGAATTATCCGATTCATCTCGGCGTGACCGAGGCGGGCGAAGGCGAAGATGCGCGGATCAAGAGCGCGATCGGGATTGGTTCGCTCCTGGCGGATGGAATTGGCGATACGATCCGGGTTTCACTGACCGAAGACAGCGTTCATGAAATTCCGGTGGCAAAGGCGTTGACCGAAACCGGAAATCGGAAAGCGGAAACCGGAAAAATAGATAACCCACCTTCAGTGTCGTTCGATCCGTTTTCGTACCAACGACGCGCGACGGAGACGATTGCTGTAGCCGGGGTCGGTGGCCCCGATGAGAAAGTACGGGCCGGCGGAGAAGAATTGATTCGCGTGGTCATTCGAAAGGCGAGCTTCGAAAAGATCGCGCACAAGATCGACAAGATGGGCGATTACAAACCCGAGATCGTTTACGAGAACGCGCAGATAGAGGAAGTCGATCCGCGGGATGACGCGGCAATGGCGCGGCTGAATGAAAGCCCGGAAGCGCGCTTTGTTACGGTCAAGGACGATGTCAATCTGGCGGCAATCGCAGCGTTTCGCTTGCGGCGAAGTTGCATCCGCGACATCCGATTTTACTCAAAGACACGCTCGAGGGAGGGTCGGCGCGCTGCGCCGATCGGACGCAGCAGCACGGCGTCCCTACCCAGGATTTTCTGAACACGTTGCTGACGGCGGCAACAAATATCGGTTCATTGCTTTGCGATGGAATCGGCGACGCAATTTTGGTGCAAGGCGAGGAAGCGCCGGGGCAATCGCTGCGGTTGTCTTATAATATATTGCAGGCGGCCGGTTCGCGGATTTTCAAGACCGACTATGTCGCATGTCCATCCTGCGGCCGGACCTTGTTCAATCTGCAAACAACCACGGCGAAGATCAAAGCGGACACCATCCATCTCAAAGGCGTGAAGATCGCGATCATGGGTTGCATCGTAAACGGGCCGGGTGAAATGGCGGATGCGGATTTCGGTTACGTTGGCGGTGCGCCGGGAAAAGTGAATTTGTATGTGGGGAAAACGCCGGTGAAATTCAACATCCCCGAAGCGGAAGCAGTGGATCGGTTGAAGGATCTCATTCGCGAACACGGCAAATGGGTCGACCCCGTTTTGATCCCTGCCGAAGTCGTTACAGCGAATTGACGGTGACGTTTTCTCTAAGTTTCGCGCGGCCAATTTCAAAACACACTTCTTGCAATATCCAGGTTATCGATCTTGAATACGAGGCGACCAATTCGCGTCATAATCCGGAGACACTTAGAAAAACTATGAAAAACAAACTTGCATTACTTGTGGCCGCAGTGCTCGGCCTGAGCGGTATGCTGACAACAGCGGAAGCAATCAGTCTTAACATCGATGTCGGCGATCGAGGGTTTTACAATCGCGGCGCGGGATACTGGAGTCACGGTGTCCATTATTGCTGGGTGCCAGGCCATTGGTCCCGCCATCGTCGGTACTGGGTTCACGGCCACTACGTCCCTTGCTAGAGCCGATTCACTAGAATCTTCGTTCTCGCGCGTCTCCCGATTTTATAGTCGGGCAACGCTGAGTGATGGGCCGCCTTTACTGTGCGGCCCATCGTCGTTTTAGAGGGCAAATTGTTTATGAATTCACCGCAACAAGAAAAATTTTCATAAACATTAAAAAAAAGCTTGCACTTACAGGGTCGATTTCATATCACCGCCAGACTGTTTAATTTCCGAGAGAAAATAATTGGGGGGGCATGACATGAGTTGCGGCCGCAAATCGGCCATGAGGAGTGCGTGTTTACGGCGGGAATTAAGCAAAATTCAAAATAACAAAATGAAAAAATATATCTCTACGATCGTTATGAGTATCGTGGCGTTAGCGACCCCCCTCTCGCTAAACGCAGGTCAAATGCGAGTAAACTCAGCGTCCAACCCAAACGCTCAACCACCGGATAACAACGTCACCTACACGGAAACGGGTGATGCCGGGCAATCCATCGGGACTGCTCAAGGCACCGGTCCTTCAGGGCAAGCACTCAGTCAGATTTTCGGTTCCATTGGTACCGTTGGAGACGCGGATATCTTTATCATCTCGATCACCAATGCCGCAGCATTCTCCGCCACCACGGTCAATGCCGGAACGGGAGCGGGCTTGGATACGTCCCTTTTTCTTTTCAATTCGGCCGGACGTCCGGTCTACGCGAATGACGACGCCGATGGATTGACTTTGCAATCGACCCTTCCAGCCGGCAATGCGCTCGGACCAGTTACCACGGGCATTTATTATCTGGCGATCAGCCTTTCGGGAAGTGAGCCGGTCAACTTTGCTAATCAGCTTCTTTTCGCCACCGGATCTTCGACCGATGTGCGCGGACCAAATGGAATCGCAACCGGTCCGGAAGTAGGCTTCGACTCGAGCTTGGTCGCTCCAGGTTCGCCGACCGGCGCTTATGAAATCGATTTGACCGGCGCGGTGACCGCCGTACCGGAACCGTCCGTTCCTGCTACATTCATTCTTGGCAGCTTGGTTAGCGCAGGAATCTTTTTCGCTCGCAAACGCCGCCGCTTCGGACGTGCAGTTCTTTCGGTCGGAGCGCTCTTTGCGCTTCTGACCGCTTCTGTTTTCGCGACCGACGTTCCGAAAAATCTCGGTAACGGTTTGGATAAATTGGTGGCCAGCCGGGTTGCTCTGAAAGCGCAAGCCAAGAAGGGTCAGACTTCGGCCATCGGGCAGTTTAATGGTTTTGCCACAGAAGAGGCTGCGAATACTGCGGCCATTGCTATTACCGACTCGACCAACCGCTTCCTGGTGGACATCCACCCGAACGGCCGCGTGCCCTTCAACCAACTGAAAGATAATCTTTCAGCGAAATTTCCGTCGCTTCAGATTACCGCGACCGATGCCAATTATCACAACGTAGGTTGGATCGAGGGTTATATCTCCATTGATGATGTAGCCGCTCTCGCCAGCATGCGCGGAGTGGTTTCAGTTCAGCTCGGAATCAAGCCTTATCACAATAAAGCGGAGAAACTGGCGGGCCCGATTGCGAACATTGGCCCAGTTACCAGTGCCTATACTTTGGTTGGCACAAATTTCGATCAAGGTGTGACCCAACATCGCGTAGATAAGATCAACCAAATTTATAACGCAGCTGCGCCGGTGAATTATGACGGCAGTGGTATGCAGGTCGGCTGTATCTCCGATAGTTTCACCACCAGGAGCACTGGAACCGGCGGGGCGGTAGATGCCGCAGCTGGGAACCTGCCAGGCGCGGCCAGTCCTTATAACACCACGCCGGTCGTGGTTCTTCAGGACTTTCCGGGCGGCACCGATGAAGGCCGCGGTATGTGCCAGATCGTTTATAAAATGGCGCCGCGAGCGAAGATCGCTTTTGCCACCGCCGATAGCGGCGAACTTGGCTTTGCCAATAACATTCGCGCTTTAGCGGGCTTGGCCGGATTCACTTATCCGAACCAGACCTTCAAGGCCGATACCATTTGCGATGACGTTGGTTATTATGACGAACCGATCTACGAGGATGGAATTATCGCGAACGGCATCGATGATGCCGCCGCCGCTGGAGTGTCATATTTCTCGTCCGCTTCAAACGATGTTGGCACCAACGGCTACGAGTCCGATTTCCGCCTGGTTCCTTACACCGGTGGAACGACCGCAGCCGATTGCCCCGCTTTGGTTGGCACCAATATTAACCTCACTGGTGTTCCGCCCGAGCTGTACGCGGGTGGATTCCACAATTTCAATCCGAACCCGGGCCAACAGGATGTAGCCCAAACCTGGGCCATGCCAAACGGTGCTCCTCCGACGGTCCTGCAATGGGATGATCCGTATGACCAAAATACGGCGGCGATCCTCGACCCGGCCCTCTATCACAATTCGGGCACCATTACGGCTGTGCAGACGACCGTCACCTTTACCGATATTCCCGCGTTGACCGCTGGTCAGCTCTACGAAATCGACGAAGTCGCCACCGGCGGCGGCTTGGATGGCACGATCACGTTAAAGGATCCAAGTAACAACACCGTGGTTAGCCAGGACAATACGATCGATGAAACGGTCCGCTTCTTCGCGCCGGTTACTGGTTCAGGTTATACCCTTATTATTGGACGGTTCAGTACCACGGTCGGCACCTTCAATGTCGATATTTACCATTCGAGCGGCTTTGGTGCGGCCAACCTAATCACCACCGACTTCAACCTCCTTGGGTTTAACGTCGCCACCGGTGCGTATTCCGCAGCTGCTTCGCTTATCGCGAATAATTTCGCGACGAATCAGCCAGTGGATCTGGCCGTACTCTCGAGACCGAGTTCAGCTGGCATACAGTTTGTGCTCGCCCGCAGAAACACGCCAGCGGCCTCACCGCAACCGGCCAGCCACTTCCGCATCAAGGCAGGAGGCAACGGAGCCACTGGCCTCGGCCCGCTGGAATATCTCACCTATAATACGGTGGCGACCGGCGGTCACAATGCCGCGAAGGGATGCAACGGCTCGGCCGCTTATAGCGTCTTCCGGCCGAGCATTCCGGAAAGCTTTACCTCGCCTGGCGCGATAAAGATCTTCTTCGACAAGACCGGTAACCGTCTGGCCACGCCGGAGATTCGTCTCCAGCCGACCATTGCGGCAGCAGATCGTGCCAACCAAACTTGGACTAGTGGCGATGATGCCTCGGATGTCGATACGTTGTTCGGCCAGTTCTCTGGAACTAGCGCGGCTGGACCGCATGCCGCGGCCGTGGCGGCCCTGGTGCTTCAGGCGCATGGCGGACCTGGTACCGTCACGCCAACTCAGATGACCAGCGTTCTTGCAGCTACCGCCTTCCAGCACGATCTAGATCCGTATTTTGTGAGTGGCTCGGCCAGAGCAACCAACGGCGGCAAAGTCGTTATCACGGTCAACAGTGATAACAGCAACACCGCCATTCCGACTGGAACCAACCCGCCAATTACTATCGGTGGTCAAGGACTCCAGGATGCTAATACTTGGACGGTTTCCTATGTTGGGCCTGGGTTCCTGACGAACCTGACCTTCAATCCAGCTGGCACTGCTGGCACCGCGGGTGGCACGACCAATGGAAACAATGGCGTAGACACTACGAATACCTACTTCAGCAATATTTATCCTGGAATGGTATTCATGCCGGCAACCAAGGCATTCACTCTCGGAACACTGAATGGCCTCGTCGCTGCGGATGTGACGGTACCGTTGAGCACCACACCGTTCACTGGCTTCAGTAATCTGGCGCCACTGCCATCCAATGGTACGAGTCAGTTCTGGACCATGGCAATCGGGTTCCCGAATTCCAACTTCACCGGTGGCAAGGCGATTCACTTCACCGTGGGCCGCGGCATACAACACTCTTCGAGTGTAGGTAACGCCACATTCAACGTGGGACCAACTGGTGGCACGACGGCGGCCAACTCATCGGCGGACCTTCTTGGTGGCGGTGTCGTGATACCGGAAGGCACGATCTTCTCGACCGGTATGGTCTTTGGCGGAACGGTGAGTGACGGTGTGACGAGCTATCCATTCAGCGGGAATCTGAATAACCGTATTGGAAAAGGTTACTCAACCTTGGACGGTTTCGGCTTCCTCAACGCTGAGGCTGCAGTCAACGCGCCGCTGCAATAACCGACGCAATTAAGTAATTAACGAAACGGCAGGCCAGCAATGGCCTGCCGTTTTTGTTTTCCGGCAGTGCGCCGAAAACGTTGTCCGGTCGAAAGTGCAAAAGTTGGGATCTGCTTATATAAGACTTTTGATGACTAAGCTGCTTCGAGCCGATCCGATTGATTCGCTCGGTGTGCGAACAGGCGTATGCGTTTTTCTGGTAGCGCTCACCTGGCTGGTCTTTGGCCAAACCCTTTGGCACGAATTTATCAACTACGACGATCCGGTTTACGTTTATGAAAACCCGGTAGTGAAGAGCGGGCTGACTGTGCACGGGATCGGCTGGGCCTTCACTCATAGTCATGGCGCCAACTGGCACCCGCTGACTTCGATTTCACATATGCTGGATTGCCAGTTCTACGGGTTAAAGGCCGGCGGCCATCACTTCTCCAACGTTTTTCTGCACGCTATCGCTGCGCTCTTGCTCTTTCTCTTGCTCGCCCAAATGACGGGCATGCTTTGGCGTAGCGCATTTGTGGCGGCGGTGTTTGCCATTCATCCCTTGCACGTGGAATCGGTGGCATGGGTGGCCGAGCGCAAGGACGTGTTGAGCGGCGTTTTTTTCATGCTCACGCTGATGTCCTATGTGCATTACGCGCGCCGTCCCTCGTTCGTGCGTTACGCGCTGGTGTCGGTCTTGTTTGCGTGCGGATTGATGGCCAAACCAATGCTGGTCACGATCCCGTTTGTTCTTCTGTTGCTGGACTACTGGCCCCTCGGCCGGTTCTCACAGCCGGCAAATGCTAAAACCCAAGCGGTCGTGTCTCGAAAAGATTGGCCGCGAATTAGGCAATTGCTCCTCGAAAAAATTCCATTCCTCGTCCTTTCTCTCGCGTCGTGCATTGCCACGCTGCTGGCACAGGAGAAGGCGCTTGGCTCGGTCGAACATTTTCCACTGGCATTGCGGGCCGGCAACGCGCTGGTGAGCGGCATGACTTACATCCGGCAAATGATTTGGCCGGCGGAGTTGACGCCTTTTTATCCGTATCCCGGAGGGCGCATCCTGCCTTGGGAAATTATCTTTGCCAGCGCGGCGCTAGTCGTCGTGACCGCAATCGTTTTCGTTTTTCGGAAAACGCGCCCTTATCTCATAACCGGATGGTTCTGGTATCTGGGCATGCTGATGCCGGTGATTGGCTTGATTCAGGTTGGATTGCAAGGACACGCTGATCGTTACACTTATTTGCCCCAAATTGGGCTGTATCTGCTCATAACGTGGACGATATCCGACCTGTCGGTTTCTTGGCGCCATCAGCGGCCAATTTTGGGCGTCGCAGCTGTCTTAGTGATCGCAGGCTTGAGTTGGCAAACATGGCGCCAAACCTCCTATTGGCACGACAGCGAGTCCCTCTGGGGACACGCGCTTGCCGTGAACGCGGATAGCGACATTGCCAACAACAATTTCGGCAATGCGGTTCTGCAGAAAGGACGAATTGATGAAGCAATTCTTCATTACCAAAGGGTCTTGGAAATACGGCCCGGTCACAAAGCAACCAATCGCCGGGAAGCCTATTATAATTTAGGCAACGCCCTGCTTCGAAAGAATGAAATCGACGAAGCCATCGCCAACTATCATAGGGCCCTGGAAGGACCCTCTGAATACGAGCCAGAAACTCACAACAATCTCGGCAATGCGCTGCTTCGAAAAGGGCGGATTGACGAGGCCATTCCTCACTTTGAAAAGTTTGTGCAATTACGTCCGGAGCAGGCCGAGGCTTATTACGATTTAGGCAACGCTCTCCTCCAAAAAGGACTGGTGGCTGACGCCGTCGCCCATTACGAAAAAGCTTTAAAATTGAACCCGATTTGGGCCGAAGCTGAAAATAATCTCGGCAACGCGCTGCTACGCCAAGGCCAGATCGATCAAGCAATCCTCCATTTCCAAAAATACCTGGAGTTATGTTCCGATCGCGCAGAAAAGAATCGAGCAGAAGGTCATTATAATCTCGGCACGGCGCTTCTGCGGAAAGGCCAATTCGGCGAAGCCATCACTCATTTCCGTGAAGCCGTGAAATTGCAGCCAGATTATGCGGAGGCTCAGAATAACCTGGCTGGCGTTCTCCTTCAGGAAGGGCAGGTGGATGAAGCCATCCTTCATTATCAAAAGGTTTTGGAATTACGTTCCAATCAAGGAGAGACGCAACGGGCCGAGGCTCATTATAAACTGGCCAACGCTCTTCTCCAAAAAGGCCTGCTCGTTGAAGCCATCGCTCATTACGAACAAGCCTTGGAGATATCCCCTCGATCAGTTCCAATTCAGAGCCAGTTTGCTTGGGTATTGGCGACCTGTTCCGAGGTATCCCTGCGGAACGGGTCCAGGGCGATTGAGCTGGCCCGGCAAGCCGACCAACTTTCAGGCGGACAGGATCCGGCCATTCTCCGGACCTTGGCCGCAGCCTATGCTGAGGGCAGGCAGTTTCCTCATGCGGTTCAGACAGCTCAAACCGCGCTGGAATTAGCTACCGCCCAAGGCAATTCCGCACTGGGCCAGGCGCTTAGGCAAGAAATCGCCCGTTATGGCGCGGATTTGCCCTACCACGAAACACAATGAATCGGAAGACCGGCCTGGAGGGCATGTTACG
>Ga0193716_1002076_pt1 | contig 11454 bp, 15 predicted proteins | sample U2c1metaG_FD_145901 | JGI IMG/M metagenome (GOLD analysis project Ga0193716, IMG submission 145901) | Soil microbial communities from a riparian zone of the East river system, Colorado, United States - U2c1 | ecosystem: Environmental > Terrestrial > Soil > Riparian zone | place: USA: East River...
CCCGACGTAGTGAGATGCAAAATGAGTCGGCCAACCGCTGCTAAAGCATCCGACTCCCCGATCAAAGTTTCCATTCTGACTGGTGGAACTATCACGGCGTATCACTCGCAGCCTCTCGAATCGACATCAAAGAGACTTATACGACTAGATCCGAACAGTTTAACTGCGCAGGCCGCTCAGTTTAGCCATGGCGACAGAATTCGTCGAAAGTTCGCTATCCCAGGTCAGAGATGTCATAACTCGTCTACAATCACCCATACCAGACCTACCCACTCTCCTGTTACTCTTATGTAGTCCTTTGAGATCTCTGAATTTGCTGCCGCTGCCATTCAGGAAGTACAATACCGACCCCTTGCCCGGAGGTATTATCAATATCACCAGACATATCCCACCTTTCCAGAGAGCTTTGCTGGAACATGTCATCCCAACCTGGGAATCTACACTTGCCGAGGAGAAGAAGACCCTGTTGCTCACGCAGTATTTTTGCCCTGAGCCTTCCTTTGCTTCTCTGGCAGCGGGGGACATCGCTTTGCTTGCTTACTCGAACATACTTTCGCTGCCACTCACAGAGTACTCCGTCAGTTTGTTGGTCCAACTCTCCGCCGAGTATCCCGTGGATAAACTCTATGCTGCAATCTTTTCGAGTCACAATACAGACTCTGTGCAAAAACAGCTTGTTACCTGGGAAGATTGTCTGCGAAATGTAGCTGCAGTTCCCGCCAAGGTCGCTAATACCGCTGGAAGAAGTACCCCAATCCCACTAGAGCTGGAACAAGGGAAATATTTTGACAATGTCAGTCTACGTTGCGAATATTTGATATTTACGTTGTCCACTGCTTCCACACAAGGTGCGCCATATTTCGGCTCGTGATCTATTTATATGTTGATCAGTATACAGAAAAAATGACATCCTTAACCTACTTTCTGACTAAGCTGGTCAATGTTGGTGTCTTTGCACCTACCTCTTCTACATCCCCATCTCAGCCCTCGTTTTGGAAATCAACTCTTCCAATAATCCGTCGTCGGTTACGCTTCGAAGATCATACTCTTTATTCGTTATTCTTTTCTGATGTTATACAAAGTATCCCTTCGGCATTGACACAGCAGGCAATTCTTGGATCTTTATTGTCATCACTGGACAGACTTCCGACAATGCTAGATCCATCACCGTATCATAGAGCCTTGGCCAAACGAGAAGCTGGTGTGCTTCGCAACATTGTTGGCCCGCTAAATTCCCAATCACAGGAACTATGGGAAAATGTATCAACAGTAATTTTGGGCCGACAGTGGGATGTGGGTCGTGGCCGAGTGTTTGTTTGCTGGACAGCTGGGGTTGAAAGTAATGCCGTGGACACAGAAGGTGATATCTCTCTTCATCCCTTGGGTTTACGACATAGGTCTCACCTGCGAATGTTGTGTTTCTACCAGCTCTTGAAGTTCTGCTGTCTAAAATCCTCGATATTTGGTCTTCCCCAGAACACGTCAAGCATTCGCTACTAGCGCAGCATCAATGTCAGTTGTTTTCAGTCTCATCTACAATATCTAATACGGTCCTGCAACATTCATACAGATCTTACGTCGTTACTATTACTCACGATATCGTACTTTCCTGTGTCTGCGCCTCAAGTCATTTCCCTGGCGTTCTCTCCGACCTTCATTTCAGGTATCGGACATTACATTAGCCATCTTGATCACTCTATCCGTCGATGTGGCATGCTGGTTGCCGAAGTTGTTGCCCATCACGCTAATAAGGAGCTCAACTTTGGTAATTGGGACGGCGATGACACGGGAAAGCCATGGGCACGAGATCTGAGACAGCTCATTACTGCTCGAGATATCGACGCGGATATCAAAATTGAGGACGAAGACGAAGAACCTGTAGTTTTATCAACCGTCGTTTTGGACGAGATATCCGCAAACAGGACACGCCATCACCCCGAAAGCGTGAAAGTATCATTCCAGCCGACGCCAATTGTTTTGACAGCCGATGCAGGCTACGACTCGGACGATTCTCTGACTGGTTATGCGTCTGCCTCCTCCAGATCTACTTCACCAACGCCGTCAGAGCTCGAAGAGATAGAACATGACCCAACCTTGGGTGTTGGCGTCAAGAAGATACCACGTCCAGTATATCTTGTGCAGCTGGGCGAACTGGTACGGAGCACAAGTGGACTAAAGAGTGACAACTCAGAACAAGAAGCTGACAAAATCGAGATGGCACTCAACTGTGGGGAGGAACTGATACGAAAAAAGCAAAGTTATGGTGTGGAACTTGGTAAGTCGTAATGCGGATTCCTAATTTTAATTTCGCCTGCCTCATGGTATCATTTGGGCAGACGAGAACGCGGTCAATCTCGTATATGGTTTTGTTGGATTGCAGGACAACTTCGATTTAGAAGCGTTCGATCTCAAGCGACAGGGCATTCTCATTGCGCTTGTCTCCTGCTGCCCAAGTATAGCCGCCCCGTAAGTCATTGGCTCTTCGACCGTTGATACATTGATTCTTTATCGTCACACAGATCTATAATTGAAGAATTCTTCAAGAATCAATACTCTGCTAGCCAAAGATTTGCAATGCTTAACGCTTTGGCTTTGGGAGCGAGGGAGCTTGCATCTCTTCCTGCACCGCCGTCCGTGACGCAGCCACTAAATCACGATCGCATATCTTTTCCAAGCAAAATGCTTCCTGCAGCCCTTCACCGGAAATACCTCACCGCAGGGAACCAAAGTACTGATCCTGTCCAATACTTGTTAGACGGCATAAGTCGCGAGGCCATCGACAGAGAAAAGGAAGCTAATGCGGATAAGGTGCCGAATCTTGTTCGTGAACGGCACCTACGGATACACAAGCCCGCGAAGATATCAGAGCTGCGTTCCGGAGCGAACGACAACAAACTACTTCCACAGACATTTCGGCACAACAGGACATTCACTGATGTCGCGGCAGAGTTTTTCATTACCCCATTGATCAATCGATTTTGGCTTTTCCTCCGAAATGAGCAGACCCGTGAAGCACGCACTGCTCATCAGGAACCATTATATCACTACAAGGGAGCCGGCACTGGCCTCATTCTCAATCCTATGGTTCTAACACACTTTCTTGGGACTCTGGCTGTTTTGGTGCATGCTGCCCAGAACGCCCCCCAATGGTTGGCGATCGTCGCCCCAGATGCATTAGAACTTGCTGTAACTTTGGGCACAAAACCGGTCTCACAAATGGAGGATGATGATGACGATAGACAGGCAAACAATGGCAAGGGGAAAGAAGCTTCTGTACTGACAACAGCGCTAGAGCTTATTCTAGTTGTACTCGATGGATGCTTGGAGCTCGATGGTGGACGTTCTTTGGGTTTGGAGCATACTGCGCTGTTGCTCGGAGCAGGTGAATGGGCTGGAGAAGTATTTTCTCGATTGGAAAAGGGTGCACGAATAGAAGGTGGCGGTGGAGCTCAAGAAGTCAAACTGAAAAGAGCTGCAGCCGGAGTCCTACTCAAAGTCGATGAGCTGACATCTAGATGGAGAAGGTCGATGGTAGATGTTAGATGAGAGACACCAGCTATCGATGCAGTAATCTATTCCAGCTACGGGTAAAAGTCTATCGGGTAAAAGTACAGGCTTGCAATCACTTGGCTCAAGTTCTATTCACATTGCACGATAATAGTTTGAAGCATATGGCTTCACCAGAATCCAAGCTTCGTCCAAAACCTTCACAACCTCTTCCGCTGTCAAATAATGGCATGTCAATTGTCAGCGCCCACGAAACACAAGTTAAACGCACGAAGAGGGCCTTTCTCTAGATCAATCATATTCTGGAAAAAATTTCGAGACTCGACAAATCGAGATTCGTATATTTTGCTCACCTGTTTGATATGCTTCGTGCTGGAAGCACCGATCAAAACTGCATCACCATGCTCACGGCGCATAAGTCCATGGTGTGAGATCCAGCGCAAGGCAACCTCGGCCATAGTCAGATTATGAGCCCCGACAACAGCTTCGATGGAGGCCATCGCTTTGAAGTAATGCTCGTTCCAGTAGCGCTTGCGATAGTTCTAGTGGCAAACATGTCGAACGGTCGTATTGGTGCTTATTCCGAGAAATACGCTACCTGTCCTTGAACTCTTTCCGGGTCAAACCTTGACCCCGCTTCAACTTTGCCGTCAATTGAGACATAGCGGCCAGTGAAGAAGCCGCCACCCACTGCGTATTATGGGATATCAGAGGTGTAGCCTACTGGTTCCTATCGTACTTACGGGGATTGAATTCGTAGAAACTGATGCCAAATTTTCTGAGGCAAGGGAAGAGCTCTGTTTCAACGTTCCTGTTATCGAAGAGAAGTGAGCTGGCGAGTGAGTGATGTTATGAATATTGTAATACCTGTGAATCGCATTGTAGATTCCTTGATAAGCAGTTGGCTGAATATATCCGTTCGCTTTGCATATGCCGACAATTTCTGCAACCTCCCAACTGAGGTAATAAGTTGCGTCTGTAGGTGTCATATCCACAAATATATATACGTACGCCATGTAGTTCGAAATGCCGAACTTCTTGAACTTTCCTTCCCTGTAGAGGTCGTTCACAGCTTTCAAAGTGACTTCGTAAGGCGTGGTGCGGTCCGGAGCATGCAGATACCACATCTCCAGCTGACTATTTTCTCAGAGTCAGGATGTGAATCTGGCTGGTAGAGATATTATCCCATACTCCGTTTTCAGGGCTCGAAGGGAAATATCGAGATATTTCCGAAGGTCCTAAATAAAACATACAGTTGCATAAGACCATCTCATACTAGCTCAAACATCTTACCTCTGGAGAATGCGTAATTCCCTCCACAGCCGCTGTCTGCTCAACCGAGTTTGTCAAACAAAGGGTAGAGGCATGCACATCCTCACACCACTTACAGCCCGGGGACTCAATTTCGTTTCCATCTTCAAGCCCCGCCTTTTCCAGTCCACTTTACCGAGGTACTCCTCGCATGTCCCTCCGCAATATGTTCGGGCAGCATCGACCTTGCGAAAAAAAAAAAATAAGTAAACGATGGCGCCGACTGATAGTCACTGACTTCGTCGTGCCCATGTGCCTGGAATATGTCCAATATCGCTTCTATGTCCTTCGAATCGTGGACTCTGGCACCCTCCTTACCTTCCTCGCCGAAGGTCATGGCACCCTGTTTGAAAGGATTAGCGGTGGCATCGAATGAAATCTTCCTGTATCACACCATCACAATATTGAGAGCACTCTTCTGAATGGGTTTAGACGTAGCCATGGTGGTTCAGATGTAAGAGAATCCCGGCCGAAGGCATTATTTAAAAGTCTCCCACATCGTCTATTCTTGACCGAACCTCGGCTGATCGTTTGGCCAATCTTCCAGCGAAACCATAGCCGCGGAGATTGAAATAGATCTTCCCAGTGAACAAGTTCTACACATTGCTCAAGATGTTTGCAGTCAGATCTCTGCGGCAAGCCCCTACCTTACGGTCTTTGGCAGTGCGGAGACATATTTCCACCTCTACCGCGAGAAAATCCGATGCACTCTTCAACGTTCGTTACATGTCAATGTCCATTACAATGCTGCTAAAACTAACTTGGCTGGTTCCAGCACCGGGATACACCCTATAATAACCCTAAGGTCATACAAGAAAGCAGTCATCAATTCATATATAACTTAAGAATATTCTAGATCCCTTTCGAATTCGACGCGGCGAACAAGAAACGGGCCGAAGAAATCATTTCCCGTTACCCACCACAATACAAGAAGGCGGCTGTGATTCCTCTGTTAGACCTTGGACAAAGACAGAACAAAGGATGGACGAGTATCAGTGTCATGAATTATGTTGCGAAGCTTTTGGAAATGCCACCCATGCGCGTATATGAAGTTGCGACGTTCTACACCATGTTCAACCGGTTTGTGCCATAATTCTGCCAAAGTAGTAACAGGTCTGACGGAATTCCTGGTATTAGCGAACCAATCGGTGTCAATTTTGTTCAAGTCTGCACAACTACACCTTGCATGCTGCGTGGCTCCACCGAAATCCTCAACACTGTATGCAGTCATCTTGGTGGCATAAAGCCTGGAGAGACGACGAAGGATGGAAAATTCACGGTCATCGAGGTCGAATGTCAAGGCGCGTGCAGTAACGCGCCAATGATGGTTGTCGGTGATGATTTCTACGTACGTACGTTCGTTCGCTAGAACAATGTTGTCCTGATTGGTTCTTCAGGAGGACTTGACAGCAAACTCAACAAAGAAACTGTTAGATGCTTTCTCCAAGGGCACCAAACCCAAGCCAGGTCCTCAGAGCGGTCGACGTACTAGCGAGAATTCTGCGGGAATGACAGCTCTGACATCAAAAGTATGTGCGAAATTCGCAATTCCGTCCATTTGATTGAATTTCGACTCACCATTCTGTGTTAGCCGTATGGCCCTGGGGAGTTTTGCGCACCAGAGTTCAAGTAGATTTATTTAATTCACTTTCTCCTCACAACTTCTGCTTGAGTAAATGGGTGCCAGCGCAACTCGTGTCATAAATTTACGAAATATATAGAATTGTGGTTCGTGAAGGTCCCAATGTGTGTTATCATCACAAGGATTTCCAGTGGAATTTAATCGTCCCCTTCGCCGTCGTCATATCCAAAGACCCCTTCGCCACCCTCTGGCAGCCTTGCGATCATATACCTGGGAGTTGATGATGTCAGGATAGGCGAATGCCAGCACGGCCACAAGCCACAACTCACTCGATTTCCTCTTTCAAGTCATAGCAGTAAGTATCTGCGCATGCCAAAGTCAGTCAAAGGCCAATCACAAACAGATGCAGATTCGCAGAACTCGCACCAAGAGGCAAATCAGTCTTGTCGGTTCCAAATGGTTGTTCGATCTCGTCAGCGATCCCTTCTATGCCCATAAGGGTAAATGCCACTATAGTCACAACGGGTATCATCGCCCAACCCAGGTCGCTGGCGAGCGTGAAAGGGAGAGCGAAAACATAGAGAGTAACACATTGCTTCAGGTGAATACCATCTTCGTTCGTAGATCAGTGATCGTATATGCATATAGTATCGACGAGGACTTACAGGACCTCGGGATAGGTGTGTTGGCTATGCGTTCCATCGCCGTCATGTGATCTATCATCAACTGTACTCTTGAATTTTATCAAATGGGGTTAGATTCGAAAGAGATCCGCAAGACAGGTAGACGCACAGTGCGGCCATGGCGTTTGCACCTAGGATGAAAGATAGTCAGTCGTTTAGTAGTAGGAGGTTGTAGTGAGTTAGATAAAGTTTACCGGCTGGACCAACAGTCTCGAGCAAACCTTCGCGCCTGAACTGAAATATAGCTCTTGAAAGTTCGTGTGCAATACTGCAGATTGTTTAAATTACTTGCTCAAGAAGATGAATAAAAAGGTTTACACAAGCGGAAGAGGCATTGAACCATGTTCGCCAGACGGGTCAAAATCGACCGTCGTGTGCATGGCCCCGAGCAATGGCGTAGTCGACCCGGAAACTACAGTCTTGCTGCGTTTAGCCCGGACTCGTTTCGTCGCATCTGGCGAAGCACGTCCATTGCGGATTTCGTCTTGGCTATTTTGCTTCGCGCTCTTGCCTATCGTTGCATAAGAAACCGCACCCGAATTAATTTTCGAACTATATCCTGCTTCGTCATAACGAGTAAAGGAGGGTGGAATAACGCCGATATAGTCATCGTGATTCAGACCGTCCTCTTCGCGGAGATAGTGCTTGACTGCGAATGCAAAAGAGCTGCAGGCCATGGTCAGATATCTATGGGACCAGCCAATAAAAACCACCCTCACAGGGAAAGGTGGACTGCTTCAATCTTTCTGCGACGTAGCTGTCGCGGAGTGACATCACTGAGAGGTGTTTTTCCTTTGATGCCGGGTGGAGGTGCCCCTTCCGGCGGGGTTGCCACGTTGATCCAGATCATGCGAGATATATTACGAATCTAAGAATCCGTGATTAACGACCATTGAGAGCTTTTCGGAATAACCATACATTGGCCGTAAGGGAACCAAAAGCTTTTCTGCCTTCCCAATAGCGATCGTAAGACGTTCTTTGTACAATGCGTGAGTTTCCCATGTGCAGTAATTATAAAACCCGTACCCATTCCTATTGTGAAAGATAGCGGTCAGCCATATACCTCTTACTGAGGGTTTGATACACTGACCTGAAGACCAGAATAAGACCAACCTGCCGTCGTAGAACAAGCACAGTGAAGTCTTGAGTGTGGAATTAAAATAGAAGGCTCAGTGAAGACGTACGACGACGGACAGAAGGGGGACAACTGAGTTTGTCAAAAGCACCGGCTGTCCGATGTGCCAGAGGTACGCGACTATCGCAGCGAATATGGTGACAGTCAAAACAGGCCCTATGATATGACCGATTACCTGGATAGATATGCAGTCCTGAGAAAAAGATATTGTAACTGAACAAGTACGTACACTTCCATGAATGCGAAAAACATCTGGTAGCCAGGAATACTGAAGATAATGGATTAGCACATAGGGCGAATGGTGTGTACGAAATATCCTACTCTGCGAAGATATTTCCTCTTGATACCAGGCCGCTGTATATCATGAATGGCTCAAATCAAATCGTATATTAATTCTTAAGTTGCATTGCCGCATACACTGAGCAGAGAAGCAAAGGTAAATCCTGAGCTTTGAGGAGAGGTCATTTCGCGAGCTTTCCGCGCTTCGTTAATTATAGTCCTGTCGTAAACCAGTCGTCGAAATTTTGTTAAGTGGTAGAGAACCAAAAGGCATCTCTAAGGATATGTTTGGGCACAGCTTGCGTGAGAAACGCCCATACGGCAGACACGCACCGATAAAACGTCATCGCATATTCGTCACAAGTTTACCTATTTATGTAACATATGTCCACGTGACATATTTTAAATAGGTAAATGTGTGACGGATTCCGATATGCAATGACATTTATTGGTGCGTGTCCTGCCGTGTATGCATGCATATGCATTGATCAAAGTGACATCACAGAAAGCGAACTACTTTTCGACCAGAACTTTCGATGCCTCAAATACAAGCGCGAGAGTGCAAGTAAATTAAGAAAGACGGAGAGTAGGGTATCACAAAAAACGGGAATGCTAACGCAGCTGGCTGGACGTAATACGGTAAATGGGAAATTTGAAGAACAGGAAACGACCGTAGAATTGAGGACACAAACAGAACAGAATGTGGTACTCGTAATTGCGATTGCGCCTGGGAACTAGATGCGAGGAGACAAGTAGTTGAAACCATTGGTTACGAAGAACCATCAATCGGTGAAGATATCCGGAAAGACAACGGTGCTCCAAGTGATGACGGAGATCCTGTTGAGCTGAAAGTGCTGTCAAAATGGATATGCAGAGCTGTTTTCAAAGCGGAAGTCTTGATGTCCAGGGGTGAGGCTAGGCTGTCGTTGTAAAATGGGTCGATGATCGTGTTGCCAGAAAGTTGAGAAGTTGATTGTGGGGGAAATGCGGACGAAATTTTATTGAAGACCAAAGGGGATGAAGTGGGGGGAAGTGACTGGGAGTAAGACAGTCTCCTCGGCAGGCGTGGATGGAGGGGGTTCGTCTCGGAAGAATCGTTTAATTGGAGACCCGCAGTAGAAAGCTGTTGCGCTTCTGCCAACACCGAAGGATAATCGAGAACATGAGAGTTATCAATCGGAGTCTGGGGCGAGAGAGAATTTGGTGGTCCAAAGGGAGTATGAATTGCATCCAGAGAAGAGTCAGCGACGGGCCACAGCCAGCCTGCACTATGATCGTGATCGCTCGAACTTGTCTTCATCCTGACTTGACGTTGGATATCTGGTGGCTGAGTGGTGTGCATCAATTGATTGACAGGTGTCACAGGCATAGTGTAAGACATATAAGTTGTGCGATTATTATGCGGAGATGCATGAACCATTGTTTGGTTGGATGAAGGTGCAGGAATAGAGAACATTGGAACAGGTGATGGATGCGAAGAGAGCCTGAAGTCGTTTTGGAGGACCGGAAAATCGGATGCGAATCGGCGCTGTGTGATAGAGTGTGTGTTCGATGATGTAGATTGAATCAATGTATTGTTGATGGAGGTCCCAAATGCACGGGCGTTCGGATTATCAGCGGGTAGATCCTGGTTGATGTTCCCCTCATAGCGCGTCTTCAAGCTCCTGTCGACTTGAGGATGCTCGACCGTCGTCTGCACAAAATGTGGAACTATGAAGGTTGTTCGGTGAAGACCGTTAGATTGCTTTTGGGGTGAGTTTAGATGGATTTGATCGCGAGTAGGACTGAAGGCTGGTTTGGCGGTCTCCTCGGCTGCGGACCAAGTCTCAACCACCACAATACTTTCGTTTGAAAATACAAAATAAGAACCTTCCATAGAATCAAAATATTGGTTAAAGACGGGGGGAACTCCAAAGGCAGTTGGTGTCGGTGTCATCTCCTGTATAAGCGCAAGAGCTAAACAACATCAGGGTTAGTCGATATAAAAGAAGCTGATGTTGAGCCATGCACCCGATGGGTTATCGCGATTCATGTTCTTGAATCTTTGTATATGACTAGATATTTGTTTCTTGGTCCGTGTTTGACCTGTTTTCGCATATATGTAGGCTTGAATGAGCTGGTAGCGACCAAACGACTTTGTAGAAAAACCCCGGGAACCCTGACGAGAACTTGCGTCGCCAGAGGGGACGAAGTATTGAATACGGCGCTTGCCCATGGGCGGGTGGACTTGAAGTGCTAGAGCTCGGAATCAGAAGTGCATACACGGCTCTTTTACACTATCGAACCACCTTCCATGAACGCGGATTCGAGTTCTGAGGACCATAATCCTGTCTTATTTGGAGGTCTTGAGGTCCTATTTTTGACATGACTGCCACCAGCACTGGACATGTTCGGTTGTGGTTGGTGTCGCAGTTGGATTGAAACTCCGAAAGTCGACGCGTTCATATCACCTGGTCTGCCGCATATAGTCACTGGACCCATCGCGCACCTTTCATTGACGATGGCCACCTTTCAAGTGGCTCTCGATGCCCTCAAGAAAGCCGCGTTGGATGATAAAACAACACCAAGGGAAGTAAAAGATACTGTTGACCGCGTTTCGTCTTCTCTTACTCCGCTCCGAGTAGGTCTTCAATTATTTTTCTAACTTGCCGTTGTCCATTAACTTGCCGCGTAGAAGTCGTCCTCTCCCTCTTTGAACACCAAAAATACCCTAGCTTCTGCTCTCCGATCCCCTTTCGTGCTTTTGTACAACGTCTTGCCTGCCCAAGCGTTGAATCTTTCACTTGCTCTGTTTAACACAATCTCCAACGATAAAATACCCAAGTTGGAACTTGCAGATGAGGAGGGGAGAAGCTCGTGGGAGGCTGTTCAAGCCGCAATCTTTTCTGGTATTCTGGTGCGCCATTGGTTCCAGACCAGCTCTGTCTTTTTGGACTTATTTTTGACGCGTTTCGTGT
>Ga0193716_1002078_pt1 | contig 11448 bp, 9 predicted proteins | sample U2c1metaG_FD_145901 | JGI IMG/M metagenome (GOLD analysis project Ga0193716, IMG submission 145901) | Soil microbial communities from a riparian zone of the East river system, Colorado, United States - U2c1 | ecosystem: Environmental > Terrestrial > Soil > Riparian zone | place: USA: East River...
AAGGGACTTGGGTTGCCTTCAATGCTCGAAGATATAAATCGGCGAACCGCGCAAGGAGACTACGCGATCCCTTTCTTGAGTTCCTCAAGCGAAAAAGGTGAACTGCCGCTTCGCCTAGTTCAAGTAACGCAATATCTAGGTCAGCGATATCGGGTGGGATGGCAACCTGAGATGTTGGGCTAGCGGACAAGTCGTTCGCCGCCGTAGCGGTTGTATAGAGCGCTCCTTTGGATGCTTTTGCGAAAACTTCGTCTAATCCAATATTCAATCGACGGCAAAGAGCTCCTAAGTACCACAAGGTATCTCCAAATTCTTCCACTACTGCTTGGCGATAACCAGTATAGGCTTCACGCTCCCGATGAATCTTCTTGGCTGTGGCCATAATACTTCCAACTTCTCCAAACAATCCCAATAAAACTGGTTCTAATTGGGAGCTAAGCCTGTCAGTTTGTTCGACTTGACGGGTATAGTCAGTGAGAAGGATAACCGAGGTGCGTAACGGTTTCATGAGGACCTACGATGAGGCGTTTTAGATTTTGGAAATGGCCGATCCTAATGACGAACAAGAGCGGTATGGTCGGGCATCGCTAAGCAAAAGGCAATCTTATTGCAATATGTTGTCGTGCATGCATAAGCGCGTGTACTTGCGCCGGTGTGAAGCCACAGAAAGGAATCTCAAGCTATCCTTTCTATTTTGGAAAGTTTGCTTACAATCTTGGCAGGTAGCAATGCTATGGCTTCTGAATCGGATCGTCGACACGTGTTTATCAGTCATCATCACAAAGATGATGAATCCGTAACGAATTTAACCAGCCTGCTGAACAAAGGCGGATATGATATCCGGAATAGTTCCATTCGCGCCAAGCCTGAAAATCAGGCACGCTTGGATAAAAAACAGGTGAGCGATAAAACAATCCAGCGACTTCTAAGGATGAAGATGTCTTGGGCTTCGACGGTCGTGGTTTTGGTTGGCAAAGATACCCACTCAAGACCATGGGTGAATTGGGAGATCGAGCAGGCAAATCGAATGGGCAAGCGAATTGTCGGAATTTTTGATCATGGTGGTAAGCAAGCAGATGTTCCAACGGCATTGGAGAAATATGGAGCCGCGCTCGTCGGATGGAACACCGGTAAAATTATAGCCGCCATCGACGGTCAAAATTCATTCGAAAATCCTGATGGTAGTACTCGTGCGCCTATAAATACCGCAACTACGTCTACTTGCTAGTGGTCTATGGGAAGGGTTTTCGTGTACGTTGTATCGAGAGATTTCGGCTTTGCGCCCAATCCCTTCCATGGCTTTTGTACTCTCGCTACTTGTAAGCCAGCAATACGACGCACTGCCCATATTGGGGATTGGGTCGTCGGAATGGGAGGCGCGCGTCTTAATGCTACCGGTAAATGTATTTTTGCCATGCGTGTCACGGAAACGTGTAGCTTTGACCAATACTGGGCGAACCCAATATACAGGGATAAGCGTCCAGTCAGAAATGGAAGTAAAAAAATGATGGTGGGAGATAATATTTATTATCGAGGCACCCCCCAAGGTCCGTGGGTGCAGGTTGATTCTCATCATAGCATGGGCGATGGAACAATTAATATTCATAACCTAAATCGAGACACCAAAGCGGATCGAGTGTTGATCAGTCGCCATTTTTATTATTTTGGTGAAGATGCACCCAAAGTGCCTACGAGTATTTTAAACAATCTCGGATTCTCAAATGGAATTGGGCACCGAACTTATACTGAAGCGGCATGCAAAGCGTTTCTCGAATGGCTTAGTCGCCGTTTTAACAGGTGTTTAAATCAAGTTGTTAACGATCCATTCGATTTTAATCGAAGTGACGCAAGATATTCGGTTAAAACGGATCGAGTATCTTTATGAATTATTCCAAGGCACATTAAATCAGATGGAATGGGTGCCTCTCCCATGAACGCTCCACGCTTGTGAATCGGATTAAGGCTGAACAGTTCGCTGATCAGGATCAGAAAAAGCCACTTTCCCAGTCTTTCCCAAGGATCGTTGGATTTGGAAGACGATCTTTCTTGACGCACTCTTTCAAAATCTGTCATAGAAAATTGTTGAATCGTTCCCTCCGGGATTATGCACTTGACACAATCCACCTCTCTGGTATGGTGAGTCCATGAGCGAGTTATTTCTTCACAAGTTTCTTGGCATGCGCCTTGATCTTTGCGTGACCCTTCGCAGTGAAGACCCGCTTCATAACTTCGTCGGCGGTCATCTCGTGGGCTTTCTTTTTTAACTTAGGCATATATGAAAAAATCCTTCCGTTCTCACCGTGTTGCTAAAAAGTTTGAAGCAGCGGACATGAATCTGGTCAAGTTGGTTGCGGAATTTTCCAGCGAGGAAAAAGCCCGCGAGCATTTGACCGAACTTCGTTGGCCGAATGGCGCGACTTGTCCTCGCTGTAATTCCAAGAAGATTTCCCCGATAAAGGATCGCCGGCAATATAGCTGCAATGCCTGCGAATATCAATTTTCGGTCACGTCCGGCACGATTTTCAATGACAGTCATCTCCCGATCTGGAAATGGTTCTTGGCGGTCTACATGATGACCGAAAGCAAAAAAGGTATCTCCGCTTGCCAGATGCAACGCACGCTCGCTTTGGGCAGCTACCGCACGGCTTGGTTTCTCTGCCATCGTATCCGCGCTGCCATGAAAGAAGTGAATCCTCTCCCTCTGAAGGGAACGGTTGAGGTTGATGAAACCTATGTCGGCGGTAAGCGTCGTCACGTTGGGCGCGGTTTTCGCGGGAACAAAGTTGCTGTCATTGGTGCACTGGAGCGCAAAGGCCCAGTTCGGATGCAAACGCTGAAATGGGTCGATAAGCAGCAGCTTCACGATTTCATCCACAAGACGACGGCCCCCGCTACGGCAAACATCTACACCGACGAGCATGTCGGCTATCGCGGCATTGCGGATCACGACACAGCGCACGGCACGGTCAACCACAGCAAAGAGGAATGGGTACATGGCGACATCCACACTAACGGCATAGAAAGCGTTTGGAGCCTGCTTAAGCGGTCGATAGTGGGGTCGTATCATAAGGTGAGCGTTAAGCATCTGGACGCCTATCTGGACGAGCTAGAACACAGGTTTAATAATCGTGAGAACAAGTTTTTGTTTCGTGACACCATGTTAATGTTGGTTAAGGCCGAGAAGCTGACTTATCAGGAGTTGACGAAGGCGGCTTAGACAATTTATCTTCCTTGGACGATAACCGCAATTTCTCCTGGCTTGAGACCTAACGCCTTATTAGTATCAATCGTGCCAGCAGCCGGAATACCTATCGCAATTAAAGCTGCTTGAACAGGAGCCCCGAAAGGAAGCTTTTCATCCTCTGGCCGAATTGCCATGCAGGAGCCTGCTGGATTATGGTTGCCCTGTAAGGATGCTATAGAGGGAGTAACGTCCTTATTGTCAGTATCGGCATAGCCCGCCTCGTCTAGCATGGAGCGCAACTGGTTAGCAAACGCTGTCGCTTCTGCCGCATTTGATATGATAAAAACAGCCACTGGTCCCTTTGGGTGATCCTTTAGAGCGTCCACAAAAGCCTTCTTTTGTTCATCTGATATGCTTCGAGGTGCATATGTGGAGTCGGACTTCTTTAGAGTATCGATTTCCTTCTGCTGGTTATGAGCTACTTCCGCAAAAGTAATTTGTTGGGACTCCACTTTGGTTTTTAAGGTTGCAATTTCCTCCTGCTGGCTAGCGGGTGACATGGCGTAAGCCTGCTTTAAAGCGGCGTCCTTCTCAGTTTCCGCTTGTTTGCGGGCTTCATGCTCACCATCGAACGCCATAAAGCTCGCGATGAAAAAGCCACCAAACATCAAATAAATTTCTACTTTCCTTCTTTTTTCTTTTGTAAGCTTTTTCTCGATCCACTCGCTAAGACGTGGAGAGCACATCTTGATAAAATCGTCCAAAACCAATGGCACCGCAGTCATGTAGACAATCCAGTTTGAAATGAGTGCCCACATAAAGCTCCACAGGGCGGCAAAAAAATCGGCCATAGTTCACCATCGTGAACAAAACCAATCGGTGCGTCAAGTGCATAATCCAGGTTCCCTCCTTATCCAAAGTTTCAAACGCTGTGGCTTCCAGTAGCTTCTGCGCCAAAGCCCAGAGCCTCACCAGGTCTCCAGCCGCAACGGCATGACCACTGAGTTACTCCACGTTGTCATTATACTATCGGATCCTCGCCAGCACTGGGTTTTCGCGCGCCAACCGGTTAGAGGGAATACGTAAGGCAAAAGGCACGACCCAATTCCTACCAATACTCTTGACGGTCATGAGTTGTTCTTGGTACTTAACTTTGATGCATCTCAAACTATTTTCGAAGAGATTGACCAAAAGACAGCGCGAAGCTCTCGATACCAGACCCAAACCAAAACCTAAACCCGTGAGAAGGAAGGCAAGGGTAAAACACAAACCCTACTGGATTGAATCGCAGTTAGATGACGTTATTTGCTCGCAACCTCAATGCACAACGCAACAAAACCAAGTCAGTGATTTTATAAAAGTAGTCTTTCACAAGGAAATCATTGATCAGGATGTGCCGACTACTGGAAATTGCACTTGGCGATTCCTCGTTGCAAATGTGCGAACTTGCGGCCCCAGGTCTGGTTCAGAAATTCGCATCATGAGCCTTATCGACACTTTAAGTGTTCGATTTGCAAACATGACTTTTTGCGAAATACCACATGATTTAGATAGATTTCGCGAATAGCCCAAGTGCCCATGAATATCTCCAAACCCTGGTCTAAACTTATCATCAGGAGGGTTAGAAAGAGCGAAGATGAAAAAGAGGCTCTTAAGAGATTGTGCAACACGGATCTGGCGCTTAAGCGTCATCTAAATAACTACCAAAATTGGATTGAACATACGATCCGCGATTTTGACGATCAACATAAGCTGGCCTTCGGAGCTTATCTCAGAACAAACAATAAAGAGGGGACATCAATACCTTCATTAGTTGCATGCGCGTTTATAAAGCGATCCGTTCAAACGATTGAGATCAAAGGCATAGGCCTCTTGAATAGAGGTTCCGACGGCAGGATGACCGACGACCATAAACTTTGGTTTACGAGTTTAATGAAGAAAATAATTCATTTCTGCAGCACCCGTGATTATCGCTATTTAGAAATAGAGGTGCCGCTAGAAATGCCTGATGAGCTTCCTACGCTCCACGAACTTTCGTTTCGCGTGGTATCCTTTCGGGAGCGACACGTTCCAGGAAAGAATTATTACCTTTTACAACGCAAAGTGGGGGAAACATACCATGCTGAGCCCTATGATCTGCTCCGTTTGGGCAAATGGATCTGCAATAATATATTCCAAAGTGAAGTAGTTGAGGAAAAAAGAAATCCACCAAATGTGCCATCTGTCTACGATTTGACATTTTCTCCTTTCCCACTTAATTCAGCGCTCATTTCCAAAAACGCAAACAGAGCTCACTTAAGCAATTTCATCATGAATGGGCAATTGCTGATTATGGATGCCGACATCAACAGCGCGGTCCCTTACTCAACATTTAAACCACTCTTTAAAACAACCACACGGCTAAAGTACCTTTTAACTCAAGGGGCATCCAGTAACTTTATAAAAGAGTGTGCTGCAGATGGCGTACATTTTATAACAAAAGAGGAAACCATTACCCTAGCTGGCGGGGCTGAATCTTCTCTAAATTTGCCGATTGAGCGAAACAATATTCAAGGTGTAATAACCGTGTTAGAACAAGATCGTATTGAGAAATATTCTAAACATGGTCAATTTGTTTATTATTTATTAAGCGGAAGAGGCAAGGCCTTGCTTGATCGTGAAGGCGTGGGGGCAGAAAGACTATTGGCAATCTATTGTCCTGAATGGTCATTAGATGGCCGTCCGTCCAATCAAGGTATTGTTGGTTTGGCTAAGATTACAAGACGTATTCCCAAGTCGTATGAGGGAGCTGGTAAACTGTTCAAGAATATATATCATGCTCTCGAGGACGATGAACTCAGCCACTATAAAACTTTTAGCGAAGATGTGCGCGTATACGTATTATTGTGCTCACAGATACAATTTTTGGACACGCCGTTACCACTTGAGAAAGTGAGCGCAAAAGTCAATGTGCTGGATTACATTAAAATGGAGCTAACCGATAAATGGTCTTCGTGTGTTTATTTTGATGCAGAAACTGCCAAACACCTGAAACGACATTTCAAAAATAACGGTAAATCAATACCACGCAGTCAACTCAACCCACCGCCCGTTTATATACCAAAAGTATTGATTAGTCATTGCAAGGAAGATCTAGAGAAAGTTAGTCAGTTGGTTGCCTTATTAAAACAAGCTTCTTTTGATGTTAAAATTGATGAGGAACAGATTCTACCTGGTACCAAAACATCAAAATTTATGGAAAACTTTCTGAAAGGAGCCTGCTCAGCCGATCGGGTCGTCATCTGTCTTAGTGAGACATATGTCAGTAAATCTCAAATGCAGACTTCTTCTGGCGTTCATACAGAATGGGGCATGGTATTACGCGAAGTTGATAAAAACGAAGATACGGAAATATTCATTCCGGTTCTACTAAATTCCAATTTCAATAGCTCTAAGATACCTTCTGTTCTGAAGAATCCTTTGCAACTGAGACTCTGGAAGAAAAAAGAAATAAAAATTAAGCTCAAGAGTCTATTTGAATCGTTGAAAACTAAAAAGTAATATAGAGTGTTCCTTACTTCGACTCATAAGCAATCCTAAATAACGCCTCAGAAATACATATCAATTAATATGGTAATATTTGGAGCTGCTGTGCAAGACGTATTTATTGATTAAATGGAGCTAATCGAGTCGATGGAGATGTTAAGTATTCAATTATAATTGTTTAAAACATTAGCATTATGACTAGCTACGAAGCGTTACGTAACTTGATCGAGATTGCAAAAGAACCTCGACGTAAAGTCTTTGTGTCTCATAGCCATCTTCATGAAAAGGAAAATAATACTTTTCTTGTACAGTTCGGAGATGTCTTCGTTGCCAAAGGGCTTGGGGTCGGAGATAACGATGAATTTATAAATAGCACCGATACTGACTACGTTATGAGACGGATTCGGGAACTGTATCTAGAAGATTCAACTGTCACGATTGTGCTCATTGGTGCTTGCGCACATAGCAGGCGCTACCTCGACTGGGAAATCAAAGCATCCCTGCAAAAAAGCGGAGATGGATTTGCAAACGGATTACTTGGCATTACTTTGCCATCTACAGACGGGTCGGCATTTCTGCCCGAACGATTTAAACTGAACTGGGATAAGGAACAGCAAAATTCCTATGCACTTTACCATTCCTATCCGACAAGTAAGGAGCAACTCCGAGGCTGGATCGAAGAAGCGTTTCAGCGCAGACAATCACATACTCATTTAATCAAGAACTCACAAGATAAGTGGGGTTATAACGGTAAGTGTAGTGTTTGTGAAATTACTCACAAATAAACGCTACGCCACTTAATCCAGATATCCTAAATGAACTCGGGTGACACGCCGTCTAATCCCGATTGAATCCATTATGTCTCTACAAGTCAGCGCAATAGTGTGAGTCAGAAAATGACGACCCATTTCCTGAGTTTTAACCATTCTCAGACAATACTCGTTCATTGCCATCTTAATCCATGAAGACGGAGAAACCCGCCCACCTAGCGGCAAGTTTGGCAAAGGTGCCGATTATTGACACTTGTTCAGTCCTTGCAAAACAATCTCAATCATCCGCGAAGGATCAACCGAATCGAATAGCTCAAGATGTTCATCTTCTGTTAAAAGTGGGTTGATGCCTCCAATGCCTTTGCGACGCAGAAGATCAATTATTTCGGGATAGTCCATCCACAAAATACCACGTTGCTCATATAGCCGCCTCATTTCTGGGGCGAACGGTGCGCGCTTTTGATACTCCCACGTTGCTTCTTCGCGATCTTTGCCCTGCAGGAGATCAATGATAAGTCGCGCTACGCCGCCAAATGCGCCGATCAAAAATACGGGTTGGCCCATTTGCACCGATAACAAGATTTCTTCGAGAACTCCAGGAATACGGCTCATATACCACTGTTCCTTGCGCTCTCCGTTTTCTGTAATTTTTATCGTTGGTCCAAATGTTCCGCCGAGAACCATGCGGGCAACAACACCACTTCGGGTTACGTCTGATTGGAATGCTCGCATCTCAGTCATTCCTAACGCCCAAGCAAATCTGTGTTCAGGGGACTTATCGGCAGAAAAAAAAGTAGGCTTTTCTTTGAAGTCCTGATGCAGGGCTTCATCAATGTTAGCGGGACGTGGACGCTGATCTGTCCGTGACACTCGATTCAGCCCGGCCAGTTGCTCAATGCTAAGGCGAGGTAGTGGCCACCCACGATAATTCACTATGCGGTCAAAAGGCTTAACGTTTTCAAGGTCATTGTGGGTGCGGACAAGCTCGAAGAGCTTTTGCGTATATCCGTCGGCACCCAAATGTCCGCCATAAGCAATTGTCGCTCCTTTGATAAGCAGATATCGCGACAAATCCAGCATGCTAGACTCAAGGTGAAGCTGATCCAATCCCAAACGGTCAATATCGGTACTCTCAGACATGGAAAGCGCGATCAATTTACCCTTGAGCGATTGCCCACCCGCCGAACGTTGCAACGGCGTCATGAAATTTACGTTCGTCTTGGCCAGCCGCCGGGCTTCGCCGACTCCAATGGGTGGATCGGGATATAGCACTTTGGTTTTAGGATCGAGTCCGACTAGTGTTGCCAATTCGGGCGGTCGCTCAAACACCACGTCACCAGGCTGTCTGGACTGATTAAGAATCGCAGCAGTGTGCAAATGGCGGAGAGTTTCTTTGAGCAATAAATCGATACCGGCTTGCGGGTCACCATTCCAGCGAATCCTGGGCACATTTCCCAAATAGGGGAAGCTACGGACTTCGTATTTGGTGAGAACATCGATCACTGCGATGGGGCGTTGGTATTCTTTGGCTAGCATAACCTCTTCGCGACACCATTCGCGTGCTGCATAATTGTCAGTGAGGACAACCAAGAGCGACGTATCCTTGACACCTTTCTGAATCTCATCTGAAAAGCTTGTGCCAGCATTAATGTCGCCCGAATCAACCCAGGCTTCGATCGGTTGGTCTTCGCTCAATGCCTTGATAAGCTCTCGGGCGACTTTAGGTTCAACATCGATATCGGCTTTGGCGTGACTAAGGAATAGTTTTACCGGCGCAGGGGGCAGGTCCCCTGAAGGCTCGAGATCGGACAAATAGCGACAAAGCTCCACGACAAGGCGTCTCGCAATGAGCGAATTCCGGCGCCTCCCGTCCAGCTCCGCAAATGCCCGGACAAAATTGACATGATTAAGCCGCCCATCAAGTGGCCAGGCATTTTGCGACAATTGAATCGGCACACAACGAAGTTGCAACTGCTGACATCGTTCCCAGACGTTCGCCACGAATCGGCACCATTCGGCATCGATCACTAACTGATCATCCGCGAGGGGAACAACAAATGTCCGTTGTGCAAGATCAAGGCGATATTCCACCGGGGGACGTTCTCCATCAATCACTGGACAGAAGACGGTTGGAATCCGGAGTCCAGGCACAACAATGTCGTCGTTCAATTGTCGGTGAAGATGCCGCGCTAAATCTCGACAAGCCGTTGACTTGGGATGAAAAATAAATTGAACCAAAAGAGGTAGTCTAGTCGCTTTCTGGTCATCGGCTCCTGTAAGTTTGGTCATTGGGTTGTCCCTTGAACGCGAAGCTCAAAGACAAATGATGTCGATCTGAGCTTTAGCGTATTAAGGTGCGCCCATTCCCAGCTATATTCAAGTCTATTTAACTTGCTGTCTATGAGAGTCTTACTGTTACTATTGAGTAGAATCTGTCAGGACTATTAAATAGCTTGCAATATAATGCGACATTAAGTTCACTGCGTACATGGCACTCGGACAAAATCTTTTCGAGTCAATTCAGCGCTCCACGAAAACAGCGGGTGCTCCCTCTTTGAAAACATGTGTCTTCCTTTCGCATCAAAAAGAGGACAAGAAGGAAGCGGCAGCTGTGGCCAAAGCTTTGCTGGCAAACGGTGTCGATATTTATTTCGATAAGGATGATGAAGTGCTCGCTCTCGCACGAATTCGTGGAGATGACGCTGCGATGGTCAAATGTATCGAGATAGGATTGGATAATTGTACCCATCTGCTCGGGATAATTACGCCGAGAAGCAAAACTTCATGGTGGATTCCGTATGAAATAGGAGGAGCAACCGGTCGAGGACGCGATTGCGCACATCTTATCGACAAACGGGCCTCCAATCTCCCAAGTTACATTAAGGTAGCGACCCTCGTAGCTGATAAAGAGGATTTGATGAATTGGGTAAGGCCGATCCAAAGACCTTCATCGAGATTTTTGAGCGGTCTGCTTAAGGAAGCCATGGCCATGGAATCGCTAAATGCTTACTTGCCAGAACATCGTAGCGAGGCGGACATTGGTTTTATTGATCATTCGTAACATGCAAGGCTTACCTCACATTTTCATATCGGCCACGACAGGTGATCTCGGGCAAGCACGTCAACACGTGATTAATCTTGTCCTAAGGCATGGAGGACTTCCAGTAGTCGAGGAGGGTTTCGAGGCCATACCTGATTACATTGACTTGGATCGGTTTCTGAATTTGAAGCTTAGGGCTTGTGCAGGCGTTATTCACCTTGCCGGTCTTTACTATGGCAGTGATGCCCGGAGGAAATCCCGGAAATCCAAACGCTGTTCCTGGACGCAGTTGGAATACTATGAGGCAAAGAAAAGCGGGAAAGATATCCTGGTGTGTCTCGCTGATCCCGAGTTTTACCAGGGAAATATCCCCACGGAAAACGGAACGGTATCCGAACAAAAGGAAAAGAAAAAATTACAATGCCTTTACTATGAAAAGTTAAAAAAATCCCACGGATTGCACTATCCCTTCAAAGACCCGAAGGACCTAAGCTCCCATGTTGGCAGTTTTCTGCAACGTTTTCAGACAACGGCAAGCCCCGGCAACGTTAAAGTTCTTTTTATTGGAGCTGAAAAGGGGACTAATCTGGACCTGACAGGGCAGTTGAAGAGAATACGCAAAGCAGTCACTGGTCATGGAAAGGACAATAAGATCGAAATCGCAGCACTCTTTAACGCCCCAGCACCCGACATAATCCAGGCAGTCAATCAAGAGCAGCCCACCATTGTGCACCTTTCAGGAAGACAAGAGGGAGGGAATATCATGCTTCATGATCGCAAGGGAAGGCTATCTCCATTCGATGCCGACAGGCTAGCTAGTGCTCTGGCGAGCACCAACAGCCGCTTTCTTAAGTTGGTTATACTGGACACCTGTTATTCCATGCAACAAGCGAAGAGATTGACCGCGCGAGGCGTGGGTTATGCGATTG
>Ga0193716_1002079_pt1 | contig 11447 bp, 9 predicted proteins | sample U2c1metaG_FD_145901 | JGI IMG/M metagenome (GOLD analysis project Ga0193716, IMG submission 145901) | Soil microbial communities from a riparian zone of the East river system, Colorado, United States - U2c1 | ecosystem: Environmental > Terrestrial > Soil > Riparian zone | place: USA: East River...
GTCTCGCAAGATCTAGATCTCTTCCGGATGCCGGTCGAGCTACGCATCGAGACCGATGGCAAAACCGAGATTCGCCGCGTCGACGTCACCGGCACCGAGAGCCAGTACTCGGTTGAGACCTTCGGCCGCCCGCGCCGCATCGGCATCGATCCACAGAATTGGCTGCTCAAGAGCACGCCCGACCTCGCCGTCCGCGTAGCCGTCCTTCGTGGTCAGCAGCAGGTAGCGCAGGGCGACCTCACCGCTGGCCTCATCGAGTACCAGAAGGCGCTCGATGCCAACAAGAATAGCTCGCTTGCCGCCTATCGCATCGGCGAGATCTTCTTCATGCAGCGGAACTACCAGTCCGCCGCCAACTCCTTCCGCGATGCCCTCCGCGGGGACGGTGATCCCAAGTGGGTCGAGGTCTGGAGCCACATCGAACTGGGCCGCATCTTCGACGTCACCGGCCAGCGCGACCGCGCCGTCAACGAGTACCGCTTAGCCGTCCAGACCAACGACAACACCCAGGGCGCGGTCAACGAGGCGCGAGCCCTGATGCAAGCCCCCTACAAGCGGGAACGCACCGACAATTGAGGCTGCCTGAATCTACGACTCAGGACAGGCGGCGTTGTCCTCGATGTTTTACAAGAAGGATTACTGATTCCGCATAACGGCATCATAGGCGGCTCTTCCTATCTGTGCGATGACCTTGTCTCGGGTGGTCTCGTCGGCGGTCGAATCGGTGACGAAGACGGCAATCGCAAGCTGTCGTCCATCTGGCAAAGCAATAAGCCCGATGTCATTGGTCGCGTGAGCGACTCCATTGTCCACATCCGACGTTCCAGACTTATGCGCCACGCTCGTTCCCTTCGGGAGATCCCCCTGGAGGCGCTTCGTCGGAACCGCAGGCCGCATCCATTCCAGCAGCAGTTCAGTATACTTCGCTGTCAATGGTGAATGATCGCTGATCGTGCGGAGAAGCTGAACCGCTCCCTGCGGTTCAAACCAGTTCCTGTATTGGAGGGCCACATCGCGATGCAGCGCGCGCTCTCCGTCCTGGAGATGAAACCCGGTGATTCCAAGGGAGGCGATATAGTCGCTGACTGCCTTTGGACCACCCGCAAGACGCAGAAGGATATCGGCCGCTGTATTGTCGCTGAGGGAGACCGTCATCTGCAGAAGTGTCCGCAAGGGCACGTCAACGCCTGCATCCGGATATTTGTCCTGCAAGGGACTATAGGGCTTGGGCAGAATACGGTCAGACGGCAGGAAGCCTATCGGCTGGTCCAACGAGAACTTTCCCTGCTCCACCTGATGCAGAATCGTCAGTGCCAGCGGCAGTTTGAAGACGGATTGCATCGGAGGGTGCGCGTGTGGGTTGAGATCGCAGTTCAGCGTCGAGCGGGACGAAGAACCGGGCAACGAGCAAGCCACGGATACCTTTCCGTGTGCCTCAGCCGCAATGCTACGAAGCTGTTGACGGAGAGGTTCTTGCGCAAGGGCGGAGCCCGCAAAGAGAGCAAGGAGCAAGACAGGGCGCATGCAACTTAGTTTAGATCCTCTGCAACTCGGGCAGAGCCGTTCAACGCCTGCCTCGTCGGCTACACGCAAGTTGACCTAGCCTGAAATGCCTGCCGTTTCATTATCTCCGGATTGCTCGTGATACGGCCGCTATCCAGATTCACAGAGTGAAATTGCTGAACCAAATGGAACCGCACTCTGAGATCGGGACGCAGGGTGATGAATCCCGTAGAGCATGGCTTTCCTATTGTTTTTCTCGACACAGAAGATTCTGGTGCGTGTAGAATTGCGAGCCTATGACCACAGCAGGTACGTCCGCTCACAAACCTGATCCCGGCATCATCTTCGACAACCTGAACGCCTACCAGCGATCTGCAGCCTTGAAATCAGCGATTGAGCTTGACCTGTTCACCGAAATTGCCCTTGGTAATCGCAGCGCGGATGCGATCGCCAAAGCGGTCAGCGCATCGCCTCGCGGGGTTCGCATTCTTTGCGACTACCTCGTCATCAGCGGGTTCCTCACCAAAAACTGCAAGGAATACTCGCTAACCCTCGATTCTGCTGCTTTCCTGGACCGGAACTCGCCGGCATACTTCGGCAGCGTCGCCAACTTTATCCTCGACCCCCGTCTGATCGCTCCGTTTCTCAACTTGACTGACGTTGTCCGGGCCGGGACAACAACGCTTCCGGGTGAGGGAACTGTCAGTCACGACAACCCCATCTGGGTAGACTTCGCGAAACATATGGCGCCGATGGTATTCCCTGCGGCGGCAGAGATGGCAGATCTGGTGGCAGGCGACGGAGAGATGCGGGTGTTGGACATCGCAGCCGGACACGGGCTGTTTGGCATCCTGATCGCCCAGCACAATCCGAAGGCGCAGATCACCGCCCTGGATTGGCCCAACGTGCTTGCAGTGGCAACCGGGAACGCTCAGAAGCTCGGCGTGGCCGACCGTCACTCACTACTTCCCGGTGACGCCTTCGAGACGGAGTTTGGAGGACCCTACGATCTGGTACTGGTAACGAACTTCTTCCATCACTTCGATCCGCCGACCTGCGAGAAGTTGATGCGCAAAATCCGGGCATCTCTCACTCCAGCGGGACGCTGTGTCACGCTCGACTTCGTGCCTAATGATGATCGTGTGTCGCCGCCAATACCTGCGGGATTTGCAATGATGATGCTGGGGTCGACAGCGGCCGGAGATGCCTACACATTCGCCGAATACGAGACCATGTTCCGTAACGCTGGATATTCGTCCTCCGGACTTCACTCGCTCAACAGAGCACCGCAGACCGTCATAGTAAGCAAGGCGTAGCGCGCAGGCAGGCCTCGCCGTCCGCGCATCCACTTCTACTCACGCTTGGGCAATTTCAGTTCTCGTGAGTCAGAATTGATCCTGGACTGTCGGCAATCCGGAAGTGACCCGCCAGGACCGGATAACTTCCGGATTGCCCGTCATTCAGGAGTTACCCGAACCTTTTCCGATAAACCGACTAGCAATACCTATCCTTCTATCCGTTGCGGGTCTTTCTAGACCCGCGCTTTGACGTTCTCCTCTCCGCGAGCATCGAATCCGGTACTTGCAGGCAGAAACTGTCTGGGAGTTGAGCCAAGATCATTACGAGAAGTCCTTCCTCAGGAGTCGAACATGCCTACCGCACCCTTACCACGAAGAGTCGCCGAAGCCGAGGGACCAGCCTACTGGTTCCTGAACAGCCTTTACATCATCAAAGCTACCTCCGATTCAACAGGTGGCGCATTTTCGATGGTCTACCAAACCGCACCACCAGGTCATGCCACGCCTTATCATCTCCACCACGTCGAGGACGAGGCATTTTATGTGCTTGATGGTGAGTTCACTTTTATCTGCGATGGGAAGAAGACAGTTCTCGGTCCGGGCGGATACATATTCCTGCCACGCGGCATCCCGCATGGAATTCGTTGCAGCAGCTCAGCTCCCTCCACAATGCTCATTCTGGCAACGCCGGGTACCGGATTCGTTGGGATGATGACGGAGATGGCAGAGCCTGCTACGGAGCGAATATTACCTTCACCGACGGCGCCAGATATTGGAAAGCTAACGATACTTTGCGCAAAGTACAAAATAGATATTCTCGGTCCGCTACCGGAATGAATTCTTTCTCGCGAAACTGGCATGGAAGGTAATGAGAAGCGATCTTCTCGTCACTTTACTTCTGATTTGTCGGCAAACAGGAAGCAATCCAATCAGAGATATCCGTGCATCACGTCAACACCTACTCGTACCGCAGAGCCTCGATTGGATCCAGATTCGACGCCTGAATCGCAGGGATCATCCCGCTGACCGTCCCCACGACTACCAGAATCACCGTAGCCATCACCACGCTGTTCGGCGAGATCAATAGATGGATGTCCGCCGCGTCGGCATTCGACGCAAGCGCGCTGTAGAACTTGATGCTCCCTACTGTCCTGCTGACCGTATAGGCGAGCGCAATCCCAGCCAGCCCGCCGATCCCGGTAATCACCATGGCTTCGGCGAGAAACTGCATCAGGATATGCCGCTTTCGTGCGCCTAGCGCCTTCTCAACGCCAATCTCCCGCGTCCGCTGCTGCACGCTCACCAGCATGATGTTCATCAGCCCGATGCCCGCGATTCCCAGTGTCAGCGCTCCGATGAACAGCAGCAGCGCCTGCAGCGCCAGTGAGATAATCCGGAACTGGGCAAGCTGCTCCATAATGTTCGCGACGTAGATGGCATTGCGGTCCGATGGCCGGAAGCCGTGCGAGGCGGCAAGCATATTTCGCAGCGCTCGCTCCACGGCGTTGTGATCGCCGTTGTAGTTCATCCAGATTCCATCGAGATACTTCGTATCCTTTAGGTCTCCCATGGTGCTGAATGGGACATAGACGATGCGATTGATATTGTCGTCACCCTCCTGCATCTTCGCCTTCAACACGCCGATCACCTCGAAGTTCACGCCGTTGAGCCGGATCGTCTGCCCGAGTGGAAAGATTCCGGAGAAGAGCTTCGTCTTGGCCTCCGAGCCGATGACCGCGACGTGGTTCCGCTGTTGCTGATCTGCAGCCGTGAGAAAGCGGCCTGCGACCACCTCCATCTTCATGATGTCCTGCAGCTCCGGCATGGCGCCGTCGACCTCCCAGGTGTAGGTGTGGAGATCGTTCTGCACCGGCACCTGCTTCCACATCATCGGCGATACGTGAATGATTCCGGGGATCGTCTCCTGGATACGCTCGACGTCATCCATCTGCATACGGACCTGCACCCCTGCCTTCGAGCCGCCTGCCTGCTCGCTCGTGCGCCCCGGAAAGACCCCGATCATGTTCGTCCCAAACTGCGCGAAGATCGTCTCGAACGCCCGCCCAAACCCTGCCCCGTACGCCAGCAGCAACACGACCGTAGCGATCCCCCACGCCATGCCGACGATAGTAATAGCCGTGCGCCGGCCGTTGTGCCGCATCGCTTCCACCGCCTGTCCAAAAACATCTCGCAGCATCGCCCTACTCCTTCCGCAGCGCTTCTACCGGTTGCAGCGCCGCCGCGCGGCTCGCTGGATACAGCCCCGCCACAATCCCGCACAGCGTCAACGTGCCCATCGCCATCGCCGCCGACCACGGCACCAGCCGTGGCGGATCAAATCCCATCTGGTTATTTCCCATCATCGCGCCCAGCCCGATCATCAACCCAGCCGCTCCCAGAATCCCGATCATCCCGCTGATTCCCGTCAGTAACAGCCCCTCCAGGAAGAACTGAATCAGAATGCTGCGATTCGTAGCGCCCAAGGCCTTCCTTAAGCCGATCTCCCTCGTCCGCTCCGTCACCGTCACCAGCATGATATTGATGATTCCCACCGCCCCCAACGCCAGCGTCACAATCCCCACGCCCCCCAGAAACACATCCATCGCCGTGAAGATCACACCCACCGTGCGCTGCGATTTGATGGTGTCCCACTCCTCGAACGCATCCTTCAGATTCGCGTCGAAGCCATGGCGCCTTGCAATAATCCGATGAACCTCGGCCTTCGCCGTCTCGTTCTGGTCTGGAGTCAGCGGCTGATATTGGATCGACGAGATCGCATCGCGCGGGATATTTTCACCCTTGATGGCGAAGATATCCAGCATAGTCGTCAACGGAATGTAGACCTTCTGATTGTCGTTGCTGTTATTGCCCCGTCCGATCTTGTCCGCCACGCCGATCACCTGAAAGCGGTACCCATTCAGCGTGATAAACGCGCCCAGCGACGGCCTCCCCGGAAACAGCAACTGGTTGTTCTTCTGCCCCAGCACCACCACCTGCCGATGCTGCGCCAAGTCCTCGGCATTCAGAAAGCGCCCCTGCACGATGGGCAGATGCCGAATCTCGGGAAAGTTCACCTCGGATCCAAACACCGGGCCGCCCGCGCTCGAAAACTCGCTGACCTCTTTCAAGTCCCCGCGGTTGATGAACGCGGTCGTATTGCGAACATACCTGGCCTCGGCCCGGATCGCATCCGCATCCGACAGCGTCAGCTTATAGGGCTGCATCCCCGTGTGCTGATTCGGCAGCGCCGGAATCGTGCCGCCGAACATCATGATGAAGTCGGTCCCCAGCTCCGCCAGCCCTCTCCGCTGCCCCGAGCGGAACCCCTCACCCAGCCCGATCAGCAGCAGCAGCGAAGCCACGCCCCATGCAATTCCAAACATCGTCAGAAACGAACGCAGCTTATTAGCTGTAATCGATTGGAAGACCTGGGCGAAGATGTCGAAGAGCGCGCGCATAGCAATAATTGGACTACGGTATCCAACATCCGTTACGCAAAGATATAGAAAACAGTTCCCTTATGTGACGAACCGGTAAAATCCTCCGGGTCAGACTACCACTCGACCCGCATTCTTCATCAGTACAGGCACATCCGGATCGGCCTCCGCCTCCACCACAAGGCCCAGCGACCGCAGAAACCTCCCAGTCTCCGCCAGCATCGCCTCCCCAGCCGCAGCGGGATACAGCAGCCGCACCGCAGCTCCCCTCCCAACCAGCTCTCCCCGCACCGCAACGCAGCGTTCCGGTCGGTAAACACATGAAGCCAGGTCCGTAATACTCAGCGCATAACTCGGCGTACACAGAATCGTCTTCGGCGGAGCCATGCGGTCGATCATGCTGAATATCTCCAGCTTCGACTCCAGCTCATCCGGAACGAAGTCCACGACGATATCCGCTTCGCGCACCGCATCCTCGACCGTCGTGGCCAACTCCAGCGCCCCATAAGGCCCTTGCAGGCTCGCATCGGCATACTCCGCCTCCGCATGCCGCAGCTTTGCCGGCATCACATCCTCAAGCACGACGTAAAAACCAGCCGCCGCACACGCCAAGGCAAAGCTGCGCCCCGCCACCCCGGCCCCGATGACGGCGACGGTTCGAATCTCAATCGGCGGCTGGAACCCAGCCGTCTCGCTCACTTCTTGCTCGCCACGGCAGTGATCACCGACTCGTAGCTCGGCTCCGCTTGTTTGATGTGCTCGGCAACGCGCTGCCGCTCTTCCTCCGTCAGCGACGGCAGAACAGCAAGAATCCGGCGTAGCGTAACTGAGATATCGTCAACGTAGTTCATGGTGCGGATGGCTTCGCCAGAGAGAGGCATGGGTACTCCTGAAAGATTTTGATGTACTCCCACTAGTCTAAACGTTCGAGCCCAACTCCGCCCGCTTCGACGCCTCTTCAACCGGTTTGCCCGCCTCCGCGCCCTCCTTCGGAGCCTCGTACCCGTCCCGATCCGTCATCTCCATCAATGCCGCCAGCTGCGTCGCGAAGTCCGGGTGCAGCGCATTCAATCCATATCGCCACGTCCAGTTCCCCTCCCCCGCCGACGGCGTATTCATCCTTGCCTCGCTGCCCAGATGCAGCACATCCTGCAGCGGAAAGATGCACACGTTGGCCACAGACCGAGCCGCCGCCCGAATCATCGCCCATACGATATCGCCGTCATGCTCAATTGTCTGCAGATAGCTCTGCACATTTGCGCGCTCTACCTCGCTCGTGTCCTCCCGCCACCATCCCAGCGTGGTGTTGTTGTCGTGCGTCCCCGTATAAGCAACGGTGTTGGGCACAAACCGATGCGGCAGGTACAGATGACTCCCCCGGTCCGTAAATCCGAACTGGAGAATCCGCATTCCCGGCATCCCGAAGTGCTCCCGCAGCTCGTCCACCTCTGGCGTAATGAGGCCGAGATCCTCCGCCACAAACGGCAGGCTGCCGAAGACCTCCTTCAGCCGCTGGAACAACTCCTGCCCAGGAGCTTTGATCCATTGCCCGTTGATCGCCGTCACCTCCTCCGCCGGAATTGACCAGTACGCCTCAAAGCCGCGAAAGTGATCCAGCCGTATCGAGTCATACAGAGTCAACGCACGACGAATCCGCGCCACCCACCAGTCGAATCCGCGCTCTCGCAGCGCCCCCCACTTATAGAGCGGGTTCCCCCATCGCTGGCCAGTATTCGAAAAGTAGTCCGGCGGCACGCCCGAGACGCGAATCGAACGCCGCTCCTCGTCCAGCTCGAATATCTCCGGATTCATCCACACGTCGGCGCTGTCGTAGCTCACGAAGATCGCCACATCGCCCAGAATGCGGATGTTGCGCTCGCCGCAGTAGCTCCGCAGCGCGCACCATTGCTCGTTGAAGAAGAACTGAATCGCCTGCTCCACGGCAAGCTCGCGTCCATACCGATTCAAGACCTCCGTCAAGGCATCATCCTTGCGCAGCGCATGCTCCGCCGGCCACTCATTCCAGCTCGCGTAGTTGTACAGCCGCCGCAATATAGTGAACATCGCATAGCCTTGCAGCCAGGAGATGTTGTCCCCGCAGAACCGTTGAAATCGTGCCTGTTGCTCATCCTGTGCCTTGTCGAGAAAGTTCCTCGCCGCCTCTTCGATCAACGGCAGCTTCAGCCGAAAGGCAGCCTCGAAGTCCGCAGGACCATCATGCCCAGGCAACCCTTCGATGCGATCCCACCCAATCCATCCATCCTGCGCCAGCCGCTCCAGGCTGATAAACAGCGGATTGCCCGCAAACGCCGACAGCGCCGAATAAGGCGAACTGCCGTATCCCGTAGGACTCAGCGGCAAAACCTGCCACAGCCGCTGCTTCGCTTCCGCTAGGAAGTCGACGAACGCATACGCCGCCGGACCAAAATCCCCTACCCCGCCATAAGATGGTAAAGACGTCACATGCAACAAAACTCCCGACAGCCGCTCCTGGTTTACCACTTCCCCACTCATTGCGCCCCCTTGCACTGCTCCAATCTTTGATGCCCAAATCATACGTGGTCGCACCATGAAGAATGGATGCTCCGAATAGGTCAGTTCTTTCTTTGGCACTATCCGCTATTTGGCAAGGCCTCTACAAAGAACTGTAGGCAGGAGCTCGTGACACTGATTCGCCAGAACACTCGCAGACAGTCAAGACTGTGGCTGCGGATTTCACGGGAGCGCTGAGCGGTGCCACTGTTGGAGCGAAGCTTCCACGACCGTTCGCAGTCATCTGTGTGCTTGGCGGCGCGCTGGCAGGATCTGCTTCAGCAGCGTTCGAATCGAAGACCTGGGTTAATTTCTCTCGAACAAGCGCAAATAAGGATGCCCCAGAGTGTGAAACCTCTGGGGCATCCTGGTGAATGATCCAAACGAATTAGTTACCGAAGGGAGAAGCCCCCGGAGCCGGCTGCTTCTTCGAATACCGAATCGCCCCGCCCTTCTCGTACTTGTCCGTCAGATTGCCGATATACACGCGGAAGATCTCCTCACGCTGTGTAGCGAGCAGCTGCTCCCGAGTCTGGGCAAAGTTCTTCGTAATATCCTCGGCGCTCGGCTCCTGCTTATCCAGCACGCTCAGGACAACGCCAACCCGGCCCGCATTGATCGGTCCCGAGACAGCTCCCTTGGCCAGCGAGAACGCCACCGCACCCGGACCGCTCATCGCGCCCAGATCCGGAACCTGTCCATCCTTGCCCACCAGTTCGCTTGTCTTTACCTGGATCTTCATCTCGTCGGCGGCCTTCCTCAGGTCGTTCAGCACCTTCGCCCGGTCATCCAGCTTGGTCAACTGCGTATTGAGCAACTGCGGAACCTGCTGCTCGCGATAGTCCTCGAGGATGTGCTGCTTGTACTCCGCGAAATCAGGAGCGTGAGCGGCCTTCACGTCCGCCACCTGGAACACGGCAAACCCATCCCCGGTCGATACCGAAGCCGGGTCGGCGCCCTTGGTCACAACGAACGCCTGCGTCAGCAGCGGGGCCGCATCAGCCAATCCGGCTACCACGCCATCCTTGGCGATGTAGTCGGTCGTGACCGCGTGAAGTCCCCTTGTGGTCGCAGCCTTCTCCAGGCCGTTCTTCTTCGCATCCGCAGCCAGCTGCGAAGCGAAGGTCTGCATCGCTGCGCCGGACTTCTGCTGCTCCAGCACCGGTACAATCTCAGCCTTCACCTCAGTCAACGGGCGAAGATGCGCCGTCTTCTTCTCCTCCACCTGCAGGATGTGATAGCCGAACTGTGTCTTGACCAGATCCGAGGTCTGCCCCGGAGCCAGCGTGAACGCAGCCTTGTCGAACTCCGGAACCGTCTTGCCCCGGTCCATCCAGCCCAGCTCGCCGCCCTGCGTCTTGCTGCCCGGATCGTCCGAATTCTTGGCGGCCAGATCGGCGAAGTTGCCGCCGCTCTTGATCTGCTTCAGCAGGTCCTCGGCCTTTGCCTTCGCCGCTGCGTCCGTCTTGCTGTCCGCGCCCGCAGGAACGGCGATCAGGATGTGCCGGACCTTGACCTGCTCCTTCACCTGGTACTGATCCTTGTGCGCGTTGTAGTAGGCCTGAATATCGGCATCGCTCACCTGTGGCTTGCCGCCCGGCAGGTTGGACGCGTCGAACGCAACGTACTCAATCTTGCGAGCCTCGGGAATCGCGGTCGCGTACTTCGCCTGACTCGTCTTGAAGAAAGCCTGCAGCTCGGAGTCCGAGGGGTTGATGGTCTTGCGCAGGTCATCGGCGGAGATGACGGCGTAGTCGAACTTCACCTTCGTCCCCTGCACCCGGTAAGCCTCGCGCACGGCGTTCTCGGAGACCGTCACACCGCCCGTGATCAGTGCCTGCAGGCGGTTCAGCTCCATGTCGCTCTTCACCTGCGACTCAAAGTCTGCGCGGCTCGTCTGGAACGCGCTCTGCACGAAGTTGATATACGCGTCATCGCCAACGTACTGCCCGTTCGGGAACAGGTACTGCGCGAAGGGGCCCGTCTGCAGCTCGCGGCGCAGGTCCTCGTCGCTCACCTGCAGGCTCAGCCGATCCGCCTCATGCTTCAGGATCGCCCGTTGCACCAGGATCTGACCCGCCCGCTGCGACATGTACGGCAGCAGGAAGTCAGGCAGACGCTGCTGCTGCAGCTGCCGCTGCGCCAGCTGGTTTACCTCGGTCATCTTGATCGGCGTGTTGTCACCACCCAGCCTTCCAAGGACGCCGGGCTCTCGCACCGTCGCGAAGACGGCGGCATTGTCGGCCGTTGCACTGTCAAAGATGCCCGGCACAAGCGTGATCACCATCGTGATCACAGCAAATCCAATAATGACGGCGAAGAGAATCTTCGTGATGCGGTTGTCTTGCTGCAGAATGCGAATCATGCTCGACTAGAAACCTTCATTGCCCACACCGTTTCCATTTCGGAAAGTGAGCGCTTGTCCGGGATTTTGCGTGACCTGGCGGGTCGTCTCTCGACTCGCGCCACGCCCTTTGCAGGGACAAGCGACTAGTATAAATCAGTGGGGGCCTTCCTTTCATCAAGCCTCCAGATTCAGCTGGCGCAACCGCCTTGGACCGCCCGGAGACCCTCGAAAAATAAACTTGAAAAAAGTGGCATGTTTTCGTCTCCGAAAAACTGCCGTCCGCTGTCCACCTCAGCCAGGCATTCCACCATCTTCTGACCGCAAAAAAAA
>Ga0193716_1002080_pt1 | contig 11447 bp, 6 predicted proteins | sample U2c1metaG_FD_145901 | JGI IMG/M metagenome (GOLD analysis project Ga0193716, IMG submission 145901) | Soil microbial communities from a riparian zone of the East river system, Colorado, United States - U2c1 | ecosystem: Environmental > Terrestrial > Soil > Riparian zone | place: USA: East River...
CTCGAACTCGGACAACCGGCCGAGCGCCGTTTGTTCCGCGCGCAGGCGATGCCGCGCGCGTTGTAAGACGGTCAGCGCCCAACTGCGCTCATAGGTTTGGCTGGGATCGAGGCCGGGATCATCGATCTCCAGAAATTGCTTTTCGGCCATCGGTTCATCGATGGAGACCAGCCGCATTCCTCCGCCGCGTTTCTGGGCGTTCGCCCGATCGTGCGCGTTCACGATGCGGCGTTTCACGGCGGTAAGCAGATAACTGCGGAAACGGCCGCGCTCAGGATCGGCGCGTTGCAGAAATTCTGATTGAACAATCTCGGCGAAAAAATCTTGAGTCACATCCTCGGCATCGGCTGCGGCGCAACCCTGTTTCCGCGCGAAAGCGTAGACGGGAAACCAATACGCGCGGCAAAGCGTTTCCAACGCGGCGCGGCCTTCCGCCGAAGGTTTGGTCGCGCGTGAGATCAAGCTCCAGTGCGTGGTGCTGAAGCCGCTCGGCACCGGATTTTTATCCTCGCTATCCGTCGCGCCCATCCGCTGCAAGCAACTGCCTAAAGCCGCTCCGGGGCAAGGCAAATATCCCGCAAACAAATCCCTGAAGTTTTCTTGTAATCGCGTCCCGGGTTTGCGGAACTCTCTAGGAAAGAGCATGAATGCATCCCAATGAGAAAGCTTCTCCTACCTACCCTTTGCCTGCTTGCCGGCGGCTTGTTGTCGTGCCAGGCGGAAACGATCGTCGCACTCTATTCGAACTACCGGCTGCGCTATTTCGACAGCGCGGCCCCGGGAACCTTTACGAAATCAGTCGATCTTACCGGCATTCCGACGGATGAGGCGCCGGCGGGTCTCGATTTCCGTTCTGCCGGCGGATTGCTTGTGCTCACTTCCAAAGGAACGAAGACGTCCATTTATCGAGTTAATCCGGACTCCGGTGTCGCCACTCCTTTCGTTATTGATCTTGGTGGTTGGACGGGAACCGTCTTCGGCTTCGACGCGGCTCCAATCGATATTGGTTCCGGGGATAACATTATCGTGGATGACACGGATCAACTGGTGCAGGTGGGCGATGGTTTGAGTGCCGGCAAGACTATGGCCTACGATAACACCACCAGTGATGGAGATCCGGTGGATCAGCACGCAGGGGCCAATCCCGCGGTCACGGCGGTCGCATTTTCGAATAATTTTCCCGAAGCAAAATCCTCGGTTCTTTACGGCATCGATACGACGCCAAACTGCCTTGTGGTCATTAACTACAAAACAGGCCAATTGGACACGGTGGGACCGCTCGGAGCTCCGACCGGAACGCGGTGCGGTTTCGATATTTCGGGCACGACAGGGACTGCTTATGCCGCTCTCAGTCCGGCTACCGGTGATGGCGCCACTCTCTATACGATAGATCTCGGCACTGGCGCTGCCACCAGCGTCGGCGCGATTGGCGGACAGGTTCAGCAGGTCGGCGTCAACCTCGTTGATATCTCCGCCCTCCCACCAACTCGCCTGCTCAACATTTCCACCCGCGGTCGCGTTGGGACCGGTGAGGACGCGATGATCGCCGGTTTCACGACGGCGGGCGGGGCTCCCACTCGACTGATTATTCGCGGTCTCGGGCCCAGCCTGGGTGCCTTTGGGATCAGCTCACCCTTGCCGAATCCCTTTCTCAGCATCCGGAACGCGAACGGTCAGGAGATCGCTTCCAACGATAACTGGAAGAGCAACCAGGAATCCGATATCTCTCAAAGCCAGCTCGCTCCGACTAATGACCTGGAGTCCGCTTACATCGGCACCTTTGCGCCGGGCGCCTACACCGCAATCGTGAGCGACCTGAACAATGCGAGCGGCATTGGAGTGGTCGAGGTTTACAAACTGCCTGATCAGTAAACCATTCCATCGGCTCGAGCCGACGCGTTCGGTCTAGTTCAGCGCGTAGACTTCCACCACGGCGATGCCGGTCGTGTCATTCACCCCGCGCACGATCGCGGTATAGGACGCGCCATTTCCTGGGAGCGTCTCCACCAGCGCGGATTCGAAATCGTTGGTCGGCGGCACGGTCGACTGGATGATCTCCGTTTCCTGGCCGCCCGTGCGCCAATTGTCATTCGCGCGGATCACGCCGCCATTCGCATCGCGTAGCTCCAGGGTGGGATCCAACAACCTCCCAGCAATGCTTAGGGACGGTCCGATCGCGCGAACAATCACCTTCTGCGACGATTGTCCGAGCACGATCGTGCCCGCGATAAGAACGGTGTCGCCCGTCTGGACCAGGCCCCTCGTCGCAATGTTCGCCAGCTTCGAATCCACGCTCCGGTCCAAATCGTATACTTCCACCACACCGATGCCGGTCGTGTTGTTCAATCCGCGAACGATCGCGGTATAACTGGCGTTGTGCGCGGGCAACGTCGCCACGATCGCCGATTCCAAATCGTTCGAAGGCGGAATGGTGCTGTCCAGGATCGCCTGTTTGTCAGGTGAGTTCACCCAGTCATCGTTTGAATCAAGCAGCGCGCCGGCGGAATTGCGCAGCTCGAGCGTCGGATTCACCAGTTTGTCCGCCAAAGGCAGCGATGGACCGATGGCGCGCACGATCACTTTCTTGTCCTGCGTCCCGGTGACGATAAAACCGCCGATCAGAACGCTGTCCCCAGTCTCCACCCGCAGGCGTGTCGAAATATTCGCCAGCGTAGTCGGGGCCGCCGTGAGAAAGGCGTTCCGCACGGATTCCTGGGTGCTGTCCGAGCCGTTGTCGTTGCCGGTGCGATAATAGCCCTGCGCGCGGATGTAGAGGTTCTGTCCAATAGAGAGGTTTAAACCCGTTAGGATCCAATTACTGCTCCCGCTTTGCGGGATGCCGTTGCCGAGGAAATTGTAGTTCACACCGTTGGTCGAATCCTCAAAAGTAACGCGCGTGAATTGCGGGCTGGAGCCGCTGCGTGTCCAGGTAACGGCGGTTTGTGTCACCGCCAGGTCGTTCCGCGCGATGGTGTCGTTGGTCAGACGCGCGAACAAATTGCGTGTCTGACCGCCAATCTCCGTGAACTGTCCGCCCGCCAAAACCTTGCCATCCGCCAGCACCGCGATTGAATTAACAAACCCGTTCGCGCTCGGAGCGACCGAATCCGCCAATCCGGTCGTGGGATCGAGCCGGGCGAGGTAATTGCAGGTCTGCCCGCCGATGCTGTTCGCTCCGTGGAACTCTCCGCCCACTAAAATCTTGCCATCCGCCTGCACCGCGATTGAACCGATAGGACTCTTCGCGTCCGGGTCGAACGAATCCGCCAATCCGCTGGTCGCATCGAGTCGGGCGATGCGGTTGCGCGACTGTCCGCCGATGCTGTTCGCTCCGTTAAAAGCTCCGCCCACTAGAATTTGTCCGTCCACCTGTATCGCAATTAGAGTGACAGCACTGTTCGCGTTCGGATTGAACGAATCTGCCAATCCGGTCGTGGCATCAAGCCGGGCGAGGTAATTGCGCGTCTGACCACCGATGCTGTTCGCTCCGAAGAACTGTCCGCCCACCAGAATCTTGCCATCCGCCTGCACCGCGATTGAACCGACAAAACCCTTCGCGTTCGGGTCGAACGAATCTGCCAAACCGGTGGTGGCATCGAGCCGGGCAACGCGATTGCGCATCTTTCCGCCGATGCTGTTCGCTCCGTTGAACTGTCCGCCCGCCAAAATCTTGCCGTCCGCCTGCACGACGATTGCATAGACACTACCGTTCGCGTTCGGGTTGAAAGCGTTGTCGAGCGTTCCGTCCGGGTTCAAGCGGGCCATGTTGTTGCGCGTGACCACCGCTCCGCCGTTGGGCGCGAGCGTTTCAAATTGGCCGCCGATAAGAATCTTTCCATCCGCTTGCAGCGCGATGATCTGGACCAGGGGCGCAGGGCCGGCCGCGTTCGGGTCGAACGCGGTATCGAGCGTACCGTCGGTGTTCAATCGTGCAATGAGGTTGCGCGGCGTGCCGAGAACGCTGGTAAACCTGCCGCCGATGAGAATCTTGCCGTCCGGCTGAACGGCGGTGGCGGAAACACCGCTACCCAGAATGCTGAGATTGAGCGTCCGGTCGAGCCTGCCGTCGATTTCTAACCGTGCGATACGGTTGCGGGGGACCGCATCTACTCCGCCGTTGGGCGTGAGCGTCGTAAAATCGCCGCCCGCGAGAATCTTGCCATCCGGCTGCACCGCAATTGCATTGACGACCGCGTTGTTCGCATTCGGATTGAACGAGTCCGCCAGGCCGGTGGCGGGATTTAGCCTGCCGATGAAATTGCGCGGCTCTCCACCCATGCTGGTGAAACTCCCGCCCACAAGAATCCTGCCGTCCGGCTGGACCACGATCGCATTGACAACACCGCTCGCGCTCGGGTTAAACGAGTCAGCCTGGCCCGTGATCGGATCGAGCCGGGCGAGGTACTCGCGCGGCTGTTGTCCGCCAAGGGGGCTCGATCCGAAAGCGAAAGCACCGCCCGCCAGAATCTTTCCGTCCGCCTGCACCGCGATGGCAAGGACAGCCTCGTTTGCGTTCGGGTTAAACGAATCCGCCAGGCCGGTCGTAACATCGAGCCGGGCGATGCAATTGCGAGTCTGTCCGCCGATAGTGATCGCGCCAAAGGCCTGGTTGAAATCACCACCCGCCAGAATTTTTCCGTCCGCCTGCACTGCGATGGCACGGACCGCAGCGTTCGCGTTCGGGTCGAACGAGTCAGCCGATCCGCTCGCGGCATCCAGCCGCGCGATGTAATTGCGCGGCTGTCCGCCGATGCTATTCGCTCCGTTGAACTGGCCGCCCGCTAAAATCTTGCCGTCCGCCTGGACCGCGATGGCAAAGACGGAACCGTTTGCGTTCGGGTCAAACGAGTCAGCCAATCCGCTCGTGGCATCGAGCCGGGCCATGCGGCCGCGGGCTGCTCCGCCGATTGTCCCGAACAAGCCACCCACCAAAACCTTGCCATCCGGCTGGAGCGCGATGGCAAAGACAACATTGTCTGCGTTCGGATTGAAAGCGGTGTCGAGCGTGCCGTCCGGGTTCAGCCGGGCAATGCGGTTCCGCGTGACCGCCGCCCCGCCGTTGGGCGCAAGCGTGGTGAAGTCACCGCCAAGAAGAATCTTGCCGTCTGGTTGAATGACAACTACGCGAACGATGCCGTTGGCGCTGGGATCGAATCCATCGAGCGCGGATTGACCGCGCCCCGTTCCCGTAGCGCCGGCCAGCAGCAGCGCAACGGAAAATAAGATGAGTTCAACTTTCCTGGCTCTGGATCTTGCTCCCGCAAATATCATCCTTCTTTACAAAGGGATCTGCGGGTCCGCGCTGCACACGACCAAGGAAAATAACCTCTATCGAATGAGGCCGGGATTCGTATTGGTCACCTTATAGGTTAGCTCATAGGCCGGCACGCGAGTGAACACCGGCTTAGGGCGCCCCGGCCCTGCGGATTGCTTTTCGACTTTGGCGATTTTCAGCGTATGCAGCCCCGGGGAGAAGTTCATGGATTTGCGCCAGGCATCGAACGCGGAGTCCTGCGGTTGGTCATGCGGCTGCTGGTTGATGTTCGCAATGATTACCAAGAGCTCGATTGCAGCCGCTTTCAAGGTGAACGCCGGAAACTTGAGGTTCACCTCATCACCTTCACGCATGGTAAGGACTGGCGACTGCTGCATCGTATGGTTCGCGTATGCTTCCAGCCGGATTTCCTCTACGGGCTTGTAAAGACTGCGCGCACTGAGGCGTTTAAGCGTTAGGAACGTTACTTCCACGCTTGGAACCGCTCGGACACCTTCAGTGCGAGGAATCTTAACGGGCTTGTTATACGCGACAAAACCAAAGCGATAATCCGGCGGTTCGCCCGGGGATACACCGATCGTCCCGCACGGGAGTTCGCTGTTAGAGCCTACACTGATCGGCCAAAGATTGGGCAGATTGCTTTTTATGCGCCCATCCACATAGTCTTTAAGGCGGACCACTTCTTCAAGAAAATTGCCTCCCTCCACGCTGATGGGGCCTGGCTGAGCGACGACCTTGATCTTCCCGCTGCCTGTCTGCCAATCCTGACACGAGATGTTGACATCGAGTGGAATGTAGATCTGCCGATCCGATAAAACCGGTATCGAAACCTTGAGCCCTATAGTCATCGGGATCTTCGCGAACCACTGGTTAGGACGATTGGTGTACTCGGTCGCGACCCGCGCTGGCTTATTCACCCTAATAGCCATCAACTCGAGACGCGGCCTATGGCCGTTGGCCTTCAGGTATTCGTTCGTGCTCTTTACTATCGTCTCCATCTTCGTCTTTACCAAGCTCGAGATAAGGCCGACGCTCAGCTCTTGGCCACCGGAGCGGTCGCTCGGTGGACCAATCGGTGGTGATGGCAGGTCGCTGGACTGCGCCAGGGCGAAGGAAGCAAGAAGTAAATCGAGCAGTGTGAAAAGAGCGACGAAGAAGAAGAGAGGGAACTTCATTGTTCTGTTGGTCTGTTTGGCGGCATTGAGGTTATCGGGTGTTTGTTGCGAATATTTCGGAATTCCAACTTGAACCTTAGGTGATCCCTTCGTGAATTTGCTTTGCGTCCATAACGGTCGGTTTAGACAGACCACGAGCGGATCAAGGATCTAGCTTGTATGTGATGTTAAGATAGGTGGTGCTGACCGGAGTCGGAGTGCTGATGCAAGCGAGAAAATTAATCGGCAGGCGCGGCGTTGCCGAGCCGTAGAGGGTCTTCATTTGATCTGCCGTCATTGTCGCTCGCGGGGCGACACCGACCGTCGCGTTCGAGTCGCCGCAGTTGATGGTCGATTTGCCTGGCTTCACGAAAAATAGGGTCGCGTTCTGGCTGCTGTTCTGCACGGTCAGCAGTTTACCATTTGAGGTTCCGATGGCGGGGAAGCTGCCGAGGTAGGGAACCCACCCTTGGATGACCTGCTGGGCGGACATCGCTACGCTGAATGACTGTGGGACTGGCGGCGATGTGTCGAACCAGCCCAAGTCGATCCCGCGTATCTTGCCTTGGACAACGAGGTACTTCTTCACGCGACTGTTAAAGAGGGCGAAGCTGGCCACGTTGGTTTCTTTCTTCTGGTCGCGGAACTGCCACTCGTAGGCGGGCGTCCGAGTCCACTCCAACTCAGCCTGGGTGTTATCGAACTTCTTGTAAGTAAGGTAGCGCTTCGTCTCGGTGTTGAAGATCGCGACATCGGTATCTTCGGGAATCGGGAGGGTCCGATGGTCGCGCACATTATGAGGCGTCTTGGGCTTGAAATTGAAGAGGCCTCCTAAATTTCCGACCCAATCGAGATCAACATCGTTGCCAAATTTCCTATTTTCGTAGCCGAGCTGTTGCTTCTTTTTTTGATTAAACAGCATGTAGTCGACGTTATATTTCAGTTCGGTGGAGTGGTGAACCTCCCATTGGTGAGTCTCTGGGGGCACCTCCGCTTTCGAGACAACCGGTGCCGCCGTCGTCAGCACGCACAGCATGGCGAAGTGAATGAAAATGGTCTTCATGGGATCATTTGTTTCTTTGTGAGCGATTACCGCTTTCCCTTTACAAAGGGATTGCTGGACCCGTGCTGCACGAAATCGCCGAAAATCGCGCGAAAGGGGCGCCGGGCCGCATCGAAGGGGCGCTTGGCATTCTCGAGGGAACTTGCTAAACCCGGTTGTGCAAACTTTGCCAGGCACGGTGTATGGCCAGGCTGAGCCGTTCGCCCCCACCCAGTGGAGTGTGATTTTGGCCGCCGGGAAGAGTCAGACGAATCCGGAGGCGTCCCGCGCCGCGCTGGCGCAACTTTGCGAGACTTACTGGCCGCCTCTCTACACCTTCCTGCGCGCGCGCGGCCATTCGAAACACGATGCCCAGGACCTGACGCAGGATTTCTTTGCTTACCTGATCGAGCGCAAAATTTACGCCCGCGCCAATCGAGAGAAGGGGAAATTTCGCTCCTTCCTCCTGGCGTCACTGAAGAATTTTCTTTCCGACGCGCGTGATCGCGAGCAGACGCTAAAGCGCGGAGGCGGGCATCATTTCGTCCCGCTTCACGAAAACCAGACCGAAGCCGTCGAGTCTCTTCTCGAGACCCACCACGCATCCGGTCAGGGCGCGATCGGCGAAGACCGGCTTTTCGAGCGAAGCTGGGCCGCGACTCTCGTCGCCACAACCCTGGATCGGGTGGCGGCAGCTTACAAAGCCGAAGGGAAGGAAAACGTTTTCAAGGAGCTTCGAACGTTCCTCACGATCGGCGCCGCCCCTCTGCCGACGTATGCGCAACTCGCGGTGCGTCTCGGAACAGCAGAGTCGACGTTGCGCAGCCACGTTACGCGGTTGCGCGCGCGTTACCGCGAAGTGCTCCGAGCGGAAGTGCGGCGGACCGTGAACACGGAAGCAGAGGTCGATGCTGAATTGCGTCAGTTATTGCGGGTGCTGTCAAATGCCCCAGGAATCGAACTTAAGACCTAACAGATGGTAAACACCCTTGTCTCCACCGCCGTTTGTTCGGCTTGCGGCGAACCTTTGGGGACGAAGGACGCCTGCCTCCCCTGCCTGCTCCGCGCGGGGCTGGACGATGCAGGTGACTCAGCCGATTCCCACAGTGACACGGTTTTCGGAGACTTCGAGATCGAGCGGCGTGAGGATGGTTCGCTCTGGGAACTCGGACGCGGCGCGATGGGAGTGACCTATCGCGCGTCGGACAAGGTTTTGCATCGCACCGTGGCGTTGAAGGTCATCGAGCCACCCGCGGCGGCGACCGATGCGCAGGCGATGCGTGAACGTTTTCTGCGCGAAGCGCGCGCGGCCGCGGCGCTGCGGCATCCGAACATCGCCGGAGTTTTCCACTTTGGCGCGGCGCCGCAAGTTGATCGCTGCTACTGCGCGATGGAGTTGGTAGAAGGCGAAACTCTCGAAGCGCGGGTTCGGCGCGAAGGACCGCTCAAATTGGACGTGGCACTTGAAGTCGCTGTCCAGGTGACGCGTGCGCTGATGGCGGCGGCAGAACGCGGGCTGGTCCACCGCGACCTCAAACCGGGCAACATCATGCTCGCTCATGGCAGCGCGCGATTGGAAGTGAAGGTGATCGACTTCGGGCTGGCCAAAGCAGCGAGCGATGTGGCCGGAGAAATGGAACTCACGCACGGTGGTTTCGTCGGCACTCCGGCGTTTGCAAGTCCCGAGCAGTTCGCCGGCGACACGGTCGATGCTCGATCGGATATTTACGCGCTCGGAGTGACTTTGTGGTTTGCTTTGAGCGGCCGCCTGCCGTTTGCGGGAAAGACGATCGACGAGATTCGCGAACAGCAGGCTCACCACTCTTTGCCGTTGGAGCAGCTGAAAGCCCGAGGGGTTCCCGAAGCGGTCCTCGGCTTATTGCAATCCTGCCTTGCGATCGATCCAGCGAAACGCCCGGCTTCGGCGGGAGAATTGGTGCAGGCACTTGAATCGTGCCGCGCTCGATCAGCGACGCGAGAATGGTTTCGCAAATTCGTACCCTTCGTCGTGGTTCTTTCAACCCTCGTGGCCGGGCTGTCGGCATTCCTCTTGATCAGGCCGAAGGAGGTTACGACTGATCAACCCGCGGTCTCGGCCCGCCCAATCGAAAAAGGCATCGCTGTGCTGCCCTTCGAAAATCTGAGCACAGAAAAGGACGACGCGTTTTTCACGGATGGCATCCAGGACGATGTGCTGACCAGTCTCGGCAAAATCAAAGGCCTGAAAGTCATCGCGCGCGCATCGGTCATGGACTACCGCGGAGCGCGGATTGCCGGGAAAGTTCGCAAGATTGGTCAGACGTTGGGCGTATCGCACGTTTTGGAGGGCAGCGTCCGCCGGATGGGAGACCGGGTGGTGTTAAACGTGGCGTTGATCGACACCCGCAGCGAACGGCGGCTTTGGGCGGAACGGTACGAGCGCACGATGACCGACGCGATTTCGCTCCAAGGCGATCTGGCGATCGAGATTGCCCGGGCTCTCCACGCCACGCTGACACCGGCGGAAGCAATCGTCGCCTCAGCCAAGGCCACCCAAAACCCGGAGGCCTACCTGCTTTACCTGCGAGGCCGCGAGAGCGAAATCGCGAACAATGTCTCCGACCACCTAGAACCCGCGATCCAGCTTTACCAGCAGGCGATCGATCTTGATCCGAAATTTGCGCTCGCCCGCGCTCGTCTCTCCCTGTGCGCCAACCTAATGGGCCAATACGATCCCATTCCGTGGAAGGAAAAAGCTCGTGCCGAAGCCAAGGAGGCGGTGCGTCTTCAGCCACAGCTAGGTGAGGCGCGGCTGGCGCTGACCCATTGCTACCTCTTCGCAGATGGCGACATGGACCGCGCTCAGGCAGAACTCACCCGGGCGGCCGAGCTATTGCCCAACTCCGCCGAGGTGCCGATGACCGCCGCGTTTATTTACAAGCGGCAAAACAAATTCCGCGATCGCGTCGCTGCGCTCCAGCGCGCGGAGGCCTTGGACCCGCGGAGCCGCAAGGTGCTCGGGCACTTGACTAACACACACCGATGGGTGCGCGATTGGCCCGCAGCTCTAAGCAGCTTCGACCGAAAAAACGCGATGGGGCCAGAGGCGCTCATCGATAAAAACTGGTGGTGGTCCCGTGAAAACGACGAATTCCGGCTGACCGGCGACATCAACGTCCTGAAGAAAGCGCTCGCAGAAGACCCAGATAATCGCGCTCTCGGCAGTTCCGATTACCTCAAGATAGGGCGTTATGACACGGCCATGCTTGAGCGCGACTACACCGAGGCGGCAAGATTTCTCTCGGCGATCGCGCCAAAAACATTTAGCGACGCCGTCGAACAAGGGTATGGACATTCGAAAGCCTTTAACGAAGCGCTCTTAGCCGTCGCCGGCAAGACCGACCCAGCCGCGAAGCAGCACGCGCTTGAGGTCGCGAGGGACGAAGCTGAGACACGGCTGGTCTGGAAAGATGGCACCGCCGACGAGAAGGCTCATGCCGATCTTGCGCTGATCTACATGTTTCTTGGACGCAAAGAGGAAGCTGTCCGCACCGCGCGCCACGCGATCGACGCGGTCGAGGGTACTAAGGCGTTCGGCACGATAGAGAACAACGACCTCTCGTCCGCGCTTGCCATGGTTTACGCGAATACGGGCGAATCGGAAAAGGCGATCGATCTTATCGAACACCTGCTGACTGTGCCGACGGAGGTGCAGCGCGGCGCCATTTACAACATGACGCTCACCGACCTGAAGTGGCGCTGGCAATGGGACCCGCTCCGAGGCAATCCACGTTTCCAAAAGCTCCTCGCTGGGCCTGAGCCAAAAACGGTTTATTGATCGAATCCGGCCGCAACCGCCGCGCGACAGCCTGCGGCTACTGAATGTTATAAACCTCGACCAGCCCCACCCCTGTGGTCCGGCCATTTCCCCGGACGATAGCCGTGTAGGCGCCCGGAGGAACGGATTCGACCAGCGCTGCTTCTTCGTCATGACCCG
>Ga0193716_1002081_pt1 | contig 11445 bp, 12 predicted proteins | sample U2c1metaG_FD_145901 | JGI IMG/M metagenome (GOLD analysis project Ga0193716, IMG submission 145901) | Soil microbial communities from a riparian zone of the East river system, Colorado, United States - U2c1 | ecosystem: Environmental > Terrestrial > Soil > Riparian zone | place: USA: East River...
CGCCGAACGCGATGCGGGCAGGCAGCTCTGCCAGGGCGGGCGGTGCGCCGGGACCAAGGGCGACGAAGGGCGCGCCGAAGCGGTTGGCGAGGTGCAGTACCAGCGCCACGCCTGCGATCGTCGCAGCCGTCATCATGAGCAGTTCGAAGAAGCGGCCCGCGGCCGTGACCGGGGCTCCATTGATGACGTCGCCGACCGAGCTCACCAGCGAGAGTCCGGCGAGGAGTACGACGAGGCCGGAGGCGATGGCCACCGTCGGTTCGAAGTGCAACCCCAGCTTGGGGCTCAGCCAGTACAGCGCCAGCGGGGGTGCGGTCGCGATCGCCCCGCCGATCGCGTATTGGAAGAACAACGGCAATCCCTGCCTGTTGAGCTGCCGGTTGACGAGATAGATCGTCATGGTGCTCAGCGCGCTGACCAAGCAGGCCAGCAGGCTCGCGCCAAGGGTTCCCGCCGTCGCGAACGCCAACGCACCCCATGCCAGGGTGGCGATCCAGCGCTTGTACGGATGCGGCGCGATGATGATCGCGTCGAGTTCTTCGCGGGCTTGCCACGGCGATACCTCATGGGCCTTGATACGAGCGATCAAGCGGTCGACGGCCGCCAGCCGGCTGAAGTCGATCGATCGGGCCTGCACGGTATGCAGCGTGGTGGCTGCCGACGAGGTCGGTCCGCGGTAGGCGGCGACGTGGATCGTCGTGCTGATGACATCGACCTGGCAGCGCTCGATGCCGAACGCGTTGATGATGCCCGTGACCTGGTCCATCGTGGCCGTCGTCGGCATCCCGGACGCCATCAGGATGGCGCCGATGTTCCCGGCCACGTCCAGCACCTCGCCGACCCGTTCGAGGTATGCGGCATCGAGTTCCGCGCCCGTCGACGGGGTGATCCGCGGCAGGCTGTCGGTCGGTGCCTCGGTTTCCCGAACGATCCGGTTCAAGACCTCGCGACGACGTTCACGCCATGGATGGCCCGCACGTTCACGGGTCAACTGCACAGCACTTCCCTCCCTAACAACACCGTCTGATTCCCTGATGCGCAACGAGCATGGGTCGACGGACGTTCCCTCTTTCCCCCCAGAGCAATCGGTGTTTTCGCTCACAACGTCAGAGTAGGACTGACATTTGCGCCTGCGTGGGCGTTGGCCGGAGCCAACGGAAAGTATTCGGGACCTAACCGTCGAGCGGGTTGGCCTTGATACGTCCGGCGGCGTTGTTGGCGATCGCCCCGGCGGCTGCGCTGCCCGGCTTACGGCTCGCCTGGTCTTCGAAGCACGCCAGGAACTCATCGCCGAATCCGAGCCTGGGATAGCGCGCCAGTATCTCCGGCCATACCTCCGCAGGGAACTCCTCCGGCCGCAGCCCGGCGACGTCCCAGCCGGTGGCGACCTGCAAGAGGTGCGACTCGGGATCATCGGCCGCAGAGACTGCGTCGCGCATGTGCAGCACGATGATCTCGTCTGCCCTGGCCGCCCGATCGGTAGACCAACCCGCCGCCACCCCGAACACCCAGGCCAGGTCCCCGCCCGCCACCTCGAAGGCCAGTCGGTGGCTGTCGAATGGGTCGGTGAGACCGAGGTCGTGAAGCAGCGCCGAGACGTAATACAGCTCGTCGTCGAATGCGATGCCGTGCGCCTCGGCGTACGTCACTCCCCACAGATACGCACGGACGCTGTGGTTGAGCAACGCCGGCGAATGGAAGCGGGTAGCCACGGAGAGTGCAGCCGTCGCCGCTTGCGTCTGTGGGACCGTAATCATTCGGTCTTCCCTTCTCCTGCGGCGACGCGAATGATCGGCTTGCCGTGACTCCGGCGGGTCGGGTCGAACGCTGCAGCAGCGTCTTCGAGAGCGTAAGTCGTTCCGACGACTGCGCGTAGCCGACCATCACGAAGTCTGTGCTCCAGTTCGGCGAGCTCGCCCCGATCGGGCTCGACGATGAAGAAGACGGCCCGTCCGTCGTCGGGTTGGATTGGCGGTGGTTCAGCGATGCTGACGAGTGCGCCGCCCGAGCGGACCAACGTCGCTGAGCGCTCGAGGATTTCACCGCCCATCACGTCGAACACCACGTCCACTTCGCCTACGCTCTCCAGCTGATCGAGCTCCAAGTCCACGAAGACCTCCGCGCCAAGATCGAGCACGGTCTGCCGGTGGGCCGTGCGGCCGGTACCGATGACCCGAGCCCCCGCCTCGTGCGCCAGCTGCACCGCGACCGAACCGACGCCGCCCGCAGCGCCATGAATCAGGACCGTCTGCCCGGCACGGAGCTGCCCATGGGTGAACAGACCCTGCCATGCCGTGAGACCTGAAATCGGAAGCGCTGCAGCCGTAATGGGGTCGACACCGTCCGATAGCGGCGCAAGGTTTCGGGCCTCCACTGCCACGAATTCGGCAAGTGTGCCGTTCCGGCACCAGTCGGTCACCCCGAAGACCCTCTGGCCGACGGTCAGGCCGGTGGTCCCGTAACCCAGTTCGGCAACCACCCCGGCGACCTCGTGGCCGGGAATTGTCGGCGTCCGGTCGCGCCCGGCCCGGTCGGTCCAGGTGCCCGGCCAGTCGAGCTCACCAGGGGTGAAGCCTGCCGCGTGTACTTGGACGACGACGTCGTTCTCGGCGGCGTGGGGGTAGGGCACATCGGCAAGCACTAGCCCACCGACACCGGCAGAGCGGTCTCGGGAGATGATCGCTCGCATCGTCGTCACGGCGCGTGCCTGCGAACAGCGGGGTGCCGCAAGGAATCGCGGGACAGGATCTCTCGCGGCTCGAGCATGGTGATCATGTCGACGCCGGGAGTGCAGATGCACACCGCGAGGAAGCGACTCCAGCCGGTGGCATCCAGATTCCTCATTTGATAGTGCACCACGTCGCCTCCCGGCTCCCAGAATGCCTCCCCCGCAACGATTTCCCTTGGTGCTTCGCCCTCGATCTCGAAGAGGATTCTGCCCTCCAGTACGTAACCGAACACCGGTCCCGAATGTCGATGTGGATCGAGGCCGGCGTCCGCGGGGGGAAGCTCGACGAGCTGTGTCATCGCGTGTGCGCCCTCGGGGATCGGGGGCGGTGTGACGCACAGTAGATCGGTGATCTTGGTGTTGCCTGCGGCGATCATGTTCTCCACGCTAATCGCGGGATCGCACTCGTCGTGGGCCACTTGGATGCGGCGAGCGGGGGCCAGTTGGGCCGAACGCATCAGGGCAGCAGCCGGATCAGGGCATCCACGGCTGCCGACCACGAGCTCGGCGCCGGCGCCGCGTACCCGATCACCACACCGTCGCGCTCGCGTCCGATTTCGGGATGGCGATACAGATCGAGCCCCTCAACGCCGAGCCGCCGCCATGGGAGTCGGCGAGCCAGCGCGCTCTCGTCGCCACCGGCGAACTCGAGCATCACGTGCAGCCCCGCGGGCATCCCGGCCACGGTGGTCTTCGGCGACGACCGGGCGACCGCTGCGACGAGTTGCTCACGGCGGCGCCGGTACTCGGCCCGCATCGTGCGGATGTGTCGGTCATAGGAGCCGGACGTGATGAACTCGGCCATCGCCAACTGTTCGACGAAACCGGACGTCTCCTCGGTTTCGCCCTTCTGCCGGACGACCGGTTCGACGAGTCGTTCCGGTAACACCAGCCAGCCGAGCCGAAGCCCCGGCGCCAGCGACTTGCTCGTCGTGCCCATGTAGATGACGTGCTCGGGATCGACGCCGTGCAGCGCACCGACGGGGCTGCGGTCGTAGCGAAACTCGCCGTCGTAATCGTCTTCGATGATCACGGAGCCGGTGCGCCTCGCCCAGTCGATGACCGCCGCGCGTCGGTCGGAATGCAAGGACATCCCGAGCGGGAACTGGTGTGACGGTGTCAGCAGTACCCCGCCCACTTCCGGCATGTCCCCGAGCGCCGTCACGTCGGCGCCGCAGGAGTCGACTGTCATTGGGGGGCAACGCATCCCCGCTCTGGTGATCGATGTTCTCTGCGCGGGCAGGCCGAACTCCTCGACGGCCACGGCGGTGACCCCGGCGCCTGCCAGCGCACGGGAGACGAGGCTCAGCCCTTCAGCCGCCCCGGTACACACGATGATGTTGCACGGCTTGGCCCGAACTCCACGTGCTCGAGCGAGGTACTGGGCAAGGGCGTGGCGGAGTTCCGGTCGGCCATGCGGGTCCGCGTAGCCGAAGGCCTCGAACGGGGCGGCCTTCAGCGCGCGGGTGACCGCGCGGCTCCACTCGATGCGTGGGAACGACGACAGGTCCGGATGACCAGGCCGCAGGTCGTGGTCCAATCGGCGCGACGACGGTCGCTTGGCCGGTGCGACGACTGAGCGGACGACCTCGGCCGCGCGTTGGGAGACCAGTGTGCTCGAGCCGTGTTGTGCGGTCAGCCAGCCTTCGGCGATGAGTTCGGCGTATGCGCGCGCCACGGTGTTCCGGGCGACGCCGAGGTCGGCGGCAAGCGCGCGACTCGAGGGCAACCGGGTCCCGGGCACCAACCGCCCCGTGCGGATCGCGTCGCGGATGGCGTCCATCACGCTGTCGCGAACCCTCCCGCCCGGGCGATCCAGGTGCAGATCCACGTCAGCCCCCGCGGAGTGCCTCGAGCGCAGCGGCCGTTGGGCTGCCGGGCTCGGCACGATAGGTCAGCAGATGCTGCCCGCCGGAGTGCGGGATGTTGAGTCTGTTGCGGTGCAGGTACAGATCACCCACCTTCGGGTGCCGCATGTGGATGACGCCGACTCGATAGCCCACGTCCGCCCGCGCCCACAGTTCGCGGAATCGCGCACTGGCCGCCGACAATTCGTCGATCACGGATCGCAGCCGGGGATCGTCGGGGTCGTCGACGGCCGCCTCGCGTAGCCCGCTCACCGCGACGTCGGTCGCTTCGTCCCAATCCACGTACCGGTCACGCGCGGCCGGCTCAACGAAGCGCCAGAGCAAGAAGTTCTGACCCGGCTCGAAACCCGCCGAGAGCGCGCGTGCGACCGAATTCGCAGCCAACACGTCAAGGCATCTGCTGGCCACCACCGCAGGCATGCCGAGCTGCTCGATCAGCTCGTCGACGCCATCAGCGACGGTCTCGACGCGAACGTGGTCGCGGCGGTTGCCCGCGGCATTGGCCAGCTGATGCAGATACGCCGTCGCCTGGACGTCGAGCAGCAGAACCCGCGCGAGCGCGTCGAGGATCTGGGCCGACGGATTCTTGTCGCGGCCCTGCTCGAGGCGCAGGTAGTACTCGGAGCTGATACCCGCCAACGTCGCCAGCTCCTCGCGGCGCAGGCCCCGCACCCGTCGCCGTGCGCCTGCGACCAGTCCGACGTCGTCGGGCTGGACCTGACCGCGCCGGGCGCGGAGGTAGTCGCCTAGGTCGTTACCGTCCGTGGCCATCTCACGAGCGTAAGGCTGTTCCTCCCACTACCAGGGTCATTGCGGTCTCCCCTTCTCGGACGCGGTGGGCGCATCGTCGATGTCGAGCCGATTGCAGACGCAGGGAAGGAGACAGAAATGGTGCAGCAACAGAACGTCGAGTTCGCCGTCGAAGGCGATGTGACCCTGCGGGGCTGGTTGTTCGTCCCCGACGGTGCCGGACCGCATCCGGCGATCACGATGGCGCACGGATTCGCCGGCGTGAAGGAACACGGGCTCGAGCGATTCGCCAGGGCGTTCGCCGACGCGGGGTTCGTCGTGCTGGTGCATGATCACCGCGGTTTCGGCGCCAGCGATGGCGCGCCGCGCTACGACATCGACCCGTGGGCGCAGATCGCCGACTGGCGACGGGCGATCTCCTTCCTGGAGAGCCAACCCTTCGTCGATCCCGCCCGGATCGGCCTGTGGGGCAGCAGCTACGCCGGCGGCCACGCGATCGTCCTGGGAGCCACCGACCGGCGCCTGCGTGCAGTGGTCGCCCAGGTGCCCACGATCAGCGGCTATCAGCAGAGCCTGCGGCGCGTAGCCCCCGACCAGGTTGCCGAGTTGGAGGCGGCGTTTGCCGACGACGAGCGGAGCCAGTTCCGCGGTGGCCAGCTGGCCACCCAGGCCGTGGTCAGCGCAGATCCCGCGGTGCGGGCCGCGTACGGCGCGCCCGATGCCATCGCGTTCTACAACCAGCCCGCACCCGCCGGGGTCTGGGACAACGTCGTCACCTTGCGCTCCACCCGGGCCGCGCGCATGTACGAGCCGGGTACCTGGATTTCGCGGGTGTCCCCTACGCCGCTGCTGATGGTCGTGGGCCTTCACGACACCATCACCTTGACCGACCTGGCACTGGGCGCCTACGAGGCGGCTCTGCAGCCCAAGAAGCTGGTCACCATCGACGGTGGCCACTTCGACCCGTACGTGTCGCAATTCGCCGAGGCGAGCGACGCCGCGGTCGCATGGTTCACCGAACACCTCGCCGTGCACGAAAACCACTGAATCCGAAGGGAACAACCATGTCCGAGTTGCACTACGACGTTCTGGTCCACGACGGACTGCTGCGGCACCGCGAGCAGCGCCTGCCCGACGGCAGCCCGATCATCTCCTCCCCGGTCTCCTCGACGCTCGTCTACGGTGAGCACGACGCCGTCCTCGTCGATCCGCCGTTCACCTACGAGCAGGTGCAACGGGTCGGCGACTGGATCGAGCGCTCCGGCAAGCACCTCGGGGCCGTGTACGCGACGCATGGGCACGGTGACCACTGGTTCGGCACTGACCTTCTGCTGCAACGGTTTCCCGACGCCGTCCCGTATGCGACCAACGGGACCATCGCGATGATGCATCAGCAGGGCACTGCCGGCCGCGCCGAGATGTGGGACGTCGACTTCCCCGACCAGATACCTCCCAGCCCCGTGACCTATCGATCCGTTCCTGCCGACGGCATCGAATTGGAAGGCCACCGACTGCTGGCCGTCGAGGTCGGCCACACCGACACCGATGACACGACGGTGCTACACGTGCCGTCGATCGGGCTGGTCGTCGCAGGCGACGTCGCCTACAACGGTGTGCATCAGTATTTGCTGGAAAGTGCACACGGCGGAATCGAATCCTGGCTGACCGCACTGGACAAGGTCGCCGCGCTGCAACCGCGAGCCGTCGTGGCCGGACACAAGAACAAGGACCTGCCCGACGACCCGGCCATCATCGAGCAGACTCGCGACTACCTGCTCAACGCACGCCGACTCCTCGACGAAAAGCCGAGCCCACGTGAGTACTTCGACCAGATCATCGCGCTGTATCCGGACCACCTGAACGTCGGCCCGGTCTGGTACACCGCGGTCGCACTACTACCGGAGACGCCCGACGACTCGTCGATCGGTGACGAAGTCGCGAGCTGGTTCTTCGACGATTATCTGGCCACCTGGATCGGCGTCGGTGCCGGAACGATCCAGCGGGGACCCGAATTCATCCTCGACTACTGGTCCGCGCCGCTGCATTGGAGCGACGAAGACGTCAACGGGTGGTTTCTGGAAGGGCCTGCCGTGGTCGGCGCCCTGCAGCAGCTGCACGGCCGACTGCGTGACGCGGGCTACGCACACACCGCGGTACCCGACTGGCGGGTTCGGGTGTACCACGACGACGGTGCTGCGGTCGAGGTGATCTGGTCACGTCAACGGGCCGACGGAACCGAGATCGAAAGGATAGCTGCGCATTTCGAGGTGGCACGCGGTCCACGGGGATGGCGAATCGTCGGCATCCAGGCCGTATCGACAACCAGCGACTCACTCAACAACGTATGGCTGGAGACGAAATGATCATCGACCCCGCAGATCTCGACCCGACGTCGAGCTACAAACTTCTCATCGGCAGCGTGCTGCCCCGCGCCATCGCCTGGGTGAGCACCAGCTCAGCCACCGGCGTCGGAAACATCGCGCCAATATCGTTCTTCACGGTCGTCGGCAGGTTCCCACCGGTGCTGTCGATAACCCTGCAACCGCGGGCCGACGGCGAGACGCTCAAGGACACCTTCGTCAACATCCGCGACACGAACGAATTCGTGGTGAACATCGCCACGATCGGCCAGGCAGACGCGGTACATCGCTCGGCCTACGAATTCGGCACCGACGTCGACGAATTCGAGGCACTCGGTCTTGAGAAGGCCGCGTCCGAAACCATCTCCGCTCCGCGGATCGCCGGTGCGCCCATCTCCTTCGAGTGCGTCGTCGACCGCATCATCCCGATGCCACCGCTGCCCGACCACGTCGTGTGGGGCCGCGTGAAGCGCATCCACATCCGTGACGATCTCTACCTGCCCAACGGGCGCATCGACATAGGAGCGTTGGGCGCGTTCGGCAGGCTCGCCGGCGAATACACCCTCGTCGACAACATCTTCAGCACGCCGTTGCCCGACGCGCTCGTCGATGCCCTCGGCTCGCAGCGCGCCGCACGGCTCGATGAGCGTGCCACCGACTACTCGCCGATCGACACCGACGAATGGTCACCGTCGGGCTCGACCTTGAAGGTGGCGCAATGACTACGCCAGGTGCGCCCACGCTCTTGCTGATCCACGGCTTCCTCGACGACGCGTCGGTGTGGGATGGCCTGGTCGAGTCGCTCGGCGGTGAGGTCGACGCCGTGCGCTACGACTTGCCCGGGTTCGGCAACCGCAGCGGATCTATCGCCGAAGCGCTTGGCGCGACGCTTGATTCGCTCGCCGACGAGGCCAGCGACGTCGTCGGTGGGATCGACGGACCGGTGATCGTGGTCGGCCAGAGCCTCGGCACACAGGTCGCCGAGCTCGTCGCCTCGCGGCACCAGGACAAGGTTCTCGGCCTGGTGCTGATCACCCCGGTACCGCTGGGCGGTACGCGGTTGCCCGACGAGGTGGTCGCGCCGTTCGGCGCTCTCGGCGGTGACCGCGTTGCCGGCCGCCGCGTGCGGGCGCAGTTGTCGCCGCACATGAGCGAGGAACTGCTCGACCGGCTCGCGGACATCGGGGTACCCGTCTCGACCGACGTCACCGCCCACTACGCCGACATGTGGAACACCGGGGTTCGCAACGCCCCGACGACAAGCGCATTCGATGGGCCCGTGCTCATCATCCGTGGCGGTGCCGACGGCTTCGTCAACCAGCAGCTCGTCGATGCGATCACTCCGCGCTTTCACCAGGTGGAGGTCAAAGTCGTTGACACGGGCGGACATTGGGTGCACGCCGAATGCCCCGGTGCAGTCGCGACGATGATCCTGGACTTCGCCGACTCGGTCTCGCAGGTGACGACATGAACCGGCAGCTGCGGCACGAGGTCTTCGTCACGACGCAGATTCCGCAGTCCGGGCGCGGCCCGCTACCCGACGGCAGTACCCGGATGTGGTCACCGATCACCTCCACCTTGATCATGGGACGACGCGACGCGGTTCTCGTCGACCCGCCTCTGACCACTGCGCAAGCCGCCGACGTCGGCGATTGGATCGCGGAGTCGGGGCGCGAACTGCGTCAGATCTACGTCACCCACGGCCACGGCGATCATTGGTTCGGTGCCATACCGCTGCTGGACAGATTCCCCGGCGCGACCCTGCGGGCCACGGAAGGCACCGCCAAGATGATGGCGGCACAGAACGATCCACGGTTCCGTTCCGACTTCTGGGATCTGGTGTTTCCCGGGCAGCTCCCCTCCGGCGAGGTCGACGTGAGCGTCGTCGACGAACGTGGCTTCGACCTGGAGGACGTTGCCCTCGTTCCGGTCGACGCCGGCCACACCGACACCGACGATACGACGATGCTGCATGTTCCCGAGATGGGTCTGCTCGTGGCTGGCGACGTCGTCTACAACGGGGTGCACCAGTACTTGACGGAATCCGGCGGCGCCGAGGGTATCGACCAGTGGCTCGCCGCCCTCGATACCGCCGAGGCGCTGAACCCCGCAACGGTCATCGCCGGTCACAAGGATCCCCGCGCCTACGACGACCCATCCCAGATTCAAGAGACACGGCGCTATCTCACCGACGCTCGCCGTCTGCTGTCGTCTTCGGGATCCGCCAAGGAGTTCTACGGCGAGATGCTGCGTCTGCACCCCAACCGGCTCAACCCCGGCGCGTTGTGGGGTGCGGCCATCACGCTGTTTCCAACGGCTCCCGCAGACTCGCTGCCTTGACGCTGAGAACCTTGTCGACGTAGTCGGCGATCGCGTCTCTGTTGCGGGTCAGGAACTCGATGCGTTCGGACAGCCGAGCTTGTTCGTGTCGCAGTGTGTCGATCATTTCGGGAGTCACGTCGGGGACGTAGATGGTCTGCGGTTGGTCCAGGCACGGCAGCAGTTGCGCAATGATGCGGGTCGGCAGTCCGGCGTCGAGCAGTCCGGCGATCTGCAGCACGACGTCAACGTGCGGCTGTCCGTACTCGCGGTAGCCGTTGACGGCGCGGCTGGGTGTCAGCAGCCCCTGCTCCTCGTAGTAGCGCAGTAGCCGACGGGAGACGCCGGTGCGCTCCGCGAGCTCTCCGATTCGCATGTGCTCGAGCTTACATTTGACCTTCACATCAATGTGAATGTTCACACTCGAGGTATGAAACTAGGACTTCGTCTGCCCCAGAGATTGGGAGTCGACCTTCGACACGACATTGTCGAAGCAGCCAGAACGGCCGAAGCGGCCGGATACGCCAGTTTGTGGACGTATGAACGGCTGCTCTTCCCGGAGTCGCCGCTGGAACCGTATGCCCCGCCGAACGAGCCGTGGCCGGAATCCTCGCGGCAGGTCGCCGACCCCATGGCCATCCTCACGGCAGCGGCGGTGGTGACCGAAGAGGTGCGCCTCGGTACTGCCATATTGATCGCTGCACAGCACACACCCGTGCAACTGGCCAAGGCGCTGGCCACGATCGATCAGATCAGCGCCGGTCGCGTGGTCGCAGGTATGGGCCCCGGCTGGTCCAGCGATGATCTTCGGGCTACTGGCGCCACCCGAGCGGATCGCGGCCGCTTCCTCGACGAGACGCTGGACGTCTTCGATGCCGTTTGGGGGCCGGACCCGGTGACCTTCCGCAGTCCTCGCGTCATCATTGACAAGGCCGCGGTCCTGCCCAAGCCCGTGTCGAGGATCCCCGTGATGCTGGGTGGCGGTGGCAGCAACCTGGGCCGGAGCACCAGCTCCAAAGCCGTTGAGCGCATTGCCAAACGGGCAGACGGCTGGCTGCCGCTACTCACCTCACCCGGACCGGCCGGAGCCGCAGAACTGCGGGCCAGCTGGGATCGCATCCGGGAAATGGCTTCCGAGTATGGCCGGGACCCCAGCCGGATGGAGATGGTCGTGGTCGGAAACGTCACCTTCACCGACCGTCCGGCAGGACCAGACCGATCGGCGTTCGTCGGCACGCTCGACCAAATCATGGACGACGTTCGGACGGCCGCAGAGGCTGGCGCAGACGAGCTCATCGTGGATCTGAATCTGCAGGACTGGTTCACCAGCACTGCGCAGATGCTCGAGACGGCGGTGGAGATCCGCGAACGGGCCGTCGACCTCGGCTGACGAAAACACCCCCGGCCCAACGGGACCGAG
>Ga0193716_1002083_pt1 | contig 11435 bp, 6 predicted proteins | sample U2c1metaG_FD_145901 | JGI IMG/M metagenome (GOLD analysis project Ga0193716, IMG submission 145901) | Soil microbial communities from a riparian zone of the East river system, Colorado, United States - U2c1 | ecosystem: Environmental > Terrestrial > Soil > Riparian zone | place: USA: East River...
ACGATTTGGCGGTTCTCCAACGCATAGCCGGGACCGGAGGGCGTCTGGGTTCGATCGGCGAGAGCCCACCAGCGGCCGTCCGCCGAACGCGAAATGTCGACCGCATACAAGTGCAATCGATTGCCGCCGACGAAGTTGATGCCGTGACAGGGCCAAAGGAAATTCGGATGTCCGAAGGGAAGCTCGGCCGGCACCGTACCGTCGGCCAGCAGCAGCTGCTCCCCGTACAGGTCTGAAAGTAACGCGTCAAGGAGCCGCGCGCGTTGACTAACACCCACTTCGATCTCGCGCCACTCCGCGGCAGTCAGCAAGACCGGCAAGGGATCGAGCACCCATGGACGGTCGCGGCCTTGGGGGTCGGCGTACACGTTGTAGGTCACGCCGTTTTCCATGATCAGCCGGCGCGCCAGATCGATGCCTCGGCGCACACCTTCCGCACCGTCGCTCGCCAACCGGTCGATCAGCGGCCGCCAATGCGGCCGTACCCCGCCCGAACCATCGAGCAGTTCGTCGTACCGACGGGCATCGCTCAAATAATGTTCAAGGCGTGCTTCGACCATCGCCCACTTTGCGCAAATCCAGCGTGAAGGGAAACTCCCGGGCAACCGTGGGAAGGGCAGCCGCTACGTTTCCGGGCGTATGACCGATGCGAGAAAAGCGCGCCAGGCGCCGGCTCTCGGCCTCGAAGGAATTGACCGGAAATCTCTCGTGGCTGCGGCCGCCTGGATGAACGACATGATACTGGCAACCGCCCATCGAGCGACTCATCCAGGTATCGAACAGATCGAACGTCAACGGTGCGTGTACGCCGATGGTCGGATGCAGCGCCGACGAGGGTTGCCATGCGCGGTAACGTACGGCGCCCACGAACTCGCCCACTCCTCCCGTCGGCTGCAGGGGTACGGCATAGCCGTTACAGGTCACGAGATAGCGATTCGGCGCAAGTCCGGTGACTTTCACCTGCAGCCGCTCGACCGAGGAATCCACATAGCGCGCCGTGCCGCTGCTGGTGGCTTCCTCACCCATCACGTGCCAGGGCTCCAATGCCTGCCGCAATTCCAATTGCATGCCGCGAGTCGCAAAGTCGCCGTATTTCGGAAACCGGAACTCGAAATGCGGCGCGAACCATTGCGCGTCCATCGCGTAGCCTTCGCTCTTCATCTCGGCCATCACATCCGCGAAATCCTGATCCACGAAATACGGCATCAAGAAACGATCGTGCAACTCGGTGCCCCAGCGAGCGAGCGTCGCCGGCGCGTACGGTTTGCGCCAAAATCTGGCCACCATCGCCCGCAGCAGAAGCTGCTGGGTCAAGCTCATGCGTGAATGTGGTGGCATCTCGAACGCGCGCATTTCCAGCAGCCCGAGCCGGCCGGTGGGACCATCGGGCGAGTACAGCTTGTCGATGCAGAACTCGGTGCGGTGGGTGTTGCCCGTGACATCGATGAGTAGATTGCGCAGCAGCCGGTCCACCAGCCAGGGTGGCACGCTCTGGTCCGGCGCCGGAAACTGGCGGAATGCGGTCTCGAGCTCGTACAGGGAATCGTTGCGCGCCTCGTCCACGCGCGGCGCCTGGGAAGTCGGGCCGATGAACAAACCGGCGAACAAGTACGACAGCGATGGATGGTTGTGCCAGTAGCTCAATAAGCTGCGCAGCAAATCAGGACGTCGCAGGAATGGCGAATCCTGCATGGTGGCCCCGCCGAGCACCACGTGATTGCCACCGCCCGTCCCGGTATGCCGCCCGTCCAGCATGAATTTCTCAGTGGTCAGGCGCGTTTCGCGCGCGGCGTCATACAGAAACGTGGTGCGCTCCACCATCTCGTCCCAGGTCGCCGACGGTTGCACGTTCACTTCGATGACACCCGGATCCGGCGTCACCTTGAAGTTCCCGAGGCGCGGATCGCCGGGCGGTTCGTAGCCCTCGATGACGATGGGCTGCTCCAGCGCCTCCGCCGCCGCTTCGACGGCAGCGATCAATTCCAAATAATGGTCGAGTTCACGCGCCGGCGGCATGAAGACATAGAGCACGCCACCGCGCGGCTGCGCACACATCGAGGTGCGCGTGAGGGCGGCGGCGGACTCCTTCGGCGAGGGCGGTGCATCGACGATCAGGGGCGTGCGCGACACATCGCGTTCACGGAACTGCCGACGTATTTCGGCGTGCGGCAACAACGCAGAGAAAGCGCGTGACGGATCCGGCGCATGAATGAAGGGATAATCGCCGGCGGCCGTCCAGGGCTGTGAATCGAGCGGCAACCGATAGCCGATCGGCGAATCGCCGGGAATCAGATAGCACCGCTCGCTGCGCAAGAACCAAGGACCGGTCTGCCATCGACTACCGTCGGCGGTGCGCGCCACCGGCAGTACGTGGCCGATGACTGCGTCGAGACCTTGCTCGAACACCTTGGCGAGGCGCTGGCGCTCCATGGGGTCCTTGAGTTCGGATTCGAAGGGGTCGACATTGGCCGGCAAACGGCGCTCGCGCCACAAGTAATAGAATGCATCCTCGTACGCCGCAAACACGAACTTGGGATCGAAGCCCAACTCGACGGCGACTCGCGCGAGAAAGCGCCGGGCGCTGTCTTCGTTCGCGCCGTAGTCCTTGTTTTCGTCGGCGATGAGTTGCGGATTCACCCAGATCGGTTCACCGTCTCTGCGCCAAAAACAGTTCAGCGACCAGCGCGGCAATTGCTCGCCGGGGTACCACTTACCTTGGCCGAAGTGCGCCAATCCCGCAGGGGCATAGCGATCTTTCATACGATGGTAAAGAGCGGCGGCCAGCTGGCGCTTCGTGGGACCCAGCGCCGCCGTGTTCCATTCAGCGCCGTCGGGATCGGCGATCGACACGAAAGTGGGTTCGCCGCCCATGGTCAAGCGCACATCCGACGCAACGAGATCGGCGTCGACCGCATGGCCCAATCGCTCGATCGAGCTCCACTGCGCGTCGCTGTACGGTTTAGTGACGCGCGGCGCTTCCCAGACGCGTCGCACGCTCATGTGATGTTCGAATACGGTCTCACACTCGTCGACGGCGCCGCTGATGGGGGCTGCCGCGGAGGGTTCCGGTGTACATGCCAGCGGGATATGCCCTTCCCCCGCCAGCAGACCCGAAGTCGCATCGAGGCCGATCCATCCGGCGCCCGGCAGGTAAACTTCGCACCAGGCATGCAGATCCGCGAAATCCTGCTTGGCGCCCACCGGCCCGTCGATCGCCTTGACGTCGGGCACCAGCTGGATGAGGTAGCCGGAGACGAACCGCGCCGCCAATCCCAAATGACGAAACAGCTGCACCAGCAGGGCGGCGGAATCCCGGCACGACCCGCAGCGCTTGGCCAACGTTTCCTCCGGCAACTGGGTGCCGGGTTCGAGCCTGATCAGATATTGAACGTCATTGGCCACGATGAAATCGATGGTGCGCATACGCTCACGGGCAATGCCTGCCAGATAGGCGCTGATCAATGGCGTGGCCGGTGCTTTGACCAGGTACGGAACCAGCTCGCGCCGCTCGTTGGAGTCGTATTTGAAGGGGAAGCTCTCGGCGTACGGCGTGAGAAAGAAATCGAAGGGATTGAGCACCGCCATCTCGGCGACCAGATCCACCTCGATCTTGAACTCTCGTGTTTCGTCCGGGAACACCAGGCGGGCGAGGTAATTCGCCTGCGGATCCTGCTGCCAATTGATGAAATGATCGGCCGGCTGTACATTCAGCGAATAGGAGAGTATTCGAGTCCGGCAATGCGGCGCGGGTCGCAGCCGTACTACCTGAGGACTCAAACCCACCATGCGGTCATAGCGGTAGTGGGTTATATGATTCAGGGCAACGTGGATGGACAAAGTACTTCTCCGCTTTCAGGCTTTAGCTCAGTCCGCGACTGAATGATACAAACGCCGCGCGCACCATGATGGTGCGCCATCCCCTGAAAGCCATTGTTCGCGCAGCGTGGTGTAAAGCTAAGTGTATAACGGCGGCGACCCGCGGTTGTGCCGACGTTGCTAAGATGGCGCCGACCATGCCAGACCGCGCCCCCAAATCTTGGTTGAGTTCCGCCGGCTGGGGCCTGGCCATCCTTTCTTTCATCAATTTGTTCAACTACCTGGACCGATTCCTGGTCCCGGCACTGTTCGAAAGTCTGAAGCGTTCCGAACTCAAGTTGTCCGACACCGAGTTGGGATTGCTGATGTCCAGCTTCCTCGCTGTATACACGCTCTCGGCGCCATTGTTCGGCGCATTGGGCGATCGCAAGGCTCGGCCCAGACTGATCGCCTTCGGGGTGGGTTGCTGGAGTCTCGCCACGACCCTGTCGGGGCTTGCCGGGAGCTTCGCCGCACTGCTGGCGGCGCGTGCTTCGGTCGGAATCGGCGAGGCGGCGTACGGCACCATCGCGCCAAGCCTGCTCTCCGACTATTTTCCCGCCGAAAGGCGCGGGCGAGTGATGGCAATATTCTTCTGTGCCATTCCCGTCGGCTCCGCCTTGGGCTACGTCGTCGGCGGATTGATGGATGTCCATTTCGGCTGGCGGGTTGCCTTCTTCGTTGCCGGCATCCCCGGCCTGGTGCTTGCCGCCCTTTGCCTGTGGATGAAAGATCCCCCGCGCGGCGGCCAGGACACCGACCTCTCCCCGGCCGACAAGGCCAGGGTCGAATCCGCGGGTAGCTCCTCGCGGAACGCCAGCCTGGGCTCCGCGACCAAGGCCACGTATCTGCGCCTGCTTCGCAACCGGCCGTTTGTATTCGCCGTGCTGGGCTACGCCGCCTATACGTTTGCCATGGGCGGCCTCGCCTCGTGGATGCCCGCGTTTCTCGAGCGCGTCCGCGGCATGCCGCACGGGGACGCCACCATCAGCTTCGGCTACATCGTCGTGATTACCGGCTTCATCGGCACCTTCATCGGCGGGTGGTTGGGCGACTACTGTGCGAAATATTCGAAGCAGGCTTACCTGCTCGTGTCGGCCATCGCAACCTTGGTCGCAGCGCCTTTTGTGTGGTTCGCCCTGACCGCGGCGTCGTCGACGATGTACTTGGTGTGCATGGTGACCGCGCAGCTGCTCATGTTCCTGTCGACCGGGCCCATCAATGCGTCAATCGTGAATCTCGTGCTGCCAAACCAGCGCGCATCGGCGGTAGCGCTCGAAATTTTTGCCATCCACTTGCTCGGCGACGCAATATCGCCCTATCTGATCGGCGCCATATCGGACGCATCCTCACTGGCGCAGGCGGTGAAAATCGTGCCCATCGCGGTCGTTCTCTCCGGAGCGCTGTGGGTATGGGCAGCGCGCGAACAGGCCAAGGCCAATAAATGACGGGAGGATGCATCAAGTCGGGACCCTGCATCAGTCAGGGTGCGTTGCGTACCTGACGAGGCATCAAGCGAGCGGGTTGCGCGTGTTTTATTTCGTGACGTTTTGGTGTTGCGGTGTTTTGATGTTTTGGTGAACACAACGTCACAAATTTTTAACGTGACGAATTCGCGGTCGGCGCTGCTGTCTCGCTGCCCCTGCGCACGAGGAACGGAACGCCGATCGTCCGTCCGTTGCCGAGGCGCAGCGTAACCAAAACCCTGTCGCCGGGCTGAATCGATCGCCGCGGCTGCAGCAGCATGAGATGGTAGCCGCCCTCCGCAAAGCGAACGGACGAGCGCGCCTTTAGGATTATCGTATCGACCGGCTTCATTTCACTCATGCCGTCGTGATTGCGAGTTTGGTGAAAGCTGACCTCCCCGTAATCTTCGCTGCCCGCGCCCACCAACGTGTAAGGTGCGCTGCCCGCATTGGTGAGCGTCATATAGCCCGCGCCGGGTAGATTCGCCGGCAGCCAACGAATCCAGGCGTCAGTGACTTTGATGTCGGAGGGAGCCGCTTGGGTATCTGCTTGGGGATCCGCCTGGGGATCCGCCTGGGGATCCGCTTGGATATCCGCTTGGCCCAGCAGCATCGCCAGCAGGACGCCGGTCAAGGTCAATAAGTCTCGTCGCCTATTATTGAAGGTCTGTTTTCGCATCGCAGCGAGCGCGGCCAATTTGCGCGAATGACTCGTCGAGGTCCGCACGGGCTGACATATCTTCGATGTCCGCGGTCAACTTGCGTTGCCAGTTCGGATATTCCTTGTCGGTGCCTGGAACATTGACAGGGTCCACCATCTGCAGCGCCACCAATATCGAGCGCGACCTGGCCAGATACACGTGCAACGCATTCGCGAGCTCCGGGGTAAACGGTTCCGAAGGTGACGCGGGTGCCGCCGGTTGCAGAGCCTGTTCCCGCAGCGCCGCGAGCAAGGCGACCCGGTCCTGGTCACGCTCGCGCATCACTTCATTCTGAATTTCCACGCTGGGATACATGTTCAATTGTCGTCGCAAGTCGATATCGCGGCCCTCCCAGTAGCTGCGCAGCGTGGGCATATCGTGCGTGGTAACCGTGCCGAGCGCGCGGCGCACGAATTCATCCGGCTGCCGGAACCGCGCCGCGTCCTTCTCGAACAGCAATACCTTGTAGTGGTACAACCCGAACTCCGGCATGGCACGACGCATCTCGTCCGGTACGACGCCCAAATCTTCTCCCACCACCAGGCACGCGGCGCGCGCGCTCTCCAGGGCTAGCACCGTCAACAGTTGCTGCAGGGGATAGTAGACATAGGCGCCATCGGTGGGGGAGTCACCCGCCGCCACCCACCACAGGCGGCACAGCGACATCACGTGATCCAGACGCAACGCGCCGTAATACCGCATGTTGTTGCGAACCAGACGTACGAATCCTTCCAACCGCTGGGTTTCCATCATGAAAGGATCCTGGGGCGGAATGCCCCATCCTTGCCCTTTCAGAGCCAGCGGATCCGGCGGCGCGCCGATCTCCGCGCCCATGCGATAGCTCCGCCGGTCCATCCATGTCTCGGAACCCGAAGGATTGGATCCCACTGCATAATCCCCGTACAAACCGATGGGCATGCCGAGCTCGCGCGCCAAGGCTTGGGCGCCCCGCAGCTGATCGTGCGCGAGCCACTGCAGGTAGAGATAAAATTCCACCTGCACCGAATGAGTCGCGGCGAACCGGCGGGCGGCCGCTCCGTTTACGTCATGATATTCCGCGGGCCAGCTCAACCAGCCTGACGGCGCGGAAAGCGTCGCGCGAAAATGCTGGTCCAATGCGTCGAAAAGCGCATGCGACTGCAGCAGCGTGCCTCCGCCGGCGACGAAGGCGCGAAACTCCAGGGCCCGCTCTGTGTCCAAACTCAAGTGACGGTCACGGAAGTCGCGGAATAGCAGCTCGAGAACTTCGAATTTGGCGTCCGCGACGCCGCGATAGTCGACCAGCCCTGCGGCGCGCAATTCGTTCAGACGATTGACGAACTGCGGTTCGCTCACGCAGGCACGTGCGGCGGCGCACTCGGTGAACTCGGGCACCGCCGGAACCGCGATATACAACACGTTGAGAAAATGCCGGCTCGACGCACTGTAGGGACTCGACCGCACAGGATCTGCCGGGGCGAGCGCATGCAAGGGATTCAAGCCGATGAAGCCCGCGCCGCGCGGCGCCAACCAACGAACCAATTGTCCGAGATCGGCGAAATCCCCGATCCCCCAGTTGTCGCGGGAACGCACGGTATACAGTTGCACCACAACGCCCCACAGGCGGTCGCCTTTCACGACAGCCGCGGGTTCAAAACATTCAGGCGGCGATGCGACCAATGAACATCGGGAAACGACGTTCGCTAATTTGACCTCCAATTCGTGATAGCCGGGCGGCAAGTCCACGGGCAACTCGAGCCGGCGGCGGGTAATCCAGGAACCTCCGATCTCCCGTCGCCAGATCTCAACGCAATCCGCACTCGAGACGGCACCGGCGCGGCGGCCGCCGTCCTCCAAATATACCGTCCATTGCAAGGTCGCCCCGAACTCGCGAGCTGGGATATTGATCTCGACGCTCGCGCCGGCGCCGTGCGCGGTGGCTATTGCCGGCAATAAGTGCTGGAAGCGCGATGCTTCCACCGCCCTCAACTCGGCCGCGAGCGCAGCCGGGTCGTCCACGGCGCATCCCATGGCGCGCAATATATCGGTCTTGGTCTTCAGGCTGAAGTGACGCAGATCACCGCGATAGTCATGGTAGGCGTCGCCGACGCCGCGCAGCCGCGCCATTCTGTCGATCAATGGTGCGTCCATGTCAGCACTCCAGTAGCGCGGCGCTATTCGCGACCAACGGATATCCATTCGAGAGGTCCAAGATCCTCACCTCCTCATTACCGCGGCCCGTATCGAATCGGCATACCCACGGCGAGCCCGGCGGCGCCGCGGGTACCTGGAATTCCTGGCGCTCATCGCCTGCGTTGAGCAGAAACAACAGACGGTGAGCCGTATTGTGGCGATTGCCGAACAAGATTCCCAATGTCCGCCCATTGGCATCGTGCCAATCATTTTGGGTCATTTCGCCTCCACGGGTATGCAACCAGCTCACATCTTTGATTCCTGTTCGCGATGCGGTTCCTTTGAGAAAGGTCTCGCGTCGAAGCTCCGCATGCTGGCGGCGCAATGTCGTGAGCAGGCGCACGAACTCGACCAGGTCCTGATTGACGCTGCGAAGACGCCAATCGATCCAGGAAATCTCGTTGTCCTGGCAATACGCATTGTTGTTGCCGTGCTGGGTACGGGCGAACTCATCGCCTGCTTGCAGCATGGGCACGCCCTGCGACAGGATCAGCGTGGCCAACAGGTTTCGCATCTGCCGCCGCCGCAAAGCCAGGATCGCAGGGTCGTTCGTGGGGCCTTCGGCGCCGCAGTTCCAGCTGAGGTTATTGCCGGCGCCGTCGGCGTTGTTTTCGAGATTGGCTTCGTTGTGCCGCTCGTTGTAGGACACGAGGTCGCACAGCGTAAAGCCGTCGTGGGCCGTCACGAAATTGATGTTGGCCGTCGGCTTTCGACCGTTGTGCGCGAAAAGATCGCTCGAACCCGCGAACCGCTCCGCCAGCTCCCCGATGCGCCCGCCGTCACGACGCCAGAACGACCGCACCGTATCCCGATACCGGTCATTCCATTCGGCCCAGCCGGGCGGGAACCGGCCTAGCTGGTAACCACCCCAGCCGACGTCCCAGGGTTCCGCGATCAGTTTCACATGCGCGAGCGTCGGTTCGGCGCGGACTGCCTTGAAGAAGGGCGAATGTTCGTCGAACCCGCCATCATTTCGCGCCAGCACGGTCGCCAAATCGAAGCGGAAACCGTCGACGTGCATGTGCTCGACCCAATACTTGAGACAGTCCACGATCAACCCGCGGACCTGCGGGTGCGCGCAATTGACGGTATTGCCGGTGCCGGTGACATTCTCATACAGGCTCTTATCAGGCATCAGACGGTAGTAAACCGGATTGTCGATCCCTTTGAAATGGAGCATAGGACCCGTCTCGTCGCCTTCGGCGGTATGGTTGAAGACCACATCGAGAATGACCTCGATCTGCGCCGCATGCAGCGCCTTGACCATGGTCTTGAACTCGACGACGGCATGCTCGACCGCGTATTCGTTGGCCGGTGAGAACCACCCTACTCCGTTGTAACCCCAATGATTGCGAAGACCGCGCTTGCGCAAAAACGGCTCGGTCAGGAAGGATTGAACCGGCAACAGTTCCACCGCCGTCACACCGATCGACCTTAGGTGCTGGAGTACGGGCAGCGCAGTCAGACCCAAATACTTTCCGCGCCACGCCTCCGGCACCTCGGTATGCAGTTGGGTGAACCCCTTGGTGTGCAGCTCGTAGATGAGGGTGTCGCGCCACGGCGTGGCCGGGGACCGATCGCTGCCCCAGTCAAAATACCCGTCGACCACCCTCGAGCGAAGCGGCGTCGTGAACGATAGCTCGCGCGAGAAGGGATCGAGCAACGCGATGTTGGGGTCGAACAGGCTGCCTTTCTCCGGCTCATTCGGCCCGTGTACGTAGAAGGCGTAGTGGGTACCGGGACCCGCATGCCGGGCCGAGAGAAACCCGTGCCATATGTCGCCGGTTCGGGCCGGCAAATCGCAGCGCATCGACTCCGCGCCGCTCTGCGCATCGAATAGAGCCACTTCGATACGGCTAGCGTGACTGGAGAAGATCGCGAAATTGACGCCGTGCTTGGTCCACGTTGCGCCCAAAGGTCGTGGCAAACCCGTTTGAATTGGATCCACTTACATCGGTTCGATGAAAAACATCGCTCCGAGGGGTGGTAAGTCGCCTTTGAGGAACAGGTAGAGACCGTAATCCGTGATCTGAGTGCCGATCAATTGATTTTCGCCGTGTCAACCGAGTGTATGTTACGGGTTATTATAGGGTTGATGGGATGGCGGCGGGTGCACAACCTCACATTGCGGAGTTTAAGTTGACCTCTTCAAAATTGGCTATCGGTGTCGATGTCGGTGGTTCCTCGATCAAGTGCGCGTTGATAGACCTTGCCGGCGGCACGTTCGCGAGCGATCGCTTCAGTACACCGACTCCGGCCCAAGATTCGACTGAAGCATTGTTGACGGCTCTGGCGCAGGTCGTCGCCAACATTCCCGGCGATCACGCGGTGGGCCTGGCTTTTCCCAGCGTCATCCGCAATGGCACGGTGCGCACGGCCGCGAATCTGAATAAGGCCTGGATCGGTCAACCCCTGGCGAAGCTTGCCAGCGGGCATTTGCACCGGCCTGTGATCGCGATCAACGACGCCGATGCGGCCGGCGTCGCCGAACTCCATTACGGTGCGGCCGCCAACGTACCCGGAACCGTTTTATTGCTGACTCTGGGAACGGGTATCGGGAGCGCCCTGTTCATCGACGGCATGCTCGTCCCGAACACCGAGTTCGGGCATCTCGAGGTACAAGGACGGGAAGCCGAACTGCGCGCTTCCGGGCGCGCCAAGGTCGAGCTCAATTTGAGCTGGGACACGTGGGCGGCGGAACTCAATCTCGTCTTGAATGAAATGCATGCGCTGTTGTGGCCGGATCTCATCGTTCTGTGCGGCGGCATCACCGAAGAACCCGAAAAATTCATGTCCAAACTGCATTGTGAGGCACGTCTTTGCATCGGTGCGCTGCGCTCGGAAGCCGGCATCGTCGGAGCAGCCTTGGCGACTACGTTGACCAAACCGGAACCCGCCTAGTCAATGGGAGAAAGTCGCCTGCGGCGCTTTTTGTGCCTGACCATTGCGCTACGCTATCCCTGCCTCGCCCCTGGACGGCACCCTTCGCTGCCGACCGCGAAAGGCGCGACTTTCGAGGCCCACCCGGGCAACATCAGCGCAAGTCCGGCCCTCACCGAGCTTGGGTTATTCATGAATCGCGGGAAGCTCGAAAGGAGGCCGGATTGGATCGGTGTTTTCCGAGCATGAAAAGGGCCGTACAGCTACTGGCTCTGACTGTCGCTCTGGCTGCGTGCGCTACGGCGCCTGTCCCCCGCAATACACTGGTTCCTCCCGGACCGCCGTCGTACGCGCAACCCGA
>Ga0193716_1002084_pt1 | contig 11433 bp, 3 predicted proteins | sample U2c1metaG_FD_145901 | JGI IMG/M metagenome (GOLD analysis project Ga0193716, IMG submission 145901) | Soil microbial communities from a riparian zone of the East river system, Colorado, United States - U2c1 | ecosystem: Environmental > Terrestrial > Soil > Riparian zone | place: USA: East River...
TCGAAACCAAGCTGAAGAACTTCGTCCATACACATTACGAAGGAGATATCAAACAACTAAAAGCTGACGGCGCCCGACCCGATAAGGAAGGCGAATACTTCCGAATCCGCCTGATCCCTTTCACCGACGTCCACTTCGATCCCATCAGCGAGTCCGCCTCCGTCAACCGTTTTTATCCCTACATGCTCTTGCTGATCAGTGTCTTCATTCTCTTCATTGCCTCGGTCAATTTTGTAAACCTGTCCCTCGGCAAGGCTTTCTCCCGAACAAGGGAGATCGGCATGCGAAAAGTGTTGGGAGCCCGGCGCCCGCAGATCCTCCTTCAATTTTGGGGAGAGGCGCTCATTATTACCTTCCTATCCTTGGCGCTGGGCATGCTGCTGAGCCGTCTCTTTCTGCCGGGTTATAAAACCCTGTTCCAGCAATCGGTATCCACCTCCGTCTTCCAATCGCCGTGGTTTATCATAGCGACGCTGGCAGGGTTCGTTTTGGTCAGTGGGCTGGCCGGCGGTTATCCCGCCTGGATCCTCTCCGCCCTCGATACCTCCCTCTCCGTAAAAGGAAAGGTCACGGCTTCAAGGAACCACCGCCTCCGCAACGGTCTGATGATCCTTCAATTTGTCCTTTCGGGATTATTGATCATCTGCACCGGTATTGTCTGGCAACAGCTCAACTATATGCGGACAGCCCCCCTGGGCTATGACAAACAACAGGTCCTCAGCATTCCGGTCGGCTCACATATAAAAGGACAAATGGCCCTGGAATCGATGCGTACCCGCCTGGCGGGACAACCAGGCGTATTAAGCGTATCCGGAACCGACATCAACCTGGGAAGAGGAAGGGACGGGAGCTCTTCCACCTCTATCACCGGTTTTATGTACAAAGGCAAAGAAGTGCATAGCAACTGGCTGCGGGTGGATTACGACTATATTCAGACCCTCGGTCTTCATTTGCTGAGAGGGCGGGATTTTTCCCGGAAATATGGCCTGGATTCCGGAGTAGTCCTGATTAACGAAAAAATGGCGCAGGTTCTGGGCGAAAAAGATCCTGTCGGTCTCACCCTTAACGTTGGAGACAGCCATCTTCGGGTAGCCGGCGTCATAAAAGACTTTCATTTCAAATCCCTTCACCAGGAAATAGCCCCCCTGACCATGCTCCTGATGCCCTATATGCCAATCCGATATATCCTGGTGAAAGTAGCACCTTCTGATCTGCCTGGATCCCTTCACACCGTCACTGCCATTTGGAAAAATATCAATCCGGGAGCGGAAACAGAAATTTCCTTCCTCGACGAAAATACTGACCAACAATACCGGAAAGAAAGTCGTCTCTCAAAGATCTTCATCAGCGGCGCCATCATCGCGATCCTGATCTCCTGTATGGGCCTTTTTGCCATCGTTGTCCTCGTCATGGGACAACGCACCCGGGAGATCGGCATCCGAAAAGTACTGGGTGCCTCCGTCTCGCATATTCTCTCCCTCGTCACAAGGGAGTTTCTACTACTCGTGCTGACTGCAATCGTCATCGCCTCTCCTATTGCCTGGTGGCTCATGCACCGGTGGTTACAGGACTTTGCCTATCGGATCCACATCGGTCCGGGGATATTCCTGTTTTCCGCGGCAGCGGCCCTGTTGATCGCCCTGCTTACCATCGACTTCCAGGCGCTCAAAGCCGCCTGGGGTAACCCCGTGGAAAATTTGAAGACCGAATAGTAAAAAACAACAGATATGCTAAAAAATTATCTCAAGATCGCTTTTCGCAATCTCGCGAAATACAAATTCATTTCCTTTATCAACCTCTTCGGGCTGACCGTCGGCCTCGCTTGCTGCCTGCTGATCCTCACCTATATCCTGCACGAGACCAGCTACGACCGGTATAACTCCAAGGCAGACCGCATTTACCGCGTCACCCGAAGCTTTAACAATAAGGAAGGCATCGAATCCCTGCACCTTAGTTCCGTAGCCCCACCTTTTGGCCCCCTCCTGGTCAATGACTTCAAGGATATTCAGCAAATGACCCGGCTGTTGCCCGGAGACAATCAACCCATGCGATATGAAGACAAGATCTTTACGGAAAAAGAGATCTTCTTCGCAGATAACAACCTCTTTAGTGTCTTCGATGTTACCCTCTCCGAAGGGGACCGTCACAACGCACTGACAGATCCTTTCTCTGTCGTCATGACCCGGCAAGTGGCGCGGAAATACTTCGGCGACCAGGACCCGATCAACAAAGTGATCCGTCTGAATAACCAGTTTAATTTCAAGGTCACCGGCATCTTCGACCCTCTGCCGTCCAACTCCCATTTTCACCCGCAGATCATGCTGTCCTTCAATACGCTCAAGGACAGTGCCATCTATGGAGAACGGAACCTGGCCAGCAATTGGGGCAACAACGCTTTCTTCACTTACTTCCTTCTGCCGGAAAATTACCCGGCCCGCAACATGGAAGCGCAATTCCCGGCCTTCCTCGACAGACATATGCCGTCCAATAAAAAGAACCCGACCTTAAGGCCCTCGAACTTTACCCGCCTTTATCTGCAACGGCTAACCGATATCCACCTCCGTTCGCATCTCGATGATGAAATGGAGGAGAACGGGGATATCTCCCGCGTCTATATCTTCGGTGCAATCGCACTTTTTATCCTGCTGATCGCCTGCATCAACTATATGAATCTCTCCACGGCCCGCTCCACCCTCCGGGCCAAAGAGATCGGGATCCGGAAAGTCTCCGGCGCCCAGCGAAAAGAACTCATTTTCCAGTTCCTCAGTGAATCAATCCTTATTTCTTATCTGGCGATCCTCCTGGCAGCCGCCATTGCCTGGGTTTCTATTCACTGGCTTGATAAGGCGACGGGCCTTGACCTTTCCATCACCAGCCTCCTGGAGTGGAAGGTCTTATTACCCTTATTACTCACGCCCGTAGTGGTCGGTGTCCTTTCGGGCATCTACCCGGCTATATTCATGTCCTCTTTCCAGCCGGTTATCGTCCTCAAAGGCCTGTTCAAGGCCGGCAGCAGCACCGTCTCCTTCCGGAAAGTACTGGTCGTGGCTCAGTTTGCTATCTCCATCATCCTTATCATCAGTACAGCGATCGTATTCCAGCAACTGGGCTACATGCAAAACACGTCCCTGGGGTTCGATAAAGAACATATCGTCACCATGGCGTATAACAATGGGCTGGACAATACTTATGAATCCTTCCGCACAGCCCTGCTCGAAGATCCGCACGTATTACAGGCCACCCGCTCTTCCCGGATCCCCAGCGGCCGCCTGCTAGATGAGAGCGGTGCTTCGACCGAGAGCGGCGACTCTCTTCGGCCCGTCGCGGCAGACATCAAATACCTGGGGGTCGACCATGACTTCCTAAAGACTTACGGGATTCCCATGGCAGCAGGCCGCGACTTCGCCAGGGATTACGGCACCGATTCTGCCAACTTCCTGCTTAATGAATCCGCCACCCGGGTCCTGGGCGTCAGGACAGCACAGGAGATGGTGGGAAAAAATTTCAGTTATGGCAATACCAAAGGAAAGGTGATCGGCATCATGCGGGATTTCAATTTCGAATCCATGCATCAGTCTATCGTGCCGCTCATCATGGTCATGGGCAGCAACAGCCAGGGAAGCAATTCCTATAACAACATCTCCGTAAAGATTGCAGGAGGCAACGTCGCCGCCGCCATGTCCCACCTGGAAAAGATTTGGAAACGCTACCTGCCCGTCGTCCCTTTTGAATATACCTTCCTGGACGAACGCTTTCAAAAACTCTACCAGTCAGAACAACGGCAAGGTACCCTCTTCACCGCCTTTTCGGGTATCGCGATCTTCATCGCCTGCCTGGGCCTCTTCGGCCTCTCCGCCTTTACCATCACGCAGCGGATCAAGGAGATCGGTGTTCGGAAAGTGCTGGGCGCGAGCACAGGCAGCATCGTACAACTCCTGTCCCTCGATTTCCTAAAGCTGGTGGCCATCGCAGCCCTTATCGCCTTCCCCATCGCCTGGTATGTCATGCATAACTGGCTACGGGACTTCGCCTATCGGGTATCCATACAATGGTGGATCTTTCTGGTTGCCGGCGTCCTGGCCGCTGCCGTAGCACTGGCTACCATCAGTTTCCAGGCTATCCGGGCGGCCCTGGCCAACCCGGTAAAGAGTCTGCGATCCGAATAGGACCCGACACGATGAACATAAAACAGCCCCATGGAATAGTCCGACTTAATCAGTTAAACGCCTCATCAGATGTTCAAAAATCACTGGCAACTGGCCCTGCGCAACCTCGCCAAACGAAAAGGATACTCAGCATTGAATATCCTCGGCCTGACCATCGGCATCACCTGCTGCCTGCTGATCTTCCAATATGCAGCCTATGAAAAAAGTTATGATGGCTTCCATTCCAACGCCGGACAAATCGTGCGACTCCGACTCGACGCCTGGCAGAAAGGGAAATTAGCCTGGCAATCCGCCACCGTCTATCCTGCCATCGCTCCCACGATGAAAAAAGACTTCCCGGAAGTGGCCAACTTCTGTCGCCTTATCGACGCCGATATGCTTTTATCCAATGACCAGAACCATATAAAATTCAAAGAGGACAAAGGTTATTTCGCCGATCCCTCTTCCCTGGACATGCTCGGCGTCCGGCTGATAAAAGGCAACCCCGCCCATGCATTGGACGGCCCCGATAAAATACTCCTCTCGGTCGCCACAGCGAGGAAATATTTCGGCAATGAAGATCCGCTGGGAAAAAGACTGACGGTGAGAGATGGCAGCGGGCTAAACCTGGAAGTCTCCGGAGTGTTCGACTACCCGGCGAATTCCCATCTCATCCTCCATCACCTGGTCTCCTATGCTACCCTGAACCAGCAAATAGCAAAAGGCGGAGATTCCACCCGCCCCGCCGAGACCGCCTGGGGCTGGTATGACTTCTATGCCTACCTGCAATTAAAGCCGGGTACCGATCTGCATCAGTTGGAGGCTAAACTGCCCGCCTTCTGCGACCGGTACATCAATACGGAAGTTAGGAAAAAGAATAACGTGAGGGATGAACTCCACCTCATCCCCCTGGCTGACATCCACCTGTATTCTAATTTTAACCAGGAGGCGGAAGTCAATGGCAACGGGAGAGCCGTCGGCTTCCTCTTCCTGATCGCCTTCTTCATCATCGTCATCGCCTGGGTCAACTATACCAACCTGGCCACCGCCCGCTCCCTCGAACGGGCGAAAGAGGTCGGGGTAAGAAAAGTATTGGGCGCCGCCCGCCGCGATCTTATCTTCCAGTTCCTGACAGAAAGCTTCCTCCTGAATTTCCTCTCCCTGGTGATCGCCATCGGCGCCGCCTGGTTGCTGACGCCTGCTTTCAACCGGTTGATCGGGTCGGACAGGACCTCCTCTTTTTCATTGCCCCTTCTGTATAGCCTGGGATTTGCCGCCCTCTTCCTCACAGGGGCCTTCTTATCGGGCGCTTATCCGGCCTTTGTCCTCTCCGGCTATCATCCGATCACTGTCCTGAAAGGGTTATTCAAGAACAGCAACCGCGGGCTCATACTGCGGAAAAGTCTGATCGTCGGTCAATTCGCCATATCGGTCATCCTGATCGCCGGCACCATCCTCGTATACCAGCAGGTACAATATATGCGGCGTCAGCAATTAGGGGTCAATATCGACCGGACCCTGGTGCTGTCGGGGGCGAACTCGCTCCGGGACTCCGTCTATAAGGACGTCTTCCAGCCTTTCAAGACACAAATCCTTCAACAGCCAAATGTCAAAAGCATCACCACCTCTTCCAACGTTATGGGACAGGAGATCTATTGGACCAATAGCGTCAACCGGGTAGGGGAAAAATCCCTTAACGCCGTCACGATGTATATCATGGCCATCGACTATGATTTCCTACCTGCCTATGATCTTAAACTGGCCGCCGGCCGGAATTTCTCCAAAGACTTCCGGACAGACAACAAAGCTATTCTCGTCAATGAAAAGGCCGCCAACCTCCTGGGCTATAATAATGCGACCGACGCACTCGGCGGAAAAATAAGAAAAGGCGGGGACACCCTGACCATCGTTGGAGTGGTGACCAACTATCATCACCAGGGTCTGCAAAAAGCCATCAACCCCATGCTCATCCAGCTCAACCCCGCTGCCAGGAACTTTTATTCCATAAAAGTAGGCGCCGGCGACCTGCCCGGGACGATCGCTTCCGTCCAAAAGAGCTGGGACCGCTATTTCCCCAATGACCCTTTCGAATATTTCTTCCTGGACGAATCCTTTAACGAACAATACAAGGCAGATACCCGCTTTGGAAGCGTATTCGGCTTATTTGCCTCCCTGGCCATCCTGATCGCCTGCTTTGGATTGCTGGGATTGTCTGCCTATAACACACTGCAACGGACCAAAGAGATCGGCGTCCGCAAAGTACTTGGCGCATCCGTACGGCAATTGATCTTCCTGCTGTCGAAAGAATTCCTCTACCTCGTGCTGGTCGCCCTGGTGATCGCGATCCCCCTCACCTGGTGGGTCATGCACAACTGGCTGCAGGATTTCGCCTACCGCATTTCCATTCAATGGTGGGTCTTCGCCCTGGCAGGGGTGATGGCCATCCTGGTCGCCCTCGTTACGGTCGGCTTCCAGGCGCTGCGGGCAGCATTGGACAACCCGGTGAAAAGCCTGAGGTCCGAATGATCCGGCGTGACCGGTCCGAACCTGGCCTACTCCCGCCCGGTCATGCAACATTTGCCGGCCGTCAACGACTTTAACATATTTCCATCGCATAACTCCCGACATGATCTCAAATTTCTTCATCATCGCGCTGAGAAACCTCTTCAAACACAAGGTCTTCTCCTTCATCAATATCTTCGGATTGGCCATCGGCATCGCCGCCAGCCTGATGATCGTTCAATACGCCCGCGTCGAGCTGAGCTATGACCGCTACGAGCCCAATTCCGGCCGTATCTACCGCCTCCAGCTGGACCGGTACCATGATGGCAAGCTGGCCACTCGCTGGGCCGCTGGCGCCACAGGCATCGGGCCGGCCGTCAAGGACGCCTTACCCGAAGTGGAGAGCAATGCTAAGCTGCTGGGCAATAGCGCCATCGTATCTTATAAAGACCATGAGTTCAGGGAACAAAAGATGTTCTTCGCCAACGACGCCTTTCTTCCCATGTTCTCCTATACCGCTGTACAAGGCACGGCCAACGGCGCGCTAAAAGAAGTTTTCACGGCTGTCATAACGGCTTCCACGGCCCGTAAATATTTTGGCTCCGAAGACCCGCTGGGTAAAATGATCAGCCTGAATAAACGGGATAATTTTAAGGTCACCGCCGTCGTACCGGATCCCCCATTCAATACCCACCTTAAATTCGATATCCTTCTCTCCTGGGCCACCATGATGAAATGGAGGGGCCCCAACGTCGATACCCGCTGGGATTGGGATGGTTTTTATAACTACATACTCGTTCGGCCGGGTACCGATCCTGTCGTACTGGAAAAAAAGATAGCCGGCGTCGTACAAGCCAGATGGGGTAAAGAAATGGCATCCGGCCATGAGGGAATGATATTCCACCTCCAGGCCCTCCCCGATATCCACCTCTATTCGAATTACATGTTCGAGGCGGAAGTCAATGGCGACGGGAAAGCAGTCTACTTCCTGCTCATCATCGCCGTCTTTATCATCGTCATCGCCTGGATCAATTATATCAACCTCGCCACCGCCCGCTCTATCGACCGGGCCAAAGAAGTAGGCGTCCGCAAAGTGCTGGGCTCCCTCCGCCGTCAGCTGATCGGTCAATTCCTTTTCGAATCCCTGCTGATCAACGGGCTGGCCGTCATCCTCGCCTTCGGCCTGATCGCAGCCTGTCTCCCTCTTTTCAACGCCATTACCGGTAAAGGCCTGTCCTTCTCCCTGCTAAAAGATCCTATCTTCTGGTTATTGTTAGGCGGCCTCTTCCTGACCGGCACCTTCCTTTCCGGTCTCTACAGAGCCTTTGTCCTCTCCTCCTTCAAACCCATCGCCGTACTAAAGGGAAAACTATCAAAGACAGGTCACGGCGCCTTCCTCCGCCAATCCCTCGTGATCATCCAGTTTATCGCCTCCGTCATCCTGATGGTAGGCACCTTCGCCGTATACCGGCAACTACATTTTATGCAACACCAGGACCTGGGCGTACAGATCAGCCAGACCCTGGTCCTGAAAGGGCCCGGCGTACTCGATTCCACCTATAAAGCTAAATTGAATGGCTTCAAGACGGAGATACTCCGCCTCCCCGGGGTGCAAAGAATAGCCCTCTCCACGGAAGTCCCGGGCAGCAAGGTCAGCTGGAATGCCGGTGGCATCCGCCTCGTAGGCAGCGACCCGACCACCGGCGACCAATACCGGGTCATCGGCATCGACCACGATTTTCTCGATGCATTTGGAATGAAACTACTAAAAGGAAGAAATTTTTACACCGGTACAGCCGACTCCCTGTCCGTCCTCTTCAATGAAGCGGCCACCAAAAAAATAGGCTTTAACAAACCGGAAGACGCGATCAACAAAAGGATCGAATTCTGGGGCAACCAATATACGATCGTCGGTATCGTGTCCAACCACCACCAGGAATCCCTCCGGCAGGACTTTGACGCCCATGTATTCCGGTATATTCCCGACGTCAACTCCTACTACTCATTAAAACTGACAGCCAGCCACGACAACTGGTCCGCGATCATAAGCTCCGTACAACAACAATGGAAGACCTTTTTCCCCGGCAACCCCTTCGAATATTTTTTCCTGGATGACCATTTTGCCCGGCAATACAAGGCCGATCAGCAATTCGGGCAGACCTTCGGCCTCTTCGCCGGTCTCGCGATCTTCGTATCCTGCCTGGGCCTCCTGGGGCTGGCCGCATTCGTCACCAACCAACGCACAAAAGAAATAGGCGTTCGCAAGATCGTCGGAGCAAGCGTTTCCAGTATCCTCCTGCTCCTTACAAAAGATTTCATCCGGCCGGTGCTGATCGCATTTGTGATCGCGATACCCCTCACCTGGTACCTGCTGAAGAAATGGCTGGAGAACTACGCATTCCGGATCACGATCAGCCCCTTGCTGTTCATACTACCCGGTCTGCTCATCCTGGCGATCGCCATACTGGCCGCCCGCTCACACTGGGCCCAAACTACCAACCATAACCGCAATCTACCAACCATAACCGCAAACGACTATTATGCTAAAAAACTATTTCCGCATCGCCCTTCGCAATCTCTGGAAGAACCGGTCTGTCAATTGGATCAATATCACCGGTCTCGCCGCCGGCATGACCTCCGCCGTACTCATTTTCCTATGGGTACAGAATGAAATGACCTATGACGGCTATCACCCCCAGGCCGATCGCATCTACCGGACCACTGCCCACCTGACAAAGGCGCATTGGGTCTGGAACTCCTCACCCCTGCCTCTCAGCACCGCGCTGAAAGAAAGCGTCCCGGAAATAGAACAAGCCACCTGCATGGAATTCAACTCCGGTATCTCCTTTTCGATCCACAACGAATTCTTCCCGGAAAAGAATGGCGCCTACGTGGATAAACATTGGTTCGAATTGTTTCACTATGATTTTATAGCAGGAAATGCAGCCTCTTTCCTCCGGCAGCCCTTTAGCCTGCTCCTTACCGAATCCAAGGCAAAAAAATATTTCGGCAATAACAACCCCATCGGCCAGACGATCCGCATCGATACGGTCAACTACCAGGTACAGGCAGTCGTAAAAGATAATCCTGCCAATTCCAGCTTTCAGAGCGACTTCCTGATGCCCCTCGACGCCCTTCTGACAAACCCCGAACGCAGGAAAAATGCTATGACATGGAACAACTTCAATGGCCAGACCTACCTGAAAATACGACCGGGCACCGATGTTAATAAGATAGCCACCAAGATCACCGCTGTTATGGCCAGCCATAAACAAAATGCAGTGATGAGTCTTGAACCGTTAAAAGAAATGCATTTCGAGACTGACCTGACTTCCAATGGCAACATGGAACATGTCAACCGGAAAACAGTCTATATCTTCAGCGTCCTCGGTGTCTTCCTGCTGGTTATCGCCTGCATCAATTATGTGAACCTCACGACCGCCCGGGCCAGCCTGCGGGCTAAAGAAGTGAGTATCCGGAAAATAGTAGGCGCCGGTAAGCAATCTCTCTTTATACAATTCATCCTGGAATCCCTGCTCATCAGCGCCCTTTCCGTGCTGATCACCCTCGTCCTGATCAGGTTGAGCCTTCCTTACTACAAGGAGCTCACCGGAAAAAACTTCACAAACCCCCTGGCCTCCGCCGGCATGTGGAAAATAATAGGCGTCACTTTACTGACGGCAACGATCCTCAACGGCATCTACCCCGCCATCCTTCTCTCTTCCTTCCAGCCGCTAAATGTCTTCAAAGGAGCCAGTATCCTGAAAGTAAAAGATGTCTGGTTCCGGAAAAGTCTCGTCATCCTCCAATTCACCTTTTCCGTCATCCTGATCATCAGCACGATCATTATACAACGCCAGTTGAACTACATTCAAAAGACAAACCCGGGCTATGACCGGTCCCAGCTATTTTCCTTCTACCTCCCCTGGACCCTGTTCAAGGGACAGACAGACGAACAAAAAGAAGGCATTCTTAACAATGTCAAACAGGAGCTGCTCTCCCAGACCAGCATAGCCGGGGCAACAGTCGCCAGCCAATCCATCGTCCGACTGGGTAGCTCTAATTCGGGATCGGCCGATTGGGACGGGCACGATACCACCTACCAGCCCACCGTCTACCAGCTCTCCGCCGATGAAGACTACAAAAAAGTATTTCAGATCGAACTGGCCCAGGGTCGTTGGTTCCAGCCGGAAAATCCTACAGACCGGCATAATTTTATCGTTAATGAAACGGTCGCCAACGAATTTAATATCCGCAAACCTGTATTGGGACAACGTTTTTCTTTCCAGGGAGATACCGGTAAGATCATTGGCATCGTAAAAGATTTTCATTTTGCCAGCCTTCATGATAAGATCGCCCCCCTGGTAATGTTCAACAGGACCGGTTGGCGCAGTACCCTTTTCGTCAAAACACAACCAGGGAAGACGAACCAGGCCCTGGCCGCCGCAAAATCCCTCTGGCAGCGGTACAATCCGGGCAAGCCTTTTGAATATAGCTTCATGGACGAAGAATTCGATAAGCTCTATACGGCCGACGCAAAATTATCCACCCTTATCCTCGTCTTTTCCATCATCGCCATCCTCATTTCGTCCCTGGGCCTTTTCGGGCTATCCGCCTTCACCGCCGAACAACGTATTAAAGAGATTGGGATCCGTAAAGTACTGGGCGCCACTGTCAGCAATATCATAGCCCTCCTGTCCGCGGATTTCGTCCGGCTGGTCCTGCTGTCCATCGTCATTGCTACCCCCATCGCAGGCTGGACTATGTACAAATGGACAGCAGGACC
>Ga0193716_1002085_pt1 | contig 11431 bp, 11 predicted proteins | sample U2c1metaG_FD_145901 | JGI IMG/M metagenome (GOLD analysis project Ga0193716, IMG submission 145901) | Soil microbial communities from a riparian zone of the East river system, Colorado, United States - U2c1 | ecosystem: Environmental > Terrestrial > Soil > Riparian zone | place: USA: East River...
CCCTTGGCATCTACCTATGCACTCCTCTGTATCTCCCATGTCCACTTATGTCATTTCTTATCATGTCTCAAATCACATTTTAGACTATTTATATGAGCTAATAAATGTGACTTGAAGGAATCTTGGCTGTGTACCCAAGGACTCAGCATGTTGATGAGAAGGTTTGAACTTACAGAATGTGTTGCACGCAATAGATCAATAGAAATTCCATTTTGAATAAAGCTCCAGATGTGCAGAAGTTGCAGCAGTGCCAAATGCAGAAATCACCTTTTATGGCACAGGGGTATGGGTGGAAAGTTCTCAACTGCCACCGGCTCACAAATTTCAATGAATTTCCTAATTCAACAAAAATCCACATCACTGCCAACCTTTTTGCAAAAGGCTGTAAATTGCTGTGCTTTATAACATGGTACATGCAGATTGGGTAATGTGCAGATCCTTGTTGGCAGTGATCGCATGGATACAAATGCATCAGAAGCCACATGCCCAGTGCTGTGGATCAAAGTGAGGTAGCACTTCTTCCTGAAAATAATGTTTGAACTGCCATGCCTCTGGATAGTGTGTCTGGCAAGTGGCAAATATGATTTAGAAACTAGATGGCATTTGTTATGGTCTAGTAAACTGTGTGCTGATGGCATAGGCTGAAACAGATCAGAAAATGAGCATATTCTAGATGTTAGCAGCTTGTTTCAGCACAGGATACTTATGAGCTTGAAGGGCTAGGTGTCCAACATTTGATTTGGCAGATGACAGTGGAACTTCCTTGTCAAAAGCAAGCTTTGTAAGGTGTATTCTACTTTACTCAGTGACTTTGAGTTGATGGACCATACTGTAGCATGCACTCAATATCATATCTATAAGTTGACTGCCTGGTGGCTATCCAACAGCTATCTGCAGACTGCAGCTTTAACCCACATTGGCTGCCAGTGTCATCACATCAGTGTTGCGAGCTCCATAGGTCAGGGTCTGTGGTCACAGTATTACTAATAATGGCTTGGGCTGGCCACCAGGACAAAAAGCTTACACTTTCTAAAACAGACTTCCTGTGCCATTCAATTGGTTAAATCTCTGATGATAGACACCCACTTCCCTTCTATTTCAGCCCTTCACCAAATCATGACCATTTTGCTTGAGACAGCTGGCATTCTATCTGTGGGGCTAGAGGTAAGCAATGAATGACTCTGGAGTCTGTATATTCACATGTTCTGATACTGTCTCATCTACTACAGACACTTTTATATGGTATGAGTGACTGCTGTATTGTGTGGACAAACAAAAGTTAAATATACTTCACAAACAAATGGGAATATATATCAGCCTTTTTTTTGAACCAGTGATTATCATGTTGAAAAAAAAGACAAGGATTACCATGGGATCACCAGCAGTATGCACTGTGTTAATGACCTCTTTTTGATGTCTAAAATGACAAACCTAGGTCTTCTTCAGAGCCAATGTGGTCATGTTTATCTTAACAATTCTCCACATTGGTAAGCCATTTGTTTTTCTATCTCTCCATTAGCCCAACTAACTCCGAGTCTTAATTATCACCAGCCATTAACCTGTACCATGTATTGCAAGTGCATTTCTGGCCAGCAGATGAAATTGACTCTGCTGTCTACATGGGATATTTTTCAAGCTGGGATGCCATTACTCACTATGTTCTCAGCACAGTCACAACATTTTTGGGTGACTATCTTGTTGTAAGCCACTTTCAACTAGTGATGGCCATAACTAACTTGACTGTGCTTTCAGATCTATTGATGCTACATTGTATGGGGCAACAATCTTTTAATTGTTATCCTGCCCATCACCTTAGTCATCATGGCCACTAGTACACTCACTCTTTCAATTAAGTGATACTGCTTCCCTTGACCCAGTACTACTTCAGTCTCGACTAGCATTATGGAGCACAAGCTATTTCAACTTCATTTGAACACAAACTTCCACCCTTCCCAGGCACGATGGATTGACCCATTATATTCTATCAGCTTCGCTCAAAACATGATGACTACATGTTTGATTGTATACTGCATCTGGTGGCAGGACAGAAAGTCACAAAGCATTATATCTTCTTCTTTCAAGCTCACTGTTATTGTGCACATTATTGTTGAGAGTGCCTTGCTCTACCTGTTCAATGTTCTGATCTTGATCATTTTGTATGCATGGACAATTTGTCATGCAGGAAGCCCTTGTGCCAGTCTGCGGTGAGTTCCATCACACTAATACATTTGACAATTACCAAATACTCATGCTATTTTCCTATATATCAAGGTATTGCATTCACATTGATCACAGTCTGTCTGGCTTTGCACACTTCAACCTCAGTTGAGACTACTCAAAACTCAGGCATGCAAATAGAATCCACTACCATGCCCGGTACAGCTGCAGCGAGTAGCCTCACCTCACCATGACAATGGACCAGCCCACCATTGCTGATTTTCCAGTAAAGCAGGTGGTGTGAATTGCTGGAGATGCACTCACTGGAAATGATTAGCTAGGGCCTACCTGCTCAGCGATGATACAACACAGACATCTCAATTACTGATTTTGACGAATTGGCCATGCTCGTAAGAATGGAACTCAGATACAATATTGTTGCAAATTGTACTTGACTACCTGATGTTCATGTTATTGTGAAAGCGAATTCGGTTTTTCTTCCACAATTTAGTATTAGTAGGCTGTTAAATACGACTTTGGAAGTCTGTCGAATTATGTATCAAATCCACATAACAGGGTATACCATCAAAAGTGAACATAATTATGTGAACACTGGTGTAAACGGAGATACTGGATTATTTGACAGGTAGCTAATAGGTAGGATGATTATGCAACAAGATGAGGCGAACGTGAAAGGAGATATGTACACCTGGCTAAATTAAACAATTTTGAAACTGCAAGTTTTACAAAAGCAAATGTAAGTGCATATTCGGACGAGCAAGTACAGGCACGTACGCTTCAGACCGTCAGTCCTGCCCCCTAAGTACAGTATCTTCACGCTCGGTGGTACAGTTGACCCATCCAACGGGATGACCAGTGTCTACGATGGAGTTCCATTTGTTGTGCACAACCTTGAACTGCGAGTGCCTCACGCTGGAGGTGGTGGACCGGGCGGATGATTCATCTTTCTTCTTGGTAAACATCTGGAACAGTGGGGCAATAATCAGTAGTAAGTAACTTTAGTTGAATGAAAACAATAACTGTTTGTACCTCTTGCAACACTTTGGTGCGACTCTCGCCTCCGGTAGCTTGGGCATACGATCCCTTACACCGACAAGCTGTCCATCGACGTATTCCATACCGGTGGTAATCGAGCCCTTAATGGCTTTTCGGATCTGCTTCTTGACGAGTGCAGTGGCAAGTGGCTTGGAGGTTTTGTACAACAAGTCGTGTTTAGCGTCGCGAATGGAGAACTTAAGGGTGTCGACCTTGACGACGACGCTCTTAGCCTTGAAGACCGAGGAACTATCCTTATCGGCAGAGACGAGATGCACAGTGGCCTACAGTATTCAGGTAAGTAATATTTCATACAAGGAACAGAAAGTGAAAGCCTACAGTTAGACCCTCCCCACCAATGACAAGATCAGCCAGCCCAGAATCAGACATCTTCATCCCAGTCTTCTTTCTGAAGTAAAATGCGATATCCCGCATGTCGGCCTGCATCTGCCTGAAGGTAATAGTGAACTTGTGGTGCTCGTCGGTAATAGCAGAATAAGGTGAAAATTCGATGAAAATTTGTGCCTCGATGGACACAACGTTGGGGAAGAGATTGCGTCCAGATAACGTAAGATTCTCGACGACGAGATCGATTGCGTCGTCGGTATACTCGACACGGGGGATGGGAATGTAACCGACCTGAAGATGTTTGATGTCAGTAATTCAACATGAAACACAACGTGCAAAAAGAAGCGCAATGCAGACCTTATCAACGAGTGTGGGCACTATAATCTTCCGCATATCATTACATAAATCGGGCTTGAATTTCAAGCTGCCTTCGCTATCAAACAAAAAATCTTTGGTGAGCTTGGCCCAATCCTCCCCGAAGCGCCTGTTAGTCGGATTTTCGCCCATGGCCTTGAACCAATCTCCGACTGACGAGAACAAATTATCAAAATGTTTTTTGCACTTTCTGTCGTAGAACTGACGACCGGAGTCGCGAATTTGATTGCCACGGTTGTTGCAGCGTACGAGTAGACAACGAACCTTGCGAACGTGAGTTGAGACCCATGAACCACTCCCTAAGCTCTTCGTCCTTGTTCGCATCATCGATTAACGTGTTAGCGGGGTCGAAGATAATATCCATGCTCTACCCGTTGGCGAAATGTTCGAGGAGGGTTTGGAGCTCGGAGGTCACAGTTTTCAGACCACCATCCTGCGAGACAGGAAGATATAAGAACTTCAACAGATGAACATAGAAGTGAAGCTTACAGAAGTGAGAGCGACATGATTGTCCTTGCCATGTCCAGCAATCGTCTTCCCATGACCGGCGTATTCCGCAGTATAAAACAAAGCCATCTAATGAACTCTTGATAATCGTCGTCCTTCTGACACTCAATAATGACCTAAAGAAGGAGAATTAGCATCGAAGAAGCGTCAAAAATGAACCATAATACCTTCTTGCCTCGGTAGATAAATTGATCTCGACGCTCTTGAGGGAACTATTCCTCGGTTAGGAAATGTTTGCCACGGTTGAGGTGATCGTGGGCCGTGTCTTTATGCTGTTGCGAATGGCGAAGATGACCAGATGATACGGACCCGCGGAAATGAGAGGGTGAGGAAGACGAGCTTGTGTCTCGCGCGCAACACGTCCGTCTCAGTCGGGACGTAAACCCGTTCCCCAATTCTCAAGGCCTCGTTGAAAAAACTGTGCGGGTTAAGAGGAGTGGTTAGTTTCCTCGATCACAGTTATATAACAAGAGGGGAGAAAGCCAATCTGACGGCGCCGTGCAGGCCCTGGGATACAGAACAATCTCTTCGATCATCAAATCCCCCGAACAACGAGTCCCGATATGATAGGGACAAATGTCGGAGCGCAGCAATCTCCATCCGCACCACGGAGAAAGAATAACGACACGACACTCACTATAAAGCGGAGTACCGCCGCTAACATTGACACCGTTGACTATTGTGGCTGAGCTGGGGACGGTGCTCGCGGGTGACTTTTTGTTGAGGGAGAACGGGTCTCAGGTAATGCAATAGTCGGTTAGGCGGCCATAATTTGTCTATGACAGGGGGACGAATCAGGGAATGCATTGAGACACAGGCATATTTGGCTGCAAGGCAGGAATGGTGCAACAGCGGAAAATGGAAAGACACTCAAGATGAGCAAGCCCGTACGCTTGAAAAGGTGGAAAAGAAGGTGTAGAACGAGGAAGGGGCAATAAAATAAAGGACAGTTGAGGTACAGCCTAAGATATCCACTTCCAAAATGCAAACGAAAATTAAAAAGAAAATAACAGGGACCTACCCAATCCTGGGGGTTTCTCGGTCAATCCCAATGTTCCTCATAGCACGCAGGAGTTACTATTGGGGGAGAGGTATATTTGATGCGTGTAGCGTCTTTTTGGGGGGTGACGTGGACATGGGTGGGGGGATGATGCGATTGGTAGTTTCGTATCCTGGTTGCTTATCAGCCGCGAGGATGAGAAAATTGTGCAGATAAATAACGAGCTATCAACTTACAATAACGATGTATAATTTGAGCCGATGAGATTACCCTTGCGGCTTGGATTGAGTCATTCGTATTTGATAAACAACTACGATGCATGATCTGCAAAGACTAAAATATGAATGTAGATTAGAAACACACCTTGCCAACTCTTCCAAACATGCTCATGATTCAAGATTATCCAATAAAAATCCACCGACTGATCGGGATTTGTTTGCTTGACATTGAGAGCAACAGCGTCGCCAGATGATGCGGTTCGGTCTCTGGGTTCGTCGGGATGAGCCACGGTGACTTCGGGTCGGTTGGAATCATCATGGGATTGAAACGAGATGGATGTTGTTCGTTGTCGGAGGAAGAGGTCGATCATACGTGGCTGTGTAACTGTTGACCCCCAAACCTGCTTTCGCCGCCACTATGCAACACTTGCGAAAGCCCTCGTTGAGTTGGACACTTTAGTCCTGACAGATCGGAAGGACCAAAATTGTTTGAGTGGCATCCCTATGTAAGAACCAAGCTAAGAACAGACCACTTTTACCCTGAGCGAGACGGCAGACTCATCTCTGTTGTGTGTTTCAGAGGCATAATATATATAAGCGTTACCCAAGCGTCACCCTTTCCTAGCGTCAATTTGACACATAAGCTCTTCTTCTTGTCATAACTCGCCTACCCTGCGCCAAAAAAAGAAAACCCAAGGAGGACATGATAAAAAGCAACCCTACATGAGATATGAGTGACATCCGCCACGAACCCACAACGTGATCCGATCTCTCGGTATCCATATCGAACTGGCTATCATCGACATCAGATTTTGTTTCCAAGGGAGCGAATCCTGGCAGACTGATTCATCCACCACCGAGTCCGTTATCATATACTAACTAAGTCATGGGCAAGCCAGCGGCTAGTATAAAGCCGCACTGCGCGGGACGTTGACCTTCAGTTCATTACCACCCATCTTCACTACTTTTGCATCACTTAGTACAATGACACTATCTCGATCTACTATATTTCTCCAGAAGTTTGTTAAGGTCAGTGATCACCTGCACCCAATATTTCTTATCGTCTCTTCTGATAGCGTTCCTGCAGGAGCGCCGAACCCACTACGGCTTGTCGAAGGTCTCCACAGTCTCCGATGACAAACTCACATCGATCGTGGAGGAGGCTGTCATGCACGTCCCTTCCCCGTTTAACATGCAGTCGGGACGAGCTGTCATCCTCACCGGAGAAGCGAGCGATAAATTGTGGCTTAATATCGTATTGCCAGGTTATTTGAAGTTGGTAGGAGGAGATGGTGAGTTCTGAGATCGATGCCAATAGCCAATCGATCTGACTTGTCAACGATCACTTAGAGAATGCCATCAATCTGAATACGCAAAAAATTACGGAGTACGCGGCGGGATACGGAACCGTGATGTTCTTCGAGGATCAAGCCGCGATTGATTCGATGGCTGCGAAGATACCCTTGTGAGTATTTCCCCCCCTCTCTCTCTTTCGTGAACGATGTCTGTGTATTGATTTTAAATTCCCATCGGTAGAATGGCACAGTACTTCCCTTCCTGGTCAGAAAACTCGACAGGTATGCTACAGTTTACGATCTGGACCGCTTTGGCGAGCGAGGGCATGGGCGCAAGTCTTCAGCATTTCGGAGCCTACTCTGAAGAGATCTCAGCGAACGTGTTGAAGGAGTTTAACCTTCCGTCTACATGGAAGAGTACTGCGATGATGCCGTTTGGTGTAGCTACTGGACCACCTGGGCATGCTAGTCGTCCGAAGACATTTGATCCTATTGGAGAGAGGGTAAAATTTATCAAGTAGATGGGGGTTCGGTGTATGTAGATGGTTGCCTGGAGGTCGATGTATATATCAGAGGTATTTATATAATAATGGACATTCATCACGGATACATACACCCCTGAATATCATTAGTATCCATCAACCCAGAAGAAGATTTTCTTGCGTTCCATAGCAGCTAATTACACTATCTCGCGCAGTGGTCATTTCATCCTGCGCAACCATTGGACGTGCTAGATTTTCTTTTTGCAATTTTCTACATGATCGTGTATAGGCCGAGACAGCGAATGCGGAATCAGAGGAGCAAATGAAGCACGGACATTTGCAGCCTGTGGGGAAGGCACCACAGCATATATGCTATCATTCGGACCGCTGGTGAAAAATCGGTCATTCCAAGGGTTTGAAACAGGATAGTTTGGTCCTTTTTTGACCAGGGTTTTGACCTCAAACTTGAGTCCAATTAGGATAACCCTTGGTATGGCGGGGTTACCCCAGAAGTCGTTACCTTGTTCAACAACCCGTCTCAAATGCGATAGAAAAGCAAGAATTCATTCGAAAATTCATTAGCATCATCATCTAGCTCTGCGATAACATCACAGTACCAGGCGGATGGCATCTAGGAATAGCTCGAAAGAGGTACAGCTGATGAATTGTTCAACCCGTAACTTATCAATATTGATCGTCATGATCCAAGGGTACAGCTGGCACATCAAATGCAGGGAGAAATAATTCAGATGGACCGACAATTGAATTAGATGATATATATCATGTGCCCACAACACCAGCATCGCCAGCGATAACGATCCCTGCAGACGTCCAATTGAGTAATTCACCTTTTAGCCAAAGTGATCTTACCTATGCATTGTCACAATGGCAATCTCTCCTTCGAAATCAGCATGAGGAATTTGAAAGGGGCGAGGGTGAAAGGAAACGGCGAAATGGTAAGCTGAAAGAATCTTACGGCTCAGTTTGTGATGCGAAAGGTTATAGATCGGTCCAGACTCGCCAACCATATATTGAGAAACTGGTCGTTTATGCTAGCAAGTCATTCATATTACATCCTATCAATATTGGCCTCATATACTCCGCAGGTCGAGCAAATTATCCGTCAAATGAGGCATCTTACAACTTTGAATATGTCCTTGGTGTGTTGCACGGTCCATTTGATACGTCTCGCTTACCTTATTTTACAGACACAAACCGTGGATGTTGAGGTGTTTGTTCACACTCGGAAGCTCAGAACACTTTGTGAAGATTCCAGAGAGCGTATGGAAAACTTCGTGAGATCTCCATTCTTTATCCTTGCCACTTGGTACCAAATAAAATTTTAGGCATCAACTGCGGAGAAAATACCAATCAAATTCTGGGAAATGGAGGTCAGTAATTCCATCCTGTTTTACGATGGCCAAATTCATTCATATCGATGAACCAGTGTGACGTCGAGCTTGAAACAGAAGTTTGTCCGATGAAATTCATGAATCACTGGCATCTTACCAGCCATTTAGTATTTCTGGACAATCCATGTGTCCGAATTTATCGACGAGCGGCTTCAAGTGTTAAACGATCGGATACAATCTTTGGAGACTGTGATGAACAGGGTTGGTTACACACTAGCGAGTCGGTCCTGCTCTCGCCTAACTTCAACATCCAGGCTCCGTCTCCTCCCGCTGCACTCGAAGGGTTTCATTTTAATGCAGACCCAAATCGTCGCGGCGCAGCCGCGACAAGCAACACCCGAGCACACCTCTGGATCTCTCAGCAAAATCAAGGCCATCCTACTGGACGAGCCGCACTACCTGCGGCTCTGGTCTCGCATGCAGCCTTGAGTGGCATTGGAACCTACAAAACCACCTTTGCGACCCTTGCTGCAATCTCCTTTCTGGGTGCGTTGGGTTAGGCTATTAATGCTTGATGCTCTGCTATTTTATTTGAATGTTTATGCTGACGTCCGTACTGATAAAATAGGCGCATCTCTGGCGTGGAGTGCCGTGTTTACTGGAGCACGAGGCAACTTGGTTCTCCTAGCATGGGCCTCATCAGCATTTATAGCCGGCTCTGTAGCAGCTGGCAGCATGGGTATCATTTTAGAATCAGATAAAATCGACTTTGATCGCGACATGGGTGCTCGACGTGCAATCCGAGTTTTTGCTATCACAGCCGCAGTCATGACATTTGTTGGTATCATTCTACTCGGGATTGCAACAGCCGGCGTCGACCCATCTTACACAGGCGTTGGCAATATGGCTAGTAGCCAACGAGGCATGCAGGCTGCAGGATGGTCTATAGTCGTGGTCGTGGTAATCGAAGTACTTCTGGCGCTCACTGTTCGGATTATGTATCACTCAGGCCCATGGAGGTTTTGATGCCGTGTTGTCTGCGTGTTGTAGTAAATAATGTTCCAGATGCACACAGTTTACGGCTTGACGGCGCTGAATTTATCCATAATTCATCCATCTATGTACGAAACAGTGGATATGTCAGCTGCTATCCGTTTGCGTGCAGTGGCTGGGTTCCCGTCCCATATGCAAGAGGTATGCATTTATAAACTCCAAGACACAGGGGCTGGAGGCTTGTTTCCAAAATATTACTCCAGTTTTTACCTTGCCAAAAACCACTCCAGAATGGCTAGACGGTGGTTTTTTATTATTTTATTATTTTTAAAATCAAGTTTATTGTGCTCGAGGGACATTCCCTACCCTTCTGGTCCTAGCCTCAAGGCAGACCGACTCCAACACTTTAATTGCCACAGTGCGGAATCCACCGGGCTGTTAGAAATATGGCTACAAATTACCTTTACAAATTACCTACTATTAAATTTCTCTTTATTATTTCTAGAACGACGACTCCGGGTCCTAGGACGTTATGGTCGATGGCCCAGAGGCCCCGTAATGGGTGCCAGTCGATTTGGAGGACGAGCTGTCGCGTTTAGCGGAGTTTCAGACTCCGAACAATTTCTCGCGATCTCGATTTTCTACGATCTACTTTCCACAGGCACTCTAAATATTTAGATATGCTATCTGCATAGATGAAAATGCAATTATTTTATATTTTATACCAATTACAATCATTCAGCTTCGCTAAGCGGATGGTGAATTGAAAATTGACAAAACAAGCTCTTAACAGCTTCACAGCACATACCACAGGCTTCCTAAAAATCACCATATTTTCTGTACACCCTCTCTATACTAATGTGTATAATATGGCATCTTTATTTTGTGAAAATACATTCTGTGAGTCTTTCTCTAAGGGCTGAGTTGTTGAAATTTCCTTTTATATAAGAATTCCGCATGGACTCCGAAGAAAGGCGGATGCCAGAAGTGCCTGTGGAAGAACATTAGATCAGACTCTAGGCATCAATTCTCATCAAAAATTGCCAAAGAAATCAGTTAACGAGTGGCTAAATGTGAATATCTCTGCCACCAAGTTCAGATGTCACCCTTGGCGTCTATACAACCACTCTCAAGGAACAAATTTGATTCAGGTTACTCTTCATGTTGATCCGTCCCACCCCCATGTGTTGAATATTAGTCAGATGGTTCGAGCATCGGAAGCTCTATCAGAACGGGACCTATGATTTTGTCTTGTTCTTTACTCGTTTGCAAGGCACTCGATCTGCGCTGGCCAAACTGTTAGGAATATTGCTCCTTTATTCAAACTATATGCATACTTTGAGTTTCCCTTTTTAGTATTTCCCACTTACCATTTCAAACCGATGTTTTATTATAATTTTCTCCAAAGGATTTGTCTAGGAATGCTACATTAGAGATAATTCCAGATAAAGGCTAAATTCACGCGATGACACAGCCACCGAGCGCTTCAAGCCTCGGGTTACATTTACAATTGATTACTACTTTTTAAATGCATAATTAATATGGTCAGATATTAATTATACTATTACTCTACAATCTCGGACATTTACATATTCTATTAGGATTAGTTTGAGCTCGAGCGAGGCCACCGAGCCACCCGAGAGTACAG
>Ga0193716_1002086_pt1 | contig 11423 bp, 10 predicted proteins | sample U2c1metaG_FD_145901 | JGI IMG/M metagenome (GOLD analysis project Ga0193716, IMG submission 145901) | Soil microbial communities from a riparian zone of the East river system, Colorado, United States - U2c1 | ecosystem: Environmental > Terrestrial > Soil > Riparian zone | place: USA: East River...
GCCTTGTCCAGCTCGTCGACGACCGTACGCAGCGAGTCGGTCGGCACCGAGGTCGCGAGGCTGTCCAGGTCGCGGAGCACCGTGTCGGTCGACACCGGCGTGACCGTCCGGTCGGCGGCGATCACCGACGCGCCGGAAAGGAAGGGCCCGCCGTCCTTGCGGGGCCGCAGGTCGACGTACTGCTCGCCGACCGCGGACCGGTTGGCGACGACCGCGTCCAGGTCGGCCGGGATGTCCGGCGCTTCCGGGTCGATGTTCAGGTCGACCTGCAGGCCATCGTGGGTCAGGTGGATCTCGCCGACCCGGCCGACGTTGTAGCCGCGGTAGGTGACCTCGGCGTTGGAGAAGATGCCGCCGGACTCGTTCAGGTTCATCCGCACCGTGTAGCCGTCCACGCCGAACACGCGGCCGATGTCGGTGAACTTGAACGTCGCGTACACGATCGCGACGACGGCGATGACCGCGAACGCGATCAGCTGGAGACGTACCTGCTTGGTCAGCATCAGTGACCGCCTCCCAGCAGTCCGCCGAGCAGTCCGCCGAGACCGGAGCCGCCCGACGGCGCCGGCTGTCCGGACTGCGCGTTGCCGCCGATGATCGGGATCGGCAGCAGCGGGCCGTCCGCCGCGCCCTCCTGGCCGCCGGTCAGGCCACCGATGATCGGGATGTCCTGCAACGGGTTGTTCCTGCTGCGGGACAGGTTGTTCAGTATCTCCTGGAGGTTCAGGTCGATCTTGGCGTACAGGTTGAAGTAGTCGCCCTTCACGCCGTTCATGGCCTCGTCGGTGAACGGGATCGTGAACAAGAGCTGCAACGACTTCGGCAGGTCCGAGCCGGCCTCCCCCAGCTTCTGCAGCGCCGGGGTGAGCGCCTTCAGGTCCGCGACGATGTCCTCCTGGCTCGCGTTGACGGTCGCCACGGCGACGTCGGAAAGCGACTGCAGGCTCTGCAGCATGGTCACGAGCTGGGTGCGCTGGTCGTTGAGCACCTGAAGGCCCGGCCCGAGGTTGTCGATGGCGCCGGCGAGCGCGTCCTTCTCGGTGTTCAGCGTGCTCGCGAGCTGGTTGACGCCGTCGATCGCGCGGGTGATGTCCGACTTGCTCTCGTCGAGCGTGGCCACCAGCGTGTCGACGTTCGCGAGCGTCGCCCGGAGGTCGGGCTCCCGGCCCTCGAGCGCGTTGTTGAGCTCCTGCGCGATGTTCTGCAGCTGCTCGACGCCGCCGCCGTTGAGCAGCATGGACAGCGCGCCGAGCACCTCCTCGATGTCGGTGTTGCGGTTGGTCCGCTCCAACGGGATCATCGCGTCGTTCGCGAGCGTGCCGCTGGCCTCGTCCGGCGGCGGCGGGGACAGCTCGATGTACTTCTCGCCGAGCAGGCTCGACTGGCGCAGCATGGCCAGCGCGTTCGCGGGCAGCTTGACCTCGCCGTTGACCGACATGGTCACCTCGGCGGTCCAGCCGTCCGGGCCGATCTGGATGTCCTCGACGCGGCCGACCGGCACCTCGTTGACCTTCACTCCGGACTGCGGCACCAGGTCCAGCACGTCCTTGAACCGCGCCTTCACCGTGTACGGGTGGTCGCCGAGGTCGGCGCCGCCGGGCAGCGGGATGTCGTAGATGCCGGTGAACGAGCTGCAGCCGGAGAGCGCCATGACGAGCGCCGCGCCGACCACCACGAGCAACTTCACGATGCCCCCTCACCCGCTACGTGGCGCCGGAACGCTCCGCAGGCTCCGCTCAACCGGCGCCCTCCGCGGGTGCGGTGGCGTCGTGAGTACCCATGATTCGCTCCGCAAGCTCCGCTCACGATGCCCCCAGCAGGTTGCCGGGAATCGGCAGCGGCGGCGCCGTGCCGTTCTGCAGCGCGGTGAGCACCTCGGCGGGCGTCGGCAGCGGCACGAGTCCCTCGACGAGCGGCTTGAGCGTGTCGCACGCGTCCGCGAGCACCTGTGGCAGCGCGTTCGGCGTGCCCTGGCGGATCAGGTTGCAGATCAGCACGATCGGCGGCTGGGCCAGCTCGTTGATGTTCGCGCGGGCGTCCAGCGTGCCGGCCGAGCCGTTGTAGGCGTTGATGATGTTGGACAGCGCGACCGGCGCGATGTCCAGCACCTCGGACAGCGCCGCACGCTGGTCGACGAGCACCTGGGTGACCGAGGCGAGCTTGTCGACGTTGGTCTTGAGGTGCGCGCGGTTGTCGTTGATGAACTGCTGCACCGCGCCGAGCGCGATGCCGAGCTGCTGCACGGCGGCCCCGAGGTCGTCGCGCTCGTCGGCGAGGAACTTCGTGACGTCGGCGGCCTGCTCGCTGAACTGGTTCACGGCGTCGTCGCTCGCGGCGAGCGCCGAGGTGAACTTCTGCAGGTTGTCAACGGTCGCGAACAGGTCCTCGTCGCTGCCGGACAGCGTCCGCGCCATCTGCGAGAGCTGCGTGACCGTGTCGTTGAGGGCCTGGCCGTTGCCGTCGGCGTTCTTCGCGAGCGTGTTGAGCAGGTCGGAGAGCGCGCCGTTCTTGTTCACCCCGTTCGGGCCGAGCGTCACGCTGACCCGGTTGAGGCTCGCGTACAGGTCGTCGACCTCCAGCGGGGTGGCGGTCCGCTCCTTGGACAACACCGTGCCCTCGACCATCGTCTGGCCGCCGGTGTACGCCGGGGTGAACTGCACGTACCGGTCGCTGACCAGCGACGGCGCGACGATCACGGCCTTGGCGGTCGCCGGCAGCCGCACCGACCGGTCGACGAGCATGTCGACGCGGACCGTGTCGCCGTGCGGGGTGACCGCGTCGACGTGGCCGACCTTCACCCCGAGGATCCGCACGTCGTTGGACTCGTACAGCCCGACGACACCGGTGAACACGGCCGAGTAGCGGCGCTGGTTGCCCTCCACCAGCAGCCACCACAGGAACAGGGCAACTACCAACGCGAGCACGATCGCGATGGACAGACCGCGAGTGAGGTCACGCCCGAACCGGGAAGCGAAACTCATGACTGCCTCCCCAGACATCCCTCTTCGTTCAACGGACCGAGCGGCGGCGGCACGAGCGCGCAGATGTAGTTGTCGAACCAACGCCCGTTGCCGACCGCGTTGTTGAACAGCCGGATGAACGGCGCCATGTTCTTGATGCCCTTGCCGAGCGCGTCCTGGTTGCGCTGGAGCATGCCGGTGAGCTGGTCGAGACTGGTCAGCACCGGGCCGAGCTGCTCGTTGTTGTCGTCGACAAGGCCACTCAGCTCCTTCGCGAGCGCCTGGGTGCCGTCCAGCAGCGTGGTGATGGCGTCGCGGCGACGGCTGATCTCGTCGAGCAGCAGGTTGCCGTCCTGCAGCAGCTTGACCACCTCGGCGTCGCGCTCGGCGAGCGTGCCGCTGATCTGCTTGGTGTTGTCGAGCAGGGTGGCGAGCTGGGTGTCCCTGGTGGAGATCGTCTTCGACAGCGCCTGGAGGCCGGTGAGCGCGCCACGCACGTCGTCCGGGGTCTCGGCGAACGTGTCGGTGATGACCTCGAAGCTCTGCGCGAGCTGCTCGGTGTCGATGGCGTTGGTGGTCTCGGCGAGTCCTCGGAACGCCTCGAGCACGTCGTAGGGCGCGGTGGTGCGTTCCCTCGGGATGCGCTGCGCCGGGTCGAGCACGTCGTGGCCGTCCGGCTCCAGCGACATGTACTTGCTGCCTAGCACGTTCTTGATCTTGATGGCGGCCGTGGTCCGATCGCCGACCCACGCGTCCTTGACCTTGAACGTCACCACCACGCGGTCGCCGTCGAGCTCGACGTCGGAGACCTTGCCGACCTTCACGCCGGCGATCCGCACCTCGTCGTCGGACTCGAGGCCGGCGGCCTCGCTGAACTCGGCGCTGTAGCTCGTGCCGCCGCCGACGATCGGCAGGTCGTCGGAGAACATCGCCACGGTCAGCGCCAGCCCGATGACCACGAGGCCGGCGATCCCGATGGGGATCGGGTTGCGAGAGCGGAACGACCTCATCGGGTGCACCTCTCGTGGTTCGCCGAGGAGATCGGGATGTCGATGGGCGTGGTGATGATGCCCGGGACGGTCACCGAACCCGACGCGGAACACAGGTAGAAGTTGAACCACGAGCCGTAGCTCACCGTGCGGGTCAGCGCCGCGGTCTTCCCCGGCAGGAACTGGATGAAGTGCTCCACCACCTGCTCGTTGTCGTTCAGGTTGTTGACCAGCCCGCCGAGCGCGGCGATGTCCTGCTTGAGCGGCTCCCGCGCCTGGGTCAGCAGCCCCGAGGTGGTCTCGGCGAGCCCGCCGAGCGCCTCGATCGCGTCCCCGATCGGCTCGCGGTCCGCGGCCAGCCCGGACACCAACTGCTGGACCTGCACGACCAGGGTCGACAGTTTGTCGCCGCGCGCGTTGATCGTGGTCAGCGCGCCGTTCAGGTTGTTGATGACCTGGCCGATCACCTGGTCCTTGCCGGCGATCGCGGAGGTCAGCGACGCGGTGTGGGCGAGCAGCGACTCGACCGTGCCGCCCTCCCCCTGCAGGACCTGGATGATCTCGTAGGACAGCTTGTTCACGTCGTCCGGCGACAGCGCGCGGAACAGCGGCTTGAACCCGTTGAACAGCTCGGTCAGGTCCAGCGCCGGCCTGGTCCGCTCCAGCGGGATCGTCTGACCCGGCTCGAGCACCGCGTTCGGGTCGCCGCCAGAGCCCTGCGACAGCGACACGTACCGCTGACCGACCAGGTTGCGGAACTTGATCTGCGCGGTCACGGACTTCGGCAGCTTGCGGTTCGCGCTGACCGAGAACGTCACCTCGGCCTGCTTGCGGTCCACGATGCCGACGTCGGTGACCTGGCCGACCCGCACGCCGGCGATCCGCACGTCGTCGCCGGGCAGCAGCAGCGTCGCGTCGGAGAACCGAGCCGTGTAGTCCTCGGTCTCCGACAGGTCGATGTTGGCGATGCTGATCGCGAGCAGCGCGGTCGCGGCGACCGTGACCACCATGAAGACGAGCAGCTTGACCAGCGGTGCGACGACACCCCTCACTTGAAGCTCACCTCCGTGCCCCGGAACAGCGGGCCGAGCAGCAACGTCGACCAGCCGGGCACCTGTCCCGGCTCAAGCGCCAGGTTCGGCGCGATCAGCTGGGCGAGGAACTCCTGCTCGGCAGGGGTATTCGCGATCAGGTCCCCGGTGGACGCCGAGTTCGGGTCGGTCAGGAACTGCGAGCCGTTGGCGGGCGGCAGCAAGCCGTCCTGCACGGACCGGTTGGCGGGTGGGTGCGACGTGCCGTCTCGCAGCGGGCCGTCCGGCGGCTGGTCCGGGAACGGGTCGCCCATCTGCGCCGGGTCGTAGCAGCGCGGACCGCGGTGCTCGTCGAACTCCGGGGTGTCCTTGCCCGCCTCGTACGGACCCTTGTTCACCACGACCTCGAGGGTCGCGTGCAGACCCGGCTGGTTCGTGCCGGCGCCGAGCACCTTGCCGCCCGGCTCGATCAGGTCGGCCATCTGCTTCAGGAAGCACGGGTAGGACGGCGCGTACTTGGCGAGGATGTCGAGCGTCGGGCGGGCGCTGTCGGCGAGCTGGATCAGGTTGTTCGAGTTCGCGCGCAGGAACGACTCCAGGTCGCGGCTCGACGTCGTCAGGTCGGCGAACAGCGCGCTCAGGTTGGCCTGCTGCTCCGCGATGGTCCGCGAGGTGACCGTGAGGTCGGACAGCGCGGCCGTGAAGTCCGGGATCGCGTTCGTGTAGGTGTCGCTGACCTGCACCAACGCCTGGAGGTCGTGCGTAAGCTGCGGCACGTGCGGGTTGATCTCGCCAACCAGCTTGCCGAGGTCGACGAGGGTCTGGCCGAGCTGGTCGCCGCGGCCCTCGAGCGCCGTGGAGATCGCGGTCAGCGTGGTCGACAGCTTCTGCGGCTGCACCGCCTGCAGCACCGGCAGCAGGTGGTCCAGCGCCTGCGACAGCTCGACCGCCGGCGCCGAGCGGTCCTGCTCGATCCGGTCGCCCTCCCGCAGGTGCGTCGCGTCCGGGTTCGCCGGGATCTGCAGCGCCACGTACCGGTCGCCGAACAGCGTCTTCGGGATGAAGCGCGCGGAGACGTTGCGCGGGATCAGGTCGACCTTCTCCGGGTCGAGCGCGAGCTCCAGCTCGGAGCCCCGCTCGGTCGGGGTGATCGCGCGGATCTCGCCGACGATCAGGCCGCGGACCTTCACGTCGCCGAGCACCTGTAGCTGGTTGCCGAGCTTGTCGGTGACCAGGTTGACCTTCACCACCGGCGTGAACGCCTTGTTGTACATGGCGATCGACAGGCTCACCAGCGCCGCGACCACGACGATGAACCCGACGCCGAGCAACCGGCGCCGGACAACAGCCATCTTCGTGTTGCTCATCCGCCGATCCTCACCGTCACGGTCGTCCCCCAGATCGCGAAGCCGATGAAGAAGTTCAGCATCGCCGCCGTCACGATCGTCGTTCGCACCGAGCGACCCACCGCGACACCGACGCCAGCGGGGCCGCCGGACGCGCGGTAGCCGTAGTAGCAGTGCACCAGGATGATCACGACGGCGAAGATCAGCACCTTGCCGAAGGACCAGAACACGTCCTGTGGCGGTAAGAACAGGTTGAAGTAGTGGTCGTACGTGCCCGCCGACTGCCCGTAGAAGTAGACGGTGATCGTCCGCGACGCGAGATAGGACGACAGCAGGCCGATGATGTAGAGCGGGATGACCGCGATGAAGCCAGCGATGATCCGCGTGGTCACCAGGAACGGCAGGCTCGGCACACCCATGACCTCGAGCGCGTCGATCTCCTCGGAGATCCGCATCGCGCCGAGCTGCGCGGTGAACCCGGCGCCGACGGTCGCGGACAGCGCGAGCCCCGCGACCAGCGGCGCGACCTCGCGGGTGTTGATGTAGGCCGATGCGAAGCCGGAGAACGCGGCCGTGCCGATCTGGTCCAGCGCGGCGTAGCCCTGCAGGCCGACGACCGTGCCGGTGAAGACGGTCAGGCCGACCATCACGCCGATCGTGCCGCCGATGACCGCGAGCGCGCCGGACCCGAAGCTGACCTCGGCGAGGATGCGGAGCGTCTCGCGCATGTACCTGCGCAGCGTCCTGGGGATCCAGCCGATCGCGCGCAGGTAGAACGAGAGCTGGTCGCCGAGGGTGTCCAGCCAGGTGAGCGGGGCGTTCACCACCCGCCGCGCGGTGTCTTTGGCGGCCATCAGCTCCCCTTCTGCGGAACGATGGACAGGTAGACCGCGGTGAGCACGAAGTTGACGAAGAACAGCAGCAGGAACGTGATCACCACGGACTGGTTGACCGCGTCCCCGACGCCCTTCGGCCCACCCTTCGGGTTGAGGCCCCGGTAGGCGGCGACGACGCCGGCGATGAACCCGTAGATCAACGCCTTGATCTCGGAGATCCACAGGTCCGGTAGCTGTGCCAGCGCGGAGAAGCTCGCAAGGTAGGCGCCCGGCGTGCCGCCCTGGAGCACCACGTTGAAGAAGTAGCTGCCGAGCACCCCGACGACGCTGACCAGGCCGTTGAGCAGGAGCGCGATCACCATCATGGCGAGCACGCGGGGCACGACCAGCCGCTGGATCGGGTTGACGCCGAGGACCTCCATGGCGTCGATCTCCTCGCGGATGGTCCGCGCGCCGAGGTCGGCGCAGATCGCGGAACCGCCCGCGCCGGCCACCATCAGCGCGGTCACGAGCGGCGCGGCCTGCTGGATGATCGCCAGCACCGCGGCGGCGCCGGTGAACGACTGGGCGCCGAGCTGCACGATCAGCGAACCGAGCTGCAGCGCAACGACCGCGCCGAACGGGATCGCGACCAGCGCGGTCGGCAGGATCGTCACGCTCGCGATGAACCAGCACTGCTGGATGAACTCCCGGACCTGGAACGGCCGCCGGAAGATGTTGACGATGACGTCGAGGGCGAGCGCGAACAACCGCCCCGTCTCACGCAGCGCGCCGGCCCCGGGGAAGCTGGCCGGCGCGGAACGGGTCGTCATGACCCGGCTCCAGGTGGGCTGCCGCGCCAGTTGGAGGTCGGCAGGTTGGCGACGTTGTCCGTCGACTGCTCGTGGAGGTCGCCCTTGGCGCCCTGCCACTCCGGGTTGCGCGGCCGAGGGCTTGGCCGGACGGGTGCGGTCTCGCCGCCATCCTGGCCGGGAGCCGCGACACCGGTGACCAGGCCGTCGCGCGAGTCGCCGCCGCGCTGACCGACCGGGACCGGGTGCCGGGCGCTCACGCCGTAGCGCTCCTGCTCCTCGGCGGTCAGCGACGCGATGATGCCTTCCTGAGCCTGCCGAGGGAGCGTGTGGATGATCCGCATGACGCGGTCCTTGCGCCGCCGCACGCCCTGACGTTCCGGCAGCCCGGGGGTCGGCTCGATCTGGGCCACCACGCCGCGCACGTCGTCGGTCGACCCGTCGTGGTGACCGGCGTCCACCTGCGCCTGCTCCGCGGCCATCGTGGCCTCGTCCTTCTCCTCCGACATGCCGATCGGACCGATCCGGCTGCCGTTCAGGAACTGCTTGACCACCGGCTCGTCGCTGGTCAGCAACACCTCGCGCGGCCCGAACATCACCAGCTCGCGGCGGAACAGCATGCCGATGTTGTCCGGCACCGTCCGCGCGAGGTTGATGTTGTGCGACACGATCAGGATGGTGGCGTCGATCTGCGTGTTCAGGTCGATCAGCAGCTGGGAGATGTAGGAGGTGCGGACCGGGTCGAGGCCGGAGTCCGGCTCGTCGACGAGAATGATCTCGGGGTCCAACACCAGTGCGCGGGCCAGCCCGGCGCGCTTGCGCATCCCGCCGGAGATCTCACCGGGCAGTTTCTTCTCCGCGCCGTTGAGTCCGGTCATGTCGAGCTTCTCGAACACGACCTTCCTGATCTCGGCCTCGGACTTCTTCGTGTGCTCGCGCAGCGGAAAGGCGACGTTGTCGTACAGGTTCATCGACCCGAACAACGCGCCGTCCTGGAACAGGACGCCGAAGAGCTTGCGAATCTCGTAGAGCTTGTGCTCCGAGCACGTGACGATGTCCGTGCCGTTGATCGTGCAGCTGCCGCTGTCCGGCTTGAGCAGCCCGATCACCGACTTGAGGAACACCGACTTGCCCGTGCCGGACGGGCCGAGCATGACGCTGACCTCGCCAGGAGGCAGGGACAGCGTGACGTCCCGCCAGATGGTCTGGCGGCCGAAGGACTTCGTCAGGCCCTCGACGACCACCTCGGCGCCCATCGAACCTCCCGATCCGCCTCGTCGCGTGGCGACCCGGTTGCCGCGCGAGCGAACACCGACAATCGGTGTCATCCGTGCAACGAGCGTGCCGCCTGTGGGTTACTGCCCAGTCACCTGGGCCATGATCGGGGAAGGTACCCAGTCACTCACCGTGCGTGAATCTGGGGTATTTCTTTCCTTGTCCTACTCAAAGAGGGTGATTCAAAACGGGGTGCGTGGCTGGGTTGTTGAGGTGGTTGCGTGACCGACCGCTCGGGCAGACCGCCGTGCAGCGACGGCCTACCCTCCGGTCGAAGTTTTGAACAACCCTCCATACACACGACCGAGGCCGGCATCCGAATTGTCGGATACCGGCCTCGGGTTCGCGCGTTAACGCAAAGTCACTTGAGGTTGACCTTGGCGCCAGCGGCCTCGAGCTTCTCCTTGGCGGCCTCGGCGGCCTCCTTGGTGACCTTCTCCAGGACAGCCTTGGGAGCGGCCTCGACCAGCTCCTTGGCCTCCTTCAGGCCCAGACCGGAGACGACCTCACGGACGACCTTGATGACCTGGATCTTCTTTTCACCGGCCGACTCGAGGACGACGTCGAACTCGTCCTGCTCCTCGGGGGCCTCGGCAGCGGCGGCGGCCGGGCCGGCAGCGGCGACGGCGACCGGCGCGGCGGCGGTGACGTCGAAGGTCTCTTCGAACTGCTTCACGAACTCAGACAGCTCAAGGAGGGTCATCTCCTTGAAAGCGTCGAGCAGCTCGTCAGTGCTGAGCTTCGCCATGATGGCATTCCCTTCCTAAAAAGTTGATGATCAGCTCTCGGCGGGGGCCGCTTGCTCGGCGGACGCCTTCTTTTCCTGCAGGGCCGCGGCCAGGCGGGCCACCTGCGAGGCAGGCGCGGCGAACAGGCCGGCCGCCTTGGTCAGGTTGCCCTTCATCGCGCTCGCCAACTTGCCGAGCAGCACCTCACGGGAGTCGAGGTCCGCGATCTTCTTGACCTCGTCGACCGTGAGCGGGCGGCCATCCATATAGCCGCCCTTGATGACCAGACCCTGGTGGTCCTTGGCGAAGTCGCGAAGTGCCTTCGCGGCGTCGACCGGCTCCCCCTCGACGAACGCGATCGCGGTCGGGCCGATGAACAGGGCATCGAGGCCCTGCACGTTGGCGTCTTCCGCAGCGCGCTTGACCAGGGTGTTCTTAGCGACCCGGTAGGTCGTGCCCGTGCCGAGAGCGCGACGCAGGGAGGTCAGCTGGGACACGGTGAGACCGCTGTACTCGGTGACAACGGCAGCCGAGCTGTTGCGGAACCTGTCCGCGATCTCAGCGACGGCCTCAACTTTGCCTGCCTTCGCCATGGTCGCCTCCTCTCTTTGGCTTAGTGACCGCCAAGTCCCGAGAGACGACAAACGCCCCGGCGCAGTAAGCACGGGGCGTGATTTCGCGCGCGAACGCACGAGCCTCGTTCTTCCTGCGCGGGCCGCCCGTCATGTCACGGGGCCTTCGTCTGTTCCGTTGCCGGAACAGAGACCAGCGGTCTTCGGTAGAACCGTTGACAATCGTACGTTGCGGTGGTCCGGGCCTCCAAACCGGGTCGCACACGGCATGATGGACCCCGATGGCCGACAACGAGCAGCAGCAGCCGGCCCCGCGCGACGAGCCGCACGTACCGCCGCCGGTGCCACCCGCCCCACCGCCGGCGGTACGCGCCCCGACGGAGATCACGCCGGAGCAGATCCGCCAGTTCCAGGAGTTCCAACACTTCCAGGAACTGATGCGCCAGCAGGCCGAACAGGGTCTGCCGCCGGGCACGCCCCCGCCGCCGGGGTACCTCCAGCAGTGGGGTCCCGCCCAGCCGCCCGCGAAGCGCCCGAGCGCGCCGAAGCGGTTCCTGAAGGCGGCGGCCGGCAAGGTCATCACCGGGGTCGTGGTGCTGCTGGTGCTGGTGGCGGCGGGCTACTTCGCCATCGACTACTTCTTCGGCGAGAACCGGGACCAGCTACCGGCGTCGCAGACCGGTGGCGGCAAGACCGAGGACAACCTGGTCCTGGAGACGAACCCGTACGAGGCCGTACGCAAGATCTACCACCACATCGCGAACGGCGAGACCGGCGTGCCGGAGCAGGTCTGCCTGCGGTTCGAGGACCGGGGCGAGAAGTTCGCGGCGGACATGGGTTACGGCGACTGCGAGCAGGCGGTGCGCGGCCTCGCCGCGAAGGTGACGGACTCCAA
>Ga0193716_1002088_pt1 | contig 11417 bp, 30 predicted proteins | sample U2c1metaG_FD_145901 | JGI IMG/M metagenome (GOLD analysis project Ga0193716, IMG submission 145901) | Soil microbial communities from a riparian zone of the East river system, Colorado, United States - U2c1 | ecosystem: Environmental > Terrestrial > Soil > Riparian zone | place: USA: East River...
TGTATGAGCTGTGGAATCTGTCTCTGTGGGAGCACATCACTCGGGGTGGCGATCCCTATGGCGCACTCCGCATGCAGGCCCGCTATGGCAACCTGATGATGCGCAAGATCTTGAGGATGCCGTCGGGCACCATGCGCACGCGGATCTACGACATCGTTCATAGTCGCTGGCAGATCGACGGCGACGAGTACGTTGAGATCGACCCCACCAAGATGCAGCCCCTGGTGAAGCAGTTCAAGGTGAGCTACGCATCGTCACGATCGGAGTCCTGATGACCTGCGTGTTCTGCCCGGACAACTGGGACAACCTTGACGCCGTTGAAGGCGGTCCTGTCACCATGGGATATTCCCACGGACGAGTCCTGATCATTCGTCCGCTCGATCCGGTGACGCCTGGTCACGTCTTGCTGATCCATGAGAAGCATGGCCAGGACTTCACCTCGAACTACGATGTAGCCCGCGACCTCGCAGCCAACGCCGCGCGCTACACGCGTGAGCAGCAGACGCTGCACGGCACTCAGTTCAACATCATCACCAGCATTGGCCCTGCGGCCACTCAGACGGTCCTACACACGCATTTGCACGTCGTCCCGCGCGTCGAGGGCGATGGCCTGCCGCTGCCCTGGACGCCACAGCACGAAGCCAAGGCGCTCGCTGAGCGACGTCGCAAGGCTGAAGAGGCGTTGTGGCCATGACCGCCGATCCCGTGCATCTGGTCATCGGCTGGATGCCCTACGAGTTCACCGAGGTACTCAGCGTATGGACCACGTTGCCTGCCGCCGAGGCCGAGGTGAAGCGCTTGGCTGGTCTGGTTACGGCGCACAACGCCAAGAAGAAGACCACCGCCGCCGAGGTCATGGCGCTGGTCGAACAGACTGCTTATTGCAGTGACTTCGATACCAAGACCATTGGCGTGCAGGGATGAGTGTCGTCTTCGAGTGTGAAGGCCATCCCTTGATCGTTCAGTACTTCGATCATTGGGCTCCGCGCGGCACCACGCCTAGGCCACACAATCAGTCTTGGCGCGACCTCACCGAGTTCGCCGTAGCGAATGGCACCTACGACCCCGAGCTGTGGCAGAAGCGCTTGGAGCAAGAGGCCAAGCTGCAGGAGTGGTATCACGTCGTCGACGGCACGAAGAAGCTGCTGGTGCCCACGATCAGGGTCGAGTCATGACCACGCACGGGCAGATGCGCGCCAAGCTCATCAAGGCTGTCGAGGCTCAGTCTCCCGCCCAGACCGCCGAGGTGCTGGCTGACTTGATCAAGGAGAGTGAGAGTCAGGCCAGACGCATCCTGGCCCTGGAGAACGAGGCCCTTACCGAGCGCATCAATCGCCTGGAACAGCGGCACTGATGTTCCGCCCACCGATCGGCCACATCGATCCCCAGGCTCACATCGGCCCAGTTCATGGCCCTGACCGAGAGACCTTCACCGCGCGCACCACGCGCGAGCTTCGTGAGCTGATCAAGGCCCACACCTACGTTTACGGCGGACCATGCGGTGGCTGTTCCAATGAGGAATGCCACTGGATCGATGACGATCCGGCTCACGACGAGAGCTTCGAGGACCACGTCGTGAGCGTGTTGGTCAAGCACTACGGCCTACGCTGGAGTCGTGCTATAGTCTCTCTGTAGGTTGAATCACACACGCACAGAAGGAGAATCCATTGCCCACCAAGTTCAAGCCCACCCAGAAGCGCGGCGCTGCGCTCGCCCGTGAGATCCTCACCCTCATCGAGGCTGAGCAGGACGTCCTGTATAGCGAAAATCATGCTCCGAAGAACCAGTGGCGGCAGGTCTCCTGGGCACTCCTGAATGCTGAAGCTCTGCCCGCCGGTACCAAGGTCGAGGTTGTCGATCCCAGGCTGCTGCGCCGCACTCGTTCCTGGTACGAGGGCGAGCACGCCCTGGTCTTCAGCCAGGGCCTGACCTGTGGCTCGGCGATGTGCTTCGCTGGTCACGCCACTCACCTCGCTGGTGATCGCATGATCACGCGCGCCGATCCGAACTGGACTGATGCGATTGGTGCTGGCAAGACCTCGAACTGGAAGCGCGCGCTCAAGAAGGCGAGCAAGTTCTTCCTGCGTGGGGACGCGCCGTTGCAGTTCGCTGCCGATTTCGTACTCACTGATGGCGGGCGCGTGCAGGGCATCGGTGACCGTGCTCGCCAGCTACTGGGCCTGACCAAGCGCGAGTCTTCGGCGTTCTTCGAGGCCAACAACAGTCTGACCACGCTGCGCCTCTACGTCGAGCGTATGGAGCGCGGGCAGAACATCATCACCGGACAGAAGAGGTCTGTCCGCCGTCCTGTTAGCTGAGATTGATTCCAGCCCTGATCATTTTGTCCCACCCACCTGGAGGTTTCTGAAGATGAAGTTCACCAAGAAGTTTGCTGCAGCCCTGGCCATCGCGGCTAGTGCCTGTTCGATCGCCCTATCCGCTCCCGCGCAGGCCTCACCCGGCATGTGTAGTGGTTCGCCCTGGGGTGGATTCTGCGATACTCAGCAGTGGCCCGACGGCTCGTTCATGCACGGCGTGAACGTGATGGGCTTCTGGTCCTACCAGCGCGTCTGTGACGGCAACCCGCCGTTCAACACCGACTACGACCCCCGCACGCCCTGCTAGATTTCCATCACCACGCATCACACCCACTAAGGAGAAAACCTATGAAGAAGATCACCGCCGCGCTGTTCACGGCATTCGTCGCCCTCGTCATCATCCCGTCGGTAGTGGCCTCGGCTGACACCGACATCTGCGGCAGTCATATGAACCAGAAGGACGCCGCCTTCGGGTATGCCAGTACGGGCACTGACCCCGTCTACGTCACGGCCTGCTCGGAGGGCTCGTCCGGACCGGACACCCAGAACAACGCGTGGACCCCGGACGCCTCGCCGCACCCGGACGCCGTCCAGCCTCTGAGCCCCTCGACCGCCATCTTGGACTCGGGTACTCATGACGAGACCCAGGGCATTCCCGACGACGATGGCCTGCAGGCCGATGACGTCCGCAGCTCCCCGATCTTCGTACCTGGAGGCTAGAACATGTCCAATATCGATCAGCTCGATCGGACGATGACGTTCATCGTCGATCACCCCGAGAAGCACGACCAGCGGTCGTGGGTCTGCGAGACCGGCGCCTGTCTGGCTGGTCATGCCGTGCTGCTCAATGGCTATCGCGCGATCTCGCAGTGCGACGGCCTGGTCGTCGAGGCCGGTTCTCCGGCCGAGTGTGAGGTCGAGGCCTTGCTCGCCTTCCACCAGTTCACCACGACCGGGTGGTGGGCCAACCAGGACCTTCTGCTGAGCGCGGGGGCACGCAAGGTGCGCGACGTCGCCATCGAGATCCTGGACCTGATCGAGGCCGACGCCGAGGTGTTGTTCGGCGGGGCCAACACCATCGACAAGCTGCAGCTCATGGTCAAGGACCTGAGCAATGGCGACGTCTTGGAGGATCTGTGGCTGGCCATCAACGAGGACGTCTGGGGCAACCCGTACATGGTACGGCGAGCAACTCCTGTCGGTACCAGCGACTAAAATCGTAGGCAGATCAACTCACATACTCAAGGGAATCAACGTCATGCCTACCGGTATTCAGAACATCATCAACCACATCGTGCTGGTGCTCGATGCCTCGTCGTCGATGATCGGCACTTCGGCCACCCAGCTGGTCAAGGTGGCCGACAACCAGATCGCCTACCTGGCTCAGCGTTCCAAGGAGCTTGACCAGGAGACTCGCGTCACCGTTTACCAGTTCGGCTCCGACAGCGCTGACGAGGGCACTTACGGTCGCACCTCGTTCCGTCGCCCCCCGTCCAAGATCGAGTGCCTGGTCTACGACAAGGACGTGCTGCGCGTCCCGTCCATCTCGCAGGTCTACCACGCGTGGGGCAACACTCCGCTGATCGACGCCACGGTGCTCGCCCTGGACGATCTGGCCATGACTCCGGAGAAGTACGGTGAGCACAGCTTCCTGGTCTACGTGCTCACCGACGGCAAGGAGAATGACTCCAGGCACGGCTCGATCGATCTGTCCACGAAGATCGCTCGTCTGCCCGACCACTGGACCCTGGCGGCGTTCGTGCCCGACCAGGTCGGTGTGCACGAAGCCAAGAGGTTCGGCTTCCCCAAGGAGAACATCGCGGTCTGGGACGCCACCACCGTCGCAGGCGTCGAGGAGGTCGGCGGGACGATCCGCGCGGCCACCGAGAATTTCATGCAGAATCGCGCCGTCGGCATCCGTGGTTCGCGCAACCTGTTCAACCTGGCCGCGCCCAAGCTTACCGAGGTCAAGACCAAGCTCGAAGCGCTGCACCCCGGCCAGTACCGGCTGTTCAACGTGGGTAGCGAGCCCGCGCGCATCGACGAGTTCGTCGAGGAGATGACCCGGCGCGCTTACAAGCGTGGTGAGGCCTACTACCAACTGGTCAAGCGCGAGAAGATCCAGTCGCAGAAGGAGATCGCCATCATGGGGGCCAAGGGCCTCTACGTCGGCAAGGCCGCGCGCGAGCTGTTGGGCCTGCCCGACTACGAGGTGCCGGTCGGTCCTGATCACAACTCGGAGTACGACGTCTACGTGCAGTCGACGTCCAACAACCGCAAGCTGGTCCCCGGCCAGAAGCTCTTGCTGCTCTCATGAAGCGCGGTGACCGTGTCAGTTATCGAGCTGGCACCGTCGGTCAGACCATCGTGCACGCCACTGTGGTCCGTCAGGAGACTCAGTTCAATCAGCGCGGCCACGTCGACCTGGTGGGCTGGTGGGTGCGCCCGGATGGCTGGGATCGGGACAACTGGGTCTTGGAGGAGAGGTTGACGTGAGCTACATCCTCCCGGGGAATGAATCAGCCTATAGTGTCGTTGTAACAGGTACACGCAACGCACACTCACACAGGAGCAGACATGACCACCGCCGACTTCATCGCCCGCAGCTTCCCCCTTCCCGAGGGCGCGCTCACCCCACTGGCGTGGCACCGGGACTTCGCCGGTCAGCAATTCACCATCGACGCGCATGACAACGTGTTCATCGCGCGCAAGTACACCCACGCGGGTCGCGAGCGCAGCACCGACTGGTCGGTCTACCTCAACGGCAAGTGGATCTTGGTCAGCCGCAAGCTGGACGAGGCCAAGCGCCGCGTCGAGGTCGAGCGCCGCACGATCGAGGGCAAGATCCTTTGATAGCGCTGAGGAATAGATCTTCATTCCTCATGGTTATACTCAGTACACGATACGCACACTCACACACAGGAGACATCATGTCCGACATCAACGCAGTCGTCGTCGTCAGCTTCACCAAGCACTGGGACAACGACGCCAAGGGCACCTATGAGGTGGCCGCCGACACCATCGAAGAGGCGATCCGCGAGACCAAGCTGCACCTCATCGACGACGCGCTGGAAGACGGCGTTCGTGGCGATCAGGTCTCGCAGTCGCTCTTCACCATCACCAAGGCCGTCTGGGGCGTTCCCACCAACTGGATCGGAGTCTGAATGGCCATCAAGCTCGACGTCAAGATCAGCGGTATCTGCAAGGTCGAGGCGGCCAACTTCGCGTCGGTCGCCGAAGCCGAAATCGCGCTGAAGAAGGTCGTCACCGATGCCTTGGCCGCACACGCCAGCGGCATCTATGTCGGCGTCGACGTCAATCTCGCCCGCTGACGTGCTCCTCGACGACGACTGGTGGACTCGCCAGGCCGTGGCAGAGATCGAACGGGTCTACGCCCGGTTGCGCGCCTATCGTGCTCTGACGTACACGCCTCCCGTGATCGTCGAGACCGACGCCTGGTGGTGGATGACCCAGTGGATGAATCGCGCCGTCTCCTGGGAGTTGCAGCGCATGGACGAGGCTATGGCCCTCGGGAATGAATCGCGCCCATAGCTGGTTGGAATGAGTACAAGCGATACACACTCACACAGGAGATCGAAATGGCTAGAATCACCGTCACCGTCAACGGCAAGGACTACATCGTTCACGCACCGGTCGCCTTCGAGGGCAGCAACGGCGGGCTCGTCAGCTACAGCTACCGCAGCACGCGCAACGGCGAGGCCTTCGGCCCGGTCCGCACCGCCAGCACCAACGCCAAGGCCAGCAGCGTCGGCGGTCAGCTGGTCGCCCAGGCCCAAGAGTTCTTCAACGCCAACCACGACGCCATGATCGCCGAGGCCGTGCGCAAGCTCGCCGAGATCCGGGCCACCGGCGCGACGAGCTACGCCCACCCCACCGTCAAGCTGATCACGCGCCACTGAGACGCGAGGCCCCGGGGGAATGAACCCGGGGCATTCCTGGTTGTAATGAGTATGAGCAACGCACGCACACCCAAGACCACCTACCTCGCCACCGCCTCCAACGGCTCGGTCGTGGAGTTCGAGTCCACACGCACCTCCACCCACGCGGTGATGGTCCAGAGTGAGAACCGTGAGGGCGAGACCCGCTGGGGCTTGCTCTCCACCAATGGTCGCTATGAGCTGGCCGCCAAGGAACTCGCCAAGTGGGCCAGCTTCGTGGCCCGCAACCCCAACCAGTGGGATCGCACTTGGTGGGACGGCGTGTCCGGTGTCGAGCAGCGCTTCCTCAAGGTCGAGCTGGTCGAGCTGACCACCAAGGCCTGACACCCCATAGCCCCCGGGAATGATCCCGGGGGCGTGGTGGTTATACTCGGTACACGCACACACTCGAAAGGCTCGTCATGACCACCAAGCTCACCCCCTGGACCGCCGAGGCCTACGCCGCGGTCACCGGTGCCCACTACGGCACCCTGGAGGGCCAGTACGGCTCGATCCCCACCGGCCTCTTCACCGGACTCACCGGGCGCATCATCGAGATCTACCCGAACGGGACCTACCTGTTCGACGTGCAGCTCGACTCCGCCGACGAGCACGACGAGATCCTGGTCACCGACTCCGACCCGCGGCTGTTCGAGGTGGACATGCCTTAGGGCATGGCAGTCGGGAATGAATCAGGCTACAGAACGGTTGTAATGAGTATGACCACGCAGACACCCAAGACCACCTACGTCGCCACCACCCCGGACGGCAACAACACCGCGACCCGCAAGAGCGTGCGCGCGGTCACCCACGCTAGCTGGATCGAGCGTGAGCCGGGCCACCAGGTCATCATGGGCTTCCACAACTCCTACGCCCAGGCCGCCAAGACCGTCGGCGGGCAGTCCGCCGCCCAGACCGCCTACTTCAAGACCTTCACCCACGGCGTGGTCGAGGCCACCGTCCAGGCCTGACGCCCCATAGCCCCCGGGAATGAATCTCGGGGGTTCGGCGTTATACTCGGTACACGCACACACCCGAAAGGCTCGTCATGACCAGCACACGCACCGGCACCCTCGCGGCCAACAACTTCGAACCCGGCGACTACCTCGACGGCGTCGAGGTCATCTCGATGTTCAGCACCGGCGGCAACGTCCACTTCACCCTGGAGGACGGCACCGAAGTCAAGTTCCCCGCCCAGACCCGCACCGAGGCCATCGACTGGCTGGTCTATGAGTTGGGCAAGAGCGCCCGCACCAACGTGTTGGCTGCTCGGGCTGAGATTGCCTACGCCGACGCGGAATGAATCACCCTACAGACCTGTTACAATAGGTACACACTCACACACACGAAGGAGCAGGTCATGAACCCGATCTGGATCGTCGTCACCATCGTCTTCCTGACGACTTGGCTGGCCATCGCCCTGGCCGTCATTCCTGCACCCACACGCGAAAGGTTCTGATCTGATGGACATCATCATCCACAACTACGACACCGGTACCGCGCCGCACGGCCAGACCTGGGACACCACCCAGTTGCAGGCCGACTTCGAGGTCCTCGGGTTCGGCGCGCCGTTCGTCGGCGTGCGGCGCAAGGGCGACGGCGTCAAGGGCACGCTGGAGTTCACCCACAACCCTCGCGTCTACTTCAACTTCCAGGAGGACTGACATGGCACGCACTAGGGATCGCTGGCTGATCAGCGAGGCTATTCGCAAGCAGTCGCTGTGGACGCGCCAGACCCACGGCGCGCTCACCTACAACGGGGGCAGCTACGTGGACCTGGTCACCGACTACGACGAGCGCCTGCACGTGCAGTACGGGCGGGTGGGCCAGGTCGTGTTCGCCGAGTACACGCACTGGGATCGCGACACCGGCAAGACCGTGAGCACTGAGACCGTCAATCAGCGCAAGCGCGAGCGGGTGCTGCACTTGATCGGCGCCAACAACCGCACTCACGCCCAGAGCCCCGCGCTATGATCGTCGATCCCGACCACAACCAGTTCCGGCTGCGCCTGCTGTTCTGGGCAGGCAACTACCGAGGCGAGCAGCCCTTCACCAGCGCGCCGCAGAAGAACCTGGAGGAGGCCATCTACCTGGTTCGCCAGATCCAGGCCAACAAGGCGTTGCACACCCAGGTCCTTAGCTACGTCATCCAGGAGAACCAGGCCACGACGGAAGTCCCACGGTGGCACACCCTCGACTACACCGATTGGTGCGATCTATGACTGACATCCGCCAGGCCATCGCTGCCGCCGTCGGCGAGGTCAATGGCTGGGATTACCCCACGCCCGACGACATCCGTAGTGTCGAGTTCCGCACGGGTGGGGCCGAGATCGAAGTCAGCTACGTCCAGAACGACGATAGTCGGTACGCCACCATTGCATCGGCTCCGGTGCTCAGCGCCATACTCACCAAGATGATCGACCAGGAGCAGCACGATGACGCCGTGAGCAAGCTCAAGGCGAGTGAAGGGATGGACTGATGGAGATCGAAGAGTTTCACCAGCAAGGCAGCTTGGGCATCTGCAATCGCGATGAGGTGATCGCGATGCTCCAGGAGGCCAATACCGCCAGCGAGACCGTAGACGTCGGCCTGCAGGCCTCTCTGGACGGCAGGATCTGGCTCTGCGTCAATGGGATGGCCTTCATCCGGTTCAAGCCCAAGATGCCCCAGATGTTCGTGGAGGGGATCGCCAAGGAGACGCGATGATCCTCTACACGCTGAAGGACCGCATCCAGCTGGAGGGGTTTGCGGTCGAGGTGTCCACTAGTGACGTCGACTATCTGGCCTATGCCGATCTGGTGCCCGAGACCTGTCTGTTCTGGCCCGGTGGCACCGTCGTCGTCGAGAAGTACGTGGCGTGGCCTCAGGCCGTCCAGGGCCATGTGTCTTGGCTGGATGCCGAACGCGTAGCCAGAGCCATCTTTGAGGAGACGCGATGATCCCGATGGGACGCCAGACTCACCGCCAGGAGATTGGCGAGGCCATCCTGGCCGATGTCAACACGGAATGAATCGTCCTACAGTGCTGTTATAATCAGTACACTCACACACCCCAAGGAGCACACCATGGCTGCACTGAAGTGGTACAGCAGAGGCAGTCTCAATTCTTGTCGCGCCGACGGTCGTTATCCCGGCTGGTCCTACGAGCTGAGACGCGACCGTCCCTCTCTGGGGGCTGGATATGTCTGGAGTGCCTGGTTCGATGACGGCAATGGCGATCCTCAGAAGCTTGGCCAGGGCAATTTCATCCAGGCTCGCAAGGCCGCTATCACCCACCACAGCCGTGATGAGGCGTGGATCTGATGAGGCACGACGTCCGCGTCCACAACAGCAAGAAGACCTGCAAGATCTTGCTCGACAAGATCAAGGAGGGCAACGTCATCATCAGCAACGAGACCGTCAAGAGCTTTCTGACCGACCTGATCACGCTGCACGAAGAGATCGAGAGGTACGAGAAGCAGGTCTCGTCGCTACGTGACGAGGTCAAGCTCAACCAGAGGAGTGGATGGTGAGCACGCACGCAACGGCTGAGAACGCCGAGGCCATCAGCAACGCCGTCGACCAAGCCCGCAACCATCTCATGCAGGTCCAGAAGGAACTGGCGCGCGCTCTGGCGCTGGCTCGCAATGACTACCCACACAATGCCGACAAGCTCGAACAGATCGTCGGCACGGTTGGCTTGTTGACGTCTGCAGTGAACGTCGACTATTACCAGTGGAATGAGTACGCCCGTGTTCGTCGGGTCGGTCTGTGAGCATGGACAAGCCCAAGCCGTGGTGTTGTGGCACGACGAGCGAGTTGCACGTCCATGAGTGTGGCGGGATGGTCGTCTACGACGAGCGTCGTCATGTGCCCGTCTGCGACAAGTGCAAGAAGACCATCGTCTGATTGCACTGGGGAATGAATGAGGCTACAGTCAGGTTCTAGATAGTACGGCAGAGAGTCACCCCACCCCGAGTGTCGCGCCCCCGGGGTGGGGTGGCCATCAAGCTTTATACCCCACGCACGCACAGGAGAACCAATCATGACCGACCTCTTCACCGAGCTGGGTGCACGCTTCGAGCGTGCTGGCCACCGGTTGTTCCTGGTGGGTGGCTCGGTGCGTGACATGGCCCTGGGTCGCGAGCCCAAGGACCTGGACTTCACCACCGACGCCCTGCCTGACGAGATCACGACGATCCTTCAGGGCTGGGCCGATGACATCTGGGACATCGGACGCGAGTTTGGCACGATCGCGGCCAGGAAGGGTGACGACGACATCGAGATCACGACGTTCCGCACCGACGGTCCTGGCCGCCATCCTCAGGTGGTGTTCACCGACAAGCTGGTGGAGGACCTGGAGCGCCGCGACTTCACCATCAACGCGATGGCCATGCGCGTGGACGCCGCCGGTCTGCACGATGACGTCAACGACATCGTCGACCCCTTCAACGGGCGCACTGATCTGTTCCTGGAGCTACTCAAGACGCCGTCAGAGCCGTGGAAGACCTTCACCGACGATCCGCTGCGCATGATGCGCGCCGCGCGCTTCGCCTCGCAGCTGGAGTTTCAGCTGGGCAACACCGAGTGGTTGGCCCTGCGCGCCCACACGGAGTTGATCGACCTAATCAGCGCCGAGCGCGTTGCCAGCGAGCTGGACAAGCTGCTGATGGGCAAGAACCCTCAGCGTGGTCTGGTGGTGCTGCGTGACACCGGCTTGCTGGCGCGCATCTTGCCGGAGTTGACTCAGTCTGCTGTCACGGTGCGCGGCGATGACGTCGTCACACGGTGGGCTGACCTGTTGAGCAACGCTGACATCGCAGAGGTCGCGCGGCGTATGCGTGCGCTGAAGTTCTCTCTCCAGCGTCAGCGTGCTGTGACCGAGCTGATCAAGCTGCGCCAGGAGTTCGGCAGTGTGTCTTGGTTGCTGGCTGACGAGCAGACCGTCCGTCGTGTTCTGGCTTCTGCAGGGCCACACCTGGAGACGTTCAAGTTCCTGATGGCCGATGAGGTGCTCAATGCTCGTCTGGACGCCACGCTGGCCGCTGAGGGCCTTCCTGAGCCCTTTCTGACTGGCAGGGAGATCATGGATGCCATCGGGGTCGGGCCTGGGGTGCGTGTGGGCGAGGCCTTGGCGTTCTTGTGGAAGCTGCGCTTGGATCAAGGGCCGATGGAGAAGACCG
>Ga0193716_1002089_pt1 | contig 11416 bp, 9 predicted proteins | sample U2c1metaG_FD_145901 | JGI IMG/M metagenome (GOLD analysis project Ga0193716, IMG submission 145901) | Soil microbial communities from a riparian zone of the East river system, Colorado, United States - U2c1 | ecosystem: Environmental > Terrestrial > Soil > Riparian zone | place: USA: East River...
GGGCACCGATCGCCCGCCCAACCACGAGTACGCCGACACCGTCATCTACGAGGCGCACGTCAAGGGCCTCACCGAGACGCATCCGGACATCCCCGAGCAGATGCGCGGCACCTACGCTGCCGTCGCGCATCCGGCGATCATCGAGCACCTCCAGTCGCTGGGCATCACCGCGATCGAGTTGATGCCCGTGCACCACTTCGCCAACGACTCCACGCTGATCGACAAGGGGTTGTCGAACTACTGGGGTTACAACACGATCGGCTTCCTCGCCCCTGACTCGAAGTACAGCAGCAGCGGCACACCCGGCGGCCAGGTGCAGGAGTTCAAGGCGATGGTGCGCACCTTGCACGAGGCCGACATCGAGGTGATCCTCGACGTGGTCTACAACCACACCGCCGAGGGCAACCACAGGGGCCCGACCCTATCGATGCGCGGGATCGACAACGCCGCCTACTACCGGCTCGTCGAGGACGACAAGCGGTACTACATGGACTACACCGGGACGGGCAACAGCCTGAACGTCAGCCATCCGCACTCGCTGCAGCTGATCATGGACTCGTTGCGGTACTGGGTGACCGAGATGCACGTCGACGGGTTCCGCTTCGACCTGGCTTCCACCCTGGCCAGAGAGTTCTACGACGTCGACCGATTGAGCGCGTTCTTCGATCTGGTGCAGCAGGATCCGACGGTCAGCCAGGTCAAGCTGATCGCCGAGCCGTGGGACCTTGGGCCCGGCGGCTATCAGGTCGGCAACTTCCCGCCGCAGTGGACGGAGTGGAACGGCAAGTACCGCGACACCGTCCGCGACTTCTGGCGCAGCGAGCCCGCGACCCTCGACGAGTTCGCCTACCGCCTGACCGGCTCGGCCGATCTCTACGAGCACACCGCGCGCCGCCCGGTGGCGTCGATCAACTTCGTCACCGCGCACGACGGCTTCACGCTGCACGACCTGGTGTCTTACAACGACAAGCACAACGAGGCCAACGGCGAGGACAACAACGACGGCGAGAGCCACAACAGGTCGTGGAACTGCGGCGCGGAGGGGCCGTCCGACGATCCCGAGATCACTGCCCTGCGGGCCCGTCAGCAGCGCAACTTCCTGACGACTCTGCTTCTGTCGCAAGGTGTTCCGATGATCTCGCACGGCGACGAGCTGGGCCGCACGCAGGGCGGCAACAACAACGGCTACTGCCAGGACAACGCGGTCACCTGGATCGACTGGGCCACCGCCGACGAGGACCTGCTGGAGTTCACCCGTACGGTGTCGGCGCTGCGCGCCGCACACCCGGTGTTCCGGCGACGGCGGTTCTTCAGCGGCAAGCCCGTTGGGCGGCGCGGTGATGGCGGGCTGTCCGACATCGCCTGGTTCGCTCCCGACGGCAGCGAGATGACCGGCGAGGACTGGGGCGCAGGCTTCGCGAAGTCGGTCGCGGTGTTCCTCAACGGCCAGGGCATCCCCGACCGCGACGTGCGCGGGCAACCCATCACCGACGACTCGTTCCTGCTGTGCTTCAACGCCCACCACGAGGCGCTCGAGTTCACCTTGCCGCCCAAGGAGTTCGGTGCGGCGTGGCGACCGGTGATCGACACCGAGGCTGGCATCGCCGACTCACGCGAGCGGATCGCCGCGGCGGGCACGGTGTCGGTGGGCGCACGCGCGCTGATCGTGCTGGAACCCGCGCCCGACCATTCTTGATCATTCGCCGCAATCCGTGACTCGTGCGCGCTCACGTTCGGTACGCGACGGTTTCCGCACCCAAATCACGGGCAGCGTGATAATTAGCTCTGCAACAGAGGTATTGTGGGGTGGGTGGAAACCTCGGCCGATCTCGCCGTCGAACTCATGGCCACGGTGGGCCGGCTCCGACGCCAGGTGCGACGGTCCGGCGATGGCCTCCCGATCGGCACCGGCCTGCCCGAATCGCAGGCCGAGCTACTGCGGTTGATCGGTAGACAACCAGGCATCTCCGTCCGGCACGCGGCCGCCGAACTCGGGCTCGCGGCGAACACCGCATCGACGCTGGTCTCCCGGCTGTCGGCCGACGGTCTGCTGGTGCGCACCGTCGACCCCGACGACCGCCGCGTCGGCAGGCTGCGACTGACCGAGTCGGCACAGCGCATCGCCGACGAATCACGCGCGTCCCGCCGGGCCGCCCTCGGCGCGGTGCTCGAGCGTCTCGACGCCGACCAGATCGAACGACTGACCGACGGGCTGGCGGTACTCGCCGACGTCACCCGGCTACTGCGCGAGGAGGAAGAATGACCAGTGCACCGGCCATCGACTGCCGGCACCTGACTCATCGGTACGGCCAGTTCACCGCGGTGGACGGCCTGACCCTGGAGGTCGAGGCCGGCGAGACCATGGGATTGCTGGGACCCAACGGCGCAGGCAAGACCACGGTCGTGCGGGTGCTCACCACGCTCACCCCCGTCCAGGACGGCGAGGTGCGGATCTTCGGATTCGACTCCCGGCGCGACACCTTGGACATCCGCCAGAACATCGGCTATGTGCCGCAACAACTCTCGATCGAATCGGCGCTCACCGGGCGGCAGAACGTCGACCTGTTCGCCAGGTTGTACGACGTACCGCGCAAGCAGCGCCGCGCGCGGGTCGACGAGGCGCTGGAGGCGATGCAACTGCTCGACGTCGCGGGCAACCTCGCAGGGACCTACTCGGGCGGCATGGTGCGACGGCTCGAACTGGCCCAGGCGCTGGTGAACCGGCCGTCGCTGCTGATTCTCGACGAGCCCACCGTCGGCCTGGATCCCATTGCGCGCGACGGCGTCTGGACGCAGGTGGCGCGGATGCAGGACGAGTTCGGCATGACCGTGCTGCTGACCACCCACTACATGGAGGAGGCGGACGCACTGTGCGACCGTGTGGCCCTCATGCACCACGGCGTGCTGCAGACGGTGGGCACGCCGACGGAGCTGAAGGCCGCGGTCTCCCCCACCGCCAGCCTGGAGGACGTATTCCGGCACCACGCAGGCGAGGACCTCTCGGAGGATGCCGCCCGGCAGGGCCTGCGTGAAATCCGTTCCAGCAGAAGGGCGGCCCGCCGTGTCAGTTGATCACCCCGACGTACACCTCGAACTGCTCCGTGCTCCCCGCGGCCTGCACCGCGTCACCGGACTGCTACGCCGCATGGGCGCCTTCGCGCTCGTCGAACTGCAGAAACTCTCGCACGACCGCAGTGAACTGATCACCCGCATGGTGCAACCCGCGCTGTGGCTGCTGATCTTCGGCCAGACGTTCTCCCGCTTGCACGTCATCAACACCGGTGACGTGCCGTACCTCGCCTTCCTCGCGCCGGGCATCATCGCGCAGTCGGCGCTGTTCATCTCGATCTTCTACGGCATCCAGATCGTCTGGGACCGCGACGCGGGCATCCTGGCCAAGCTGATGGTGACGCCTGCACCCGCGTCGGCGCTCATCACCGGCAAGGCCTTCGCGGCGGGCGTGCGGTCGGTCGCGCAGGTGATCGGCGTGCTGGTGATCGCGTACCTGATGGGCATCCACCTCACCGCGAATCCGTTGCGCATCATCGCGGCGATGGGCGTCGTCGTGCTCGGGTCGGCGTTCTTCGCCTGTCTGTCCATGACTTTGGCGGGTCTGGTGCGCAATAGGGACCGGTTGATGGGCATCGGCCAGGCCATCACGATGCCGTTGTTCTTCGCGTCCAACGCGCTGTACCCGGTCGACGTCATGCCGCAGTGGCTGCGCTGGCTGTCGGCGATCAACCCGCTGAGCTACGAGGTCAACGCGTTGCGTGCCCTGCTGCTCGGCACTCCCGGCAACACCTGGCTGGACATCGGCATCCTGTTGGTCGCGGCAATCGTCGGTGTCGCCGCGGCGTCGACCCTGTTGCGCAGGCTAGTTCAGTAGCACCACCCCCGAGTCGACTCTGCGCCCAGGGCGCAGAACTACGAGAACCGCCCGCCGCTACCGCAGAGTCGGTCGCCCGCAAGCTATTTCGGCGTCGACAGGTCGTACACCGTCGCGCTGCCCACCTGCACCGCGTCGAAGGTGCTTGCCACCCAGGTGGCGATGTCGGTGTGACCATGCCCTCCCCACATCGGACCGTGGCCGTGGTTGTTCGTGGCGATGTAGAACGCGACCCGGTGGTGCGCGACATCGTCCTGGAACTGCTTCAACGTCGGCGTCGGGTCGGTGCCCGAGAAGCCACCGATCGCCATTACGGCGGTGTTGGTGGACAATTCGAGCCCGGCAGCGCTCGACGATCGGTCGATGGCGGCCGACCACGGCGTGCTGGTCTCCTCCAACATGGCGTCCAGTTCCGGGGTATCGACGCCCCTCCCCGGCCCGCCCCACATGCCCATCCCTCGTCCGCCAGCCCGTGCCGGACCGACCGACGGTCCGCCACCCTCGTGCGCGGCCCCGACGGTCGCGACGGCGTATGCGGCGGGTCCGGCCAGAGCGCCTGCCACCGCAACGCCAAGCAACGCCACCACGACACCGCGTCGCGGCTGGATCGCCAGCACGGCGATCAGCGACAGCGACGCCACCACGGTCAGCGCCAGCACTGCCCACTTCAGAGCGGGCAGCCACTCGGCGTTGCCCTCGAGCGTCCACCAGCTCCACAGGCCCGTCGTCAACAGCGTTACGGCGAGACCGATTCGGCACCACCATGATTCGCGCCTCGCCCACATCTGACCGACGCCGATCGCGAACATCGCCGCCACGGCGGGTGCGATGGACAGGCTGTAGTACGGGTGGATCATGCCCTGCATGTAGCTCAGCACCAGGCCGTCGACCAGGATCCACCCGCCGAAGAGGATCGCGGCCGCCCGCACCCGGTCGGTGCGCGGGGCGCGGCCGCGCGCGACCATCACCAGGACGGTCGCCAGCACCGCGGCGGGGATCAGCCAGCCGATCTCGAAGCCGAACTCACCGGAGAACAGCCGCGTCAGGCCCTGCGACTGGCTGCCCCATCCGCCGACCCCGAGCGCACCGCCGCCCCGCCCGGTCGCGACGTGCACCTGGGCGCCTGCCAACGTGCCCACCTCCGAGGTCGGCGGGGTGAATCCCGGATGGTTGTGGCCAAGCACCCGGGCGAAGCCGTTGTAGCCGATCACCAGGTTCATGAAGTTGTTGTCCGTCGAGCCCGCGATATAGGGCCGCGACGACGCCGGCCACAGCAGCGTGAGCACCACGAACCAGCCGGACGCGGCCACGAAGCCGGCCGCCGCCCCGAGCATGTGCAGCAGCCTGGTCCGCAGCGACACCGGTGCGGCGACGAGGTAGGCGGCGGCCAGCGCGGGGGCCACCATGACGCCCTCGAGCATCTTGGCGAGGAACGCAAGGCCCAGCGCGACGCCCGCCAGCGCGAACCACCTGCCACCGTGGCTCTTCCCGCCGTCCAGCGCGCGCACCGTGCAGTACGCCGCGGCCGTCATCAGCAGCACCATCGCCGCGTCGGGGTTGTTGAACCGGAACATCAGCACGGCCACCGGCGTCAGCGCCAGCGCAGCGCCTGCCAGCAGTCCGGTCCGTGGGCCGCTGATCCGCGCCACCGCGGCGTACAGCAGCGCGACCGAGCCGACCGCCATCAACGCCTCTGGGACCAGCATGCTCGCGCTGCTGAACCCGAACAGCTGGCCGGAGAGCCCCATCACCCATTGCGAGAGCGGCGGCTTGTCGACGGTGATGAAGTTCCTGGTGTCCAGCGAGCCGAAGAGCAGCGCTTCCCAGTTCGTCGCACCTGCCTGGGCGGCCGCCGCGTAGAACTGGTTGCCCATCCCGTTGATGGTGATGTTCCACAGGTAGAGGACGGCGGTGCCGACCAGCAGGACGCCGAGACCGATCCGATTCCACGTGTTCGAGGAGATCCGGGCGGGCGGTGTCGGGGTGGTTTCCGAATCGGTCGGCGTCGTCTGCAGCGGGTTGAACGTCGTTGTCACATAGCCCAGTGACTCATTGCTACCCTGCGCCGACCTGTGAACTGGCCGAGAGAAGGCTGGGGGTTGCTCGGAGCGCGTCGAACAGCGTCCATACGGCGACGCCGAACAGTGCCACGTCCTTGATCAGGAACTCTCCCGTGATCGACAGGGCGGGGAACCCACCTGCGGCCGCCTCGGTGACGCCGGGCGTGGTGAACAGGAAGCTGATGGTGCCGGTGAACAGGACGATGGCCAGCAGGCTGCCCAGCGCCGAAACCCGTGGCCACCAGGGCTTTACGGCCAACAGCGCGGCTGCAGCGAGTTCGAAGGCGCCGAGCAGGCTCGAGAACGTGGTCACCGACAACACACCGTATAGCCAGCTCATCAGCGGGCTCTCCGACACCAGCGGCTCGATGCCCTGCGCCTCGTATGCCATGAACTTCAGCAGCCCGAACCATGCGAGCACCACGACGAGTCCGTATCGCGCGAGTGTGCCGCCGACGGCGTCGATGGGACGGCTCATGAAGGTTGGCTCCCTTTGCTCGGAATCGAACGCGTACGTCTCTTCCGTGCAGCGCGAGCGCCGAACCGTTACAGGTCAGCCGACGAGTCGGACGATCGCTCCCATCGGGATGGGCAGCCAGCCGGGTCGGTGCCTGGCCTCGTAGCCCACCTCGTAGACCGCCTTGTCGAGTTCGTAGGCGGCGAGCAGATCGGGTTGGCCGTCGGGGTCGGCCCCGCCTGCCGCCGCGTACCCCTCGCAGAACGAGGTGCTGTTGCGTTCCACCCATTCACGGGCACGCGCGGCGAGCTGCTTGTCCTGCCGCGGGTCACCACCGCGTTCGACGAGCCGTTGGTAGGCGGCGTACTCGTAGGACCGCAGCACGCCCGCGACGTCGCGCAGCGGAGAGTCGGGTCGCCTTCGGTCGGCCAGCGGTTGCCCTGGCTCGCCCTCGAAGTCGATCAGCAGCCACCTTTCGGGGGTGCGCAGCACCTGGCCGAGGTGCAGGTCGCCGTGCATCCGTTGGACGGTGATCGTCACGTCGGCCAGCTTTCGGTACCGCTCCTCGATCGTCGTGACGTACTGCTGCAGGTCCGGCACTGCCGCCGCAACGGCGTGCAGCCGGTCCAGCAGGGCGCCCGTCGGGAACGGCACCTGCGACGTGCCGAGCTCCTCGGCCAGCGTCTGGTGCACCGAGGCGACGGCCTCGCCGAGGCGGTAGGACTCGCCTGCGAAGTCACCGCCGACCTCGTCGGCGTAGAGATCGCCCTCGGCGAACAGGTCGCGCGTGCTCGCCATCGCCATGTCCCAGCCCTCGGCCGCGTTGGCCGCGAACTCGGTCACCATGCCGAGTGCGTAGGACTCGCCGTCGAGCGCCGCTTCGTACGAGCCGAGCAACCGGGCCACGTGTGGGTTGCCCGCACGGGCCAGCACCCGGTTGAGCTCGATGTCGGGGTTCACCCCTGGGTTGACCCGGCGGAACACCTTGAGGACGGCCGCGTCCTCGAACACCACGCTGGTGTTGCTCTGTTCGGCGCTCGACACTCGCGGCGCCTTGTCCACCGGAAGCTCGGCGTCGGGTTCCCTGATGAACCGAAGCGGCCCAACCGATGCGGACCCGTCGACCAGCGCCAGCAGTTCACGGGCGGCACCAGGGTCGTACAGCGCGTCGTAGGCAGTGCGTCCGCCATGCTCCTCACCGACGGTGCCGATGGTCGCGACGTCGCTGTACTCGTCGATGGGCGCGATGCCCCAGCGGACCAGCAGCTGGTAGCGCTCGGAGGTGCCGTCGGTGTAATCGACGTCCAACAGCACCAGGTCGACGTCGTCGCGCAGCGCCACGACCAGGCCTGGCCGCACCTCGGCGAAGTCCCTGCCGCGTCCGGCGTACCAGCGTTGCGACGGCAACCATTCAGTCCACGGCAGGTGACCCGGCGCGCTCATCGTTTCTCCTCCGATTCTCGTAGGGGCTCCCGGAGTTGAAACCAGTAGAACCCATGCCCAGGGAGCGTGAGCATGTAGGGCAGATGACCGATCGCGGGAAACTCGACGTGCCCGGTCAGCTCGACCGGCGAATAGCCGCTCCACTGCTGCAGATTCAGCTCGATCGGCTGCGGGAACCGGGACAGGTTGTTGACGCACACCACGGCGTCCACCTCACCGTCGCGGTCCAGCTCGCGCACGTACGCCAGCACGGACGGGTTGGAGCCGCCCAACTCGCGGAAGGTGCCGACGGCGAACGCGTCGTGTCTGCGCCGCACCGCCAGCATGGTGCGCGTCCAGTTCAACAGCGAGGTGGAGGCATCGCGCTGCGCCTCGACGTTGACCGACTGATAGCCGTAGATCGGGTCCTGATTCGGCGGCAGGTACAGCCTGCCGGGGTTCGCCGTCGAGAAGCCCGCGTTGCGGTCGGGCGTCCACTGCATCGGGGTGCGGACACCGTCACGGTCGCCGAGCCAGATGATGTCGCCCATGCCGATCTCGTCGCCGTAGTACAGCACCGGGGAGCCTGGCAGCGAGAGCAGCAGCGCAGTGAACAGTTCGATCTGATTGCGGTCGTTCTCCAGAAGCGGCGCGAGCCTCCTGCGGATGCCGACGTTGGCCTTCATCCGCGGATCCTTGGCGTATTCCGCGTACATGTAGTCGCGCTCTTCGTCGGAAACCATCTCGAGGGTCAGCTCGTCGTGGTTGCGCAGGAAGATGCCCCACTGCGCCAGGTCGGGGATCGCAGGCGTCTGGGCGAGGATCTCCGAGATCGGGAACCGCGACTCACGACGCACCGCCATGAAGATGCGCGGCATCAACGGGAAGTGGAACGCCATGTGGCACTCGTCGCCGCCGGTCACCGGATCGCCGAAGTACTCCACGACGTCCGCGGGCCACTGGTTGGCCTCGGCCAACAACACCCGGCCGGGGAACTCGTCGTCGATCACCTTGCGGCAATGCTTCAGGAAGGCGTGCGTCTCCGGCAGGTTCTCGCAGTTGGTGCCCTCGCGCTCGAACAGATAGGGCACGGCGTCGAGCCGGAAGCCGTCGATGCCGAGGTCGAGCCAGAACCTCAGCGCGTCGATCATCGCCTCCTGGACGGCAGGGTTGTCGTAGTTCAGGTCGGGCTGATGGGAGAAGAACCGGTGCCAGTAGAACTGCTTGCGCACCGGGTCGAACGTCCAGTTGGACTCCTCGGTGTCGACGAAGATGACCCGGGCGTCCTGGTAGAGCTGGCTGGTATCACTCCACACGTAGAAGTCGCCATAGGGCCCGTCCGGGTCGCGGCGCGACTCCTGGAACCACGCGTGGGAGTCCGACGTGTGGTTCATCACCAGGTCGGTGATGACCCGGATCCCCCGGCGGTGCGCGGCGTCCAGCAAGGTGACGAAGTCGTCGACGGTGCCGAACTCCGGCAGCACCTTGTAGAAGTCGCGAATGTCGTAGCCACCGTCGCGCAGCGGTGAATCGTAGAAGGGTGGCAGCCAAAGACAGTCGACGCCAAGCCATTTCAGGTAGTCGAGCCGGTCGGTCAAGCCACGAAGGTCACCGGACCCATCGGAGTTCGAGTCGTTGAACGCACGGACGAGCACCTCGTAGAACACGGCGTGCTTGAACCAGGTGCGATCTTCCGGGAGCGTCCGCGCGTGGCTGTAGTCGTCCGCGTTCGGGTGCTCCACCATTCCATTGACTGCGGGCGCGTCAGGCCCAGTGGTTTGATCCATCAAGGTTCAGAGCTACCCATCTTCGACCGTGTTGAATCCGGCTCGGGTGCCGCGTCCTTCGGCGGCGGGTCGCCCACCTCGATCTGGCCGGCCACCTCGTCGCGCAGCGCCGTGGCCGCAGCGAAGTCGCCTGCGTACCTGGTGGCGAAGTGCTCGCCCTTCCTGTTGATCTGCACCGGCCACCGCGCGGCCCCAAGCAGTCTCAGCAGCAACACGATTGGCATCACGACGAGTTCGGCGACGAGCTCGATCAGCGACACCGCGATGAACAGCAGTGCCCCCACCGAATACAGCAAGACCTTCCCGATGCCCACCACGGCCCACACGATGAAGGCCAGGGTGATCAGGATTGCCTTCAGCAGGAAGTTCCGCGGCAGACTGGAGTCCGACGGCTCGCCTTCCGGTGTGGTTTCCGCCGCCTCGGCAGGCTCGTCCGGCGAACTGTGCCATGCCTCGATCAGTGACGCCCTCCGGCGCCAGGGATACCACTGGCGCCGCACGCGCCAGCGAACGCCCGCCGGATCCACGACTTCTCCCGCTGCCACGCCGATGATCTTCCCTCAGAACGCGTCGTCGGCGCTCCACCCGCGCTCGGCGACGGGTGCCGCGGTTTCGGTCAGCACCAGCCATCCCAGCGTCGCGACGCCGACCAGCACGCAGACGTCGGCCGCGTTGAACGTCGGCGACCATCCGAGGGAGACGAAATCCACCACCGCACCGCGCAGCGGCCCCGGCGCCCGGAAGACGCGATCGGCCAGGTTGCCGACGGAGCCACCGAGGACGAGACCGAACCCGACGGCCGCCACGGGTGACACCACGCTGCTGCCCCGCCACGCGACGGCGCAGACGACGGCACAGACCAGCAGCGTCAACAACGCAGGTTGACTCTCACCCCAGGCCAGCGCCGCACCCGAGTTCCTGATCAGGAGGCACGACACCGATTCGCCGAACAGCCAGACCCGTTCGCCCGGCGTCAGCATGCCCACCGCAACGGATTTGGTGACGACGTCGATGACAAGCACCACGGCCGCGGTCATCACGAACAGCGCAGCCCGAGACCTACTCCGTCGTCGCGCGCTCACTCGCCCATCATGTTCGGCGACGGCCACGCAGTTCTATCTCGAGGTGACGTGCGGGTGAACCGCAAACGTCGAAGTCACGGCGGGATCCGGGGCGAGCGAAGCGACGGGGGATGGACACAGTCACTGCAGGAAGCGAGCGGCCTCTGAACGGAGGTAGCGCCCCGAGTTGGCCTGCCGGAAGCCGATCGCGCCACCGCTCGCGGTGATCGCCAGCAGCCCAGCGACACCGGGCAGCGCGACGATGGCCAGCTCGCCCACCCGCGCAGTGCGGAGGTATTGCGGGAAGCCCTGCCGGTAGGCGGTGTTGCCCATCGGCGCGGTGCTGCTGCCTGGGACGGCCTCGCCTGCCTGCACCGAGCCCTGCGTGACGGAACGTCCCTCCGGGGCACGCACGCCTGCGGTTCCGACGCCGAGCACCGGCGGCCCTGCACCGGTAGGCACCAGTTCGGCCAGCGGGCGCGGCGGGCCGAGCTTGATGGCGGGAAACGCCGTCGGCGCTTGCAGCACAGGCAGATCGGGCGAGCCATCCGGCTTCGGGGCAAGGCCGGTGCCACCGCCCGCGGAGTCGACGACGGGCTCCTCCTCCATGATCTTGAGGGTCGGCTTCGGCCGCGGGTTGTACGGCGCGTAGGCCTCCGACGCCAAGGCGTTGAGGTTGGAGAATGTGTCCTGGACGGACGAGTAGGCGGATTGCGGGTCGGTCAGATTGATCGACCACTGCG
>Ga0193716_1002090_pt1 | contig 11414 bp, 12 predicted proteins | sample U2c1metaG_FD_145901 | JGI IMG/M metagenome (GOLD analysis project Ga0193716, IMG submission 145901) | Soil microbial communities from a riparian zone of the East river system, Colorado, United States - U2c1 | ecosystem: Environmental > Terrestrial > Soil > Riparian zone | place: USA: East River...
GGAGCGCAATAGTTTGCGGCAACATGGAAGTCGTGAAGCGCAAACTCGCGCCCGGATTGTACAGCTATGCGTGCTTTACCGCTCTGGAATCTTCCTTGACGAACGTCAGCAGCAACATGCCGGCGATGTAGGTGGCCGCGGCAACGTAGAAGGCTTCGGTAAAACCGTAGGTTTGCATTACGTAGCCGACGACCAAAGTCCAGATCGGTCCGGAGATGCAGCCGACGAAGTAGTAAATCGAGAAAGCCGCGTCGGTGAGATCGTCGCGGGCGAAGTCGCTGATCATCGTTTGGGTGAGCGAGCCGCGTGCCTCCACGACGCTGCCATAAAGGATCAGGTTCAAATAAAAAAGCGGCCCCAACGAAGTCTGGTAAGCGAGCCAAACCGTCATCACAGCCGATAACAAAAGCGTGATCTGGGTGACGATCGCGCGCCGTCCCAAGCGATCCGAAACCCAGGCGATGGCTAATGGTCCCACGAGTCCAGCGCCTTGCAATACGGTAAGAAACAATCCACCTACGGGCGCGGTGACGTCGAAGCGCTCCATGAAGAACGGCACGAGATAGGTAAGATTGATACCGGTCCCTCGTCCCGCGGCACCGACCATCAGAACGAGAGAAGTGAAAAGAATATTGCGGTTCTTCAAACAAACACGATAGGCGTCGAGGTTCGCCTTGAAGTTGGCCTTGCCGGCTTTGCCTTCATCAGCGGACGCGTGCTCGCGGACCATGAAGAGCGCGAGTCCCATGATCAGGCTGGCCGCTCCAAAGACGACAAAGGCGGTGCGCCAACCCATATAGAGCAAGGCGATCGACGCGAGACCTGGGCCGATGAAAGAGCCGAAGCTGCCGGCGGAATGATGAAAGGTCAGCGCCCAACCGCGCGCTTTAGGATAGAACCGCGACAAGATGCTCGCGCCCAGTGGGTGCTGCGGGCTCGATCCGGCGTCGATGGCGATGCGGGCGCCGAGCAATTGTGGATAGGTGCCGACGAAGTACTGCGAGATCGCGGAGAGGCCGACGATAACATTGCCGGTGCCAAGGATCACCGAACGCTTGAAGAAGCCCGTGAACAGGCCGTAGACAACTTGCAATCCCTGGCCGACGAAGTTGGAAATCGCCGATAACGCGCCGAGCTGAAGCAGGCCAAAACCCAGTTCCGTCATCATCACCGGAAACATAACGGAGGTAATGCTGTACTGCAGATGGTTGAGCGTGTGGCAGACGCTGATGACGCTAAGGGCAAGTCGTTTTTGGCGGATAGTTGCTTCGAGAGTCGGCGTGTCGTCGGATGTTAGGCTTGCCGAAGCGACGGCAGTTGTCTGCTCATTCATACCGATTTACTTCCTCGTTGAAGTTTTTTGGCTGACGATGGCCTTGGGTCTGGTGTACAGGGTGGCGCTCCGGTCTGTCAACGGCGACTATAGTCCTGAGTAATGAGTGCTGAGTCCTGAGCACAGCTCGATTTTCTTACTCATTACTCAGAACTCATTACTCAGAACTCATTACTCAGAACTCATTACTCAGGACTCAGGACTCGTCACTCAGCACTATGCGGCATTGCCGTGTCCCGCGGCGTGTCGGTCGACATGAAGAAACTCATGAGCGCGCCGACCATCATCAGCGCGAATCCGACCAAGAACGCATACCAGATCGCGTCGCCAAGAATGGCGATCATGCGCGGCAGGAGTTCGGCGGGAATTTGCGCGCGAGTTGCGGGTTCTAGGAGATTTTGCGGATGGGCGAGTTTGTCGAGCAGTGCGGCGGAAAGATTGCCGCTAGAGAGTTGGCTCAAACCACGCTGCATTTGATGCAGCAGCACGGTGCCCATCAAGCTCACGGCGAAAGCGCCGCCGAAAGTGCGAAACAACATAAGCGTCGAAGTCGCTACGCCGATACGTTGGCGCGGCACGGAGTTTTGCACGGCAACCAACGTGGTTAAATTCGCCGCGCCCATGCCGGTGCCGATCAGAGTGCCGCTGACCGCCACGAAGGTGACGTTAAGATCGTTATGGAAAAACACGAACAGGCTGTAGCCGATCGATAAAAGCAACATGCCGGCGATGGCGACGGCGCGATAGCCGAAACGGTTCAACGCCTGCCCGGCGATCAAGCTGCCCGCGGTCCAAGCTACGCTGACGAACAAAAGGACCATGCCGGCGCGCGAGGCCGTCAGTCCGCTGACGCCCTGAAGATAGAGTGGGAGATAACTGATGGCGCCGAAGACTCCCATGGACGCTAGCGTGGCGACGAAAGCGGAGGTTGTGAAGAGTTTTGAGCAAAATAAATCGAGCGGCACGATCGGTTCGGCGGCGCGGCGCTCAATAAAATAGAAGACCGCCAACAAGCCAAATCCGCCTACGATCATAGCCGCCATCTCGAAATCTATGGCCCGTTGAGAATGGCTGGCGCGGGAAAGCCCGTAAAACAAGACCATCAGCGCCAACATCAAAGTCACGGTGCCTGCCATGTCGAGTTTGTGGGCGCGGCGCTCCTGGCCGGTTTCTTTGAGACCGACGACGATGAGAGCTACCGCGACCGCAGTGATCGGCAGGTTGACGAAGAATGCCCAGCGCCAGCTCCAGTGCTCGACGATGATGCCGCCGGCGAGCGGGCCGAGAATCGAGGCCACGCCCCAGATGCCGCTGATGATGCTCTGCATTTTTGCGCGCTGTGCCGGCGGGTAGAGAATGCCGACGACAATGAACGACAGCGCGTAGATAGCGCCGCCGCCGAGTCCTTGAATCGCGCGAAATAGCACCAACGCTTCCATGCTTTGCGCCAGGCCGCACAGGGTCGAGCCGAAAACAAAGATGGCGATACCGACGAGCATGAGCCGGCGCTGGCTATAGAGATCGGAAAGTTTTCCGAACAATGGCGTGGTCAGCGCCGACGTGAGCATGTAAATCGAAAACACCCAGCTGTAGAGCTCCAGCCCGCCAAGGTTGGCGGCGATGGTCGGCATGGCGGTGCTGATGATGGTCGCGTCGACCGCGAAAAGAAGAATCACCAAAATCACGCCGATGACGGCGCAATTGCGTTTGGCGGTTTGTGCAGGTGTTGTTCCGGGAAGTGGAATCACGGCGGCTCGCTTCATTGCGCGCGCATGGGATCGCAGCGTTCTTCAGGAGTTAACTAGATCCCACGCGGAGTCAAGGCGCGGGTGAAAATCGCCTGCGCGCGTTGACGCGGTGGCGCGGCGGCGATAGAAAACACGGACGAATTCAGGGAGGAAAAAATGGCGGAGCGAGTTTCGAGATCGATCTTGGTTGCGGTAGTGTGGATGTTGGTAGTTCAGCCGAGCTTTCTGTCGGCACAAATTACCCCGGAATTGATCGAAGCGGCGAAAAAAGAAGGCGAAGTGATGTTTTACGGCGCCATCACGATCAATTCGTCGAAAGCAGTCGGTGATGCCTTCGAAAAAAAATACGGCATCAAGCTGCGCCACTGGCGCGGCGACGCGACCGAGCTGATCAATCGGAGCCTCGCTGAAGCCCGAGCGGGAAAGCCGGCGTTCGATGTTACGCTCGGCAATGAAGTCGTCATGACCACCTTGGAGGAAAAAAATCTGTTCGCCACCTTCGATCCGCCGGCGGCCAAAGCATACCCCAAACAATTCCTCGACCCGGAAAAGCACATGACCCCGTGGCGGGTGCTACCCTATGGCATCAATTTCAACTACCAACTGCTCAAGACAGAGGAAGCGCCGAAGACCTGGGAGGACCTGTTGCTACCGAAGTGGAAAGGTAAGTTCGGCATGGCCAATCCGGGCATCCATGTGACGACCCTGCAGTTCGTGTTGAATTTGGACAAACTGCTGGGACCGAAGTGGCTCAAGGTTGTCGAAGGTTGGGCCAAACAAGAGCCGCGTGTCGGGCGCAGCTTGGCGGATACGATCCAGCCGTTAACTGCGGGTGAAGTGCCGGTTGCGATCGGATATATCAAGGATAAGTTTCAATATCCCGGTCCCATCGAATATGTCCGGATGAACAAGTATCTCGCCTCGGTAAGCTTCGTCGCCATCAACCGGCAAGCGCCCCATCCGAACGCGGCGCGGCTATTCACCGACTTCTTCGTCGGTCCCGAAGCGCAACGAATTTTCGGCGGCTACGGCGAATACGTCTTTCATCCCGAAGCCGATCACAAGTTCAAGAAAGACGTGAAGGATGATCAGATCGTCGTGATGCGTCTGCCGAGCAATGAAGAGTTGGAAAGTTGGAGCAAAAAGTTCAGGGAGATGTTTAGATAGGCCACAATTGGTAGATTACTCTCGCATTCGGGGATGGTTTCACTGCCTCGCCTTTCGGCGAAGTGAAGATTGGTCATGCCGGCGAAGGCCGGCATCTGGGTTCATTCTAGCTTAACTCTAAGATCGGCCTGGATTCCGGCCTTCGCCGGAAAGACGGAATATCGAGTCGACTTCATTCGACAAACTTTAGAACCCTTCGGCTTGGAGTGGAGGTGGGTTCAGTTGGTTTATTATTCAGCTTATACGCGGCCTATTTTGACCAACGATTGCGGTTTTTCTATACTGGATCGACGAGTTAAGGGAATTCACTAGGACTATGCTTCAGAAGAAGGGTGATGACTGGGTTCGCTGCATAGCGCTGTTTAAGCTGATCAAGGGTCTGTTGTTTTTGCTAGTGGGATTGGGATTCACGGCGTTTTTTGAGAAAGAGATGGCGGAGCAAGTTATGGGGTGGATGAGGCTACCTTGGTTACGAGAAGAGAACCGCGACATCGGCTTATTGCTGTCCTGGGCGATGGGCTTTAGCCGGCGCGATGTCGGAGTTCTCGAAGCAAGCATCTTTGTCTATGCCGCGCTTTTGTTAGCTGAAGGCGTGGGTTTGTTGCTGCTTAAGCGTTGGGCCGAATATCTAACCGTCCTCACCACGGCAGCGTTCATTCCTCTGGAAGTGTGGAGCGATGTACGCCATTTTGGTTTAATCAAAACGGTGATCCTCTTTCTAAATGTACTGGCGGTGTGGTATTTGTCGGCGCGTTTGTGGACGAATCGGCAAGAGTTGCGGCTGAGAGCATCCTAGGTTTTCATCGCCTGCAGTCGGAGTTGGACAACGATCATGTTCCACCTGGCGAAAATGACTTTCCCCGAAGTTGAGCGGCTTCGTTCAGACGCTCCAATCGTCATTCTACCGGTCGGAGTGGTCGAAGAGCACGGCGCGCACCTGCCTTTGGGCGTCGATTCCTTCGCCGCGGAAGCTTATGCCGAATCCGCCGCGCCCCATCTCGAAGCGAAGGGTTACACGGTCATTGTCGCGCCAACGATCAATTACGGCGTGGCGCGGGCGGCCATCGATTTTGCCGGCACGCTATCATTAGAACCGGAGACTCTGCGGTCGATGGTCGTTGAAATCGGCCGTTCGCTATTTCGTCACAAGTTTAATCGCCTGGTCATTCTGAATGGACATCGCGATCTGCACCATATGAAAGCGCTGGATGACGCTAAAAGCATTCTGGTGGAAGAAAAGACCGCGCAAGTTCTCTGCGTCGGTTTCGCCAGCGATCCGGAAATAACCACGGCTTGTTACCGTGAGGGCGTAAAGCAGTTCTACCAAAGCCCGCGCCCGGATCGCGAAGGCCACGGCGGCGAGTCCGAAACTTCGGTGGCGTTGTACAAGTTTCCGGAATTGGTAAGGGGCGACGTTCTAAAAACTCTGGATGCCAATTTCGATTACGATATCGAAGCCTTTCATAGTGAAACTAAAGATTATGGTAGCATTTCTGGCGGGCGCGGTTACTTCGGCTGGCCCCAAGCGGCGACTGCTGAGACCGGCAAGCAGCTCGTCGCCATTCGCGGGCAAAATATTGCCAACGTAATTCTTAAGGCGTGGGGCTTGCCGGGATCGTGAAACGTGTTCGTGACTCGTGTTCGGTTCGGAGGGCAATCACGATCACGTGACACGAACACGAGGGTTATTTAACCAACGCGATGGCGATCACTCCGGCGACGACAGACAAGGTTCCAATCACACTGGCCACAGTGAAATGCTCGAGGCGGCGCAGGAAGATCGCGCCGAGCAGCGCCGTCCAGATTGGCGAGGTCGCGGTGATCGGCGACACGGTCACGACGGAGCCGATGGCGAAGGCATGGAGCATGAAAAGGACCGCCATGGTTTCACCGAGGCCACTCAATAAAAAAGGCCAGCAGGCGCGGCGATCCCAGACCAATTCTTCTGTGTTTGCCGGCGTCCAGTAGTAGACGGCAAAAGCCAGCAGTGAAAACGGTCCCACCAGCGCGGCAAAAAACAGCGGCTCATTGGCTTGCATGAGGGCGAAACGCCGGAGCGGATGAACCACCGATGTGATTGTCGCAGCGATCAAGGGAAACACGACATAGAGCCAGCGAAAGTCCTTGAATCGCTCGTCAAGCTTCCACGAGCTGAGCACGATGCCGCTCACGATCAAGACCGTGCCGACGATGCCAAGCAGACTTATCCGTTCGCCCAGAAACAAAATCCCAATAAGAACGCTGAGGACGGGATAGGAATTGCGCAGAGTGACGGCGCGCGAAGTGCCGATCTTCTCCATCCCTTTGTATTGAAAAAAGCGCATGAAGGGTTGAACGATCCCGGTCAGGAAGATCGCGCCCACTGCGATGAAGTTTATCGCCGGAATTCCGCTGGTGAAAAATAGCGCGGTCCAAAGCACGGTCGTGTGGACGATCAGCGAGACGAAAGTCGCGGTCAATGGTGTGGAGTAGCGCATTCCATGGCCGACCGTGACATTCGCGCAGGCGAAAGAAAAGGCGGTCAGCCAGGCAAAAAATTGGGATGACATGATTTAAAAAGGATGAAGGATAAAGGCGGAAGGATAAATTAGGTTCGGCTCGTGATTCCTGATCTCATAAATCGTAGCGGGGCTAACTTATACGAGATTGGACGCGGGTGAAACAGCCTGGTCGATTTTGCGATTGCAATCTTACGATCGACAAGAGTAAGAAAAGCCGCAAGACCACTAATCAAAGGAGGACGCCATGGCTTTTAGAATCAACCATCTTCACTTGAAAACGCCCGATCCAAAAAAAACCGCTGACTTTTATGTCCAATACACCGGAGCGAAAGTCGTGAAAGAAAACACCAGGCCTGACGGCACTAAAAACTTCCGCCTGGATCTGCACGGCGTCGAGCTCAACATCACGGAATTTCTCACGGAACAAAAGTTGAGCCAATTTCACGGTCTCGAGCACGTTGCCATCGACACCAATGAATTCGACGGTGAGGTCGGTAAGATCAAATCCGCCGGCATCAAGATTCTCGAAGAGCGCATCCTACCCGACGGCCGCCGAGTGTGTTTCTTCGAAGGGCCGGAAGGCGTTCGGTTGGAGTTTTTGGAGTGGAAACAATAGACCACGAAGAAGTTGGAGTACTGGAGTGATGGAGTACTGGGGGTCCTAAAACGCCATGACTCCAACACTCCAATACACCATCACTCCAATTCCTATCTCTCCCGCAGCACTTTCTCCAATGGCCCGTTCTCTCGGAACGGTTCCGGCCAGCCGATATATTGCTTGAAGTCGGGGCGGGCTTTGACGAGATCTTGGATCACATTCTCGATGCCCTTGTCGGGCACATAGGGCGCTGTCTTAAACAGGCGCGCGTAGGCTTCGACAGTTTTTTTGACGATTGCGCCATCTTTTTCTCGCATCCACTTGGCGAAGGACTTCTGGGCGAAGGCATGATTTTTCTTAATCAGATGGATGCCGGCGACGTACGCGCTCAAGAAATCGTGCGTCGTTTTGGGTTCTGCTCTGATGAACGCGCGGCTACTCGTAACGCAAGAGGAGGGATAGACGAGGTCGGTACTGCTTAAGTCGACGAGCACCGGCCAGCCGCGCTGCAAGAACGGAATAGCGTAGCGCGTCGTGAGCGCGGCGGCGGCGATGGCGCCACGGTCGAGCGCTATGACCATCTCAGGCCCGGCACCGAGCTGAAGAATCGTCATGTCTTTGTCCGGATTGAGCCCGACATGTTTCAGCGCGGCGCGCAAATAGAAATGCGTCGTGGAACCGTAGCGCGTGACGGCGCTCGCCTGGCCTTTCAAGTCTTGCGCGGACTTTATTTCCGGGCGCGTAATCAGATAGACCGGATCGGCATCCACCGGGCACGCCAACAAGACTACGTCTCCGCCGGCGGCGCGCGCGGCGACGACCGACTCCGCGCCAGCGCCCGAAAACGGCAAGTCGCCGGTGATGATCGCTAAACTAATCAACGAGCCGCCGCGGATTTGCACCGGCTCGACGTTGAGCCCGATTTTTTCGAAATAGCCGGCGTCCTTGGCGACCCAAATCGGCAAGTGCGATGGCGACGCGGTGGTGCCATAAAGAATGCGGCGCAGCTCTTGCGCAGACGCCGGCGAGCCAATCAGCGCCAACATAAACAGCATGCTGGCCAATAGAGGGCTCATTGCCTTGGTTACCGCGCGGCGACTCTCTCCAGCGGTCCGTTGTCGCGAAAAAGTTCCGGGTGGCCGAAAAACTCTTTCGGCACGGGACGCTGGTTCACCAGATCTTTGAGGATATTTTCGATGCCCTTATCCGGTACGTTGGGCACGGCTTTGAACAAACGCACGAAGGCTTCCAGGGACTTGGATAAATTAGCGGACTCTTTTTCCTTCAGCCATTTGAGCAAAGATTTTTCGGCTAATTTTTGATCTTTCTTGATCAGTTGGATTGCGCTCACATAGGCGTTGAGAAAGGCGTTAACGGTTTTCGGTTCGGCTTTGACGAACGCTCGGGTGCTGGTCACGCAGGATGACGGATAGACCAGATCGGATTTGGTTAAATCGGCGAGCACAGGCCAGTTGCGCTGCATGAATGGCAGGACATCTTTAATGGTCAAAGCGGCTGCAGCTACTCTTCCGCCTTCGAGGGCGGCGCTGATCTCCGCGCTACCGCCCAATTGAAGGAGCGTCATCTCTTTATCGGAATCGATGCCCACCATGCGTGTCGCTGAACGCAGGTAGAAGTGGATCGATGAGTTGAGTCGGGTAATTCCAGCTGCTTTCCCCTTGAGTTCGGATGCGGACTTAATTTCGGGGCGGGCGATGAGATATACCGGCTCCAGGTCGGCGGGGCAGGCGAGCAATACGATGTCGCCGCCTTCCACGCGCGCCGCAACCACCGATCCGGCGCCGACGCCGGAAAGCACCGCTTGGCCGCTCATGATCGCCATGGTACTGACCGCGCCACCGCGGATCTGCACCGGCTCGATATTCAAGCCGTTTTTGGCGAATAGCCCAGTGTCTTTGCCTACCCACACCGGCAGATGCGAGATGGAGGTCGAAACACCGTAAAGGATGCGTCGAAGCTCTTGAGCGTGCGCGGGAAAATGGCTGACTAGCAGCGCGCCGGTGATAAAGAAAATACGAGCAATGTTGTTCATTTCGAAATCACTTTTTCCAAAGGTCCGTTATCACGAAAGAGTTCCGGACGGCCGATGAACTCTCTTGACACCGGTCGGCGACTCGCGAGATCTTTCAGGACAGTTTCAATGCCTTTGTCCGGCACGTACGGTGCTGGTTTAAATATCTTAGCGTAAGACTCGACGGTTCTCTTGATCAGGTAGGGATCTTTTTCTCGCAGCCATTTGGCGAATGTTTTCTCTGCGAAATTTTGATCGTTCTTGATCAATCGGATTGCCGCGACGTAGGCGCGCAGAAAATCATCGACGGTTCTCGGTTCTGCTTTCAGGAAGGCACGGCTACTTGCGACGCAAGACGAAGGATAAATCAAATCCGTGGTGCTCAAGTCGACGAACATCGGCCAACCGCGCTGCAGAAGCGGAATGGCGTAACGGTTGGTCAAGGCTGCCATTGAAATGCGCCCGCTCTCCATCGCGGAGACGGCTTCCGTGCCGGTGCCAAGCTGCAGAATCGTGACGTCTTTTTCCGGATCGAGACCGACCTGGCGCAGCGCCGCGCGCAAATAAAAATGCGTCGTGGAGCCCAGTCGGGTCACCGCTGTCGCTTTGCCCTTGAGTTCGGCCGGCGATTTGATTTCCGGACGGGCGATCAGATACACGGGATCCGAATCGACCGGGCAGGCGAGCAACACGATATCGCCGCCTTCGACACGCGCGGCCACGGCCGATTCCGCGCCCGCACCCGAGAACTGCAACTGTCCACTCATGATGCCCATCGTGATCAGCGCGCCACCGCGGATTTGCACCGGCTCGACGTTCAAGCCGAACTTAGCGAACAGGCCGGCATCCTTCGCCACCCAGATAGGCAAGTGCGCCGTCGAAGTCGTCGTGCCGTAGTGAATGCGGCGAAGGTCCTGTGCCTGCGCGAAAGACCAATAGGGGACCGAAATGACGAATAGGACCCATACAGCCCAAACACTGGCGATCAATCTCGATGCGGCAACGGTCGCCGGGAGCGGCTGCGGGACTGAATAGATTCGCAGCATGTTTTACTTGCTAAAGTATGCGGCTTCGGCCTTTTCCTGGTCGTAGGGTACGAACTGATTCGTCCCCGGGCCGCGGATCTCCGGTTTTTCGCCTTCGTCAAACAGCGCTGCGGCGCTATCTCCGGCGCGACCGCCGATCAGTCCCGGCGAGTGAGCTTCGGCGACGGTAGCGTCCTTGTCTGAGCGATTGAACGCCCAATGGACGGTATTGGCCGGGATACGATGAAAGTCGCCCTGCTTGCAGAGAAAACCCTGGTCCTTGACGAAAAACCAGATCTCGCCGTCGAGCACGTAATTGATCTGCTCGGACTCATGCTGGTGCGGCTTGGTGTGATAGCCCGGCCTGCGGGTGGCGATCATCAGACTGCACTCGTTTCCGTAGCCTTTGCGGACGACCATGGCGCCGGTGCCGGCTTCGCCGCTCTGGACCCGGTTGTATTCCGGAACATCGCTGCTTTTAACGTGTAGAGACATATAATCTTCTCCTTTTAGTTAGCAAATTTAGGTCCCTATTTCGTATGACAGCCGCGAGCTTTGGTCAAGATGTTTTCGCCGCCGTGATCTCGAGTCGTCGGCTTTGCGCGAGCTAGGAGTATCGGGCCGGCGCCCGTCTACCGTTGACAGCAATAGGTTTGAGAAGTAAAGGGAAGCTTGAGGTTAGAATGAAATTTCGCGGTTTAGTATGGAGTCTATTATTGGTGGTTGCGCTGACGGCTGCTCCGCTCGGAGCGGAAAAATTGATGCTCGCTCACGTCGCCATCAATCCGGCGCAAGGCATGCTTTTGCTGGCGAAGGATTCGGGAATACTGGCAAAATATGGTTTCAGCGCGGATGTGCTCTTGATCCCGGGTACGCCGCGCACTATTCAAGCGTTGCTCGCCGGCGACTTGGATTATGTTGCGGCGGGCGCACCCGCGTCGCTGCGAGCACGGGCTCAGGGAGCCGACGTGATCGTTTTGTCGACGCTCGCCAACTTTTCGTCGCAACGG
>Ga0193716_1002093_pt1 | contig 11407 bp, 9 predicted proteins | sample U2c1metaG_FD_145901 | JGI IMG/M metagenome (GOLD analysis project Ga0193716, IMG submission 145901) | Soil microbial communities from a riparian zone of the East river system, Colorado, United States - U2c1 | ecosystem: Environmental > Terrestrial > Soil > Riparian zone | place: USA: East River...
CCACCACGCTGGTGTATTCATTTGCCCCCTGCGAAATCGAAATGTAGGGAAACTCGTGCTTGTGCAGCAGCGAACGGGTGTTTGCGGGGATTTCGATGCGGTACAAACGTACATACGGATTTTCCCAGAGCAGATGATGATGGGGCTCGTCTTTCATGGCTACGGGCTGGTCACCGGTCGCGCCCGCTTTTTGTTCAGGCGCTTGCCCTTGCAGCGGGGCGCAGCATGCCATGAGTGCCAGTAATCCGATTCGCCATTTCATAAAGGAAATCCTACGTTGCCATCAAAGTGCTGGCAAGCCGGGCCCCGGGGGCGCGGCGGGTGCCCCTAGTATAGAAGCGGCCTAGCGCCCTCCCGTTGCCCCGTCAGGCGTGTCCTCCCAACAGGCTGTACAACAGGAGACTAAGAACCAGCAAAGTGACGGCCACATAGGTCCAGTCTCGTTCATAAAGAAACGCAAAGACAGAAAAGATCACGCGCGCGACGGGTGTAGCAATCAAAATAAGGAGGCCCAGCTGAATGAGGCCACGTCCATGCCAGCTCGACGCGTTGCGAATGATTCCTGAAACGGTGCGCAGCTCTTCGGGTTCTCCCTGGAAGACGCGATAATTTGTGACGGGAAGCGGGTGGCGAACCAGGAATAAAACTCCTCCGACAAAAACCAGTGCCGCCGCAAGAATCACGCCCGTTCGCAACAGGATGCCCATGAGCTGGTCCATGCGCTGGTCGGCTTGCAGACTGGGCTGAATGTTCATTTCAGATTTTTCCCGTGAGGCCGCTGTAAATCATTTCCACGGCGAGCGCCGCAATCACCACACTGAAAACAATGCGCAGCGGTTTCACGGCTGCGCCCGCCAAGAGCCGCGCTCCGAGCAGAGAACCACCAAGTACACCCAGCATGACCGGCATGGCCAACCCCGGATCAATGTAGCCACGGCTTAGATAAATTCCGGCGCTGGCCGCAGCGGTCACGCCAATCATGAAGTTGCTCGTTGTGGTGGAAACCTTGAACGGCAGCTTCATGGCTTTGTCCATGGCCAGAACTTTTACCGCACCGGAGCCGATCCCCAGCAATCCGGAAAGAACTCCTGCGACGAACATCAACGCAAATCCAAAGGGCACTCCGCGCACATGATACTTTTCCGGGCCTTTTGCAGTGGGATACGAGCTGTCCATACGCAGCCAGGACGCGATACGGTCAGGCGCAAGCGCGTCAGCGGATCTAGAGTGCTGACGAAACGAAAGGACCGCGGAGTAGATGAGAACAAGCCCGAAAATTACCGCAATAATGTTTGCATGCAAGTGGAGCGCGACTGCGGCGCCCACCAAAGCGCCGATGGTGGTGGCAATTTCAAGGAACATGGCAACGCGAACGTTGGAGAAGCCTTCGCGGACGTAAGCAGCGGCCGCACCGGAAGAAGTAGCGATGACAGAAACGAGAGCGGCGCCGATGGCGTACCGGATGTCGACTCCGAAAACGAGCGTGAGGAGCGGAACAATGACGACTCCGCCGCCAAGTCCTGTCAGCGAACCGAGAAAACCGGCAAGAAGCGAGCCGAGCGCTACAAAGAGCGTGAATTCCAGCGTGTGCACTAGTGCTCCGATAGCAAGAAAAAACCAGAGCTCAAAAAAATGGAAAACGAAGAACAAGAACCGAATACCGATTGCTGCTTAACTCATGCCAGGCGCTCAAAGATGCCGGCGGCGCCCATACCTCCGCCGATGCACATGGTGACCATGCCGTAGCGGCCGTTCTTGCGTTGCAGGTCGCCGATGATGGTGGCCGTGAGCTTGGCGCCCGTGCATCCGAGGGGGTGGCCCAGGGCGATGGCCCCGCCGTTGGGATTTACTTTTGCCGGATCGAGCCGGGCTTGTTGGATTACGGAGAGGGACTGCGCGGCAAAGGCTTCGTTCAATTCGATGACTGCAATGTCACCGAGTGAGAGGCCTGCAAGTTTCAGAGCTTTGGGAATGGCGAAGACGGGTCCGATACCAAATTCTTCAGGCGGGCAGCCGGCTGTGGCGTAGGAAACAAAACGCACCAGCGGCTGCAATCCGAGAGATTGCGCGCGAGCTGCCGACATCACTACCACTGCGGCAGCGCCATCGCTCATAGGAGAACTGTTGCCGGCGGTAACCGTGCCTTTGACGTGGAATGCTGGTTTTAATTTGGAAAGAACTTCTACGGTCGTTTCGGGGCGTGGAAGTTCATCGATGGCGAAGCTGAAAGTTTGGGTTTGCGGTTTTGCTGAGGATTTGGATCTTGCAGATGCACCGTTGCCATCCCCGCTTGCGAGTGTCGTGATTTTTACTTCAACAGGAATTAATTCGTTTTTGAAACGTCCGCCGGCGATGGCCGCGACGGCTTTCTGGTGAGACTCGGTGGCGAACTGGTCGGCTTGTTCCCGGGTGATGCCGAATTTTTTCGCAATGTTTTCCGTGCCCAGTCCCATGTTGATGTAGGAATCGGGATAGTTATCGACGAGCCACGGATTGGGAGAGACCTTGTTGCCGCCCATGGGGACCATGGACATGGATTCCGTACCGCCGGCGACGATCACTTCCGCCGAGCCTCCACGAATGCGCTCTGCGGCGAGCGCAATCGCCTGCAACCCCGAAGAGCAGAAGCGATTGATGGTCATGGCGCTGGTTTCCACCGGGAGACCGGCGCGGAGCGAGGCGATGCGGGCGACGTTCATGCCCTGTTCGCCTTCCGGCATGGCGCAGCCTAGGATTACATCGTCAACTTCTTTGGGGTCCAGGCCGGGGACCCGGGCCAGCGCTTCTTTGATGGCGATGGCGGCAAGATCGTCCGGGCGAGTGGAGCGCAGCGAACCCTTATAGGCGCGGCCCACCGGAGTGCGTACGGCGGAGACGATGACGGCTTCAGGCATGGCAGCTCCTTCCAGACAGGACAGCTGTATTGTTGGGCGGGTGGGCCGAAATTGCAAATTGCCGCTCTCCGGTTGAAACGAAATGGCGGAAATTTGCGATAGTGGCACGCGGAAACGGTGGGCGCGGCCGGGATCGCTGAGTCCGATGATCGTCAGGAAAAAACAGGGTGGGCGCTCCGCGGAGCGTCCCCCCTGTTTTTGGGAGCTGCATCTAGAACTGGAGGCGGAGGCCGAACTGCAGGACGCGGGGGCCGCCGCCGCCCAAGCCCGGGTTGCCCTGCGCAACGTCCGGGGTTTGCGTGATGTTGCCCGCGGTGCCAGCAAATGGATTGATGGAACCATCGCTGTTGACGCCGGGGTTGATGGTGCCGTTGGGGAGAGCGAAATTCGGGTGATTGAAGACGTTGAAGAATTCCGTGCGGAATTGCAGTTTCAGGCGGTCGCGGATGGGGAACAACTTTGTGACGGAGAAATCGGCGTTCCAGAAGCCGGGACCGTAGATTTGGTCGCGGCCCAGATTGCCGAAAGCTCCGTCGGCTGGTTGGGCGAACGCCGCGGGGTTGAGATAGCCGGTAGACGGAGACCAATCGGAGAGGATTGGATTCACCCCGGCGACGACGTTGGGGCGCTGGTGAAACTCGAAAAGGCCGCTGCTGTCGTTGGAAGTAATGATGCCGATGGGGCGGCCGGATTGCACGGTGACGATGGTGTTGAGTTGCCAGCCTTCGCCCAGCAATTTCGGAACATGGCCGAACGTGGGGAGCTGATAGTTGATGGCGCTGGTCCAGCGATTACGCGTGTCGAAAGTCGAAGGGCCTTTTTCAGCGGCGAGATTGTCGGAGTCTTGCGGAAACGCGGAAGTGGCGAAGTTGAAGTCGATGCCGTCGGACGCTCCGTCGAGCGATTTGGACCACGTGTAGGTGGAGAAACCGGAGAGGCGGTGCCAATTGTCCAGTCGCAATGTAGTTTGCAACGCGTGGTAAGTGGAGTTCGCGCCGCTGGAAAGAACGTCGATGCGGTAATAGTTGTCGTTGCTGAAATCCTGATTTTGATCGTAGAGACGAACAAGGCGCGTGCCCTTGCTGCCGACGTAGCCGATTTCAAATGCGAGATTGCCCGGGAGTTGCTGCTGGATATTTACGTTCCAGTTTTGCACGTAGGGAGTGCGCAGGTTGCGGTCGGTAATGAAGATGGACTGCGTGAAAGTTGTGGGCGTGAAAACGGAACCAGGGACGATGCCGTTGAACGCGTTTTGGTTGAAATCAAGATTGTTGACGGGGACGGGCACGGCGTTGGGGTCGGTGAAACTGGAAGGATTCGTCGCGATCCCGGCGGAGTTGGTGAAGTTGGCGATGAGAATATCCTGCGGAATGTAGTCGTAATAAAAACCATACGCCCCGCGGATAACGGTGTTCTTGCGAATATTCCAAGCGACGCCCAGGCGCGGAGCAAGATTGTTAAGGTCACGATTGTAGGAATGAGGAAGCGTGGGCGAACCGACCTGAACGAGATTGCCGGAAGAGTCGAAATTTGAGAGCAGATTATTGGTTTCGCCGAGCGGTCCGAAATATTCCCAGCGGAGGCCGAAATTCAGGGTGATGGTGGAGCGAATGCGGAATTGATCCTCGGCGAACCAGCTGAGGCCGTTGTTGAAGGTGTGGCGAGCGGTGTCACCGGTAAGGCCGGAAGCGAAAATATTTCCCACAAAAAAGTTGGCGAGCTCATTGACGATGGGGTTCGTGGGATCCAACGGAACGAAATTGCCCGTGCCGTCGTCGATGGTGGTGTTTACATCGAGCAGGCCGCGTTCGAGATTGTCGTTGAAGCTGGCGACTTTGTAACGATGATACTCGCCGCCAAATTTGATGGTGTGCAGGCCATGGACCCAAGTGAAGTTGTCGAGGATTTGATACGTTTCGCTGATGCGGCCACGCGGGACGCTGAAGGCGGTTGCGCCGAGATTTTCCAGGTCCCCGTTGAAATCGATTTCGGGAAGGCCGGTTTTTCCGGTGCCCCAGTCGATGCCGAGAGCAGTGGGATCGAAAACGGGATTGCCGGCGTCTGAAGAAGAAAAGCTGGTGCGGTAACGGGAATAGCCGAACCGGAGTTCGTTGAGCTTGGTGCCGGAGAGTGTACTGAGCCAGCTGGCAGAAATGACTTGCGTGCGTGTGGGCGAAAGCTGGGTGAAATCCGCGAGGCGCGATCCGCCACCGTAGCTGAAGGAGCCGAGAGGGAAAATTTGGTCGGACTGGCCGAAAGCGTAACGGCCGGTGATGGTGTTGTTGTCGGACAGTTTGTGATCGATTTTGAGGATAAAATTGTCACCGTCATTTTTGTCCCGAACGGAATAAGGGAGAGCATTGGTGTCACTGGTCGGAAAGATACGGATGATATTCTGGAGGGCGGGATTGATGGAGGGGACCGGGTAATAGGGATTGCTTAGGGCCAGGGCCTCCGCGTCGGCGATATTTTGTTGCGATGGAACCAGCAGATTGAAATCTGAACCGACGCGTTCGCGCTGGCCTTCATAGGCACCAAAGAAAAAGGTGCGATCTTTTTTGACAGGACCGCCAACGGAGCCTCCAAAGTTATTGTTGTTGAAGTGCGATTGCGGATTGGGTTCGCTGTTGAAATAATTGCGCGCATCGAAGGCGGAGTTGCGATTGTATTCGTAGAGCGAGCCGTGAATTTCATTGCTGCCGGAGCGGGTGATGATGTTGACGACCGCGCCGGAATTCCGGCCGTACTCGGCGCCGAAATTGGATTGCAGGTTGAATTCCTGAATGGCGTCGAGCGGGAGCAGGGTGGCGGGAGCGCCGGTAATGCCGACCTGATTGAGCGCCGAGTTGTTGAAGAAGGGATCATTGTTGTCCGTGCCATCGAGAGCGTAGTTGTTGGAGCGATCGCGGTTACCGTTGATGTTGAATTGGCCGAACCCTTTTTCTGTGCCCGCGACACCGGAAGCTTCCACGGTTACGCCGGGAGTTAGGGCGACCAGTTTTCCGAAATCGCGGCCGTTAAGGGGCAGTTCCTGGATAAGCTGACGATCGACGATTTGCGAGAGCGTGTTGCTGGTGGTTTCCAGGAGCGGAATTGTTTCAGTGACGAATTCGCGTTCGATTAGCTCTGCAGGCTTCGCCAGAACTAGGTTGGACACCGTGTCAGAACCGACGCTGACAGTGACATGGGGGTCGCGAAATTCCTGAAAGCCGGATGCGATGGCCGAGACCTCGTATTCGCCTGCGGGGAGCTCAAGGAATAGATAGCCACCGTCGGATTCAGAGGAAACCATCCGAGTTTCACTGGTATTGACGTTGCGCGCGACAACCTTGGCGTTGGGAATGACTCCGCCAGAGGAGTCCGTGATGACGCCACGAATTCCTCCGCGGAAGGATTGCGCCGAGGCGGGTGTGATTGCGAGCACAGCCCAAACGGCGAAGCTAACGAGTGCCGCAGAAAAAATGGCGAGGGCTTTAAATCTTTGAGTCTTCATCGTTGTTCTCTCTTCCATTCAGATTTTTTTATTTGCCTTTAAGCGGCGTGCCCTTGCGCGGGATAAAAATCGTTCCGGGGGGCGCGATGTCGAATTTTTTGGAGTAACTGCCTTGATTTATGGCGACGCCGACGCGGCCGCGGGAGTCGATATACAGGAGCGGTTCGCCGACGGGGACGTCCATAAAGGTTTTCCCGTAAGGCAGAGCTGCGGATTTCTTGTTGAGTTGAACGGGAACCTTGTCGCCAACGCTGTAGCCCAGCTTTTTGAAGTCGTCGCCGGGGATGTTGGTGATGAGCGAGCCGAAAGGATCGTCGAGGCCAATCAGGTCGCCTTCGATGCCTTTGTCGGTCGTGGAGGAAAGTTTTGTCGTGAGGCGAACGAGTTGGCTAACTTCGGGGCCCGCGAGAGCGTAGTCCCATCCCGCGGCAAGATGCGCGGCCGTGGGCGAAAAAATATCGCGGCCGTGAAAGGTGGACGAGATCGCGGCTTGCAGCATCCAGCTTTGATTGGTGATTTCCCGAGCGGAGTCCAGGCCATCGCGTTCGAGAACGGGAGTGATGATGCCGTTGTCGGGGAGAACGAAGAACTGGCCTTTCTTGGATTTAACGATGACGGCTTTGCGCGAAGTGCCGACGCCGGGATCAACGACGACCAGGAAAACGGTGCCGGATGGATAGTAGGGAGTGACGCCGTAGAGGAAGCGCGAGGCTTCTTCGATTTGAAATGGAGTGACTTGATGCGTGATATCGGTGAGGCGCGCGTCGGGCGCAATGCCGAAGATGACTGCGCGGCAGATGGCGACGGCGTCGTTGGCAACCCCGAAATCGGTCATGAAAACGATGGTGGGGCGCTGGGCAGCGGGAGAGACGAGAGCGGAAGAAGCCCCTCTTGCCGGAGATTTAGAGCACGCCGCTCCGAAGAGCGCGCAAACGAACAAGGCCGTTACCATCAGACGATGAATGCTGAAAAGTCGAACGCGCGAAACCATGGACTTTCTCCCAATAACTGGATTTGAAATTTGGGGCTAGAGAATTGCTGAGAGGCTTTCCCTCGCTGCCCTAGCGGGCACGCATACAGTGACTTCGACAACACCGCATGGCGATGAAAGAGGGCGAAAGTGGAAGTTTAAAAGCGTGCATAGTTCTCATTAAAACTAGATGAGAAATTATACATGAAGTTGCCGGCGAAAGCCGAAGAAGCCACTTGAGTCATACACAAATTAAAACAAAAAGTGTAGAGTGAATGGCGGTGTGTGGATCAGATGCTGTTGAATGGTTGGACGTACCGCAGCCTACCGAGCCCAGAGAAATCCCAGCCAGGGCCGCGTTGTAACCAAAACTAAGGAGAAAGACTGTGCGCCGAAGTGCCATTTTGCTATGGGTGATGTGTCTTTTTGCGATGGCCGCAAAAGCGGATCAGATCACTTTGAAGAACGGGGACAGAATTACCGGAACCATCGTGAAGTCCGATGACAAAGTATTGATCGTAAAAACAGATTTTGCAGGAGATTTGAATATCAAGTGGGAATTGGTGGCGTCGATTGTGTCGGATCAGACGCTGCACCTGGCGTTGAAGGACGGGCAGACGGTTGTGGGAACCGTAAAGACAGAAGACGGAAAGTTTGATGTAGCGACGAAGGAAACCGGCGAAGTAAAAGCGGCAAAGGAATCCGTCGCGGCTGTGCGCAGCGATGCGGAACAGAAAGCCTATGACGATCAGACTTACCGGTTGCAGCATCCGCATCTGACGGATTTCTGGAGCGGGGCGCTCGATACCGGATTGAGTCTGACGCGTGGCAACTCGGATTCGACGACATTTTCGCTGGCCGGAAAAGCGGCGCGAGTGACCGATCGCGACAAAATTTCCGTGTACACCACGGCGATTTATACGAAGAGCTCGGTGAATAACGTGAGCAGCGTCACGGCACACGACATCACCGGCGGGCTTCGCGGAGATTTGAACGTGAGCGACCAGGTGTTTGTGTTTGCTTTCACGGATTTTGAATACAACGCATTCCAGCATTTGGATCTGCGGAACGTGATTGGCGGAGGCTTTGGGTACCACGTCATAAAGAGAAAGGACACCCAGTTTGATGTGTTTGGCGGCGCAAGCTACAACCAGGAATATTATTCTTCCTACTTCCTGGCGCCACCGGACGACACGACGCTGCAGCCAGCGATTACCCGAAAGAGTGGTGAGTTGGTTTTCGGCGAATCACTGACCACCAAGCTGAGCGCACGCACGTCGTTGACCGAACAATTGTCGCTGTATCCGAACTTGACCGACGTCGGAGATTTCCGCGCGAAATTTGATGTGACGGCCAATACCAAGCTGAAAAATTGGCTTGGCTGGCAGATTACGTACAGCGACATCTATATTACGAATCCGCCGTTCGGCTTGAAGGGGAACGATCAAGTACTTTCGACCGGTCTGCGGTTGACATTCGGCAAGGGGACGTTCTAAAAGAGAGCACCCGCCCGGGCCCCCATCCTTAAAGAGAATCGCAAGGGAGGCTTTGCCAATGGATCTTCTCACGTGGCTGATTGTCGGGTTGATTGCGGGTTGGCTTGCGGGCCAGGTCATGCGGGGTGGCGGGTACGGTGTGTTGGTAGACATCATTCTCGGTATCCTCGGCGGGATTGTCGGAGGATGGGTTTTCGGCCGTCTAGGAATTTGGCCGGGCGGAGGACTCCTCGGGGCGATCATCGTGGCTTTTGTGGGCGCAGTGATTTTGGTGGCCATTACGCGGGTTTTAAAGAGGGCGTAGGCGACTCCCAACTGGTTGAGTGCAGCGCGTTGCCGTGAAAATTCGACACGGCAACGCGCTTTTTTTTCTGGCGCAACGTTCCAGCGGGGTCGTGCAACGTCAGGCTGGAGAACTTGGCGGGGCGGGGGTGCGCAGGGCGCGCAGAGCGGAATAGGCTAGCAGCAGAATTGCAATGCCGAGAGCTATCCACAGCAAGGATGGGTGGCGCTCGCTGAAAGGACGGCCATCGTCGTAGTTCAAAGTGGGCTCTTCTGGTCCGAGAGAAACGAAGATGGCGGGGCCTTTGTCTTTATGCGCGAAGGTGTGTTGGACATCATACTGGGGCGCGCCAGCTTTGGAGTTGCCGTAAAGCAGCCGATACGCCTGACCCTGGACGAACTGGAAAAAAACGCGGCGGTTGGCGTATGCGAAAGAAACTCCCAGAGAAGGAAGAGGAGCGTCGCTGCCGTTAAGGATTTCGATTCGCCAGTGCCGCGCGCCCCAAACTTCGTACAAAGGAATCGCCAGCGATTCCTCCAGCTTGTTTCCCGACTTGTAACGATAAATTTCACCGCCGGAAATGGATTGCCATTCTCTGCCGTCTTCGCTGGTGAGAATGCGAACGGCGCGATAAAACTCCGGCTGCGGAGTGGCGAACGATATTTGAGCAATTGGCAGATTTTGCGCGGACAAGTCAGCGGTAAATTGCGAAGTTTTATGGGAGGCGGAGGAATTGTCTTCGTTTCGCGAAAAGGACGGAGTAAGGAACGCGAAATCCGGATCTGTTTTGGCCAATGCCAGAACCGATGCCCCGGTGATTTTAAACGGGCGGGAGGTTTCAAAGATGCGCAGGCGCAAATAGCGCGCGGTATTCTGCGAGAATCGGATGGTTTGATTTCCTGCCAGATCTTCCCTCATGAATCGCGAGATGGGCGCGCGATCCTTCACGACGCGCCACAAGTAGGTGTCGTCGCTGGCAGCGACTTCGACCCAGTTCATGAAGTCCTGCTCGGGAGTTCGATTTTTATGGTGTCGCGAAACACATTCGTTGCAGGCAGCTCAATGATGACTTGTGTGAATTTTCCCGGAACAAAACTGGTTTCGCGAATTTGTGCGGTTTCGGAGTTTTGCGGCAACGGTATTTCGTGTCGCGAGTATAGGACGTAGGGAATTTCCGCGCCTTGCGCGTCGATGAGGCGAAGATCGGCAAGACGATTCTCTGAGTGCGAAAGCACACTGGGAGAAAGCACGATTTCGGCGGGTGCGTCTTGGGATAGATGTGTTTCTACGGGAGACGAGTAGCGCCAGGCGCGCCACATTTGGGGAAGATCGCTTGCGAAAGCGGACGCGCCAAGAATGGCCAGCGCGAAGAGCAAAGGTACCGGCCGTTGCCTCATGTAGGGGATTGTCCTTGCACATTTCTTCGCTGATATAGGAACGAGATGACCATGAGAACGAGACCCAAAATGAAGAATGCAACGATGCGATAAAAGCGGTCGAGATAGGAACTGTCGTACAGAAATACTTTGACTACCACCAGGCCGAAGAGGGCAATGGCTTGCCAACGCAGAAACGCGATATGCCGGTTCACGCCAATGAGAATCAGAACCGTAGCGTAGCCGGTCCACAGCAGCGTAAGCGCAAGATGCTGACCAAGTCCGACGTTTATTCCTGGTGCGACGCCGCGGCCAAAAAAATCCCAAAGTTCGAGCGACAAAGCCAGGAGCGCGAAAGCGTTGATGCCTACGACCAGGATCGCGGAGACGGCGATTTTGTCGGTTCCCGCGGCTTCGGGAAACTTGCGGGCCGCGTAGACCGCCACACCGAAGCACGCCATCAACAATAAATAGGACCAGAAGCGTTCGTTTAGCAAAAATGTTCCGGCGGGAAGAGGAAAGAGCAGCAAACGCGCGGCGGCGAGGAAAAGAAGCAGGTACCCGGCGCGGGCCAAATACCCGGCGACGGAACGAAAACCGGTCCACACCAGAATCGCCCCTTCGACGGCGAAGGCCAGTGAGATCCATTTACCGTCCAGGCGGATGGGAATGGCGAGCGTTGCAAACGTGAGCGCCATGCCGGCGAAGAGCGCGCGGACGAGTTCTGCCTGCTTGTAGTTGGTCGCCGGAATCAGCCGTGCGATGGCGACATGGGCCGCACCGAGAGCAATCACAAAAAGTGTAAGCGGCCAACGATCCTGTGGCCAGAGCAGAACATAAAGCGTTCCCAGATACGCGAACGAGTTTACCAAGGCAACGGCCAGGTCGCTCCGGT
>Ga0193716_1002094_pt1 | contig 11406 bp, 9 predicted proteins | sample U2c1metaG_FD_145901 | JGI IMG/M metagenome (GOLD analysis project Ga0193716, IMG submission 145901) | Soil microbial communities from a riparian zone of the East river system, Colorado, United States - U2c1 | ecosystem: Environmental > Terrestrial > Soil > Riparian zone | place: USA: East River...
GATGCTGGCCGTGTGGTCCCGTCAGACGGTCGGCACGGCGCACCCGGGACCTGGCATCGGCCTGATCGTGGCCTGGATCGCGGTGATCCTGCTGACCTTCCACTGGGCGCGCGTGGTGTGGTCGCGCACGGCGGTGCAGCTGGCGGCCGAGGAGGAGCGCCGCAGGTACGTCGCCGAACGGCAGCCCAAGGGGCTGCTGGACGACGGCGACTCCGGCCCCTCTTAGCGCTTCTTGCCGAGCGCCTCGACCGCTGCCTCGGCCCATTCCCGCCACTGCGTGGCGTTCGCCCGCGCCTGCTCGGCGTCCTTGGTGCGGCCAGCGGCATCGGCCTTGACGGCCTGCTGCTCGTATTGCTCGGCCCGAACCCGGAACTGGTCGGCCCTGGCCTGTGCCTCCGGATCCGTCCAGCCGGTCGTCGCCGCTTCGCGAATCCGCTTCTCGACGACGCGCAGCCGTCGCTCGAGCTCGGCGCCGCGCTCGCGGGGCACCTTGCCGATGGCGTCCCACTTGTCCTCGATAGCCCGCAACGCCGCGCGGGCGGCGTCCGGATCGGTGCTGTCGATGGCCTCGGCCTGGGCGAGCAGCGTCTGCTTGGCATCGGCGTTGGCGCCGAACTCGGCGTCACGCTCGGCATTGGTGGCGTTGCGGGCCGAGAAGAACTTGTCCTGGGCGCCCTTGAACCGCGCCCACAGAGCGTCGTCGACTTCCTTGGACGCCCGGCCCGCGGCCTTCCACTCCGTCAGGAGGTCGCGGAACGTCGCGCCGGTGGGGCCCCAGTCGGTCGAGTCGGAAAGCGCCTCGGCGCGCTCACACAGGGCCTCCTTGGCCTGGCGCGCGCCGACCCGCTCGCGGTCGAGTTCGGCGAAGTGCGACCCGCGCCGCCGGTTGAACGTCTCACGCGCCGCCGAGTACCGCTTCCAGAGCGCGTCGTCGGTCTTGCGGTCCAATCCCGTGATCGTGCGCCACTCGTCGAGGATCTCGCGCAGCCGGTCGCCCGCGGATTTCCACTGTGTGGACTCGGCGGCGATGGTCTCGGCCTCGACGGCCAGTGCCTCCTTGTGGGCGGTCTGCGCGGCGCGGTGCTCGTCGCGCCGGGCCCGGTCCTCAACGGCGCTGGCGTCGGCCTGGTCGACGATTGCGGTCAGCCGGGCTGCCAGCGCGTCGACGTCACCGAGCACCGACGCGGTCGGCAGGCTCTCGGCAATCTGGGCCGCCGCGGACTTGATCTTGCGCGCGTCGCCGGTGCCGGCCGCCAGGCGCCCCTCCATCAGCGCGACCTCGGTGTGCAGGTCGTCGTAGCGGCGACCGAAGTGCGCGAAGGCCGCCTCGTTGTCGCCGGCCTGCCACGACCCGATCTGACGTTCGCCCGCGGAGGTGATCAGCCAGACGGTGCCGTCCGGGTCGACGCGGCCGAATCGATGCGGGTCGGCGGTGACCACGGTCACGACCGGGGGTCGACCGCCGGGCCTCGGGGCGGGCCGCGGTGGTCCTGGTCGTGGGGTGGGCTTGGGTGCCTCGCCTGACTCGCTGGTGGTCATATTCGTATCCTCGTGCCCTCTGCGGGGGCTAACCCCCGCTCCTGCCGCGCGACGCGGCGCCATCTAACGCTCTCGCACGCTATTGAAACAGGTCGCCGTGCGGCGTGCGCACGCCTTTGGCTGAGGACTTGCCTAGGCTCGGCTGCAACGAATGGGAGGTCGCAGGTGGACAAGGCGGACATCGCCGCCCTGCTGGCGCTCGGTGCGGCCTTCTTCATCGCGGTCGGCGACGTCATGCATCAGCGGTCGGCGCATGACGTCACCGACGAACAGGTCAGCCCGCTCGCCCTGTTCGCCCGACTGCTGCGGGACCGTCAGTGGTGGCTCGGCAGCGCGGTGTCCGGTGCCGGATTCGCCCTGCAGGCGGCGGCGCTCGGCTTCGGGTCGGTGCTGCTGGTGCAGGCCGTACTGGTGACGTCGCTGCTGTTCGCGTTGCCCATCAATGCCCGGCTGATGCATCGCCGGGTGAGCCGCTTCCAGTGGGTATGGGCTGCGCTGCTGGCCGCAGCGGTCGTGGTGATCGTGGTGGTCGGCAACCCGACGGAGGGTCACTCGCGTGCGTCGTTCGAGACCTGGACCTTGGTGTTGTTGGTGCTCGGCCCCGCGCTCGTGGCCTGTGTGATCGGCGCGAGGATCTTCTCCGGGCCGGTGAGCGCGGTGCTGCTGGCGATCGTCTCGGGAGTGCTGTGGGGGTTGTTCGCGGTGCTCACCAAGGGCGTCGTCGACCGTCTGGACGAAGGCATCGTGGCGGTGCTGAAGACGCCGGAGCTGTACGCCTGGGTGGCGGTGGCCGTCGCGGGCACTGCCTGGCAGCAGGCGTCGTTCCGGGCAGGCGCGCTCACCGCCTCGCTGCCCACCATGACCGTCACCGAGCCGATCGTGGGGTCGGTGCTGGGCGTCGTGGTGCTCGGCGAGGCGTTGCGTCCCGACGAGGCCGGATGGTTCACGCTGGCGGTGGCCGTCACGATGATGGTGGTGGCCACGGCAGCCCTTGCGCGCGGGGAGGCCGCGACGATGGGCGCCGACGAAGCCGCCGAACGAACCGGTGGCTAGCGTGGATTCGTGCTGAGCGCCATCGCGATCGTCCCTTCGGCGCCCGTGCTGGTTCCCGAGCTCGCGTCCGGTGCCGCCGATGAACTGGCCGACCTGCGCGAAGCCGTATTCGGTGCCGCAGCGGTGCTTCCTGACCGTTGGGTGGCCGTCGGGGTCGGATCCGTCGACGCGGTCATCGGGTCCGATGCGGTCGGAACGTTCGCCGGGTATGGCGTCGACGTGCCCGTCGCATTGGCACCAGGGGTTTCCGGCGCGCCGTCCGTCCTTCCGCTGTGTGCGCTCATCACCGGTTGGGTGCGGGGACGGGTCAGTCCTCGGGCGCGGGCCGAGGTCCGGGTCCATGCCCACGACCATGGGGTGGATACCGCGGTGGCCTGCGCGCCGAGATCGACGAGGCTGCCGACGCGGTCGGTGTGCTGGTGGTCGCCGACGGAGCCCACACGCTCGGCCCGACTGCACCCGGTGGTTACGACCCCGATTCGGTGCCGGTTCAGGCTGCCCTCGACGATGCGCTGGCCTGCGGTGACGCCGCCGCGCTGGCCACGCTGCCTGCCGGTGCGATCGGACGGGTGGCCTATCAGGTGCTGGCCGGCCTGGCCGGACCGGCGCCCGTGTCGGCCCGCGAGTGGTACCGCGGGGCGCCGTACGGGGTCGGGTACTTCGCCGGGGTGTGGATTCCATGAGGCCCATCGCGATCGTTGGGCCGACGGGCACCGGGAAGTCCGCGCTGGCCCTCGACGTGGCGGAGCGGGTCGGCGGCGAGATCGTGAATGCCGATGCCATGCAGCTCTATCGGGGGATGGACATCGGCACCGCCAAGCTGTCGGTTGCCGAACGTCGCGGCATCCCGCATCACCAACTGGACCTGCTCGACGTGACGCAGACCGCGACCGTGGCCCGCTATCAGCAGGCGGCCGCCGCCGACGTGGAGGCGATTGCCGCAAGGGCAGCGGCGCCGGTGGTGGTCGGCGGCTCGATGCTGTACCTGCAGTCGCTCTTGGACGACTGGGTGTTCCCGGCGACCGATCCGGAGGTGCGCGCGCGCTGGGAGGAGCGGTTGGCCGAGGTCGGCGTGAGCGCCCTGCACGAGGAACTTGCCCGGGTCGACGCGGCGGCCGCCACGTCGATCCTGCCCACCGACGGGCGTCGCATCGTGCGCGCGCTGGAAGTGGTGGAGTTGACGGGCCAGCCGTTCGCCGCGTCGGCGCCGAAGATCGGCGCGCCGCGATGGGACACCGTCATCATCGGATTGGACTGGGACACGACACTTCTCGACGAACGCCTGGCACTGCGGACGGACACCATGTTCACCGACGGCCTGGTCGGCGAGGTCGCCGCGCTGCTGGGCGAGGGTCTGCGCGACGGCGTCACGGCCGCGCGTGCGCTGGGTTACGCGCAGGTACTCGAGGCGCTCGACGCAGGCGGTGGCGACGCGGCACTTGCCGAGGCGCGCGAGCGGACCTTCATCGGCACCCGGCGCTACGTGCGCCGCCAGAGGTCGTGGTTCCGCCGCGATCACCGCATCCACTGGCTGGACGGGTCGGCAGAGCGCAACGTGGATGCGGCGCTTCGGGCGTGGCGGGCAGCAGCGGAGCCACACGGATCGGACGTATCCTGATCAGGTGAAGTTCGCCAAGGGGCACGGCACGCAGAACGACTTCGTGCTGCTTCCCGACCTCGACGCCCGCATTGCGCTGGCACCCCCCGCGGTGGCCGCGCTGTGCGACCGTCGGCAGGGACTCGGTGCCGACGGCGTGCTGCGGGTGACGACGGCGGGCGCCGCGCTGACCGCTGGTGTGTTCGACCGCCTGCCGGAGGGTGTGCAGGCCGGCGACTGGTACATGGACTACCGCAACGCCGACGGATCGCTCGCGCAGATGTGCGGCAACGGTGTGCGGGTCTTCGCGCACTACCTGCGCGCCTCCGGGCTGGAGGGCCGCGACGAGTTCGTGGTGGGCTCGCTGGCAGGGCCGCGTCCGGTGGTGCTGCACGCGGTGAGTCCGCTGGCGGCCGACGTCACCGTCGAGATGGGCAAGGCCAACCAGGTCGGCTCCGGTTCCGCGGTCGTCGGCGGGCGCGAATTCACCGGCTTGGCCGTCGACGTGGGCAACCCGCACCTGGCGTGCGTCGATCCCACGCTCACGGCCGCCGATCTGCGCGCACTCGACGTGGCCGCCCCGGTCCGGTTCGATTCCGCGCAGTTCCCCCACGGCGTCAACGTCGAGGTGCTCACCACGCCGGTCGACGGTGCGGTCTCGATGCGGGTGCACGAGCGTGGCGTCGGTGAGACCCGCTCCTGCGGAACCGGCACGGTGGCCGCCGCGGTCGCCGCACTGCACCATCGGGGGGACTCCACGGGCACGCTGCGGGTACGGATCCCCGGCGGCGAGGTCGACGTCACCGTCACCGATGCCACCAGTTTCCTGCGCGGGCCGTCGATGCTCGTTGCGGACGGCGACATCTCAGATGCTTGGTGGCAAGCCCACGCGTGATTTATTCGGATGCATACGTGGGTCCCGCCGTGACACCATCGGAAACCACATATGACTGAACACAAAGACCATCGCTCCATTCCGAGCGTCGGCGAACTCGCACTCGAAGACCGCGCGGCACTGCGCCGCGTGGCCGGCTTGTCGACCGAACTCACCGACGTCTCAGAGGTCGAGTACCGCCAACTCCGCCTGGAACGCGTTGTCCTGGTTGGCATCTGGACCGATGGGAGTGCGGCCGACGCCCAGGCCAGCCTCGCCGAACTGGCCGCCCTTGCCGAGACGGCGGGCTCAGAGGTGCTCGAAGGCCTGATCCAACGGCGCGACAGGCCGGATGCGTCCACCTACATCGGCTCGGGCAAGGCCGCCGAACTGCGCGAGATCGTGACCGCCACCGGCGCCGACACCGTGATCTGTGACGGCGAGCTGACTCCAGGGCAGCTCAACGCGCTGGAGAAGGCGGTCAAGGTCAAGGTCGTCGACCGCACCGCCCTGATCCTCGACATCTTCGCCCAGCACGCCACGTCCGCGGAGGGCAAGGCGCAGGTCGCCTTTGCGCAGATGCAGTACATGCTGCCCAGGCTGCGCGGCTGGGGTGAGTCGATGTCGCGCCAGGGTGGCGGCGCAGGCGGCAGCAGCGGCGGCGTTGGCACGCGCGGACCCGGCGAGACCAAGATCGAAACCGACCGCCGCCGGATTCGCGAGCGCATGTCCAAGCTGCGGCGCGAGATCAAGGACATGAAGAAGATCCGCGACACCCAGCGGGGGCGCCGACTGCAGAGCGACGTGGCGTCGATCGCGATCGTCGGGTACACCAACGCGGGGAAGTCCAGCCTGCTCAACGCACTCACCGGCGCCGGCGTGCTCGTCGAGAACGCGTTGTTCGCCACCCTCGAACCCACCACGCGCCGTGGGCAATTCGACGACGGACGGCCCTTCGTGCTCACCGATACCGTCGGATTCGTGCGACACCTACCCACCCAGCTGGTCGAGGCGTTCCGCTCGACGCTGGAGGAGGTCGTCGACGCCGAACTGCTGGTACACGTGATCGACGGTTCGGACGTCAACCCGCTGGCTCAGGTCAACGCGGTGCGTCAAGTCGTCAACGACGTGATCCGGGAGTACGACATCGCGCCGCCGCCGGAACTGTTGGTGGTCAACAAGACCGACGCGGCAAGTGGTTTGGTGCTGGCCCAGCTGCGGCGCGAGTTGCCGGACGCCGTGTTCATCTCGGCCCACACCGGCGACGGCCTCGACCGGCTGCGCAGCCGGATGGGCGAGCTCGTCGAGCCGACCGACGCCACCGTGGACGTCACCATTCCCTACGACCGCGGTGACCTCGTTGCGCGAATGCACGCCGACGGTCGGATCGATGCGACCGAGCACACCGACTCGGGCACGCGCATCAAGGCGCGGGTGCCGGTTCCGCTGGCTGCCAGCCTCCGCGACTTCGCAACGTTCTAGCGGCAGCGTCGTCTACGATTCGGCGCATGGCGAATCTGGACCCGTTTCGCAGCCCGGAACTTCGGGCACAGTTCATCGCGAAGTACGACGCGGTCGTCGCTGACTGGCCGGTGCCCTGCGAAGAACGCGATGTCAGAACCGAATTCGGCACCACGCACGTCGTCGTCAGTGGCCCGGAATCCGCGCCGCCGCTGGTATTGCTGCACGGCGCCGCGGCCACCGCCGTGATGTGGCGTCCGGTCATCGAGGCGCTGAGTGCGACATACCGCTGCTACTGCATCGATACAATCATCGAGGGCAACAAGAGTATTGCCACCACGCGAAGCCTCGGAAAGACGAAGCTCGTCGCGTGGTTGCGCCAAGTGTTCGCGGCGCTCGACATCGAGCAGGCAAGGGTCGTCGGCCTTTCGTATGGCGGGTGGCTCGCTGCCAACCTGGCGGTGCAATCACCCGAGCTGGTGAATCGACTCGTGTTGCTGTGTCCGGCGGCGACGTTCACACCGATCACCCTCGAGTTCTACCGAGGAGTGCTATCGGCCAACCTGCGACGCTCGCCCGAACGGGCTCGGCGTTTCATTCAATGGTTGTCGAGCACATCGAACGTCGAATCCGATCCCACTGCAGATTTGATTGTGACGGCCCTGCTATCGGGCAAGTCCGTGCCCACCGGTTTGACACCGCCGACGGTGCTATCGGACGACACGCTGCGGCGGATAACCGCGCCGACGACTGTCGTGATCGGGGACCGAGAGGTCATCTACCGCGGCGGGCCGCGTGCTGCGCTTGCCAGGGCGCAGAAGCTGATACCGAACGTTCATACGCATCTGATGGTCGGCGCCAACCACATGCTCACCATCGACTGCCCGAAGGAACTCGCCGACGAGCTGCAGAAGGCACTCGCCTGAGTCAGCCAAGCGGCATGCAGTACCGCGCCTGATCCCGGAAGCGTATGTAGGCCGGGTCATTCGAGCGCAGACTCGAGATCCGTTCGACCGCGTTGTCGAACCGCTCGATCCGTCGCAGCGCGCTGCCGACGACACCGAGATCGTCATGGGCGTCGGCGATCGGGCGCCGGGCGTCGGTCTTCTGCTGAAGCCGGGCGAACAACACGTTGCGCTGATAGTCGAGCCAGCGTCGGCGACCTTCCGCGTAGGCCGGGCTGTCGCGGTAGGTGATCACGACCCTGGTGCCGGAATGCAGTCGGCGTCGGTACGTGCCGTCCGCACAGGGCAGTTTGGTCGCGTCGGTCAGCTTCAGGTGCGCCAGCGAGATCTGCTCCTCCTTGACGTTGAGGATCTCGCGGCACTCGATGAAGCGATCGATCGTCACCGCCGCCCCGAAACAGTCCGCAGGCCGGATGCCGACGATTTCGAGGTAGGCCACCAACACCTCCTGCGGCGTTGACGGCAGATAGGGAAACGGTGACGGGGCCTCGGGAAGTCGTTGTGGCCGTGGATGAACGGCCGCCGCGACGGCCGACCAGTTGAGCACCTCCACGTGCGTGCCTGCGACACCGTCGAAGGGGACCGCGATCGGGCCCGTCGGCGGTGGCGCTGCGCCCGCGGTGTGAATCACGCTGACGCCCTGCACCCTTGCGTAGACGTCGGCGGACTCGCTGCTCAGCTCGTCGCCGCCGAACCAGCTGTCGGACCCCTGCATGACGACCTCGCGGGCGATGCCGAGACACTGGCCGGGTTGGATGCCTGCACCCGCCATCCAGGCCAGCGCCAGATCCTCGTCGAGCACCGAAGGATCGCCCTTGCGGCGGCTGACCCAGCGCGCCTCGCCGTCGAACCGGTCCCTGCGTGGCGGCGCGGCCGGAGGGAGCGGTGACGGCGGTGCGTGCACTCCCATATGCACGATGTCCCACTCGACCACCCGCCCGGCCTCGGTGCCAGGCATCTTCGGGTCGAGCCGGTCCGGCACGCGGTACACGCCGAAGACCAGATCGGGTCGGGCTGCGAGCCCGGACCGGGCGAGATGGTCGGCGAGATCCTCGAACTGGGCGCTGCCGCGGGTGGCGATCCGGGTCAGCATCGGTGGCGTGCGATCCGGGGCCAGGTACGGGCGCCGGGCGTTTTCGCGTGCCGCGCGCTCGCTCTCGACGATCTGCCTGCGCTGCTCGGGATCGAGGTCGGGACCGAATTCGCTGCCGATTCCCAGCAGCGCCTTCGGGTCTGCGAGGGTGGAGGCGGTCTCCTTGAGATCGCGCAGCGAGTTCTTGACGTCGTCGCGGACGTTTGATGGATTGCGCGCTGCATCGCTCGGTCGCACGGCATCGGGGACGGTGCCCCAGAAGTGAGCGCCCGCGGGACCCCCGAGCACCTCGGCGTCGAGCCGTGCCTGGTGTTCGGCGCGCGAGCGTTCCCACTCTGCGTCCACCAATTCGGTGGCCGCGGCGACGCGGGCCATGTTTGCCTCATACCTCTGTGCGGTCTTCGCCTCGATTTCGGCGCGCTCCTCGGGCGACTTCTCCTCCCACTTCTTCTGGAGGCGTTTGACGTACATATCCCGAAGGCCCATCGCCTGAGTATCACCAGCGGCGGGCGCGTGGTCAACGGCCGGGATTCAGGCCGGTTCGAAGACCTCGGCCGCGGGTGTTGCCATCACCCGTTGTGCCAGTTGTGCTTTCAGTTCGTCGAGACGGCGCTCCTGTACATCCGTGCGGTCATCGGTCCTTGCCAGATCGATGAACTCATCCGTGACGAAGCCGTCGCGCAGCAGAAGCAGCACCGAAGAGCCGCCGACGCCGATCTCGAACACGAAGGCCTCCAGCAGCCGCCCCCGGTCGGCGCGGAGCAACGTGCGATCCACGGTGTAGCGGCCGTCGGTGACCGCACGCGTCACCGCCTCGAACCCGTCCCGTGCGCCAGGACCGCGAAACGCGGTGCGCACGATGATCGAACGACGCTCGGGTGGTGCGTCGGGGGAGAGCAGGTCGAATGCGCGCTGCATCGCCTTGAACGCGACCGCGACGCCGGCTGGTGACCCCGGGCCGTGGTAGCGCATCATGTCGTCGAACGAGAAACTGATGGTCCGGCCGAGCTCGGCTACTGCGATGGTTTCTGTCATGGGGCTGCGCACCGGTGCCTATCTTGTTGCAGCGCCTCTGTCAGCGGCCGCGGCCGAATAGTGTCGCTTCGAGATCGTCGGAGCCCGAGGATGTCGGCCCCGTCGGCCGACAGCACGCCGCGGGCGTGGCGACGAATTCGAGCAGTTCGGCGATGGGCATCGGCCGACCGCAGAAGTAACCCTGTGCCACGGTGCAGCCGTAGGAGGCAAGGGCCACCGCCGTTTCGTCATTCTCGACGCCCTCCGCCACTACCGTCAGACCCAGGGTGTCAGCGAGATTGATCACCGTGCGGACGATTGCCGCCGCGCGGAGATCCGCGGTGATCGGTGCGATGAAGGAACGGTCGAGCTTGACCTCATCAATGGGTAGCTCACGCAAATACGACAGCGCCGAATAGCCCGTGCCGAAATCATCGATGGCGATGCGGACGCCCAACGCGTGTAGTTCATCGAGCACCTTGAGCGCACGGATCAGGTTGCCCAGGAGGAAGTCTTCGGTGATTTCGACGACCAGTAGACGCGGGCTCAGGTCGCGGCGGGACAACGCGTCTGCGATCCGCAGCGGCAGATCGAGATCTTCGAGACTTGGCGGGAACAGATTTACCGCAACGGGCAGCGGGAAACCGTGGTCACGCAAGTGCGCGGCGCCGTCGAGTGCCTGATCGAGAACGGCCATCGTCATCGCGCGCATGAGCCCGTTCTGTTGCACCGTGGGAAGGAAATCTTCCGGTGCCATCAGGCCACGCTCTGGGTGATCCCAACGGACCAGGGCTTCCACGCCGACGATTGCGCCCGATCGCAAATCGATCTTCGGCTGATAGTGCACGCACAGTTCGCGTTTCGCCACCGCGGTACGCAGTTGGTCGAGCAGCCGCAGTCCAGCGCGTGTGGTCTCCAGCGACCCATCGCTTGCGACTTCCGGGGTGTAGAGCAGATAGCCGACCTGCTGCCGTTTAGCGCGATACATCGCGATGTCAGCGTGGCGAAGCATCGTGCCGACGTCACGGCCGTGCGTCGGGCTGATCGCAATGCCAATGCTGCCCGCGACCTGTATCCGCAGGCCTTCCAGCGGCACCGGTTCCTCCACAACGGTGCGCAACCTGATTGCCACTTGGGTTGCGCCCGCGACGTCGGCGTCGGGCAGGAGCACGGCGAACTCATCACCGCCGAGGCGGACGAGCAAGTCCTCCTCGCGCAGGTTGGCGTTCAACCGGGTGGCGATGACACACAGCAGTTTGTCTCCAGCGGCGTGGCCCAGGGAGTCGTTGACGTCCTTGAAGTGGTCGAGATCCACGAGCAGCAGTGCCGGCGAACGCAATCCATTGACTGCGTTGCCCTTGCCGGGTAGCAACAGGCCCGCTCGGGCATAGAAGCCGCGTCGATTGGGTAGCCCGGTCAGCTCGTCGGTCCGCGCCAGATAGGCGTGCTCGCCCGAGGGACCCGACTCCCAGTATGCGGCCAGTACGCGGCCCATCGACGCCAGCACCGTGACGAGCGCGAAATACGTCGCAGCCGGTGTGATCTCGAAGTGGTCGTCGAGCATCAGAATGAAGAGGCCCAAGCAGGTGGCCAGGATCGGTACGGCCAAGGACACTGCGCGCGGAACAGGGGCGATCGAGGGCCGGCGATGCCGCCCGGCCGCCAACGCAGTGACGGTGGCTGCGACGACCCACCCCGCGTCGAGGAACCCGCCCGACCAGTAGCTGTCCTCGGCCACTTGAATGACATAGGCCGAATCCAGGACTTCGGTCATTGCCATCCCCAGAGCGAGCCACCACAAACCCGGCGG
>Ga0193716_1002096_pt1 | contig 11404 bp, 10 predicted proteins | sample U2c1metaG_FD_145901 | JGI IMG/M metagenome (GOLD analysis project Ga0193716, IMG submission 145901) | Soil microbial communities from a riparian zone of the East river system, Colorado, United States - U2c1 | ecosystem: Environmental > Terrestrial > Soil > Riparian zone | place: USA: East River...
CATCCGTCAAGACCAGGTCAGGGCCGCTCATGCTTGCTCTAAGGGTGCCGCCGCTGACGGTCCGCAGTGTGGCAGTGCCTTGGCCAGCTTGAATAGCCTTGGCGATGTCCTTGCTGGACATTTTTCCCGCGACCACGTGATAGGTGAGAACTTTTGTCAGGGTGTCCTTCATCTCTGGTTTCAGGAGTGAATCGACAGCCCCCGCGGGCAGTTTGGCGAACGCTCCATTGGTTGGCGCGAAAACCGTAAACGGTCCTGCACCGCTGAGGGTGTCGACGAGCCCTGCGGCCTTTACGGCGGCCACCAGAGTTGTGTGATCTGCGGAATTCACGGCATTCTGAATAATATTCTTCGTAGGATACATGGCGGCTCCGCCGACCATGGGATCCTGTTGGGCAGCATATACGCTGCCAACCAGTAAAACAGCCAACAACAAATACGCAAACTTCTTCATGGGAAATCCCCCCTCAAGATTTGGCGTTGCCAACTGCACCTGTTAGTACGGCGCACGCCAGCCGTTGGATGAGTTGCATTTTTTCCAGTGGCACGCGGAACGCTGCGCGCCCGGGCCAGGGCGGACAAGTGACACGATCCGAGTGGCTCACGGCCTGGTCTCGTCGCAGGCGAGACGCACTCGCGCGCTGGCGAATTTCAGGTCCGAGGTCCAGCGGAAAGAATCACGGGGTGGCTGGCCCTGGTCGCTTGGGGGCAGAACCCGGCGACGGGACAGAGATGGCACCCCTGTCGTGGGGGCGTGTCGGTTCAATCCGCTACCTCAGCCAAGGCGTTTTTCCTGATGGGATGGCCGAAGGACGCTTCCTTGGCAGTGGCCGGCTGTTCGATGGCGGTCTCACCGTGAGCGCGTCCTTTAGGCTGATTTGGCACCCGCCAACAGCCCGATTACGAGCTTGTAACGGCCAAGTACTAGGCCGAGGCCGTAATGTACACGACGCAAATCCGCGCTCGCCCGGTCACCCTTCCTTGACTTGCCGCCCTCGCGACTCAATAATGTTAAAGCATGAGCGTAGGCGCTGGAGGCGCAGCAGACATGTTCCTTGACGTCAAGGACCTTGCCGTCCGCAAATTGCGCATCCATAAGAGTTATGCGCCGGGCAGCATCGACTTTTCATCGACCGAGTTGAAGCAGATCGCTCCTCTGGAAGTCACGGCCACCGCCGAGCTTCTCGAGCAGCAGATCCGTATCGAGGGTAACCTTGAAACCAAGATTGAAATGTCTTGCGCGCGCTGCCTAGAACCGGTTGTCGAGGATGTGAACCGCGCCTTCGATCTGTTCTACTCTCCAGCCGTGAAAGATGCGAAGCCCGGCGAAGATCAGCTGCGCGACGACGACACCGAAGTCGGTTTTTACGAAGGACAGGGACTGTTCCTGGCGGATGTTTTGAAAGAGCAGGTGCTCCTGGCGTTACCTGTTAAGGTAATCTGCCAGAGCGATTGCCGCGGACTTTGTCCCAATTGCGGCGCGAATTTGAATCATGAAGAGTGCCGGTGTGAAACCCACGCTAGCGACGCTCGATTGGCTCCCCTCGCGCGCCTCAAGCAAGACTGGCTGAAAAAACAATAGTTTTCCGGGGTGTTAAACCCCGATAGAATCCGTGCAGCAGCAAACGGACAAGAGGAGTAGTGTTATGCCTAACCCCAAACGAAGGCACTCAAAGAAAAGGACCAGCACACGGCGCGCTCATGATTTTCTGTCCAAACCGGCGCTGGGCAAGTGTCCGAATTGCCACGAAATGAAGCAGCCTCACCAGGCTTGCCCCAATTGTGGATATTACAAGGGCAAAGCCGTTAAAGAGTCGGCCTAAATCTCGTTTCTCGTAGTCGCCTGCGGATAATCAACCCATGATCACGATCGCCGTTGACGCCATGGGTGGGGACCATGCTCCTCGCCCCGAGGTCGAAGGCAGTGTGCTGGCTGCACGCGAGCTGGGTGTGCGGGTTGTGCTCGTGGGACAACCGTCAGCAATTCGGGCGGAACTGGCCAAACATGCCGTACCTAATCTGCCGATTGAGATCGTTCCGGCCACGGAAGTCATCACAATGGATGATCATCCTGCGCAAGCCTTTCGCCGGAAGAAGGATTCTTCGGTCCATGTTGCTGCACGGTTGGTGCGAGAAGCGAAAGCCGATGGATTCGTCAGCGCCGGCAACACCGGAGCGGTGATGACGGTCGCTCGCTTCCTGCTGGGAACACTGGAGTCGGTTGACCGCGTAGCTTTAGCGGCGCCATTTCCCAACGCCAAGAGCCGAGTTTCGGTTTTGCTCGATGTGGGCGCAAACGTGGATTCCAAACCCGAGCACCTGGTGCAGTTTGCGGTAATGGGAGAGGTTTACTATCGCGCGACGTTTGGCAGCAAACGCCCGCGTGTGGGATTGCTGTCGATCGGCGAAGAAGAGAGCAAAGGCAACGAGTTGACGCGCGAAGTACACAATCGCCTGAAGAAAAGTTCGCTGCATTATGTGGGCAATGTCGAGGGCGGCGATCTTTTTTCCGGAGAAGTAGACGTAATCGTTTGCGACGGATTTATCGGGAATATCGCCTTGAAGATCTGCGAAGGACTGGCGTTTCAGATCTTTGGTTTGCTGAAAAAGTCGCTCAAGAGTTCGCTGATGTCGCAAGTGGGGGCCATGCTGTCACAGGGAGCCTTTCAAGGCTTGAAGAAGACGATTGACTATACGGAATATGGCGGCGCACCCCTTCTCGGCGTGCGCGGAGTTTGCGTTATCGGACACGGACGCTCGAACGCCAACGCCGTGAAAAATGCCATCCGCGTCGCCGCAGGTCTTGCTCGCGCGCGTATGAACGAAAAAATCGAGCAGGAGCTTTCGGCCAGCCAGGGCACTGCGTAACCAGAAAGTAGAAGGGAAGTCACGATGGGTAAAGTTGCATTTGTGTTTCCGGGACAAGCATCGCAATACCCGGGTATGGGCAAAGATCTCGCGGAAAAATATCCGGTAGCCAAAGCCGTCTTCGATGAAGCCGACAAAGCGCTGGGATTTTCCATCTCCAGGATGTGCTTTGAAGGGACCGAAGACGAGCTCAAGCTGACCGCCAACACGCAGCCGGCAATTCTTACGGTTTCCGTCGCGACCTACCGGGTGCTCGCGGAGAAGGGATTAACGCCGGACTTCGTCGCCGGTCACAGCCTTGGTGAATATTCAGCGCTCGTGGCGGCCGGCTCGGTCAAGTTTTCCGACGCCGTGCAAATCGTCCGCAAGCGGGGAACATATATGCAGGAAGCGGTTCCCGCCGGCGAAGGCGCAATGGCTGCGATTCTCGGAGTTTCGCCCGCGATCGTCATCGATGTTTGCAAACGCGCAGCAGAAAATGAAGTTTGCTCGCCCGCAAATTTGAATTCGCCTGACCAGACGGTGATTTCCGGCCATGCTGGAGCGGTCAAACGCGCTGTTGAACTGGCCTCGCAGGCAGGCGCAAAACGCGCCGTAATTCTGGCTGTCTCTGCGCCTTTCCATTCTTCGCTCATGATGCCCGCGCAGCAAAAATTGGAAAAGGATTTGAAGAAAATTGAATTTGCCGCGCCGCGGTTTCCGTTGGTCAGCAACGTCGATGCCGATACCATCGAAACCGGCGACGAGGCCCGCGATGCTCTCATCCGCCAGGTCTCCATGCCCGTCCGTTGGGAAGAATCCATCCGTCTGCTGATCGACGAGGGCGTAAACACATTTGTTGAAGTTGGCCCGGGGCGCGTACTCACCGGATTGCTGCGGCAGATTGAACGCTCGGTAGCGGCCCTTAACGTCGAAGATGAAAAGAGCCTGGCGGAAACGGTGGAGAAGATTGCTGGAGCGCGTTCCGACGCCGCCTAGTAAAAGGGAATACTTAAATGTTAAGTTTGAAAGACAAGGTTGCGTTGGTTACCGGGGCGTCGCAGGGGATTGGTCGCGATGCCGCCCTGGCTCTGGCCGAAGCGGGCGCCAAAGTGGCCGTGGCCGCGCGCAATGAAGAAAAGCTGGCCACGCTCGTGGCCGAACTAAATGCCGCCGGCGGAGAAGCTTTCGCCGTAAAAATGGATGTTGGCGACCCCGAACAAGTCAAAGCCGGCTTCAAATCCGTCCTGGAGAAATTCGGCAAGCTCGATATCCTCGTCAACAACGCCGCCATCACCAAAGACGGCCTGGCCATGCGCATGAAACAAGAAGATTGGGAAACGGTGTTGCGCACCAATCTCACCGGAGCACATTTCTGCACGCAGCAGGCGCTCGCCACCATGATGCGTGCCCGCACCGGGCGCATCATCAACATTACCAGCGTCGTAGCGCAGTCCGGCAATGCCGGTCAGGCGAATTATGTGGCCGCCAAAGCCGGTCTAATCGGCCTCACAAAAGCCATTGCCATTGAAATCGCCTCTCGCAATGTCACCGTAAACGCCGTCGCCCCCGGGTTCATCGAAACGCCGATGACCGATGTTCTTCCCGCCAAGGTGAAAGAGGATCTCGTAACGCGCATTCCCCTCGGCCGCATGGGCGTTCCCCGCGACGTAGCTGCCGCGATTGTCTTCCTGGCCAGCGACGAAGCTGGGTACATCACCGGCCATGTCCTAAACGTAAACGGCGGAATGCACTTAACGTAGGAGGTCGCGGGAGTAGTTTTGATCTGAATCGGCACAGGCGATGCGCACCGAGGCGGAGCAGGACGGCATCACCACTATCACGCAAGGGGAGTTGGACGCCACACTCGTGCAACAAAACGGCCAGTGGAAACAGGTTGCCGCGCACAGTTCAACGGCTGCGAAGTACGGGCGCTCAGATTGCGGGGTCCAAGTTGACCTTGCGGGACAGCGTGACTAGAATAAACAGGTCATCAAGGAAGGCAATTTAAGCATCAATTCGGTGATTGCACTGGGAGCGACAGCTTCAGCAATCTGGGTTTATCGAATACACTTTTGCGCAGCAACCCATCTGTAGCAGGGGCACATCAAGCGATTACAGATCGCGGAGGAAACAAGCATGGCCAGTGTCGAAGAACGCGTAAAGCAGATTATCGTCGAGCAGCTGGGCGTCGATGAAGCGGAAGTTACCCCAACGGCGTCGTTTGTCGACGACCTCGGCGCGGATTCGCTCGACCAGGTCGAATTGGTGATGGCGTTTGAAGAAGCCTTTGGTATTGAAGTTCCGGATGAAGACGCCGAAAAAATGACGACGGTAAAAGATGCGGTCGAATATATCGACAAGCACTCCAAGGGAAAGTAAGTCGCGGATTAACCACCAACAAGGGAGCGTCCAAAGTTGACTCGCCGGGTAGTTGTTACAGGCGTTGGATTGGTTTGCGCGCTGGGCATTGGTACGGAGGAAAGCTGGAAAAACCTCGTCGCCGGCCAGAGCGGAGTTGCGCCTATTACGTTGTTTGATACCAACGGATTCGATTGCACCTTTGCGGGCGAAGTGAAAAATTTCGACCCGCTGCAATGGATCGAGAAAAAAGAATTGAAGAAGATGGGGCGCTTCATCCAGATCGCCCTCGCCGCCGCTGATTTCGCCGTGAGGATGGCGGACTGGACGAAAGAAAAAGAGGCCGACCTCGACGAAGTTGGCGTCTACGTTTCCTCCGGCATCGGCGGATTCGACATCATCGAGCGTGAACACTGGAAACTGGTCCAGGGCGGTCCCGGGAAAATTTCTCCGTTCTTTATTCCATCCGCGATTGTGAATCTCGCCTCCGGAAATATTTCCATCCGCTACGGAGCGCGCGGACCAAATTCGGCGACTGCTACGGCATGCTCGGCTTCCGCTCACGCCATCGGCGACTCGTTCAAGATTATCGAACGCGGCGCAGCGGAAATGATGATTTGCGGCGGCACCGAAGCCACTATCACGCCAATGGGCGTCGGCGGCTTCGCCGCCATGCGTGCGCTTTCCACGCGGAATGACGATCCCTCGCATGCCAGCCGCCCGTTCGACGCCAACCGCGACGGTTTTGTCGTCGGCGAAGGCGCAGGCATCGTCATCCTCGAATCGCTTGAGCATGCGCAAAAGCGCAACGCTCCCATTCTTGCCGAAATTGTTGGCTACGGAATGTCCGGCGACGCCTTTCACATTACGCAACCCGCCGAAAATGGCGATGGAGCCTTCCGCGTCATGCGTGCAGCTTTGAAGGATGCCAAGGTCGATCCCAGCACCATCGGCTACCTGAACGCTCACGGCACGTCCACGCCGCTCGGCGATTGCCTGGAAACTACCGCGATCAAGCGCCTCTTCGGCGATCGCGCCAAGCAAGTCCCGGTGAGTTCCACCAAATCCATGACCGGGCATCTGCTCGGCGGCGCCGGCGGCCTTGAAGCCGGCATCAGCGTCCTCGCGCTGCGCGACCAGATTCTGCCGCCGACCATCAATTATGAGACGCCCGACCCGGCTTGCGACCTGGATTACGTGCCCAATGTTGCGCGCAAGGCTGAGGTCGAATACGCGCTTTCCAATTCTTTTGGTTTTGGCGGAACAAATGCGGCGTTAATTTTCAAGCGCTGGTCCGGCAAGTAACCAAATATTCGCCTAGCTGTCATTCTGATTTCATTCCGCCGCATTTGATGGCCCGGGAGACGGAGTGAGCGCTGCACGAGAAGGACTGATCCTTGAACATCATTGTTTGCATCAAACAAGTCCCCGCCAAAGACGCCCCGCTCTCGGTCGCCGGCAACTGGATCAAAGAATCCGACATCGGCTTTGAAATGAACGAGCCGGACAGCTACGCGCTTGAAGAAGCCCTCCGCCTAAGAGAAAAACACGGCGGGGAAGTGGTCGTCCTCTCGATGGGGCCGGAACGCGTAAAGCAGACGATCAAAGAAGCTTTGGCGAAGGGCGCTGACCGCGCCATTCACATTTCCGATGACAATTTCGCGCAACTCGATCCACTCGGTTCTGCGAAATCGTTGGCCGCAGCGATCCAGAAGGAAAAAACAGATTTGGTTTTAACAGGATTGCAAAGCGACGACCACGGTTTTGGCCAGACCGGCGTACTCCTCGCTGCCACACTCGATCTACCGCACGCCACCATCATCATGAAGATCGAAGTCGCGGACGGAAAAATGACATTGAAGCGCGAGCTGGAGGCCGGTTGGTTCCAACATATCGAATGTCCGCTTCCTGCCGTACTCTCCATCCAATCCGGTATCAACAAAGTCCGCTACGCCACGCTAAAAGGCATCATGGCCGCCAAGAAAAAGGAAATCACGACCATCACCCGCCAATCGCTGGGCGTGGCGACGGAAGCCACCCAGAAGATTGAAAAAATTTACGTGCCCGTTAAAACCAAGAAAACCGAATTTCTCACAGGCTCGCCGAAGGAAATCGCCACAAAACTGGTTGAAAAACTAAAGTTCGAAGCGCGGGTGATCTGACATGAAAATCCTGGTCATCACCGAACAGCGCCAAGGGAAGTGGAACAGCGCCAGTTTCGAGACGCTGGCTGCCGCGCAACAGATCGCAGGGGACTCTTCGAGCACCGTCAGCGCACTGGTCATTGGAAAGGGAGTTGCTTCCCTTGCACAAGAAGTCGCCGCAAAAAATGTAGCTGAAGTCTTAACCGCAGAACACGATTTGCTGGACGCCTACACACCGGACGGCTATTGCGTGGCTTTACAGCAAGTCGTCGAATCTGCCAAACCTGACTTGGTTCTATTCCCGCACACCTATCAAGTCCGCGACTTCGCTCCCAAACTTGCCGCCGCCCTTGGCAAAGGCATGATCGGCGACTGCATCGGTTACCGTAACGAATCAGGAAAGCTGGTCTTTATCCGGCAAATGTTCCAGGGCAAGACCGTCGCCGACGTCACTTTCGCCGGCTCCGCTCCGTGGTTCGCCTCCTTCCAAGCCGGAGCCTTCCGCGCCGACCTCCTCGCCGCACACGCCCAGGGCCAAGCCTCCGTAAAGGCGGTCACAATTAGTTTGAACGCCGAACAAATTCGCACCAAGCCCCTGGACCTTTTCAAGGAAGCCAAATCGGCTGTCGACTTAACCCAAGCTTCCATCATCATCTCCGTCGGCCGCGGGATTAAGGCCCCTGAAAACATTGCGCAAGCCGAGGCTCTCGCTAAAGCCATCGGCGGAGAAATCGCTGCTTCCCGCCCCATCTGCGACGAAGGCTGGCTCCCCATGGAACGCCAAATCGGCAGCTCCGGCCAAACCGTCGCGCCAAAGCTCTATCTCGCACTCGGTATCAGCGGTGCGATCCAACACGTGGTCGGCATGAAAGGCGCGCGCACCATTGTCGCCATCAACAAAGACCAAAACGCTCCCATCTTTGAAATCGCCGACTATGGCATAGTCGCCGACATCTTTGAGATCATGCCCGCCCTCACCGAAGAGTTGCAGAAAGCGAAGTAAAGGCACCGCTGGTTGCGCCAATTTGGATTTGCCCCGAAACAGCTCCTGTAGTTTCGCTAACGAGCAGGGCGCGCAATTTTGCTAGAATCGCATCATTGTGACCGTGCAACGCGAACAACTCGAAGCCGACGTCCTGATCGTCGGCGCAGGTCCAGCAGGACTTTCCTGCGCGCTCCATCTCGCCAACCTCATCAAAAAACACAACGCGGAGGGCGCTAAACCCGAACTTTCCGCCGAAAATATCTACCTCCTTGAAAAAGGCCGGGACATCGGCGCTCACCAGCTCTCCGGCGCCATCATGAATCCGGTAGCGCTCGCTGAATTGGTTCCCGGCTTCGAGAAATCCGCGCCACTCGACACCCCCGTCAGCGATGACGCCGCACTCCTTTTCACCCGTGGTTCCTCGTTCCGCTTCCCGATTACGCCACCACCGTTCAAGAACAAAGGCAACTACGTCATATCGCTGAACAAAATTGTGAAGTGGCTTGGCGGTTTGGTTGAGGCAGCAGGCGTAAACATTTTCAAGGAATTTGGCGGAGCAGAACTGGTCTACGAAGGCGCCGGCGTCGCCGGAGTCATCACCGAAGACAAAGGCCTCGACAAGAACGGGAAGCCGAAAGACAACTACACCCCGGGCTACGAACTCCGCGCCAAAGTCACGGTTCTTGCCGAGGGCTCTCGCGGTTCTCTGACAAAAAAACTAGTCGAAGCCAAAAAACTCGACAACTTGAATCCGCAGAGCTATGGCATCGGCATTAAAGAACTCTGGGACGTCCAGCCCGGCGCGATCGCGCCCGGTTACGTCGCTCACACCTTGGGCTGGCCGGTCCCCACCAACATGTACGGCGGCGGCTGGGTCTACGGCCTGTCTGGCAATCGCGTTAGCATTGGCATGGTACTCGCGCTTGAATACGCCAATCCGCAGTTCGATCCGCACGCCGCCTTTCAGACCTGGAAGACGCATCCGCACATCAGGAAGCTCCTCGACGGTGGCAAACTCGTCCGCTACGGCGCAAAATCGCTCCCCTACGGCGGCTGGTACGCCATGCCGAAAATTTACGTCGACGGCGCGCTCATCATCGGCGACGCCGGCAGCTTCCTCGACTCGCAGCGGCTAAAGGGCATTCACCTCGCGATGAAAAGCGGGATGCTGGCCGCTGAAACAATTTTCGAAGCGCTCAAAGCCGGCGATACCAGCGGCAAAACCCTAAGCGCCTTTCCACAAAAAATCGACCAAAGCTACATCAAAAAAGAACTCTGGCAAGTGCGCAATTTCCACCAATCGTTCCAGCACGGAATGCTCGGCGGATTTTTCCACACCGCTTTCCAGCAGGTCACCGGCGGCCGGGGCCTGGTGGACCCCATGCGTTCTGAACCAGGCTATAAACACTACGGGAAGATCCATGGTCGCCCGGGACCGGAACGCTTCAAGGGCGATCAAAAGCTAACCTTCGACCGCCTCACCGACGTCTACCACTCCGGTACGCGTCACGAAGAAGACCAACCCTGCCATCTTCACGTTCTCGACACAAATATTTGCAGCACAAAATGCGTCGAAGAATACGGCAACCCCTGCCAATATTTCTGCCCCGCCGCCGTCTACGAAATGACCAAAGACTTCAACGGCAAGCTGAAGCTGAAAATCAACGCCGCCAATTGCGTCCATTGCAAAACCTGCGATATCGCTGACCCGTACCAGATCATCGACTGGGTTGTTCCCGAAGGCGGCGGTGGTCCCAACTACGAGGGCATGTAACCGGCTCTTGCTCACCGACAGCAAGATCCCGCTCTCAAAATACAAAGAGCCCCGAACTCGCTCGGGGCTCTTTTACTCGCCAGGGAACGATTAATTCGGCAGTAAGCCGTATACGTCGATCTCTCCCTTTACGGTGGGCGTATTTAGTGTCGTATCGTTGCCGCGCGTTCCGATGTATACCCTACCGTTGGCCACGGTTGGCACCGTGAACTTCACACAATTTCCGGCTTTGTCGCGATTCCCGGAAGCCTGTGAGCTATTCCACAGATCTGTCGTCAGACTCGTGGCATCATACGCGTGAAGCACTGCGGCGGTCGCGGCGCGCGAGGGATTCGATGAATTTAGTCCAAAATTGTTGGACGCCGTAGCCCAGACGATGCCATTCGCTGAACCCTGCGCCGAAACCGAGGGAGACGCTCCGGGGAATCCGTAGCCGGTTGAACTTTGGGAAGCCGCCGAGGTCAGGAAGAGTCCGGTTGTCGGGTTGAAGACAAATTGTTTCAGCGGGCCGGTGCCGGCCAGATAGAGATTGTTCTGCCAGAATGCAGCTGTAGCGAAAATACTGTTGCCGAATCCCAGGGTTTGCACAACCTGATTGGTGCCGTGATTTTTCCCCATATTGGTGCGATCCAGAAGGAATAGATTGCCTTCCTTCCCGCCTCCGATAACGAGTTGCGGGTGTGGTGAACCGCTCGGCTGATCCACAAGAATCGCGGCGCCACCGGAACCAAAGTCCGTATCATTTCCGTCGAGCGTCGATTGATTCGCAGGGGTAAACCAATCCACCACACCGATGCCGCCGGAGGTACTCAACTTTAGAAACGAATCGCCGTAGTCCGAGTCGACCGTTCCGTCGCCGCTGTAGTCGCCATTGCCAGTGATGACATAAAGATTGTTGGACGCGTCGGCCGACGGTGCCCCACCCGCCATCCAAATACCCGAGCGGTATCCGTTCGGCGAGTCATTGTAGAGAGCGACCTGGCCGAGCGAGGTTTTGTCATAGCCAATAATCCAACCGTGGTAGGGATCGTTGTCTTCATGCGAAGCAAATGTCACGTAAACAACGCCATTCACAAGCGCAAGGCCCGCTCGCTGGAATTCCTGACGGGGGCTGAAAGTTACGATTCCCCCACTTGAGCCGTCGCCTGATCCGGACACGGAACCAGATATCGCAACCGGGCTGGAAGGTCTCTCGGCACCCGTCGCCAGGTCCAACGCATGCAACCGCTGAAAAAAGGTGGTACCGGAGGAAACGGATTTGCTTACCACATAGATTGTGCCGGAGCCTAGATC
>Ga0193716_1002097_pt1 | contig 11404 bp, 10 predicted proteins | sample U2c1metaG_FD_145901 | JGI IMG/M metagenome (GOLD analysis project Ga0193716, IMG submission 145901) | Soil microbial communities from a riparian zone of the East river system, Colorado, United States - U2c1 | ecosystem: Environmental > Terrestrial > Soil > Riparian zone | place: USA: East River...
GACGCGCCCACCCAGCTCGGGCGACAGCAGGTTGAGATGGCCCAGCATGCGCGTGCGGATGGTGGGCGTCTCGACCTTGCTGAGCTCGAAGGTGAAGGCGCTGACGATATGGCCCTGCTCCGGCTCAGACATCGACTTCCAGAACTGGCGGCCCTGCGAATAGTGATCGGCGAAGGTTTCCGGCCGGCTGCGCGTCTTGGGGCCGGCGTCGGGATCGGGGAAGCTGGCGAAGCCCTTCGGCGGGTTCTCGCGCGGCGTGTCGGGGCCGAGCGAGTTGGGCTCGTAATTGACGCGGCCCGGCGCGGCTTCCATGCGCATATGCCCGTCGCGCTGGAAATTGCGCATTGGGCAGACCGGACGGTTGATCGGAATTTCGTGGAAGTTGGTGCTGCCCAGGCGGCTGAGCTGGGTATCGAGATAGGAATGCAGGCGGCCCTGCAGCAAGGGATCGGCGGTGAAGTCGATCCCAGGCACGATATGGCCGGGATGGAAGGCCACCTGCTCGGTCTCAGCGAAGAAATTCACCGGGTTGCGGTCGAGCACCATGCGGCCGATCGGCTCGAGTGGAATGATCTCCTCGGGAATGAGCTTGGTCGAATCGAGGATGTCGAAGTCGAGCCTGTCGGCCGTCTTCTGGTCGAAGGCCTGGACCGACAGGATCCATTCCGGAAAGTTTCCCGTCTCGATCGCCGTATGGAGATCGCGGCGGTGATAGTCCGGGTCGGCCCCGGCGATCTTCACCGCCTCGTCCCAGATATGCGAAGCGGCTCCGACCTTGGCCGGCCGCCAATGGAATTTCACGAAGGTCGATTTGCCCTCGGCATTGATCATCCGGAAGGTGTGGATGCCGAAACCCTCGATGTGGCGCAGCGAGCGCGGGATGGCGCGATCGGACATCACCCACATCAGCATGTGCATGCTCTCGGGCATCAGCGACACGAAATCCCAGAAAGTGTCGTGCGCCGAGGCGGCCTGCGGGAAGCCCCGATCCGGCTCCATCTTCACCGAATGGATGAGATCGGGAAACTTGATCGCGTCCTGGATGAAGAAGACCGGGATGTTGTTGCCGACCAGGTCGAAATTGCCTTCTTCGGTATAGAATTTCACCGCGAAGCCGCGCACGTCGCGCGGCGTGTCGACCGATCCGGCGCCACCGGCCACCGTCGAGAAGCGCGCGAAGACCTTGGTCTTCTTCCTCGGGTCCGAAAGGAAGTCCGCCCTGGTCAGCGCCGAATTGTTCTGCAGCGGTTGAAAATAGCCATGCGCCGCCGAGCCGCGCGCATGGACGATGCGCTCGGGAATGCGCTCGTGGTCGAAATGGGTGATTTTCTCGCGGAGGACGAAATCCTCCAACAAGGCCGGGCCGCGCGCGCCGCTTTTCAGCGAATTCTGGTTGTCGCTGACCGCCGTGCCCTGGTTGGTGGTCAGGGTGCGGCCGACGCTCGCCGTCGTCTGGTGGGTTTCGCCACCCGCCGGGCGTTCACTTCCCAAGGTGCTGTCCCGATCTTTGACTTTCGAAGGATGCTTCACGTTCGTCTCCTGGAGGGCGTGCGCGCCGCTGGAATTGTTCTGATACTGGCCGCGCGAATCAAACGTGAAGGAACGCACCGTGGTTGCGTGGCGACGCGGTAACAGCTTGGTTCGCCTGCGGACCGCAACGACTCCGATGAACGGAACGTTACGCTCCAACACAATCCAAAAAGGAGCGCTCTCATGCCGACATCCGAGAAACTCGACGCCGTCGCCCTGTTGAAGGCCGATCATCGCAAAGTCGAGGATTTGTTCGAGAAATTCGAAGCTGCCAAGGGTGGCGACCGCAAGAAGGCGCTGGCGCTGGAGATCTGTACCGAGCTCTGCGTCCATACGGTAATCGAAGAGGAGATCTTCTATCCGGCCTGCCAGGGCGAGATCGAGGACGCGGATATGGTGGGCGAGGCCTATGTCGAACATGACGGCGCCAAGGTCATGATCGCGGAGTTGCTGGCCAGCAGCCCCGAAAATGAATTCTACGATGCCAAGATGAAAGTGCTCTCCGAGGAGATCAAGCATCACGTCAAGGAAGAGGAACGCCGGAGCGATGGCTTGTTCGCCGAGGCGAGGTCCGCCGGCCTGGATATGGATGCGCTCGGCGAGCGCCTGGCGATGCGAAAGAAAGAGCTTCTGGCCCAGTTCAAGGCCGATGGCCTGCCGGCACCCACGACCCGGGCTTTCACCGGCCACAAGCTGCAGCAAGGCAAGCCGGTCGCCGAAGTGAAGACGGCCGCCTGACGAAGAACCGGCGGTTTGCCGGCGCGGCGGTCCCTACGCTGCGCCGGTGGGGCGGCCGAGCAGGCGCTCGTATTCGGCTTCCGGGACGCCGTAGGAGCCGTTGGCCTGCTCGACGAGGCCCTCGCGATCGAGCACTACGATCAGGCCGCGGGTCGATCTTATCAGGCCCTTTCCCTCGAGATAATGCAGCCCGATGGTGACACCCGGTCGGCGCACCCCCAGCATCACGGCGAGAAATTCGTGGGTGATCCTCAACTCGCCGCCCGCGAAACGATCGTGGGACATTAGGATCCAGCGGGCGAGGCGTTCCTCGAGCTTGGCTCTTCCGTTGGCGAGCGCGGTCTGGCTGGCCTGGGTTATGAAGGCTTCGACGTAACGCAGCAGCACGCCGCGCAAGGCAGGGCTCGCTTCCATGGCCTGCCGCAGGCGGTCGCTGGGGATGCGCAGGCCCGAGCCTGCCGCCTGAACCAGCGTCTCGTTCGACGACCGGTCGTCGCCCAATACGATGGCGAGGCCGGTCATGCCCTCGAAGCCCACCATGCCGACCTCGATCTGCCGGTCGTGGCGCGTGCGGGCGATCACCGAGGCAAGGCCGCTTTGCAAAAAATAGACATGGGGGATCGGTTTGCCCGGCGCTTCCAGCACCTGCCGCAGGTCGAGCGGCACCTCTTCCAGAGAAGGCCGCAGCAATTCCGTTTGCTGTTTTGTCAAAAGGGCCAGCAAACGGTTCCGGAACCCTGAGGCCGGCGGGGTCATGACCACCCCTTGAGGTCTGGAACGCGGGAGCGCGCGCGGCCCTGCCTCCGACGGTCATGGAAAGGCACGGTCTCGCGGCCCATTAATATCGGTCCGGTTTCAGACAGGCAGCTCAAGACAACCGCAAACGGCATTATCGATGAGACCTCGCTCGTCCGCAGCCGAAACCTGTCCGCGGCGGGCTGTTCGCCCCCAGTGGGATCACCGGGGGTGCCATCGACAACGTCGCAATGGAGGCAGGGTTTCAGACGTTAAACACACGCAATCCAAAACCGCCGAGTTGCAGAGCTGCTGCAACAGAAGCAGCATGTCGAAAGCGTGGATTCGGTTGGAGGCAGGCCATTGTTATTCAGAGCACGAAATCGGCCCTGTCGGACATAAACAAGATCGTGAGCAAGCGTTCAGGGAGGCCAACGTCCTGCGGCTGCAAAAGTTCCCCGAATATCCCGTCTCAGCACAACGGCATGGGAAGCAATCAGGCGGCGCGTTGGGTGACCAGCTGTCCTTCGATGAAGCGGGTCATGAGGCGCATCGGCATCGGCTTGTCCACGACGGTGCAGGCCGGCAGGTCGACAGCGTTCTTCAGTCGGCTGGCGAGCCGGACAAGATCGTGGTTGCCCGACATCAGGATCCATTTCGCGTCGGGGAAGCGTCCGGCATTTTCCATGTAGAAGCTGATGCCGTCGCCGTCGGGCAGGCGGATGTCGGCGATGACGACGAGCGGCGGCCCAAATGCACTTTTGCCTGGCTGGAACGCCTCGCTTGCTTCCGCCAGCGTGGCGCAGGCCGTGACGTGATAGTCGTGTCGTACCAGATAATCGAGCATTTCGGCCCGGAGCTCGCCGTCGTCTTCAATCAAGAGTACGTGCGCGTACATGGGCTTCCTTCTACAAAGGGGCTGAACGCATCAACGCGGGGGCACCGGAAAGGTTGCAGTCGAATCCCGCCGGGCCCGGGTGGCACCCAAAAGCCTGTCCCCGCCGAGGACCTTGATACACGGAGGTGAGCCGATCGCGCTTCGACCTACCTCAACGTCTCATCAGCCCCGTGGCTCAGGCCCCTTGGCTGGCTTGGCAAGGTCGTCGTGGTCGATGCTGTGTCCCGCGCCGTCCGTCGTTTCGATGTCCTCGAGGCCCTCGTCGCGGAACTTCATCCATAGTTCTGCGACCTCCATGCGCGTTCGGCACACGGCGATTACGGTCGCTCCCTCCGTCGGATCCCTGGCTGCGATGATGTAGACCACGAATGCACCGTCGATAATTCCAAACAATACCTGTCATTGATAACCACGCCGGATGGCAGGAGGTTGCAGAAACGGTCTGCCGAACGTGCGCCTAAACGGCGAGCCTTTTGACGGCGGCGACGAAAAGCCGATACTTCACGCCGACGACGGAGAATTCCCGACCCCAGTTCACCAGATCGCCCCACGGATCGTTGAGCTTGCCGAGGCCGGACACCACCGCGACGACCGTGCCGATCTGGATGCGGTCCAGGGCGACGAACCAGCCGCCGACGCCAAGGGCGGCCGCTACCGAGAAATACTGCATGAGATTCATCGCCAGGTTCATGCTGTATTTGATCTTGTAGATGCCCATGTTGAGCGTGAAGACATGCTGGATTTTTTCGTCGGCCGGGTTCCCCGTGCCGATGACTTCACCGCTCAACTCGCGGATCGTCCGGATACGGGTCTCGGCACGGCGATTGATGGCGAATTGCATCAGCGGCACGAACACCATCTGCGGCCCGAGGAAGGCCATGCTGAGCACGGCGGTCCAGGGCTCGAGGAAGACCATGTAGCCGATCACACTGGCCAGGATGCCGCCCTGCAGCAGCGGCTCCGAGACGCTGATGCCGACAAAGCCGCCGATCGGCTCGACTTCCGACACCATCATCGCCAGGCCAATGCCTGTCTCGTCCGCGTTGTGCTCGTGGAGCTTCGCCACCTCCCTGCGCAGCAGCCGCACGGAATTTTCGGCGACCCATCCGCGATAGACGTTGAGAACGAGCTTCAGGGCCTGCTCGGCCAGCGCCACGCCGGCATAGGTCGCCGCCAGCCAGATGATCCTGTCGACCATTCCGTTCTTGATGGCGTCGTTGACGATGCGGCGCTGAAGCTCGAGGGGGGCGGCGCTCAGGGCAAAAACGGCGATGGAGAGGATCGCCAGCCCGATTTGATGCCTGCCGGAGAAGCGGACGACAAATCCCGCAATTGTCTTTGGCAGGATCACCGGTTCAATCGCCCCAAAGTATAAAAGCCCGCTTCCGATTTTACGCGGAAGCGGGCTTTTCGTCAGTGACAATTACTGCACCGTCAAGTTGCCGGCAGTATCAAGCGCCACGGCAACTTCCTGGCCATTCTGGATCGCCAGGCCACGCCAGGTGCCGGCGGTGTCGCGTGACAGGCCCTTGACGCCGGTGAAGCCCTTGGCGCGGATCTGTTCAGCCGCCGCGGCCTCCGCGGCCGACGTGCTCGGGGTCGAACTGATATGGCCCTGGTCCGGTGTCGACTTCATGTCGTTCGTGCGCGGCGCGACCGGCGCGTTCTGGGCCATGGCGCCGCCGGCTGCTCCGGTGGCGGCGATGAGAGCGATGGTGAGCAAAGCCTTCTTCACAGAAACCTCCTTGGTTGATGGTCCTGAAAGAAACGCGTCTGCAGGCACGAGCGTTGCTTGTGCGATTTGGCCTGCCGTCGTGACAGAAAGGGCGCAAAAACGGCGGGCATCGCTGCCCGCCGTTTGTCTTTGCATGTAGGACCTAGCGGATCTGGATCGACAGACCCGGTACGCTGAATTGCGGCCCGTAGACCACGGGCGGCGGATAATAGTAACGGTTGGGCGTGCTGTAGATGACCGGCGGCTCGCGGTAATAGTAGCCGTTGTTGTTCCAGTCGTGGTCGCCGTGATTGCCGTTGTTGTATCCATTGTTGTTGTAGCCGTTATCGCCCCAACGCGCGCTGGCGGGGCCGGCGAACAGGCCGACGGCGAGCACGGCCGACAGGCCGATGCAGACCGCTTCCTTCATATCGATGCGAGGCATGATTGACCTCCTAACCCTGGGTCGGAGCGGCCGGCGTTCCGAACTTCTGGAACACCTGGTCCGCATTCTTCTTCTGGTCGGCCGGCATCGAAGTGTAGAGCGACTTGAAGGCCGAGGTCAGGTTCTTGAGCCCATCGATATGCGCCTGGGCGAATTCCTGATAGGTCGTCAAATCGTCGACCGCCGTCATGCTTTCCGGCGTCAGGGCCTTCTTGGACGCCACGAGTTTTTCCATCGCGGCGGAATTATCGCGCATCGCCGTGGCCACGGGAGTCCACTTGGACTCCTGATCGGGCGTGATCTTCAGCGCGGTGTGCAGAGCGGTGATCCGCTGGTCGAGCGTCTCGGCTTTGGTGCTCGTGGCGGCTGCGGCGGCCGGGGGCTTCGCCGGACCGGTCTGCGCGCTTGCCGGCACGGCGAGAAATGTCGCGCCGATCAGCGTTACGGCGGCGACGGCGGAGATTGTTCGGGGAAATGCGGCCAAACGGCCAGCGAGAAGTGACATGGAAATCCTTTCGGGGTGATCTGGCTATGGTTACGTGGTGCGAACCTGTGCGCGCGCAGAAGCGTCTCCCGGCCAGTGTCTATTCAACGCGACGCAATGGGCAGGGTTCCGGGTCGCACAAATCGCGATAACTTGGGCAGAAATGCAACCTTCCCCCTCCGACACCGTTTGGCGTCTACCAGGGCCGGTCGGACCGGCTTCGTCTTCCCTTGATGTTGAATATCCAGGCCATCGGCATTGGCGCGCTGATTGGGTTTCGCCGGCGCGACTTGCCAGAACAGGCTCGGATCATTTGACGTTATTCGCCCCACAATCGATCGGCCTGTTCGTCCGGCAAGTCCGGCACGCCTTGGGGCCGAAAGGCATCGTCTGGGTGAGCATGGCGGCTGCCGTCGGCCTGATCTGCTGTCTCGCAGCGCTGGTGGAACTCACCGTTTCGTTGCCCTCGACGGTTCTTCTCAGCCAGCGGGAGACAAGCCGGATTCTTACCTTGGACGTTGCCCTGGTCGAAAGCAACCGGGCGCTCACACAGACAATGGTGGCGGCGGCCTCGGAGGCATCGCGACCGGACGAAGGGCCTTTTCCGATTCGAAAGTCCTGGTCGCAATTGACCGCGACGATGAACGCGAGCTGCGCCGGTACCTACGGCTCGCAGGCGCTGACCGACCGGATGACGAGGCTATGCGAGGCGTTCGCGGCCGTGGGCAGCCAGATAAGCCTGGAGCTCAGCCAGCTCGACCCGCCGGACCAGCCGCTCGATCCCGTAATCGTGCGCAGCCTCGCCCTGCTCAGCAGCGACATCAGCGAGACGGCGGCGCTGGCCGTGCGCCTTACGACGGCTGTCTTCGAGCGTACGGCCGCTCGCTATAATCTGTCGATCATCGTGCTGGCCCTCAGCACGACGGGCTTCCTCGCCAGTGGCTTCATCCTGATTTTCCTGCTCGGGCGCGGATCGATACTGCATTTCGAGCAATGGCAAAAAGCGGTCCGTGCCGCCGAGCGGACGAGCGAAGCCCGCGACCGGCTGCAGGAGACCATCGAGGCGCTGCCGGCGGGCGTGGTGCTCTATGACGCCGACGACCGGCTCGTGCTGTTCAATTCCATGGCCGCGTCCGCCATACCGTCGCTGCGGATCGGCGCGATCGGCATGACATTCAGGGATATCGCCACCGAAGATGGCAGGGCACGAAAGGCGGCGGGGATCGATCTCGAAAGCGAGTGGGTCAACGATCAGGTCGCGCGCTTCGCGAGCAAGGGCAATCGGGGTGTGCGCCAGCTGCCTGACGGACGATGGCTCGAGCTCTACGAGAAATCGACACCGGCCGGCCGCACGGTGGGGCTGCGGGTCGACATCACCCACATCAAGGCCCATGAGCTGGAAATTGCCCGCGCCCATGCCGAATATCTGTCGCTCGTCGATTCGCTCGCCGATGTGGTGTTTGCGGTCGACGTCCATGGTCGCCTGACCGTCATAAGCGCCGCCGCCGCCGTCCTGTTCGGTAAAACGCCGGCGCAATTGATTGGGACACGTCTTGTGGAGCATGTCGACCCGGCGGATCGTGGCCATATGCTGGCCGCGGGGCGCGATCTCGTCGGCGCCTCGGGCGACGCCGTTTCCGAAACCCATTTCCGGTTGATCCTGCCCGGCGGCAAGTATCGGCACGTCGAAGCGCGATTCCGCAAGACGTTGGGCGGAGACCTCAAGCATGCGGTCATCTCCGGAGTCATCCGCGATGTCGAAGAGCGCGTGCAGCTTACCCGCGAACTGGCCGACGATGCGGCGCGGCTGCACTCAATCGTCGAATCGAGCGGCGCCTTGATCGTGATGGCCGATCACGAGCTGCGAATCGTCATGGTCAATAGCGGTTTCAAGGCGATGGTCGGCGTCCGTGACGCCGACTGCGTCGGCCGTGTGCTCACGAAGGTGATCGATTGTGCCATCGATCCCGCCGTACTCGCCTCCTGGCTCGACGGACCGCTCGCGCGCGGGTGCGACAAGCCGGTGCAATTCACCACCTCGCTGCGCGACGCGGTGGGCCGGCAGCGCCTCATCAGCATGACCGCGACGCCGGTCACCGACGAGAGGCGGATCGTGCGCAATATCGTCCTCCTGGGCGTGGACGACACAGCCCGTCGCGACACCGAACTGCAGCTTTTCGACGCCGAGCGGATGAATGGATTGGGCGAAATGGCCGCCACCCTGGCGCATGAGCTGAACCAGCCGCTGCAGGTCATGGGCATCGCTGCCGAGGTGGCGATCGAGGAGATCGACGAGGCCGCGGCCAAGCAAATCGCGATCGACGGCAAATTCGTTCAGGAGAAACTGAAGCGCATCCTGGCGCAGGTCGGGCGGGCGGCCCGCCTGATCAAGGAAACGCGTGCCTATGCGCGCCGTACGCTTACCGAGGAGGCCGCCCCGTTCGAGCTCGGTGCCGCCGTGCGCGGTGCCCTGGATCTCACCCAGTATCTGGTGCAGCAGAGCGGCGCCACGGTTGCGGTCGCCATCGCGGACGACTTGCCACCTATTTTCGGCCATATCAGCCGGATGGAGCAGGTCTTGATCAACCTGATCAACAATGCCCGTGACGCGCTGGGCGAGATGCCCAAGACGGGCAGGAAAAAGCTGATCATCGTTTCGGCGCAGCCCGCGTCATGCGGCGGGCGGAAATATCTGCGACTCGCCGTGCGGGATAATGGCCCCGGCATTGCCGATCATGTGCTGAAGCGTCTGTTCGAGCCCTTCCTGACGACCAAGCCGCGCGGCAAGGGCACTGGCCTCGGCCTGTCTTTGTGCAAGCGGATCGTCGAGCAGCTAGAAGGCACTATCACTGCCTGCAATCTCCCCGAAGGCGGCGCCCACTTCGAGATTATGGTGCCCGCGCTAGACCACGATGTCGTGCGGGCCGCCTAACACGCGGGCGGGGGTCCGCCGCTGCGCGGTCGGACCAGGACACCGATGTGCTCGGCGAGCTGTTTCTGCTGATACGGCTTGGACAGGCGGGGCAGGACGAGGTCCGATCCTGTCGGCAGGTCGGCATAACCGGTGGCGAGCAGGATCGGCAAGCCGGGGCGGAGCTTTCGTGCCGCCTCGGCGAGCTGGATGCCTGTCATGCCGGGCATGGCATAGTCGGTGATCATCAGATCGACAGGCTGGTCCGAGCGCAGCACTTCCAGCGCACTTGGGCCCGAATTGGCCTGGATGACCGCATGGCCGAGATCCTCCAGCAGGGAGGTGGTGCTGAGGCCGATCAGGAAATCGTCCTCGACCAGGAGAAGGGTAGCGCTTTTGCTTTCTTCCATCGTGTGCGTCCGTTCACTGGCTGCCGAAAGGGCAGGGGCTTTCTCTGTCGATACCGGCAGCCACAATTCGGCGCGCGTACCCTGGCCGGGCTGGCTGCAGAGCCGTAGGGCACCTCTCAATTGCAAGGCGACGCCATGGATCATCGACAGGCCAAGGCCGGTTCCCTTGCCTACTCCCTTCGTCGAATAGAAGGGTTCGATGGCGTGCTTCAGTGTCTCGGCGTCCATGCCGCTACCGCTATCGGTCAGCGACAGGCGAAGGTAGCGGCCGGCGGCGAGGTCGGGTGTATGAGGTGACTCTTCCAGGCCGAGTTCGATGCGCAACGCACCGCCGTCCGGCATGGCGTCGCGACTGTTGATCGCGAGGTTGAGCAGCGCCAGCTCGATCTGGTTGGGGTCGGCCTGGGCCGCGGGCAAAAACGGTGGCAGGTCGTAGTATATCTCGTAGGCAGGACCGATCGAGCGCCGCAGCAGGTCGTCGATGCCGCGGACCAGCTCCGCGAGGTCGACGGCGCGCGGCTCCAGCATCTGGCGGCGGGCAAAAGCCAGCAGTCGCTGGGTGAGCGCCGCTCCGCGCTGTGCGCCCTGCATGGCCCCGTCAATCAGGCGATCGGTGGCCGGGGTCTCGGGAATGCGTCGTTTCAGCAATTCGAGATTGCCGATCACCGCCGTCAACAGATTGTTGAAATCGTGCGCCACGCCGCCTGTAAGCTGGCCGATCGATTCCAGTTTCTGCATATGGCGGAGCTGCTCTTCCGTGCGCTCGCGCTCGGCGATCTGAGAGAGGACCTGGTTATGGGCCTGCTGGAGCTGACGGGTGCGCTCTGCCACGCGACGCTCGAGTTCGTCGTTCGACTGCTGCAGGGCATATTGGCGATGGCGGCTTTTCAACGTCGAGCGCGCGATGCTGATCAGCGTGGTCGGATGGAAAGGTCGCTCGATAAAGGTGACGTTGCCCAGCGCCTCCAGCCAGCGGCGCGCCATTGGATTGCGTTCCGGCCCGCCGCCGTCGGTAACGAGAACGAATGGCAGATCGGACCATGCCGGCTGCTGCTCGATCCACTGAACCAGCGGCCTTATGTCGGCGTAGGGGATGGCGTCCTCGGTCAGCAGGACAAAGGCCACGTTGTCCCGCAGGGCGGCCACGAGCTGCGGCAGATCGCGACAAATCTCGGTCGCGACATCGACCTGCCGGACAATCCGCTCCGCGATGACGGCGTCACGACCGCGCGGCGCGAGAAGCAGCGCGCGCAGCATGGGAAAAGGAGACGAGCCTGTCACGGATCCCTGACTGGCGCAGCCGCGTCGGCGAGCAGTTCGGGCGTGCCGCCCAGGACGCCGTGGAATCTCACCAGCGGCTCGCCGACCAGGATGCCGCGCTCAATGGTGAATTCGCGAATCGTATCCTCGTGCGCCCCGGTACGCTTCTTGATGACGGAGATGGCCCGCTTTACCGACCCGCGGGCTTCGAAGTATCGCAGCAGGATCACCGCATCGGCGAGATAGGTCACATCGACCGGCGCTTTTAAGTCGTTGCCC
>Ga0193716_1002098_pt1 | contig 11403 bp, 9 predicted proteins | sample U2c1metaG_FD_145901 | JGI IMG/M metagenome (GOLD analysis project Ga0193716, IMG submission 145901) | Soil microbial communities from a riparian zone of the East river system, Colorado, United States - U2c1 | ecosystem: Environmental > Terrestrial > Soil > Riparian zone | place: USA: East River...
GGCTGGCGTGCCCTCGAACAGGCGGCCGCAGCCCAGGCTGAACAAGGTGTCGCCGCAGAAGAGCAAGCCTTCGCCCGCGTAGGCGATGTGGGTGGTGGTGTGGCCGGGTACGGCCATCACGTCGAAGCGCGCGGCGGGCAGGGCAAGCGTCACCACGTCGCCGTGGCCTACGCGACGATCAGCGTGCGGAATGCGCTCATCGACCGGAGCGATCACTTCCACCTTGCGTCCCCGGCAGAGTTCGGCGACGCCTGCGATGTGGTCGGGATGATGATGGGTGAGCAGGACGCTTCGCAGGTTCAGCCCGCGCCCGGCCAGCACGCGCTCCACCGGGGCGGCATCGCCCGGATCCACCACCGCGGCGTTGCCGGCGGCGTCGGTAAGAAGCCAGATGTAGTTGTCGACAAGCGCCGGGATCGGTTCAGGACGCAAAACGAGCACTCGACGGGCGGCCTCGGCCGCGGGGGCCGCCGGACTATATCAGCGCCCCGCCGGACCCCTTGTTATCAATGCGTTAACCCGTTCAGGTCGCCGAATCCTGCGCCGGAGCCGATACACTTGGTGTCGCGACACAAGTCCGTTCTTGCCAAAGCACCCATGCCGATGCCACAGCTGCACCCCGACCTCTACGCCCTGCCGCCCATGCGTGCGCTGCTGGCCAGCGAGTCGGCGGTGCTGGCGCCGGAGCTTGCGCGCTCCACCGGCGACCATGCCCTGCACATCGCACCAGTGCCTGAGATCGCCCCGCCGCCGCTGCCCTTGCTCGGACGCTGGGCCCGCCTGCACCTGTCGCACGGCGGCTGGCAGGGGGACGTACAGGCACGCGCAGACGAACCGCTGCCGTTCCAGGACGACGCGTTCGGCGTGGTGGTACTGCGCCACGCCGCTGAAATCGTTCCCGACGGCGACGAACTGATCGGCGAGGCCGCTCGCGTGCTCGCACCCGGCGGCGTACTGGCGATCACCGGCGTGCACCCGGTGAGTGCCTGGGCGCCGTGGTTCCAGTGGCGCGCCCGCGGCACCCGTGCCAGCCTGCGTCAACCGGTGCTGCTGCGCTCGGCCTGTGGCCGGGCCGACCTCCACGTGATCGCCGTGCACCGTGCCGGCCACGTGCTGCCGTCAGTCATGGCGGGTGAGGGCAGCAGCCTGGCTGGCGGGGCATACATCCTGCTGGCGCGCAAACAGCGCATCGCAGCCACGCCGCTTCGCGTGATCAAGACCGCCAACGCACCGGTGCAGTCCGGTAGCCTTGTATCTGGCGCGCGCCGTGCGGCGCGCTGAACTACTGTATGAAGGAAAGCATGAACGACGTTGAAGCATTCACCGACGGCGCCTGCCTCGGTAATCCGGGCCCGGGTGGCTGGGCCGCCTTGCTCCGCGCGGGAAACGCCGAGCGCATGGTCGCCGGCGGCGATCCGGCTACCACCAACAATCGCATGGAACTGATGGCTGCCATCGGCGCACTGGAGTCGCTGACCCGCCCCTGCCAGGTGCGCCTGACCACCGACTCCCGCTACGTGATGCAGGGCATCGAAGACTGGATGCCCCGCTGGATCGCCAACGGCTGGAAAACCTCCGACAAGAAACCGGTGAAGAACCAGGACCTCTGGCAGCGCCTGGCCGCCGCCAAGGCGCAGCACACCGTGCGCTGGGAATGGGTGAAGGGTCACAACGGCCACGTGGAAAACGAGCGCGTGGACGAAGCTGCGCGCGAGCAGGCGCTGGTGTTCAAGGCCGGTGGCGTGACGGCATGAGGCAGGTTGTCCTCGATACCGAAACCACGGGCCTGGAAGTGCGGCAGGGTCATCGCCTGATCGAAATCGGCGCGGTGGAACTGCTAGAGCGGCGGCCCAGCGGCCGCACCTTCCATACCTATCTGAACCCCGGGCGCGCCATCGACGAAGGCGCGCGCGCGGTGACCGGCATCGAGGATGAATTCCTTCTCGACAAGCCGAAATTCGCCGAGGTGGTGGACGATTTCCTGGACTTCATCCGGGGCGCGGAGCTGATCATCCACAACGCCAGCTTCGACGTCGGTTTCCTCGACGCGGAACTGGCCATGGCCGGCAACCGCGGCAAGGTGATCGACCACGCCAGCGTGCTCGATACCCTGGTGATGGCGCGCGAACGCTACCCCGGGCAGCGCAACAGCCTGGATGCGCTGTGCAAGCGCCTGGGAGTCGACAACACCCATCGCGACCTCCACGGCGGCCTGCTCGATGCGCAGCTGCTGGCGGATGTGTACCTGTCCATGACCACTGGCCAGGTGGTGCTGGACCTCGCCTTCGATGCGGGCGCACCGTCGCGCCACCATATATCGCTGCAGGGTTTCGCCATCACCGCACGGCCAAAAGTGCTGCGTGCCAGTGAAGCGGAAGCAGAATTGCACGAGCAGCGCCTGCAGGCGATCGACAAGGCATCCGGTGGTGCCACGGTATGGCGTACGTTGGTCGATGAGCCGGTGGAGTCTGGCGCGTCCGTGGCCTAGTCGCGGCGCATCATTCCCTGCGTTTCACCCGTGCCGCACCAGGATCGCCGTGACGTTATTCCGTGCCCCGCCATCGAGCGCCGTCAGGATCATATGCTCCACCGCTTCCTGCGCGCCCAGCTCGGTGCGCGCGCTGATGGCTCGCAGCTGCGCATCATCCACGACCTCGGCAAGCCCGTCGGTACATAGCAGCAAGCGCATGCCCGACTTCCAGGTACCCCGGCACATCTGCACATAGAGTTGCTCGGTGCCGGTGACACCCAGCGCCTGGTTCATCACCCCGCGCGGGGCGGCCGTATCGCGCGACTCCGGCCATTCGCCTTTTTCCACCAGGGCCTCAGCAAGCTTTCCGTCATGTGCCAGCCGGCGCAGTTCGCCGTCATCAATGTAGATGCGGGCGTCGCCCACCCAGGCCGCCTCCCAGCCGCCATCCACCATGCGCACCGCGGCTACCGTGGTGCCCATCGGCCGGGCGTGGGGCAGGTTGCGGGTATGCATCAGGAGTTCATCGTTGGCGGCCGTCAGCGCCGACAGCAGGGACTGCCCCCGCGTCACCCGCTCCACCACGCCATCACGCACGCTGGCCGAAGCCAATTCCCCATGCCGGTGTCCACCCATGCCGTCCAGCACCAGGAACAGGCCCAGGGCAGGGTCCGCGTAGTAGGTATCCTCGTTTCGCGACCGGGCCATCCCCGGGTGCGTGCCGTGCCCAAATTCGATCATGTAAGCGTCGTTTCATTCATTTACAGGCGGAAATCCCCGCTCACCGGGGAGGATGCCCCACCGCCCGGGAGTTGTCACGGCTCAGCCGCCCCCGTATCATTGCGTGCTCGACGCGGCACGCCCGCCGTCGACGACCAAAGGAGAGGTGGCAGAGTGGTCGAATGCGCCGGATTCGAAATCCGGTTTAGGTTTAGGCCTAACGTGGGTTCGAATCCCACCCTCTCCGCCAGAACAAAGAAAAGCGCCCTCACGGGCGCTTTTTTTGTTTCTGGCGTCTATACCCGCCACGAGGGCGAACATGAACCATATGCCCCGAATACGGCACCTACTCGAATCAGGCGTAGGCATGCTGACGCCGCTCGAGGAATTCCACCTGCAATGAACGCACTCGCCCAGCCAGCTCCGGCAGCCCGCCTCACGACGGCATCGCGGCCCGGGCATGTCGTCCTCGGGGTCAACAATTTCTGCAACCTGCGTTGCGTCATGTGTGACGTCGGCACCGGAAATGCCGAGACCAACTTCGGCGCAAACCTGATGGGGGCTCGGACGAAGTCCATGCCGTGGGAGCTGTTCCAGGGCATCGCCGATGACATGGCGGCCTTCTGTCCCGAGGCGCACCTGGGCTTCGCATTCACCGAGCCGCTCGCGTGGCGGCCGCTCGGTGACGCATTGGCGTATGCCTCTGCGCTCGGCTTGTATTCGACGGTCACCACCAACGGCCTGCTCCTGCCAAAACGGGCAGCGGAGTTCGCAGGTGGCCGCTGCCGCGGTCTGTTCGTTTCGCTCGACGGTCCTGCAGCCCTGCATGATCGCATCCGGCGCCATACCGGCAGCTTCGCGCGGGCCGTGGAGGGGATCAGGGCCGTAGCGGCCCTACAGGACGCGCCCGAGATCTCCGTCTTCTGCACGATCAGCGAACACAATGTCGGTCACCTCAGGACCTTCCTTAGCGACATCAGCGATCTGCCACTGAAGCATGTTGGACTGATCCACAATAATTTCGTGACGCCCGCGATGGCCAATGAACACAATGTGCTCTATGGCGCAACCTATCCCGCCACGCCTTCGAACAGCTTCGAATCCGATCCGACGACGATCGACATCGCCCGCCTGGCCGACGAACTGGCCGACATCAAGGCATCGACCTGGCCATTCAGCGTCTCGATCCAGCCCGATCGTACGAGCGAAGCCGACCTCGACATCTACTATCACCATCCCTCGCAATTCGTTGGCCGCCGGTGCCACGATGCCTTTCGCATCCTGATGGTTGATGCCGATGGCGAATCCGTGCCCGTGCATGGGCGGTGTTATCGGTTTCCAATTGCCAATGTTCGGGAAGCTGGTCTGGAAGGCATCTGGAAGCACTCGAGCATCGAAGCGCTGCGGACAGCGCTCAACGAGGCGGGGGGCCTTCTGCCTGCGTGCAGCCGGTGTTGTGGTGGGTTTGGGACGTAGAGCTGGTTCCTCGCTGCTGGTCATCTACCTCCTTTCCCATCTGCAAGAATTCATGGACTGGAATTGTCCAGAGCGACGCCCTTATGCTTCGAAGGGAGGCCGCCGCGATCGGTGCCAAGCGAATGACCACCTGTCTAGCTTCTGAGGATTCAAGTTGATGATTTCCGACAACGCGCTGGCTGGCGAGGTCAAGGCGCGGATGCGTGATTGCCTGAAGATCCTGGATGAAACAGTTGGACATGTTCAGAATGCGCTTCCGGAGGATGAGTTCAATCGCTTCCGGAAGGCCGCCGGTAAGGTTATGGGTGCCCTGATTTTTGAGATCTTGAACCCGTTGTGTGAAGCCCATCCAGAGCTGTGGCCACCTGAACTCGCCAGAGGCGTTCACCGCCCACGTAGCGACTGAAATGCGTTCAATGCATCTTGGCGCGAGGCACCCAACTCAACCATGGGCATCGGATATCCCGAGCGCTTGCGCACCGCCTCGTCTTTCCATGGCTCGTGCACCAGATCGACAGGCAGGTCGGCCAGTTCGGGCAACCAGCGGCGCAGATACGCGCCGTCGGGATCGAACTTCTTCGACTGCGTCACCGGATTGAAGACCCGGAAATACGGCGCCGCATCCGCGCCACAGCCAGCTACCCATTGCCAGCCGAGCGTGTTGTTGGCCAGGTCTGCGTCCACCAGGGTGTCCCAGAACCAGCGCGCGCCGGTGAGCCAGTGTTGGCGCAGGTTCTTGGTGAGGAAACTTGCCACGATCATGCGTACCCGGTTGTGCATCCAGCCGGTGTGCCACAGCTCACGCATGCCGGCGTCCACCAGTGGGATGCCGGTGCAGCCTTGCTGCCAACGCTCAAGCTGTGTTTCGTCTTCGCTTGCCCAGGGGAAGTTCGTGAAGCGTGGATTGAAGCTTTCCGTCGGGGTGTGGGGAAAGTAATACAGCAAGTGATGCGCGAACTCGCGCCACCCCAGCTCGCGCAAGTAGGGTTCGATATCCGGCCGGCGACGTGCGTCCACGCGCTGCAGCTGCGCATGAAGGGTGCGATGAATCTGCTGCGGGGAGATTTCGCCGAAATGCAGATGCGGAGATAGCCGCGAGGTGCCGTGTCGCGCAGGCTTGTCGCGTCCGGTCGCGAAGTCGCCCAGGGCGTCGTCGCAGAAGAGCTCCAGGGCCTCGTGGGCACCGCGCTCGCCGGGTTGCCATGTTTCGCCAAAGGCCTTGTCCCAGCGCACGCGGGGTAACAGGACTAACGCTTCCAGCGGAAGACCATCGGGCAGGTCCACCCATTCAACGCTCTGCGGTTCCGCCGGCGCCGGCGGCACGCTTATCGCCTGGCGCAGGTTCCGCCAGTACGGCGTAAAGACACGGTACGGTTCGCCCTGTTGGGTTTGTACCTGCCAGGGTTCGGACCACAGGTTGGCTGAGTGGCTGTGTACGGCGATCCCCTGGTCCTGCAAGGCCGCCTTGACGTGGGTGTCGCGCGCGATGGCCGCCGGTTCGTATTGGCGATTCCAATAGACCGCCTCGGCGCCGCTGCGTTCGATCATCTGGCGCAACACGTATAGCGTTTCGCCTTGCGCAAGATGCAGATGCGCCCCTCGCTCGCGCAAGTTCGCCTGCAATGCCTCCAGTGAATGGTGCAGCCACCATCGGCTTGCCGCACCCATCTCCCACGGGGCTTCCGCCGCCCGGATGTAGAGCGGGAGAACCTTCTCATGTTCCCTGCAAGCGGCAGTCAGCGCAGTGTTGTCAGCCAACCGCAAGTCGCGGCGAAACAGCATGATCGCGATAGTCATTTAAGCGAGGATTCCCGTGCTGGGTGCGGCATGAAGGTCTTCACCCTCGATACCGTATCGCCTCGATAAACAACGTGACGGCCGACGACGTATGCCGCCGGTTCGGGTAGTACAGGTGATACCCCGGGAACGGCACGCACCATTCGTCCAGAACCGCTATCAATTGTCCGTCGTCAAGATACGGCTTGGCGAGGTTTTCCGGGACCCACGCAAGTCCGAGGCCGGCAACGGCTGAATCGACGATCCGGGGGCTGCTGTTCAAGATCAGCTGGCCGTCCACGCGCACCTTGATCTCGCGGCCGTCTTTTTCGAATTCCCACGGGTAGATCGCGCCGTACGAGGGCAAACGCATGTTGATGCAGTTGTGCGATGTGAGGTCCTGCGGGGTGACGGGCAGTGTCCGGTCCTTGAAGTAAGAAGGTGAGCCCACCACGATCATGCGGAAGTCCGGCCCGATGCGCATGGCGATCATGCCGCTGGCGACCTGTTCGCCGATGCGCACGCCGAAGTCGAAGCGATCGGCCACGATATCCACCAGTTGGTTCTCGACCGACACTTCCACCTTGATGTCCGGATAGTTCGGCAGGAAGCGCGCCAGCATCGGTTGGATCACCGTGGCGGCTGCGTGCTGCGACACGGTGATGCGGATCATGCCGGCGGGTTTTTCGCGGAACGAACTTAATGCCGCGACTTCCGACTCGATGTCGTCGAACATCGGTCCGATGTTGGCCAGTAGCCGCTCGCCCGCTTCCGTTGGCGACACGCTGCGTGTGGTGCGGGTGAGCAGGCGCACGCCAAGGCGGCTTTCCAGCTTGCGCACGCTATGGCTGAGCGCCGATTGGGTGGTGCCCAGTTTCTTTGCCGCGCGGGTAAAGCTGCATTCCCGTGCGACGGCAAGGAAGGCGCTGAGTTCGTGGAAATCCTTGCGCATGGGTTATGACCGCCTTTCATGCCCGGCTGGAAAAAGTGGCCTCGGAGGGCCGATTTATAGGATAGGCGCGTGGATAAGCATGCAGCAATCGCTTATTCATGAATCCGGGCTATAGATGCTAGTAATTCCCAAGGGCTAATTCGAAGCCGGCGGCGCCCATAGACTGATTGGGACCCCCGCCACCTCTATCGGAGAATTCCCATGCAAAAACGAACCCTCGGCAACAGCGGCCTACAAGTGTCAGCCCTTGGCCTGGGCTGCATGAGCATGAGTTCTGGTTACGGCCCGGCCACCGACAACAGGGAAGCCATCAAGCTGATCCGCACGGCGTTCGAGCGCGGCGTCACCCTCTTCGATACCGCGGAAGTCTATGGGCCTTATGTCAATGAAGAGCTGGTGGGCGAAGCCCTGGCGCCGATGCGCCATGAGGTGGTGATCGCCACGAAGTTCGGCTTCAAGAACGCCGATCTGAAGCAGGGCCTGGATAGCCGGCCGGAGAATATCCGCAATGTCGTGGAGGCATCGCTCAAGCGGTTGAAGACGGACGTCATCGATCTTCTCTACCAGCATCGTGTGGATCCCAACGTTCCGATCGAGGATGTTGCCGGCGCCGTGAAGGAGCTGATCGCGCAGGGCAAGGTGAAGCATTTCGGTATGTCTGAGGCCGCCGCCGCGACCATTCGCCGTGCCCATGCCGTGCAACCGGTAGCGGCGTTGCAGAGTGAATATTCCCTGTGGTGGCGCGAACCGGAAGCGGAAATTCTCCCCACCCTGGAAGAACTCGGCATTGGCTTCGTGCCATTCAGTCCGCTGGGCAGGGGCTTTCTTACCGGTGCGATCAACGACACCACCAGCTTCGATGCTACGGATTTTCGCAGTGTCTCGCCGCGCTTTGCGCCTGAAGCGCGCAAGGCCAACCTGGTGCTCGTAGAGGCCATCGGCCGCATTGCCGCCGACAAACAGGTGACGATGGCGCAGATTGCACTGGCGTGGCTGCTGGCGCGTAAGCCCTGGATCGTTCCCATTCCGGGCACGACGAAGCTGCATCGGCTAGAGGAGAATCTCGCGGCGGATCGCGTTGAGTTGACGTCAGGTGATCTGAAGAAGATCGCCGAGGCGATCGATGGGTTCGAAGTGCAGGGCGAACGCTATCCTGCGCAGATGCAGGCTTTGGTCCAGCGTTGATCGTTCGCGTTGCCAACGGATCAGGCGAATGAACGCTTCGGCATTTACACCCTAGCTGGTCTTCCGCCACTGGAATAACGGTCAACCAAGCTGCTCTATGTCGCCGAGTACGTTCATTCGCCACCGTGGCTCGTCGCCCGGTCCCGTTTCAAGTAAGGGTAGGGTGGCGGGCGAGCCAGGGTCGAAGACCGGAAGTAGACGGTCGGGCATACGCCCGCCTGGTCGCCCGCCATATGGCGGTGAACCACGGGTCCCGCAGACGATGCTGCGGGACCCGGCTACTTCACAGGCTTCGACACCCGGTTGCCGGACCTTCCGGCAACACGCAAATGATCCCGGTTTCTTCGCAGCGACTCCATATGCGAATCGTCGCAAAATTGCCTGACACATCCCATCAAACGATGCTCAATCCTGTAGTGCATATCCCGACGCGCGTCGCCATCAAGGAAGCGCCAGCCGGGGTCAGAGTAATTACTCTGACCCCAATCAGCGTGAACCCAATCAGCGTCTTCTACGCCAACGCGGGCTCGCCAGCCGTCTGAACGTGCACTGTAGTAACCGTCGTCTCCGCCGCAAAGAACGCCACCAGATTCCCCAGCCCACCCGCTTCCCGCTGCAAGCTGGCTGCCGCAGCCTGGATGTCATCCACCAGCTCGGCATTCTGTCCAGTGATGGTGTTCAACTCGCCGAAGGCCGCGCCCATCTGGGCCAGGGCCACGGTCTGTTGCTTGCTACCCATGGCGATGGTGGCCGAGTGATCGGCGACGCGCGCGAAGCCGGTGACGATGTCGTCGAAAGACGCGCGTGACTGGGCGGCAAGGATGGCGCCGGCTTCGACGCGGTCGGTGTTGTCTTCGATCAATGCGCGGATCTCCTTGGCCGAGTCAGCGCAGCGGTGCGACAGGCTACGCACTTCAGAGGCCACCACCGAGAATCCGCGTCCCTGTTCGCCGGCGCGTGCGGCCTCAACGGCGGCGTTCAAGGCCAGCAAGTTGGTCTGGAAGGCGATGGCCTGGATAATTTCCACCACTTCGGCGATGCGGGCGCTGCCGCCCTTGATCTGGGCCATGGCGTCCAGACTGCGCGCCACGATGTCGCGGCCATCGCGGGCTTTCTCGCCGAGTTGCTTGATCTCGCCGTCCACCGCCTGGGTAAGCGAGGCATGGTGGACGATGGCATCGGAAAGGCTGGCCAGCTGCGCTGAAGATTCCTCAAGCGCCGCCGACTGGCTCTGCGTGCGATGGGATAACGACTCGCTGCCGCCGGACATGATCCGGCTGATGTTGCGCACGGTACCGGAGCTTCCGCGAAGGCCGGTGACGATGTCCTTAAGTTTATCGTCCATCGTGGCTAGCGAGCGGGAAAGCACGGCCAGTTCGTCGTTGCCGTCCTGGGTGGTTGCATGTCCAAGACGGCCCGAGGTGATGCCCTCGGCCACGGTGGACGCCGCACGCACACCGCGCAGCACGCGGCGAAGCAGCAGCACGTCCAGCAGCAGGGCAACCACGAAGCCGATGCCGATGGCGCCCAACATGGCCCAGCGGGCCACCGTCACCTGGTGTACCTGCTGCTCGAACCGCTGCGCACCGTCGGTGGCTACCTTGTCGAGGATATTCCCGGCGTCCGTCTGCAAGGTGATGTAGACCGGTCCCAGCAGGTCGTCCTGCACTTCGCTGGCCTCGTCGTATTTCTCGGCGGCGAGTTTTTCGGCCATACGGTCGAAGAACTTGTCGATCGATGCCTTGTGGCTTGCGAACGACGTGTAGTCGTCGCCCTTGGGTACGCCGCCGCTAAGCTGCAGGTACGCGTCCCACATGCGGGCGATGAGCTTCTGGTTGGTGTGGATCACGCCGACCGCGCTTTCCGCGCGAGAAGGCAGTTTCATCTGCAGCGATTCCTGCACTTCCTGCGCGCTGGAGCGGTAGATGTTCATCATGCGGCCGACGACGCTGGCCGTAGCAAGTTCGGAGCTGTACATCGTGCGCAAGGCTTCGCCCGCGCGCGACATGGCGGTCATGCCAATGGCGGCAGACACCGCCATCACCACCACGAAGCAGGTGATGCGCAGGATGAAGTTGACGCGAAGGCCGGTAAGGCGGGGAAGCGTGGGGACTTTGAAGCTTGGAAAAGGCACGATCGTTTTCCTGGGGAGGGAATATCGGGGGAGTACGTGGCTCGCCCGGTTATCGACCGTGCATGGCTTTTCTTAAGTAAAAATCCTTTAATTTCAATTATTTCAGTTGTATTTCAAGGGCGGGTCGAGCCTGTGTCATTCCAGGCTAAGCGGGCTATTTAGATGCCGCCGCTGTGCAACCAACCTTGCATTCGAACCACGCCTTGGCCTTCAGGTAATCCACCGTCATGGCGAAGTGCGCGTAGACGTTGCCACCCACCGCGCCTTCCACTTGTTTGTCCATGTATTGCGACATGAACTTGTGGAAGGCGGGATCGGTACGTTCGGTGAACCAGACGGGGCCGACTGTCCAGCCGGCGATCTCCACGGCCGGAACTTCGATCGTTCGCATCGGATGCTTGGCGAACAATATGTCGCCGCCATCGATCATCCGCCAGGTGGGATGGCGCGCATGCCAGCGGTCGATCGTGCTGCTGACGATATAGCTGGTCACGCCCACGCCATTGACAGTTTCGGTGCCGCTTGCTTGTGCGCCAGCGCTGGACGGCATGGCGGTGGCCCCGGTATCGAGCAGCATGCTGAAGGTCTCGCCGTCCACCTTGATTTCAATGCGTGCGAAGGGAGACCCAGGTGTGCCGTCATCGTTTCGCATGAAACCCAACGCAGCGGCCTTCGCCGACTTGGGGGCGT
>Ga0193716_1002099_pt1 | contig 11400 bp, 14 predicted proteins | sample U2c1metaG_FD_145901 | JGI IMG/M metagenome (GOLD analysis project Ga0193716, IMG submission 145901) | Soil microbial communities from a riparian zone of the East river system, Colorado, United States - U2c1 | ecosystem: Environmental > Terrestrial > Soil > Riparian zone | place: USA: East River...
ATTGCAAGAAAGACGAGGGTATCATACACAGCAGTCAGAATGATCGGGACAGCTATGTATGAATGTGTGATATGTTCACTACAACGTTGAGTGTATGGTATGCGAACTGTAGATCTATTGTCAACTCAATGTCATACAAAATACAACCAAGGACTCACTACCCGTCGTGCCTAACATGACTAGAATACTTAGACCCACGATAGCCAGCCACAAAGACCCAAAGCAGGCGGTGATAAATCTTGAATGGTTGTAGACGGCCTTCACCCGAAAGAGAAATAGCAGCGAAGTGGCCACCGAGGAAATCTCGAAGAGTGTGCCCTCAACGTATCCAATAACCTCGCAGTTGTCTATTGGAGCAACTATCATGCCCTGGTTAGTCGCTTGATTGTCTGAGAGTACGTGATAGGCAGTCACTTTTGAAGATGACGTTTGCAACAGAAGAACCAAAAGTTGAAATTCTAACCACAATGATTATTATACAAATGACCAAGCTGAAGAGATGCATAACAAACCTCGTTCCAAAATACGCAATATCAGGCAGTTTGAATCCCCGTTTGCGGATAATTGTGTATTCCTCTGGAATTGCCATGAGCCAATCCCAAGTGTAAGCCTGCGAGTGTACGATATCAGATCAATTGTTGCCAGAAATTGCATCGAGCTTACCGCAAGTACAGCAACATTTACGTAGCACATAGCCTGGAACTGATCGGCAACATCAGGGGCCATAAATGCCAACGGTGTGTACGGATTCAAGATGGCATCTTGAGGTATAGTGGTATTGGTGGCCATGATGATTCACAGTATAACTGGGCAATAATTTGGGGTGTACGATAATGCCGAGAAAGAGAAAGATGAGATGTCTTCGCCAGCCGGCAAGATATATGTATCAGTGCGACTGACGGACAACTAGGTCTCTAAATCCTATTGGCATGCGTTGTTCATCACAGAAACATTAGCTCGTTTCCGAACGGATCGCAGAAGACTGCAAGCACGTTGAACCAGCATCGCATACCCTAAAACAGATGCACAATATCCATCAACATTCCCTATTTGCAACCCGAGCCTGCCGCGGCTAACCGGGGACCACATCGAGGTTGCAGTGAAGCTAGTCTAATCTTCATTATGTTGTGATGATCGAGCGCACCAGATAGTGGCCTCCGGTTTCGATCCGAGTCGTCATGGTTATGTCGGGGTCTCATCGTTTTTGGCTATTGTAAATTTGGAATAAAGAGGTCGTCGCGATAAGTGCAGCATCGACTATGTCATCTGTCGTGGACGATCTGTGCGAGTGCCTCTAAAATCTGTTTCAACATAGCAGACATAACACGTATGCGTCAGGATAAACCTTTCCCTTAAACGGGACCCATGGCTAGAAGCTATACCATCTCATTATCGTGATCGTGGCATGAGAAGGTTAAATAATGCTGGAATTTAAACTCAAGGAAAACAACATCATGTACGCAAAAATGACACAAGGATCAGAAATAAATTAACAACCATCATGTTTAATGGGTACAGGGTCAGAACCGTAGCAGCGAGTTGTTGGAAGTTATGATGTTGTCTTGACACTGTTCAGCCTGACGACTAATGGCAGAAGCGACACGTTTTCGCTCGAGGCGTAGAATTGTACGCAGTCAAGATGGACCTGTAGTGTCCACAAACATGTGAGTATTCTGTACCAGATACTGAAAATGGGCGGTTGTAATTTACCTTGAACCTGTAAATGACATCGTATCAGTAGCATAAATAATACATGAAGCAAGTCAATGTCGTACCAATGGTTGAAATTCGTTTCAAACTTCCCCAGGACGTCCCACCGTTTAGCCATAGACTGGTCACCGTTGGCTGTTTCTGACGCCTCCAAAGCGTGATTCGCTGATCTGGTGAAAGATGACGTGTACAAAGCGAACGTAGAGCACGTTACGATCAGCCGAGAGTATGCCTGGTTTCCAGTTCGGAAGTAAGTGTCGAGATCGGCAATCAATTTCGTTATAGCTGGAGCTCACCCGCAGAAGTTTCGAACTGGTCAACATGCACTCTTTCAAACATGTATCCAAAAAATCCACATGGTCTCTTAGTAACTGGTCAACGGTAGTCACCTTAGCTAACTTCGCCTCTAGCGCACGCCAATTCGGCTCGAGGACCTCAAAAGTCGCAAAAGCTAATATCTGCTGTATGAACGACAACATCCTCGCACGTAACAGGAATACCCTGAGTCGCCATCTGTCAAAGTCGGGGTGGTTGGGAACAGGACGGCGCCACGCTGACGTCTTTTGCTCGATCCACATGGAAGAGAGGGACTGTTCGACGTGCTTGAGATGTAGCAAGAAGCGGAAGAGAAGTTGATAGCGGAGGATTGTTTTTCGTGAGATCACGAGTGATAGTGGAAATTTCACGTTGTAATCCAGAGCTAGCGCGTCGATGGCTGTCGTAATATTAGATCAAAAAACCAAAGTGGAGGAAAGTATTCTCACCTAGCATCGGCGGCTTCTTGTCCTCCTTCTCTTTCTCCTTCTTTGGTTCCTCGTGGACAGGATCTCCATTCGGTTCACCATCCTCGCCCCCAATGACACCGCTCACACTCACGACCTTCAACAGCCACTCATACAAACCACTCCCAGCCATAGTGACCTTAACGTCCTCTCTAAACAAAATATCTTCCCCTTGCACGCCACCTCCATCTGAATTGAGAGCTAGATCAAGCAGACTCTGCAGCTTGACGATCGAGGCGGACTTGGCAGACTTGCGGAGCTCGGTGTGTGAGAGGTCAAGCAGGTGCGTGAGGAAGGATGATTGGGAGAGGAAGAAGTAGTGTTTGAGTGAACGGAGACGAGGTATGAGTTGTTGGTCTTTCAAGAGAAGTTGGAGGAGTGTACGATTGGCGTGAGTGTAAACGTCTTCGACGAATTTGTAGAACCTAGTGAGCGAGTTAGTGATAGAAAGTTAAATTAAGTATAATCTGAACGAACTTCTCGTCATCCATGTACAGGTCCTCATTGTCGGCATGGTTCCGATCGCCGTGAATCTCGATACCACATTCTCGAATTACATTCAGATATTTACCAGCCAGCAGAATCTTGTGCTTCCATCCTTCAAGCAACGGCGGGACGCATGCACCACCAGGTAATCGACCACCTGGACTTCTGGGCTCGGGTACGCCTGCCTGATGTCTTTTGGACTCAGATAGCGTGGAACCGTCACGTAGCTTGAAAATATCAAAATTGAGCACATAATGACTGTTGATAACGAGTATAAACAGGTGCTCACCGTATACCGCCTCTCCCAATACTCGTCTGTATAATCCATCTCCAACATCCCGCGATTAATGAACTTGCTCTCCTTCACACACAGCTCCTCGTACGGATCTACAAGCCGCCCAGTTGTAGTCCACACCTTAAGCATCGAAATATATGGCACTCCCGCTGCCCTTAGCAGAGTCTCATAAAGCGTCTTCGCAGTCGGATCCCCACTCATATTCTGCATCCTTTCGTATATGATTGTGAGCACCTCTCCACCCTTCACGGCAATGCCGCTGCCCCCAGCCGCCCCGAGGTCGTTCTTGTTGATCTCAGACATGACTGCTTTAAGCTTCGCGCCGCCGAGGCCGAGTGCTTCGTTACGTGCTTCATCTTCTGCATCGGAGGAGGCGTCAGATGAGGAGGATGAAGAGAAGGAGCCGGAAGGATCGTCGGCTGTTCCAAGCTCGAGGACTAGTTGGTAGATCAGAGAGAGCGTGTGGATGGTGGGGTGGACATAGAACCAGAGTTTCTGAAGCGTGAATTGCGGTGAAGAGTTAAAAGCGTGCTCGAGTTGTGATAAAAGAGTTTGATAGTCCTGTTGATGTGTATCAGGGAACTATCGGATTGGGCTTAATCATGACTAACCTTTAGCATATCTCGTATCGCGGCACACAATGCATGATTGACCAAGCCGTATTCAAGATGACTGCGGTGTTCGATGAAGGATGATATGGCGGTATAATATGTGCCCAAGGGTAATATTCGTTCGACGAGATCGCGAAGAGAAGAATCTGACCGCTAATCAGATAAGTCAATTTGTAAATAAGAGTGGCTTACCCAGCGAGGAAGAGGCAGTGAAACGAATCCCTTGCAGGGGATCATCATCTTCTGGCGAGTATTCGGGGTGATATGTAACATAATTTCCTTCGATGCCCTGATCGACGCAGATTAGCAACACGAATATATCAATTGAAGAATAGGCACACCATAAGGATGTACAGAAGATCTTCCAATATAATTGCCTCTTGTATATCCACTGGTATTCCGTTGAGACTCTCTTCTCTCGCTTTGCCCTTTGCTTTGGGCAGCGTAGGGGCCTGACCGACGCGTGAATTCAACGGCGCACGTACGAACGATGTCTCGGCGAGGAAGGACGGTTCGTTGCGACCTGACATTCGTAACAAAGTCAGACATCATCCAACATAGTAATATCAGACACGCACTCCTGGGTGACGAGCTGGTCTCTTCGTCGATACCATCCTGCTGAAGCTGTCTGTTTCTCCGCACCGACGCGATGGTTCCAGTGATCTACCGACGACATTTTAGCCAATTTTTGCTGCACAATGGGGAAGTATTACCTTTGTGTACTCTTTCGCAGACAGTGTAAGGTTCTTTTTCCGGCCTCCAGTGCGTCGAGCGGGAGTATATGGGTCCATGTTGATGGAAGGCGAAAGACAACACGCGACTCGGGACTTGTGCTTCGCGTCACCGAATTTGGACATCTTTTTCGCCTTGCTCACTTACATTCTTGACTCAGTCACTCACTATGAGGGACGCCAAGGGACTCAATCTGAGACAATGTTTGCCTCGGATGGTATGCAGTTCTGGCTTTTGGTATTATATATCTTATTCATCCGTACCCACAGAGCTGGCACCATCGAAATCTGTTCAACCTCTGGCGACGTTCCATGCAGGACGCACCCGAACGCGCCAGGCAGCCCTATGCTGAATCGCGAATGGTGACATTCAGACAGACTCGCTCAACTCTTTTCCAGCAGCGTTGGAAATCCAAGTCGCTGGTTCGGGGGTACCATGGGGACCATATCAACGAAAAAGTGTTCAAGCGATGGTACTTGCCCAGTATCTTGCCGGATGTACGGCCAAAGCAGGCAGTGTTCGGCGACGATAGAAATCAGCTGGAGATGTTTGCGCGGAGGGCGCATGCTGAGAAAGAGAGAAAACGGTTACAGGAGGAAGAGGAGAAGGGCATGGCGCCCGTGGCCAGTTTAATGTTCTCTGAAGTCGAGAGACGGATAGATGTTTTTCTCTTTAGATGCTGTTTTGCACATAGCGTTTATGAGGCTAGGCGGCTCGTCATTCATGGAGATGTTTTGCTTAATGGCAAAAAGGTTCGTTCTCTGGTGTAACATTGGGCATTTTGGCTCACAGTTTATCTCCATGACAGCACCAAAACGCAAATACGCGTCTAGCACCGGGGGACATGGTCTCCGTCGACCCCAAAGCTATCCGTCTACTACAGCAACATGCTCCGACAAAGGGCGAATACTCTGAGTTCGATCACTCCCCGCTCGCCAAAGTCCTCTCTCAGCCCAATGCAGACGGCAAGCCTCTAACGCCTTTCACCCTCCCTGACTACGCCTCTCCCTTTCTCTTCATCCCCGCCTACATCGAAGTAGCCTTCCAGACATGTTCAGCGGTCTATGTCCGCCATCCAACTGCCCGGCCTGGGTACTCGGAGATTCCGACGCCGTATGACGCTGATGGGGAAATCGTGAGACTGGCGTGGGAGTGGTATGCGAAAGTCCGACCCAGGATGAGGAGTAAAAGTCAGTTGGCGAGGATGCCGGAGAATAGGAAGAGCGCGGAGGAGCTTAGTGCGGGTTGGTAGTGGTTGGTTATTTGTTTGCATTTTCTTGTTGCTGAGTGCATTAATATTATTTCCCTCGAGCTCTCCCCGTCCCGTCCCGTTCAGATTCGATGGGACATTCTCCGCATCTCTCAACCTTTCTGTGTTACGGAGCCGCGCAGCCCTCCTCTTTGCCTATGAGAATGTGACGATCACTTACAGTGGCACAGTACCCAGGGTACGAAGCTTTTTGGCCCTCATGGTGATTCTTAAGTCATTCAGGTATCCCGACTGAACTTCTGCGACCTGCGCCTCACTTTGTTGACAAATACACGACCAGTTCGTGCTGTCATTTGCGCGGGCCTTCCCGTGCTAAGCAGCGGGCGATCGCTGTTGTGGCGTCGATGCCGCCGCCCTGATGCAGTCTACAGGCGCTTCTCTGTGAACCAAAGCTCACCAAATAATAAGGCTCTGCATCCAGTGCTGTAAACGCTTGACCAGCCGCCCTCTCTCCACCACCCTATCATCGCACTCAACACCAATTGTTTATTTCAATACTTACTCTTGACAGCCGCGGAATGAAGAAAATCAAAGGGCTTAGGAATAGCATCATGACCAGGGTTCGCAGACATGATATGTATATCATTGTGTGTGGGAACTAACACCACATCAGATAAGCCGCCGAGACGATCCTGAGCCAAGCATGATCTCCATGGAAACTGCGGGAGGTCTTGTCCCCGAGTAAGCTTAGGTCTTTCGGACTATTCTGAACTCGTTCAGCATTGATGAACCTCCCTTGAAGAATGAATACGGTGCCCGTCATCGATCAGCAGATTGGCAGATCGAAGGTCATCGAGACCGAGACCGGGCATAATGCCTTGGGTTTGAAAGTACTCTTTCCCGGTTACGATCCGGTCGTCGAGTGAGGGTTTATCATTGTCTTATCACATTTCATTTTCTTATGACTACTGAAGCATTGTTGCCGTGCACGGTCTCAATGGCCACCGGGAGACGTCATGGAGGGACGAGGCAAGTGGAACCATGTGGCTTGAAGACTTGCTTCCGCGGAGAGTCCCCACTGCTCGAATCCTGACTTTTGGCTATGACGCCGAGACGCTTAAACTTTCCGAGGTCTCTCGCCTGACGTTGAACGACCATGCAACGTCCTTGATAGTGGACCTGTTACGTGTCCGCAGGGATACAAAGGTGAGCCATGGTAAAAAATTTCTCGAGATTATCTCAAGATCACTGATGTATGTTTATGGACAGACGGAACAACGACCAATTATTTTTCTGGCCCACAGTCTAGGTGGAATTGTTGTTAAGCATGTCAGTGCATCTTTTCCTTTGCCGATATTATAACCTCACAGATACTTGGAAGGCCCTGGTTACCTGTAATTCTGCCAGACAGGGCCACAATGAGGAGCAAAGATCAATCAAACTATCTACATATGGTGTCATGTTTTTTGGTACCCCTCATGCTGGTGCTGAGGGTGCTGAGTTTCAGGCACTCTTGAACAACATTGGCTGCATTTTTGTCCAGGGGAACAGCCGAATCCTCCATCTTTTGAACCGGGACTCAGACTATTTGCGTTACCTGACTGAGCTGTATGCACCCATTGCATCAGATTTCAAGACCATATTCTTCTTTGAAGAGTTCAAAACACCTTTGTTCAAGGGTGCATCTATCCTGGTAAGATGCTTTTGGCTATTGTGTGTATTCTTCTCAGTGTCAGCATATAGATTGTCCCAAAAGACTCAGCAGTGGTTCCTGGAGTAGCAGACTCCGTTGCAATTCCACTTCATAAGCACCATCTTAATCTGGTGAAGTTTTCATCCACAAGGGATCAAGCTTTTGATATTGTTGCTGATCAAATTGATATCATGATGAAATGCACAATGCAAAAGATAGGACATAACTGGGAGCATGAAATTGCACTAAAGAGTAAGTTGTTATCACTTGACAGTGGGCATAAATTTATTTATTTAATGTATCATGTGCAGATATTCAGGACAAGAATCATGGGGACTATGTTTTGAGACTGGGTCTGCCTCCAGAGAACTTGCAGTTTGCTGGAAGGCAGCAAGAGCTGAAAAAGCTATCTGATATTGTGAATGGTGCTGGCAAAGATCTGCGCAAGGTTGCTGTTTTGCATGGTTTGGGAGGCATTGGAAAAACTGACATTGTTCTCCATTATGCATGGCACAATCATGCTGCATATAGTTCAATAGTCTGGATACTTGCTGCATCTACTGAAACACTGAGGCGCAGCTTTATTCAAACTGTAGAGAATCTCATTCAGCATCTTGCTGGAAATTCTGGACCTGGTCAACCAGATTATGCAAAGATTGCATCTGTATTGGGCATTCATGGACTGATCAATACATCAGGCCAGTTGGTGTATAATGCAGAGTCTACTGATCAGGACAGAGTTGTGGCTGCAGTGTCAAGATGGTTAGCCATGAGTGGCAATGATCACTGGTTGCTTATTTTTGATAATGTGGATGACTTTAAAGTCATTGATAGAGAAAAGCACTTTCCCCAAAGCTCCTCAGGCACAATCATTATTACAAGTCGAAGGCGAGGCATTGCTTATTGGGGCACTGGATCATTAGAAGTTAATAACATGGATCAAAAAGATGCATTGGATTTATTAATGAAGAGTGCTCAACTCAGTTGGAATCAGCTGAGTGAAGCAGGTGAATAGTATTATCATTATAATCACATTTTTATCTTACTGATGTTATGTCAGACCAGAATGAATCTAAACTCATTGTCAAAGAGTTGGGCTACCTTCCATTGGGAATTGAACAAGCAGGGGCATATGTGTGGGCTCAAGGGCTGCCACTTGATGGATATTTACCCAGATACAAGTCAAATTTCCAACATGTCACAGAGACTCGACCCGAAGGATTTGCAGATCCAGAGGAATATCCCACTGTATACACAACATGGGTATTATCTTTGGATGCAATCAAAAAAATAGACCTTGTGGCAGCACACTTGCTTCTGGCATATAGCTTTCTCAGTAATGATGTGTCTGATGACTTAATACTGAATGGACAAGATAGTGTTCAGTCAGTGGTTGAAGGGTCCATGATAACAAAAAATCTATTTGATGCACAGATAGCACTTCTTCTGTCATATTCACTTGTGAAAAGAGATAGCCAGAGACACAAGGTCTGGATACATCCTGTTGTCCATAAATGGGCACATGAGCATCTGACTACTTCAGAGAAAAAGAAACAAACTGCATTGGTAGCAGCTCTGATTGCTCAAGCAATTGAGTGGAGTGAAGCCACTCAGGATATAAAAAATAAGTTGACTTTTGCCAGAAATATACTACCAGATGCAGAGGCTTGTCTGCAACATATCTCAAGATACCTTTCTGGTGATACAGAAGCTAACTATGGGAATTGGAGATCTTTCATAACTTTGAGAGATTTTCTGAAAAAACATGGAATGTATAAAGAAGGCATTGTACTTGCAGAACTATTAGTGACTAAGCAGCATATGATTCTTGGAGAAGATCACATTGACACCCTGACTTCCATGAGTGCCCTGGCATTACTGTACCAGAAACAGGGAAAATATGCTGAGGCAGAACCTCTGTATAAAGATGCACTAGCAGGATGCAAAAAAGCAGTTGGAGATGAGCACCCTGACACCCTCACTTCCATGCATAATATGGGATCATTGTACAGGAAGCAAGGCAAATATGCTGAAGCTGAACACCTGTATGAAGAAGCACTGGCAGGCAGTAAGAAGGCACTTGGAAATCAGCATCCTGGTACTTTCACTTCTATGAATAATTTGGCATCATTATACCAGGATCAGGGTAAATACACTCAAGCAAAGCCTTTGTTCAAGGAAGCCTTGGCAGGCCACAAGAAGGCACTTGGAGATGAGCATCCTGATACTCTCACTTCTATGAGTGACTTTGCATCATTGTACAAGCAACAAGGCAAATACAATCAAGCAGAGCCTCTATACAAGGCAACACTGGCAGGTCGTCAGAAGGCACTCGGAAATGAGCACCCTGATACCTTCACTGCTATGCATAATTTGGTATCATTGTATCAGAGACAGGGAAAATATGTTGCAGCAAAGCCTCTATATGAAGAAGCACTGGCAGGCAGAAAGAAGGCACTTGGAGATGATCATCCTGACACACTCACTTCCCTGAATGATTTGGCATCATTATACCTGAAACTGGGAAAATATGTTGAAGCAGAGCCTCTATACATGGAAGCACTGACAGGCCGCCAGAAGGCACTTGGAGATGATCATCCTGACACCCTCACCTCCATGGGTGACTTTGCATCATTGTATAGGAAACTGGGCAAATATGCTAAAGCAGTGCTTCTGTATAAAGAAACACTTGCAGGTCGCAAGAAGTCACTGGGAAATAATCATCCTCACACTTTCACTGCCATGAATAATTTGGCATCATTGTACCAGAAATTGGGCAAATATAGTGAGGCAGAGCCTCTAGTAAAGGCAACACTGGCAGGCTACAAGAAGACACTCAGACAAGAGCATCCTAATACCTTCACTTCTATGTGTAATCTAGCATCTTTGTACCAGGTTCAGGGAAAATATCTTAAGGCAGAACCTCTATACAAAGAAGCAGTAGCAGGCCATATAAAGGTACTTGGAACAGAACACCCAATCACCCTTGCTTCCATGAGTGAGTTGGCATCATTGCAGAAGCAACAAGGCAAATATGCTGAAGCAGAAATTTTGTACAAGGAAGCACTGGCAGGCCGCCGAAAGAAACTTGGAGAGAAGCATTCTCACACTCTTACTTCTATGAGTGGCTTGGCATCATTATACCAATATCAAGCAAGATATGCTGAAGCAGAGCCTTTGTACAAGGAAGCATTAGCAGGTCGTCAGAAGACACTTGGAGATGAGCACCCTCACACTCTTACTTCCATGGGTGGTTTAGCATCCTTGTACAAGCAACAGGGTAAATATGCTGATGCAGAGCCTCTGTATGAAGAAGCATTGCTAGGTCATCAGAAGGCACTTGGAGATCAACATACTCTCACCTTTGTTTCCATGAATAATTTGGCATCAGTGTACCAGGACCAGGGGAAATACATTGAAGCAGAGCCATTGTTTATGAAATCATTGACAGGCTGTCAGAAAACACTTGGAAATGAGCATCCTCACACCTTCAATGCCATGCATAGTCTGGCATCATTGTATCAAAAGCAGGGAAAATATGCTGATGCAGAGCCTTTATATGAGGAAGTACTGGTAGGCAGGAAACAGGCACTTGGCAATGAGCATCCTGACACTCTCACCACTATGAATAATTTGGCATCATTGTACCGGAAACTGGGAAAATATGTTGAAGCAGAACCTCTATACACAGAAGCACTGACAGGCCGTCAAAAGGCACTTGGGGATGATCATCCTGACACACTCACTTCCATGAATGATCTGGCATCATTATACCTGAAACTGGGCAAATATGTTGAAGCAGAGCCTCTATACAAGAAGGCACTTGCAGGCCACACAATGGCACTTGGAGGAGAACATATTTGCCCAGTTTCAGGTATAAT
>Ga0193716_1002101_pt1 | contig 11393 bp, 6 predicted proteins | sample U2c1metaG_FD_145901 | JGI IMG/M metagenome (GOLD analysis project Ga0193716, IMG submission 145901) | Soil microbial communities from a riparian zone of the East river system, Colorado, United States - U2c1 | ecosystem: Environmental > Terrestrial > Soil > Riparian zone | place: USA: East River...
TATTGTCAAGGTATCTTGTTTGGTCTCCAGCGATAGTAACGTTGGTCCCATGTTGCCAGGTTGCTCCGACAAGTGTAGAATACGATCCACTATATAAGGAAATGACATCCCAGGCATTTCTTGCAGGCGGTGTCGGGGCGGCCGTAGCTGGTGCTCCTCCTCCTGCTGCTGTTACTGTGATGATTGCGGTTGTGCTTCCTGCAGAATGTGTTGCGTCTGCTGCCTGATTCAAAGTGATGGTTGATGTACCGGCACCAACAATATGCAGCATGTTGCCGCTAACAATGGTTGCCACGCTGGTAGTGCCGCTTGTGTATGTAATTGCACCTCCACTATCGGTGGTTGGTTGCGGTATTGTAAAATCGGCATCGCCTACACTTTTGTTAGGAATCGAAAATGCTCCGAAAACTGGCGCAGGATTCCCGCCGCCGCCGCAAGTAGCTGCAAAATTTGCGTCAGTAGGAAGATCCCACCTTACTTCTGTTCCACTTATAATTACAAAAATAGTAGCAACAAAAAGTACCGGAGTTGATGAAGATGTAAATTGATATGTTAATGTCTTGTTAGCATTACTCCATACCGGAGATGCTGCTACATTAACTCCTCCAGGATTTGAAGCTATATTTGCGTTAGCATTACCACCAGTGGTATTTGCAAACTCTAATTTCATTTCATAGGTTGTACCACTTACATTACGACAGGTATAATTAAGTGTATACGTCCCGCTTGGATTTGCAGAACTCCTGGGAGTAGCACAGTAATTAGTAAGCGCGTATCCTGATGAAATACCCATCAGGAAAAACAGTAATAAGAGTCTTTTAATTGTTTTCATAATTGTTTGGTTTTTTTGTGGTTTGATTAATCGCAAAGACCTTCCCTAAGCGGCCTTTGTTTTAAAAATTTATTCCGTCAAATTCCGCTGCGGGCATGCCACAGGGATTTTTACCCTTTCTTTAAAAGCGTATAAAAACGATATCGTTTTCGTAAAAAATTTAAAAAATAGATACGTATGGGTCAACGAATCGGTAAATCGGGGATAATATCTTTAAGACCTGGGCATTTAATCAACAATTATTTGTAGGAAACAATTACCGACCATTGTGGTATTTAATTCTCATGAAAAACAAATCTTAACTGATCATAAGAATTTTAAAAAGAAAACAGACCGTCTTAACAAGATAGCCTGTTTTCAAAATAGCAAATATTAATTTTTAACCAGCTTAACAGTTTTGCTGCCGCCTTGAGTTAAAATATTGGCAAAATAAATTCCGCTTGACAATTCAGAAGCATCGATTGCAGCGTTCAAATCATTAGGCGCTAACGCTTTGATTTGTTTTCCTGTAACATCAAATAACTGAACGGATGTGATGGTTTGGGTTGAAGTGATGTTCCACTTATTTTGAGTAGGATTTGGATACGCGCTAAAAGATACTTTATCAAAACTGTTCGTTTTCATAGTTGGTTCAACTCCTGAAAAATAGATATTGTCAAAATAAACAATGTCAGAAACCAAGTCAGAAGAAGTACCTAATTTGAATTGGAAGAAAGTAGTCTTATTAAATCCTAATGCTTCAAAGAAACTCAAAGGAATGTTAACGCTCTGCCAGGAACCCTGAACCAGGAATCCGTTACTTCCTTCAGTCCTTAATTCATAAACATACTCATTAACCCCGCCGTTATTGCCAATAATAATGAATCTGATTTCATTTGAATTTGAATCGGCGAAGTAATCAAAGTGTACCCATTGATAAGCAGAAATATCAGTAACTAAGTTGGTTCCTTCTCCATATCCGGCAACGGCAAAATTCATTTTAATCGCTTCATTGACTCCTTCAGTAGGATCCAAATCGGGTTTTGCCGAATAACCTCCAAATGGGTAATCCGGTGTCCAGACATTGGTAAATCCGCCTGTATCACCGTATATGCTCAGTACTTGGTTATTGGGTGTTCCGGGAGTTGGGGAAGGATTTGGAAACGTAGCAACAAAATTGACGTTGTATGTTTGGGTTACGCTGCCATTTTGCGAAGTAACCAATACCGATGCTGTTCCGGGAATCCCGGTAGCCTGAGTGATCGAAGTGATTGTCGCGTTTGAATCGGTTGTGGTTGCCGCTGTAATTTGCGGAACTGTAGTAGTGCCTACCACAAGTTCATATGTATATCCTGTCACCGAAGAAACAAATCCAGGCATCGTTGTACCGTTGACTTGCAAGTCGCTCAACGAAGCATCTGAACCTGCCGCAGTGGCCGGTTTCCAAAAATAAACGTTGTCCAAATATATAGTTGACGGGACGACACCGCCTTGTCCGTCAAATTTGATTTGGTATACTGCATCCCAAGTCATTCCCGTAAAAGCGCTTTTGGGAAGGTCTACGCTGCTCCATCCGTTTTGAACCAATGGCACATTGACCAAAATCTCAACAACACCGGTTCCGTTGTTGATCGGGGAAACTTTAACATTGGTGGCATCAGAAGTCCAGATGTCAATGTGCAAATACTCCATCCCGGACGCATTTTGTGTAGTCATTTCTGTTCCCTGATAATTAAAATTAGGATACGCCATCACAAGATTTCCAGTTCCCGGATCGTAGCCCGGATTTACCTGACCAAAACCTGTTTGTCCCCAGTTGGGGTCATAATTGGTCCCTACACTGGTAAAAGAACCACCGTAAACAGAAATTACGTCTGCCTGAGCATTTGTAGGAACAGGGGCATTGGTTGTAGGCTGTGCATAAATAAAAGTGGCATTTAGCAGCACAGTCAGTAATAATAAAGTAATTTTTTTCATATCACATATTTTTAGAGTTAAATTTGTCAAAAGCTAAAATAAAGAATAAGATGTTTAAACAATTCGTAATTGATACATAAATAAACCATACAACCTAAAAATTAAAAAATCGTAGAATTAATCGATAAATCGCTCAAAATAAAAGACTAACGATACTCTCAAAAGCGAATGCAAATATTTCTGTATGGTTGTTGTATAGTTGTTTGTGTTTTTTCTCAGAACTACAACGTTTTCATTTCGGGTCTTCCGCCGACAGAAAGATCAAAAAAAGCGCTCATATGGTATTATATATCAAGCCCCGTTATCTTTTCATCGCGAAATGAGCCCTGAAAGTTTTATTTGCCCCATTTTCATTATAATCTATTGCGAACCAATAATCAGTTGACGGCAATAAGCGTCCGTTGTAAGTCCCATCCCAGCCCGGACCATTTGTGCTGATTTGTTTGAGCAATTTTCCATACCGGTCAAAAATCCATATTACGGCATTATCGATCCCTTTAATATTCCATGTATCATGAAATCCGTCGCCATTCGGAGTAAAATATTTAGGATAATCCAGAATGGTAACCGTTGCCGTAAGATTGGTGCAATATTCGTCGATAACAGTTATGGTATGTGTTCCCGCCGAAACCGGATAAAATACGTTCGATGATTGAAGGGCACCCTCATCCAGTTGATACCAAAATGGTCCGCCTCCGCCAACCACCGCTATGGCAACCATTGGATCATCACTGAATGCTGCCGATTGCTGGATTACCAAACTTTCGCCCATTGGCATTTGGTTTACGACCGCATCAACGGGAACAGACACACAACCCTCACTATTGGTTGCAATAACCGTATAAACGCCGATTTGGTTGGCAGCGTAGGTATTTCCGGATGCACCCGGAATTTGACTTCCCCCAAAAAACCATTGAAAACTGTGATCGGCAGGATTTAGATTGGTATTTAAAGTATAAAATTGGCTTGATGTTGGGGCGGAACCTGTCGTACAGATCACGCCGTCCGTTATTTGTGGAACAGGCAAAGGATGAATGGTAACGGTTATCGTTATGGGGTTTCCCGCACAACCATTGTAAAAAGGTGTTACAGTATATGTTGCGGTTCCGGCGGAAGCGCCTGTCAATGCCACGGTTTGGGCTATTTGGTTTCCACTCCCCGAAATGGCTCCGGCAGTTCCGTTTTGGTTAACCGTCCAGCTAAAAGTCGTTCCCGCAATATTTGATGATAAAGCGATGGCTACAGGCTCACCTTCACAATAATTTAGATCACCGGTATACGTAACAATCGGCGTCGGATTGACCGAAATAACGACCTGATTAGAAAGTGCCCGACTGCAACCCGCCAAAGTGACATTGGAGATTTGATACGTCGTATTAACCGATAAAGAAGATGTGGGTACAGAAGCAAGTCCCGCACCATCTAAAGTTATAGATTGATTAATGCCTCCAATTGCAGCGTAAGTAACAATGGCATTGGGTGTTCCGCTGAAATGAAGCGTGCTTATTTGATTCGCACAAACTACCGTCGGAGTGGCGCTTATTGCAGCTGTCGGCATTACGGCAGCCGATACCGCAATCGATTGGGTAAGCGCCTTCGTGCATCCGTTTGCCCCGGCAGCAGTAACTCCGCTAAGCGTATAAGTCGTTGTCGACGTCACATTTGGAATTGTTACCGAAGCATTTCCGGAACCATTCAAAGTGACCGTTTGGCTGGCGCTTCCGGTTGCTGAGTAAGTGACGATTGCGTTGGGTGTTCCGTTAAAATTAATAGTAGCTGAAGATCCTGAACAAATCGGGGAATTGCTTGAAAAAGAAGCCGTAGGCAAACCATTTACCGTAACGGTTGCAGCATTGTTAATTATACTACTGCAAGGGTTCGGGCCAGGCAATGCGACGCTAACCAGCATATAGGTACTATTTGAAGTCAAACCGGGCGGTGTCGTAACGCTTGCCGAACCCGATGTATTCAAACTTAATGTTTGGTTTGCACCGCTATCAACTTTATAGGTAATAATCGCATTGGGTGTTCCGCTAAAAGTAATGGTACTGGTTTGGTTCGAACAAATCACTGTCGGGCTGGCACTTATCGACGCGGTTGGCATTGGGGCTGCCGATACGTTAATCGATTGGGAAAACGTTTGCGAACATGGGCCGCCTAAAGAAACCTGTGTAAGCGTATAAGATGAAGATGTTGTTACGTTGGTCAATACGATTGAAGCATTTCCCGCAGCATCCAAAGTGATTGTTTGATTAGAGCCTGTATTTACATGGTAAGTAACGATCGCATTGGGTGTTCCCGTAAAATTAATGGTGACAGAAGATCCCTGGCAAACCGGGGAATTGCTTGAAATTGAAGCCGTAGGGGAATTATTCAGCGTAATCACTACAGAATCATTTTTAACACGGCTGCATGTATTTAAATCAGGTGATGTACAACCCGTCAACGTATACGTAGTATTTGAAGTCAGACCAGTCGCATTAATGCCCGCCACACCCGATGCATTCAAAGTGATCGTTTGGCTTGCGCCATTATTGATCGTATAAGTAAGGATGGCATTGGGTGTTCCGCTAAAGCTGACAACCGCGGAGTTTCCGCTGCAAATGGATGTGGTTCCCGTTATTGTTGCATCAGGCAAAGGAACGACAGTAAGTTTAACCGCTGTTCTTGGACTGCCGATACAATTTGTGGTGAGATTATAGGTTTCCGCATAATAAGTTCCTGCAGCTGTTGGCGTATAGGATGCATTGTTGGCCTGCAATAAAGTGCCGCCCGTAGGCGCACTATACCAATTAACGCCCGCTCCTGTTCCTGCAGTAACGGATAAAACAGGTATGGATTGGTTGCTGCAAATGACCTGGTCACCATTATTTGTGGCGGGACTTGGCGCCGCTAAAACAGAAATAGTAAAAATGTTAGATATACTTGAACAAAAAACATTGCTCAGGTTGGCGGCATCCTGTGCTGCCCTGACCCGAAAGTACGTTAACGAACTTAAATTAGGCGTGGTGTAAGCCGGATTGGTCGCTCCCGAAACATCTGTCCAGGTTGTCCCGTCAATGCTTGTTTGCCATTGGTAAAAATAAGGTGAAGCGCTTGCAGTAGAAGCATTCAGTTGCAATGAGGTTGGGTTGTTACAGGTAGTATAGGTGTTTCCGACAACCGACGGACTTGAAACGGTAGTCAAATCGCCGCAGGCACTAAATGAAATATCATCGATTGCCAAATCATTCCCGCAACCGCCCACACCATTGTTTTTCATTTTTAAGACGACCGATGTTTCGCTTACTGTAGTAAATACCAACGCAAATTGCTGCCAAAGAGGCGCCGGAGTACCCATGATATTTCCTGTATTTCCCGACCCCAAAAGAATAGTTTCGGTAGAATTCCAGATTTCAAACCGAACGTTGATCGGGATTTGATTTACGCAAATATTGGATGTTGGATTATACAAATTCAGCAACCATGCTGAAAATTCAAAAGTCGTATTAACGCACAATCCCGTCACGATTTTCTTATAAAAGTCGCCCGACGTACTGGCATTTGCATTAACAAGCAGCATTTTCCCATTAGGGCCGTTTGTTGCATCGGGTGTATGGTCTAAAGAATAATGCCAGCTGGGCTGAAAAAAACTCGAATGGTAAAACAAGGTATAAAAGCCATCGTTTGGAGCGCCGTTGGCAAAAGGGTAAGTCGTTGTTCCCGCAGGTAAGGCCGGCCCGTAAGTTGTTCCGTTCCCAAAATTTTCACTAAAAATGGGATCTCCTTTACTACCCGAACAAAACCCTAATTGGGCGTAATTATTTACGGATACCAGCAAAAGCAAAAAGACAAACGTTATTCTGATATGATTCATCAATTAAATGATAGGTTCCTAGACAATAAATCTATTACTCATAAAAATAGTGGTAAATTTTTATCATTTTTAAGATTTACTTTTATAAAAACCATACAATTCCTAATTTATCCATAATTCCCGCAGATTCTTTATGTTCAAGATGAACATTGTTTAGTCAGCAAGGAGCGATGCCGTCCGAAAACGATGTAAAACCACACTTTTGTTGTGGTAATGTACGGTTAACGAAAAGTTTTAATTAACGTATTGTTGCGCTAAAACGGCTGATTTGCTTCAATTTTAAATTTTCTTCAATTTTTAGAAACCGGTAAGCACATCCTTGGATCGCGATAGCCATACCCTTTTCTCCTTATCTCCTTTAAAGAAACACCAATCGGAAATTATGGAAGATATCAGAATTTTAACCGCCAACTAATCCGAAGAATTAAGCGATCCGTTAATAAGTCATTCAGGGACAATTAACACCAAAATCAAAAAAAATAATTAACAAAAAGGCGCGCAATTCGGTATACATAAAAATAAATTTTCTCTATCTTCGCACCCTTATTGGCTTTTTTACTTTGTGTTCGGGCCCAGGAAAGGGAGCAAAAAGCAGAAAACCACTTGTAAGAGTGGCTTTTTTATCGGTCCCGTAGTTCAACGGATAGAATGGGAGTTTCCTAAACTTTTGATCCAAGTTCGATTCTTGGCGGGATCACAAAAGGCTGTCAGCAATGATGGCCTTTTTTAATACTTGAAACATGCATACGATCTATACTCTTTACTCTAAAAAGACAAATAGTTTTATGTAGGAGAAGGATTCACAAATCCGGTTGCAATGGCATAATAGTGGGGAATTTAGACGGTGGAAATCGTTTTTCCCAATCTCCATTTCTACAACTCCAGACTGAGCGAACCACCCAAATACGTTGTAAAAAATGCCGGTTTGTATACTTCCCCCAAAGGGATTTCCGATTCGCCTATATAGATATTATGATTATCAAACGATTCTATACCATTTATATTTACCACATACGATTTGCTCACGCGCAAAAAAGTATCGGCCGGAATTTTCTGATGTATTGTTTTCAGATTCATCGCTGTAATCAGTTTCTTGTTTCGGGTATGAATAACAACATAATCTTTCAGCCCTTCGATAAACTTAATATCTGCAAAGTCGATTTTATAATATCTTCTGTCGGCCTTTATAAACAAAAAATCATCGGTATTGGCTTCAACGATGTTCTTTACGGTATCATTAGATAATAGTTGTTTATACAAAATGGCTTTGTTTATAGCCTTCTCCAACCGATGTTTCTCAATCGGTTTCAGCAAATAATCTATGGCATCCAGTTCGTAACTTTTCAAAGCATATTGTGAATAAGCCGTTGTAAAAATGATTAAACTTTCCTTGGGTAACTTCTGCGCGAATTCCAATCCTGTTACTAAAGGCATTTCGATGTCGAGAAAAATAAGGTCGGTTTCATTGGTTTTGAGAAAATCGAGCGCTGAGGGTGCATTGGCAAATTTTCCAAGGATTTCAATCTGCGATACTTCGTTTATCAGCGATTGCATTTCTTCTCTGGCTAACGGCTCATCATCTACTATAATACAAGTCATACAGGAATGGTTAAGTTTATGGTGTATTCTTTTTCTGTAGACGTTACTTCCAAACAGTATGTATCGTGATACAAAAGCTCTAATCGTCTTTTGATGTTCGCAAGTCCCAATCCGCTGTGATTTTGGCCGGAAACAGGATAATCGGGATTTTTGGAATTACGGCATACAAAATACAGTTTTTTATTTTCAACTTCTATACTGATGTTAATGTAAGATTCCTTTCCGCTTATGTCTACGCTGTGTTTCACAGCATTTTCCACAAAAGTGGTAAACAGGTTGGGTGGAACAAAAATGTTGTTCAGCGTTCGCTTATCCGTTTTACTTTGTATAGCAACGGAAAGGTCTTCGTGTCTTATTTTTTCAAGATTGATAAAGTTTGATAAAAAGTTGATTTCTGACGTTAAGAATGTCTTTTCATCGTTGTTTTCGTAAAGCTGATACCGGAGAAATTCGGATAATTTAATGATAACCGCAGAAGCTTTTTCCGGATTACTCCTAATTAATGCTTTTACGTTGTTGAGCATATTAAAGAGAAAATGCGGATTGATCTGATTGCGCAATTCGTTCAGTTCCATCGTTAAAGTGAGGTTGCGCAACTCGGAAATCCTTTCATTGTCTTTTGTCCATTTCTGCAACAATTTTATCGTTGTCGTAATCAAAATGAACGGAAATGAAATAATCACTCCTTCATATGGCCCCTTACTGTATTGTAGCCCGGACAGGTCGCCTACCCTGTAGGGCTCAAAAATTGCTATTAAATTTCCTAAAACAGATAAGCCGGTGACGACCAATAATATCACCAGCACTACATATAATAAATACCTGGCCCTGAAGAAAAAGAGCGGTACCAGAACATATATATTTACATAGAACATAATAATAAAAAGAATATATATGGAAAACAAACTGTAATACTCATAAATCCCGGAAAATCTGTGCGGAAAACTGGTATTATATATCAGAATTAAAAATCCTGACAGAAATGCAAAATGCCGCCAAAACCGATAACGGTTTTCTACAAGAAAATTGATAACCTGTTTGTCTTTCAATTGTGATGCATTATTGCTCATATCATCTTTATAAAATTCAGACCGACAACAAAAGTAAACAATCCCAAACCACGTCCTTAAAAATTATACAAACCCTGCTTTTTATTATACGAATTTTAACTATGCCTTTATTTGGTAGAAAATATACCGGGTTTGGTATAAAAAATAAAATGTGTAGAAATATTCTGTTTTTCTTTGTGCTGTTTAATCTTTTATCGGCAAATTAATTTTATATGATGATATTCAAAAAAGCAACGTTAACCTTTACCGTTCTTTCATTTGCAAGCATTGGTTCGGCACAAACACGAGATAGCATTCCTCAAAAAGTAATGGCTTCTATAGCCGACAAATTTCCACAAGCACGCGATTTCAATATCGAATATACCCACCTTTCGCCGTATACGTATTCGTCTGAACTGCACGGTGCCGGTTTACCTGAAAACAAAGTCGAAAGTTTTGATCAACTCAAAGCGAGTGTTAATGCCAATTTCATCAAAAAGAAAAAATGGCTGTTGGGCACAACGCTGAATTACCGTTACACCTCCATAAATACGGAAAATCCAGTGTCAATACTATCGGCAGAAAACCACGACAAAGGCAACTTTCATTACCATTCCGAAGCACTCAATTTTATTTATTTTTCAAAATTATGGAATAAAATGACGATTTATTCGGCTACTGTATCTGTGGACGGAAGCAACCGGCATTTCGAAAGAGTGCGCGGTATGCTCACAGGAACAATCGTGCTGAAAGCCAATATGCAAACCAAAATAAGTTTGGGGCTGGCTGCGATCATGGATCCGGGTTCGCAAATTCCGGCGCTTCCCATTTTTGCATACGAGCACAAATTTATAAATGGCTGGATTGTGGATGTCATATTGCCTAAAAAAGCCATGATCAAAAAAGATGTCCTGGCAAACGGAAGAATTGCTGTAGGCGCCGAAATGGACAATACTTCTTTTTACCTGTATCATTTGGACAAAACCTACGAATTCAGGCAACTGGAAATAACCCCCGGGGCCATTTACGAACACAAATTTGGTGCTTTTATCGGCACGCTGAAAACGGGCGTAAAAATTGTTCCTAGTGCCCGAATATTTGACAAAAACGAATCTTATAACGATTATATTTTTGATGCGAAGCCCAAACCTCCGTTTTATTTCAATCTGGGGATTTCATGCAATCCATTCGGGAAAGCAGGGAAAAAATAAGTCAATTTATTTAAATATGATACGGATTTTTAAAACCAACATACAAAACCTGCAAAAGGCAAACGAGATTATATATATTCTTTCGGATGAGTACCCTGGGCGCAAAATCAATTTTGACCTTGAAGATTGTGATAATATCCTACGGATCGAGGGCACCAACTTTCAGGCAAATACCATAATCCAACTTCTGGAAAAATTGAATCATATTTGTGTGGAGTTAGATTAAAAACCAATAGAGATTAAGAATCCGGGCGTGTCCCTTCGGGTCGGGCTGTTCGCTTTAAATTTTTATTTCCTTCTGCTGCGCTTCAGTAAATAAAAGATTTCGCTTCCATCCCTCACGTAAATAATCCACATCCCGCACTTTTTTCAGAAAACGCTTAAACAAGTGAAAAATGGATAACCAACAATCCGATCAACTCGTTATCTTTGGCGCTGTAACAATTTGGCTTACAAAGAGACAAACCTTTTTAAATATACAAGAATTTAATTATGACAATAACCAGAAACCCTTTGCGGCTGTCTTTAATTGCCGCTTCAGTCCTTTTGCTGCAGGCTTGCAATAAATCGGAGAAAGAACAGCCGACGCTGTCCGGAATCATCAAGAAAAATATGGACACGCTCGTCAAGCCGGGCGATAACTTTGAAGCCTATGTCAACGGAACGTGGCTCAAAAATACGAAAATCCCCGAAGACAAATCTTCTTTCGGCGCCTTCGATGCGATTTACGACAAATCGCAGGAAGATGTAAAGGATATTATCGAAACGGCGGCCAAAAGCAACGCTGCCGAAGGTTCGGATGAACAGAAAATCGGCGATTTCTATGCGTCCTACATGGACACGAAAGGTCGCGATGCAAAAGGCATTGCCCCGATTGCGGACGAAATCAA
>Ga0193716_1002102_pt1 | contig 11386 bp, 11 predicted proteins | sample U2c1metaG_FD_145901 | JGI IMG/M metagenome (GOLD analysis project Ga0193716, IMG submission 145901) | Soil microbial communities from a riparian zone of the East river system, Colorado, United States - U2c1 | ecosystem: Environmental > Terrestrial > Soil > Riparian zone | place: USA: East River...
GCCACGGGGCCCGCACCGGTGGCTGGAGGGCCGGGTACGCCGCCTGCGGCGGCCCCGCAGGCCAATGGACAGCCGCCTGCCGCGCCCCCGCCGGGTCAGGAGCAGCAGGGCCGAGCGCCCGAGGTACCGACGCCCGTTGCGGCGGTGCCGGGTGGTGCGGTACAGCTGTCGGCCGCGAAAGCCGCTGCCCTGCAGGACATCAATTCCGCGCTCGACGGGCTCCGTACGGCCCAGCAGGGCGGCAACTTCGCCCAGTACGGCGAGGCGCTGCAGAAGCTCGACGACGCGGTCGCCAAGTATCAGAACGCGAAGTAGTGGATTTTCGGGTGGTCGGGCGCGTGTCTGACTCCGCGTCGCATGCGCCTCGACCACCCGGAAATAGGGCTCTGAGCACTCGATTTGGAGTCCACCACTGGCTTCGGTAACCTTTTGTTTACCCGTCGCGGGGTGGAGCAGCTCGGTAGCTCGCTGGGCTCATAACCCAGAGGTCGCAGGTTCGAATCCTGTCCCCGCTACTAAGAGGAAACGGCCCCCGGAGATCACTCCGGGGGCCGTTTTCATGCGCTTTGGGAACACTTTTGGGAACATGAGCGTCTCTATGCCTTGGTGGGGAAAATAAATTGGAACCTCGGGGAATGCGTTTCGAGCGATCACCCAATGCCTGCGACCGATCTGTGGCGGCTGCACCGGCAAACTGAGTTGCGTGCGCCGAATGATGGCGCATGAGTGTCACACGCCGGCGTTCCGGCAGTCAGTCACTGTTTTGGGCTAGGGGCCAAACGCTTGGGGCGCGAGTATCCACCAGACACACAAGAGTGCAGTAGAACATGGTAGGAAGCCCTTCAAAAACTTCTGCCGCAGGGACAACGCTTGGATACCTAACTCAGGTCGAGTATGCGTTGGGGCGGGCTGTGGACACCCTTCCCGGGCAAAGCCGCGATGGTCGAGAACTCCGCGCCACTGGGCGTGCGTGCCACCCTGACATCGGCCCACCGCAGTCGCGATGACGGCAATCCCGCCGCCGTCGCATCGCTGATCCCCGACAGCATCATGCTGTTCGGCACCGCCGACACTGCCGAGGGGATCGCGTCGTTCGCCGAACGGCGCACAGCAACATTCACCGGCCGCCGATGTGCAGGGGAGGAACCATCCCAGCAGAGCTTGCCTGAGATCGATCGGTCTACTAGCCTGAAGTAGAACGAATGGTCTACCCACCGGCCCGACCGTGCGTCCCCGAGAGAGGTATGCCCTGCTGACACATCGCCCGTCGGCGTCGAACTCAATTCCGTGGACCTTCAGCGCGGAGGCCTCAGCGAGGACGAATCGCGCACGACAATCGACCGCCACGGCGGTGATGGTGCACGACGACGACATGATCGCTCGCGCCTTGGCGGTCTCCAACAACCCAATGCTCGGGCGAATCATCGCCGTTCGCAAGACCTTCACCAACACCGAGGACTGACGCAGCAGACTGCTGTCGCCGCCAACGAGAAGGAGAGTCCAACCCCATGCCCGTCTACCAATGCATCACCCAACCGGAGCTCCTGACCGCCGACAAGCGTGCCGAGGTAGCCGGGGAAATCACCCGCATCCACTGCGAGACCACTGGCGCACCGGCGGCATTCGTCAACGTCCTCTTCCTCGACGCGCCCGACGGGCGGCTGTTCACCGCCGGCCGACCGTCTTCACACTCGGTGATCGTCGGCGATATCCGGCATGGGCGCGACGTCGCGACCCGCCAAGAGTTGCTGAGCGCTCTGTCTACGATGTGGACGGGCATCACCGGGCAACCCGAAGGCGAGCTGATCGTGGGACTGCGAGAGATCCCGTCCGAAAATGCCATGGAAGCAGGTCTGATCTTCCCGGCACCAGGTCAGGAAGAGGCCTGGTTCAAAGCCAATCGCGAACGCCTAACCGAACTCGGACTCAACTAGATCCGGTGACCGGGCAGCCTTCTGCTCCTGAAATCCGTTCAGGCACAAGCCGCGCAAGCCTGCGCGTTTCTCACCGATGATCTTGTGGGCCGCAAGGTCGAGCTGACCGGTCCACGGGCGATGACCAACACAGAACTGGTGGCGGTCATCGGCGAAGTCCTCGACCGCCCCTTCACTACCAGCAGGTGTCGAACGACGTTGTACGGCAACGCTTCACCACCGCCGAGCTTTCACCGGAGTTCGCCGACGCCTACATCGCCATGCTCGCCACCACGGTCGATACGCCGGCATTGGTCACCACCGAAGTCGAAGAGATGCTAGACAGGCCGCAGAGCCCTGGCGGCGGTGGGTGTCCGAGCACAGATACCTGTTCGCCAGATAGGTGAAAGCTCGACGGAGAGCACCACTTTCGCGGAGATTCCATCGCCTACAACACGCCAACGAGGGAGAATTCCATGCCTACCGAGAACGTCCTCCGTACACCGGACGATCGATTCACCGAACTTCCGGACTTCCCATTCCCGCCAACGTATGTCGATGATCTGCCGGGATATGAGGGACTCCGAGCGCACTATCTGGACCTTGGCCCCAGAGACGCGGACCGGACCTTTCTGTGTCTGCACGGCGAACCGACCTGGAGCTATCTCTACCGCAAGATGATCCCGGTGCTGCTGGAAAGCGGAGCGCGGGTGGTCGCGCCTGATTTCTTCGGCTTCGGTCGTTCCGACAAGCCCGTCAAGGACTCGGTCTACACCTTTGGCTTCCATCGAGAATTCCTGCTGCGGTTCGTCGAGCACCTCGACCTCCACGACATCACGCTGGTGGTGCAGGACTGGGGCGGCACGCTGGGCCTTACCCTGCCCGTCGACCCGGGTTTCCGTTCCCGCCTGGAAAGACTGTTCATCATGAATACCGTGCTACCGATCGGCGAGCCGCTGGGTCCGCATTTCTACGAGTGGCGATCCCTGGTGCGTAATACGCATGATTTGCCAGTGGGGCAATGGATTCGCGACAGCGGAGCAGATCTGACCGAGCATGAGCTGGCCGCCTACGATGCGCCCTTCCCCGATCGCCGCTTCCAGGCCGGAGCTCGAGTGTTTCCGGACTTGGCCATGGTCGAACCCCAGATGGACGGAGTCGCCGAATCCCAGGCAGCCCTGCGGTTCTGGACCGAAGAATGGGCCGGGCAGTCGTTCATGGCCATCGGTGCCAATGATCCCGACGTGGACACGATGCACACGCTGCGCAAACAGATCCGAGACTGTCCGGACCCATACGTCGTCGCTGAAGCCGGCCATTTCCTACAAGAGTGGGGCGAACCTGTCACACGAGCCGCGCTGCGTTACTTCGGTGATCTCTGATTCGCGCCGACTGGGGGAATTAAGGCATTCGAACCGCGCGTCGCGGGTTCCCGAGATGGCCAACGCTGGGCGGAGGGCCGCCACAACCACCGCCAGCGAAATCCACCGTTGCAGACTGCTCTACGAGGCAGCGATATCCATCCGCTCGTCATAGCCCGTCTCGGGGTTGAGGACGCGACCGTCACCCCACCAATTCTCGCGGGCCGTTTCGATGACACGCAGCAGCACCTCGTCGCTGCGGACGTCGGCGTGCTCCCTGAGTCGGCGGAGCAGCGCGGCGTAAAGAGCATTCTTCTGCTCGGGGCTGCGCTCGTTGAACGAGAGGGTGATGAAGAGCATGCGGCCGGTCGTGCGGGGGATCCCGAACACGATGGGCTCGTGGATCATGCTGCCTTCCGACAGCTCGTGGAAGACGTGGAACCGGTCGTCGTCGGGGATACCGAGGATCTCGGTCATGGCCTCGTGGATGCCGTCCGAGATCGCCTTGCGGTGCCCGACGGTCGTTCCGGCCATGAGCTCGATGGTGATGAGTGGCATGGGTGTTCCTTTTCTCTGGTGGGGTCGGCGTTAGGCCGACTGGTCGGGCGGCGCAGGGACCCGGAAACAGGTCAACAGCGCCGAGGTCACGAGGTACTGGCCGATGAGCGCGACGAGTGTCACCGTCGCGGGCTCGCCGAAGGTCTCGATCACCTCGCTGTAGAGGTCGTCTGGCACGTCGTGGTCGCGCACGATCGCGACGGTGAGCCGATGGGCGAGGTTGGCCTCTGGGCTGAGGCCGGCCGGCTCGTGTCGAGCGGCGCGAAGTGCGTCTATGTCCGGGTCGGTGACGCCCGCCTTCCGAGCGGCCAGTGAGTGCGCATAGAGCACATATGCCGTCTCCCACTCCGCGCCGACGGTGAGGATCGCGGCCTCGCGGACGTCGTCCGGAAGGCCGCCGGCGGAGATCGCCTGCGCCCAGTCGAGCTGAGGCCCGCTGATCGCGGGAGTACGGAGAAACCCGTTGAATGGTCCGATGAGGCGACCGTCGGGGAGGACGACTCGGTAGCCCGCGTCGTCGGCTCGGGCGAACCATGTGGTGACGAGTCGGGCGTGGAGTGCGGCCTGGGCGGGGTCGAGCTCGTCAACGGGCAGGAGGCGCAGCCGCCCGCCGAGCTCGTCGAACTGCTTCTCGAGGGAAGTACTCATGGCCGCCACGCTAGGCACCACGAAAACATGTCACCAGCGAATGTTGAGCATGCTCCCTATGCTCGTTACGCATGGACATCACGCTCACAACCCTGCGCGTCATCCGTGAGGTCGCCGAGCGTGGCAGCTTCACCGCGGCGGCCGTGGCGCTGGACTACACGCAGTCGGCCATCTCCCGCCAGGTCGCGGCGGCCGAACACGAGGTGGGCGTTCAGCTGTTCGACCGAGTCAGAGGCGGGGTCCGTCTCACTGTGGCCGGGCAAGTCCTACTCCGGCAGGGAGTCATCGCTCTCGACGCGCTGGACGAGGCCCAGCGGGAACTGACCGGAGCGACCATCGAGGTGCAGCGTGTCCGGCTCGGAGTGTTCGCTGCGGCGGGATCGGCGCTCCTTCCCCGTGCGCTGTCTCTGCTGCGCCGTCAGTTCCCCGACATCGAGGTGACGAGCCGCGAGGGGAGCACGCCCTCGTTGGTCCGAGCGCTGCGCGCCGGCTCGATCGATTTGGCCATCCTCACGTCACGGGCGCCGCACCGGTCGCCTGACCAGGAAGATCCACCGCTCCACCTCGAGACGCTCCTCGACGTGAGGCTCGCCCTGGCGGTGCCGGTGAACGGCAAGTTCGGCGGCCGGGTGTCCGTCACCGCCTCGGAGGTCGCGGATGAGCCGTGGATCGCCAGCCCGTCCTCGATCGCCGAGCCGCTCCTCGGCGTCTGGCCGGGGTTGCCGGGCCGGCCCCAGGTCCACCACACCTCGCGCGACTGGCTGACGAAGCTCGAGCTCGTCGCGGCCGGAGCTGGGATCACCACGGTGCCGGGAGGCCTCGTACCCTACGTGCCGAAGGGTGTTCACATCACCCATCTCGAGGGTGTCGCGGAGGAGGTGCGACGTGTCAGCATCGCGCGCCTTCCGGGACGCCGGAGCGAAGCGGTAACTGCCGTCTTGGACGTCCTTCGAAACGTCGCCGGACAGCTGCCTCGATCCTGATGTCGCGGGTCGTGTACGCACCGCCCGATGCCGCCGTACCCGCTGCCGGCGACGTCGAAGCGTCGCACGAAATCTCGTCACTGAACCCTGCGGTGTTGCCCGACAGGCGGTGTCACTTTGTTCGGCGGCACCGACGAGGCGGCGGCCAGTGTGCTCGAATTCGCTCTGCGCTGTGTTCCGTCGCAGCGAGCGGGGCGACGGTGTTTGCGACTCCGCTGGTTCCGGGACGGCGCATTAGTTGCGGGCCAATCCGCGTTGAATGAGATCGGCAACCTGATTCGCGGCCTGGTCGACTTGAGTTTGGTCGGCGCTGGACATGAGCTGCAGGCAGATGCCTCGCAGCATGCCGAGCACGGTGAGGGCGACCGCGTCGGCGTCGGCGTCGGCCCGGATGGAGCCGTCAGCGATGCCGTCGCGGACGTGGCCAGCAAGCAGAGTGCGAAACCACATGTCGCGGTCGGCGTAGACGGCACGCAGCGGGGAATCATGTTGCACGACGGACTCGGTCCACAGCACCAGGAACGCCTGCCACCCAGGTGCCCGTTCAGGCAGCGACGCAAGGTAAGTCGTGATGAGGACGGTCAGCCGTTCGAGCGCCGTTTCGCCGGTGTCGGGGACTTCGAACTGCTGAGTGGACCGCACGACGGCCTCGAGAAGCTGGTCCTTACTGCCGAAATGATGGTTCACGATTCCTCGGCTGTAGCCGGCGCTGGCCCCGACGTCGGCGAGCGACACGTTCCGCGAACCGTTGCGTGCTATCAGACTGATGGCGGCGTCGAGCACTTTGCGTTCGGTGTCTGACCGGCGCTCAACCTGGGTTCGTCTCGCGGCCTGCGCACACATCGGACACGTCCTTCCTGTCCGGCGAAGCCCTGGCGGTTAGTGGACACTCTATGGGTACGGGTACTGTTGTGTGATGTACAGCAAGTAAGTTATCTAAACCGCAAGAGGCAACGCCCACGACACGCCCGTAGTGAGGACGACTATCCGGATGAGCACGCAAACTCCTTTGGTTTTCGTCCATGGCAATCCCGAGACTTCCGCGGTGTGGGGACCGCTGCTGGCCTGTCTCGATCGGCCGCATGCTGTATGCCTGTCCCCGCCGGGATTCGGGGCACCGCTGCCCGCGAATTTCGACGCCACGCCCGCTGGTTACCGCGAATGGCTGATCGGGCAGCTCCAATTATTCCGTGAGCCAGTGGATTTGGTCGGCCATGACTGGGGCGGTGGACACGTCTTCGCCGCGGCGATGGCACGACCGGAGCTGATCCGCTGCTGGGTCAGCGACGTGGTGGGGATCTTCGATGCCGAGTACGTGTGGCACCCGCTGGCCCAAATCTGGCAGACCGAAGGTGCGGGGGAAGCGTGGGTGCAGGAGACCATCGGGGCACCGTTGGCCACCCGTGTCGACGCGATGCGTGCACTGGGCATCGAGGCCACCGTCGCCGAGCGCCTAGCCGCCGGGATGGACGCCGACATGGGTCGCGCCATTCTGTCGCTCTACCGCGCGGCACGGCAGCCGGTCATGAGTGACGCTGGTTCCCGCGCCGCAGCCGCGGCCGCCGCTCCCGGTTTGGTGCTCTGCGCCTCCGCCGATGACATGACCGGTACCGCACAGATGCGCCGGCGGGTGGCTGACGCGGCAGGCGCTGACGTCGTCGACCTCGACGGCCTCGGGCATTGGTGGATGGTCCAAGACCCGACCCGGAGTGCCGCGGTTCTCGAGAAGTACTTCGCACAACAGGAAAGGCGCTGAAAATGTCGAACACCGACATCACAACCTACACCGAAATCAATTGGGACCAACTAGATTCGGCGATCGCCGAATACCCGCCGGACGTGCCCGCCTTCATGCTCAACCTGCTCCGCTTTCACGAGACGGCGCACTACGGCGACTCGCCGTATACGGCGTGCAGCGGCCAAGAGGCCTACCTGACGCGATACATCCCGGCGTTCAACAACGTCGTCGGGCTGCTCGGGGGATCGGAGATGGTGTACGGAGGCGCGGTACTGGCCGGGATCGTCGGCGAGGCTGATCAGCCGTGGCACGCAGTCGGACTGGTCCGCTACCCGCGGCTGCAGACCTTCTACGACGTGACGCGGAACGCGGAGTACCTCGCCACGGCCGAACCTCACCGCAAGGCCGCGCTGGCCGACTGGCGGCTGTACCTCTCAGCGCCCTTGGCGCCGTGACCTCCCGGCTGCCGCCCAACCAAGTGACGCCGGGCGACGCCGATTCTGAAGATGCCGATTGCCTTCCCGACGCGTTCAGGTTTCGGCGAGTATGGTGCGCCGTGCCCGTGAAACGCGGAGAGCCGAACCGACGATCCCGCAGATCCTCGATCACGTCATCGCGCCGCTCCATCACCACGTCGCATTCGCGTTGGAAGTCGATCACGAGTATGCACGGCGGATGGTTCGCGATGTGCTGACCATGGTTCGCTGACCGATTGTCCCGGTACGGTGTCGGACGGTCAGCGGAAGAGGCGGAAGAATCCGCGCACCTGCTCGACCAGCGACTCCGGCTGCTCCAGCGCGGCGAAGTGGCCACCGCGCGGCAGCTCCTCGAACCAGCGCAGGTCGGTGAACCGCCGCTCGGCCTCCCGCCGCGACGGGCGGGCGATGTCGCGCGGGTAGATCGACAGCCCGGACGGCGCGGTGACCTCGTCCCGGAAGCTGCCGAAGCTCTCCCAGTACAGGCGCGCCGACGACGTGGCCGACGCGGTGAACCAGTAGACCGAGATCTCGTCGAGGATCGTCTGCCGCGACACCGCGTCCTCGGGGTGGCCGTCGTTGTCCGTCCAGGCCCAGAACTTCTCTGCGATCCACGCGGCCTGGCCCGCCGGGGAGTCGGTGAGGCCGTAGCCGAGCGTCTGCGGCCGCGTCGCCTGCTGCGCCGCGTACCCCCCATACCCCAGCGACACCATCAACGTGTCCCAGGCGCGCGCGATGCGAGTGATGCCCCACCCGGTCGTCGACGGCTTGTCACTCCAGCCGTACCCGGGCAGCGACGGCGCTACCACATGGAACGCGTCCGCCGGGTCCGCGCCGTGCGCACGCGGGTCGGTCAGCGGGCCGAGGACCTCAAGGAACTCGAGTACCGAACCCGGCCACCCGTGCGTGAGCACCAGTGGGAACGCGTCCGCCTCCGGCGAGCGGACGTGCACGAAGTGGATGCCCAGTCCATCGACCGTGTCGCGGTACTGCGGGAAGACGTTGAGCCGCTTGGCGAATCCGAAGTCGTAGTCCTCGGCCCAGGTGCGGCAGAGCTCCTGCGCATAGGCCAGCGGCAACCCCTGTGACCAGTCGTCCACCGGCTCGGCCTCGGGCCACCGCGTCCGTCGTAACCGTTCACGCAGATCCGCGATCTCGGCTTCGGTGATACTGACCTCGAACGGCTCGGCGGCCACAGCGGAGCTCCCTTCCTTGCTGGGTGGACATCGGCGCGAATTGGGTTGCGACAGCGGGCGAGTGGGCCCGCAGACCTAAAAGTACCCGTTCTTCGGCGGCGGGGTTCCGTTGACCAACAGGGATCCGATGGCGGTCGCCGCGGAGCGGTGAGCGCGCTGGTACCACAAACCCTGCTGCCATCACGGGGTTGGGCGCCATGAGCGGGCGATCTGGCACTCAACTCTGTTGGGTCGCAACACGGTGTCGCTTCGGTTGAGGTTGTGTTGCAGGTATTGGTGGCAGTGACCCGAATTGGCTGCCGACCAGGTCGGTTCTGGTCAAGGTCATGACAAGGGTCCGGGCCGTCAATGACCAGGCGGGTCCACACGCCGATCTGGGCCGGCACTGAAATCTGCCCCGCGGTGGGAGAGTCCGCGGACGGGCGAGGGCATTGTGCGCGGCCCGTTCGAATCTGTTCGGCGAGCACCGACATGAGTTGGCTATTGAGCCCTGGATACGCATCTAAGGTCGGGTAGTGCGGCGCTGACTACGTCGCCGGCGGAGTGGTAGCCGCCGGAGGCGACGACTGCTTCCAATGACGGCACGGCAGTGCGCGTCGAGGCCGGTTCGTAGGGCGGTGACGCCTGCCGTGTGGACGTGGTCTGAACCGTCTGGGTCTGATGGAGCCTCCCGCCCTCAATGCCAGGACGGTTCGGCCGTCCTATGGGCCCGATGCATTGGGAACAACTTTGGGAACCAAACTCGGCGAGACCGCCGAAAGTGGGTGCAACGAATGGACCGTTCACAGCACTGCAGAGGCTCCTGACCTGGACAGACGAGACGTCGAGGATCCGGTGAAACCGTCATCCGTCGGCTCATAACCCAGAGGTCGCAGGTTCGAATCCTGTCCCCACTACTAAATGAAATGGCCCCCGGAGATTTCTCCGGGGGCCATTTTCATGCCTGCCGAGAACGGCAATGCCATGCCTTTTCCTGTGGTCTGCACCGGATTTGGCGACAATCTGGCGGGCCGAGCACACGCTGCGCCACGAAACGGCGGCTTTGGCATGGTGGCAAGAAGGTGCCACCGATGATTGACCACCGACGACGGGCGACACTCGCCGAAGCCAGCGATTTGACGATGTGTTGCCGTCTGTATGTCGTCACATTGGCTGGACCTGACCGAAGTCTGGCGGCGCGCGAATTGCGTCAAGTCGCCGCGGGCCTGCCGAGTCTCCGAGGCATGCTGATCGCGCCGACCGTTGCACCCGCGCTGAGCGTTGGTTGAACTGCTGGTTCCGCGCGGGTGCGTATCGAACTCCAGCCATTGCTGTCGGGTTCTGCGGGACGCTGGCACCGTGCGTGTCGGTCGGCGCCGCGGTGGCGGTCTAGACGGTCTCGGAGCCAAACCGAGGGCGGCCAACGGTGACGTTCGATCGAGAATGTCACCGTCTTCGCGAGGTTTGGCAGCCGAGTCGATGGCGGCGGTTGAATCGTTGTCGTGACGGGTCACGCGATGGCTCTGGTGACGGGGACGTCCGGCGTGACGACGTCGACGGGGTCGCCTGTTCTCGGTCGCCAACATTCGACGCCGGGTTTTGCTGGACATCGGTTTCGCCGAGCATGGGATCTGTATGTCGGCACCCGCATGTAGTCCATCCGCAGGTAGCGGGAGCCTAATTCGCACGGCCTCCGAGTATGATTCCAGGATGTCGATCCACCGCGTACGTAGCTGCCGCACGGTCAGTGCGCGGGCGGCGCTTCGCTGGGTCGGCCTTGGCGCGTCGGCGCTGCTGGCCCTCTCGGCCCCGCTCGTCATCCCCGACACAGCAGCTGTGGCATCTGCCGACGATTGTCCCGACGCCGAGGTGGTCTTCGCTCGCGGCACCGACGAGCCACCCGGCATGGGCCGGGTCGGCGATGCGCTCGTCGATTCGCTACGCCAGCAGACCGACGGCCTGAACATCAGGGCCTACGCGGTGAACTACAAAGCCACCATCACTCAGCGGCACGGCGGCGATGGCGCCAAAGACGCGATTTCCCACATCAAATCCACCGCGTCTTCGTGTCCCAACACCAAGATCGTCTTGGGTGGTTACTCGCAAGGTGCAAGTGTGGTCAACATCGTGGCCGGTTTCTCCGGTATCAACTGGGGCGATCCGCTACCACCTGAGTACATGAAAAACATTGCGGCGGTTGCTACTTTCGGAAATGTGGCCGACCGCACCGACGGACCGCCCCCGACCCAGAATTCGCCGCTCAGTGCCAAGGCGATCGACCTGTGCAACCCCAGCGACCCGATTTGTCACGCAGGTCCGGGCAACGCTTGGAGCGGGCACACGCAGGGCTATGTTCCCGAGTACACCGACGAGGCTGCGGCCTTCGTTGCGGCCGCGCTTCTGGCTGGGTCGGCCCAGTCGGTGCCCGGCTACGGCTCGCAGATCCCGATGTACGGCCCGCAGTCGCCGGTCTATGGCCCACCGCCCGGCCCGCAGTCGCCGGTCTATGGCCCACCGCCCGGCCCACAGTCGGG
>Ga0193716_1002103_pt1 | contig 11383 bp, 9 predicted proteins | sample U2c1metaG_FD_145901 | JGI IMG/M metagenome (GOLD analysis project Ga0193716, IMG submission 145901) | Soil microbial communities from a riparian zone of the East river system, Colorado, United States - U2c1 | ecosystem: Environmental > Terrestrial > Soil > Riparian zone | place: USA: East River...
CTGTAAAAGTCTGACGCAAGGGCGACTCCTGCTTGTTAACTACAATCGCGTTTGTCTCGCAATCATAATAACCAGACACGGTTTGGTCGCTGTCACCGTCGAACCGCACAAAAGACACAGTCAATCCGAGGCCATGAGCGATCAATACTGGATCTATGGGAGGTTCTGAGAGGTCATTCTCTTGGAGTAGCTGGAGAGCTTCATGCTCCGCGCGTCGGTAATTGGGCTTGTCGATTTTAAACGCAGAAGCCATCATGACCGTCCTCCAAAACGAATCAAAGTAGTACCTAGTACTGTAACTGATTTAAGTGCGCGTTTTGCACCCAAAGCTGTGCAAAGCCTATGCTGATTTAGATACCCAGCAAGCAATGCGCTTACCAGGGTTTAGGTCCACACTTTAGGCTTTATCGGTGGATCATCAATAACTCTCTAACGTTTTTTCCATTTTATGGACAAATGGTCAGTTTACCCATGATTATCATTAGAATCAGAGATTTACGCGATTCCCAATTCTTGAGGGAGTCAAGTATATAAATCCCGAAATTAAGGCATACTCGTTCGCTTTCAGTAATATGCTCAATCCCCCAATTACTTGTGGTGACCCGCTACGATTGGGGGCGAATGCTCTGTGCTGAGAAGACGAGACGTAGCGAGTACCTCTGTCATAGGTCAAGACGGCCTCTCGAGCCGCAAGCCTTAGCGTAAGCCCGGTGATTGGGATTCTCAAAGGTGTGTAATGGTGATGGTGATGGTGGACAGGGACTGAATCGAGCGCCATTACACCGCCGGAAGTGTGTAAATGGTGGTGGTGGCCAGAGACGGGATCGAACCGCCGAAGCAGGCCAAGATATCTCTTACAGATCATCTTGGAGAAACACCCAACGCCTGGAGAATACGTCAGCGGCGCGCTCCTCCGCGTGCGGGAGTATGATCGAAAAAACTGGGCTTTTGCGGAGATTTCGGCTGATTTCTACTAGTATCGACGTAGAGAGAACAACTCAAACGACTAAATGGCGGAAGAGGAGGGATTCGAACCCCCGATACCCTTTCAGGTACGCCAGTTTTCAAGACTGGAGCCATCAACCACTCGGCCACTCTTCCCTTCTGAAGTTTAGTACGGGGCAGACCATAGCGCAAAGAGATGATCAGCAATCTTTCATCCCCGCCTTACAGCAACGTTCACTACTTTTTTCACTGGCCGATTGTCGAGTCAAGTCAGGATATCGCTCTGACGCCATCCGGCTGCCCTTTGCACCGAGCGCGATATACCGTGAGATTATTTGTCACATTCTGACTCAAGGTTTGTTGCGAGTCGCCTTCGAAACGCGTGCCAGACGCACAGGTTATCCCTGCCGTACTCAAAACCCCCTTGATAACCTGCTTAGTATCTGACCGGCAGATGAACAGGCTATTCGGGGAGACCGGACCAGCCGGGGCTGGTCCGGTCGAGATTGCGTTTGAGAGCTTCGAAATGCAGGGATGATTGCTGACGTTCCTGCTCGAACTGGCGGGCAGTCTTGATCGCGACCTCCGGTGAGATTATACGGAGCTGCTTTCCGGTGCTCTGGGCGAGGACCTGTACAGTGCAGGCCCGCTCAAGGTAATAAAGATCGTCGAAGACGTTTGCAATGGTTTCGCCGCAAAGGAGAACTCCGTGGTTCGCCATGAAGAGGATGTCCGCGTTGGCGAGCTTGCTGCAGATGCGGTCGCCTTCCTGGTCGTCTAGGGCAAGACCCCGATACTCCGTATCGTAAGCAACTCGATCGTAATAGCGGAGGGAATTCTGACTGGCCCACTCCAGATGACCTTCCTGCAGTAGAGTCAGCGCCGTAGCGTAGGGCATGTGTGTATGCATGATGCAGCGTGCATTTTTTTTAGCTCTGTGGATGCGGCCATGGATGAAAAAAGCGGTGGGCTCCACGTCACGATGACCGTCGAGTTTATAACCATCGACGTCGACGGTGACGATATCGGAGGGGAGGATATCGGACCAATGGATGCCCTGTGGATTGATGAGGAAGACTTCCGTGTCAGAGCCATTGGCGACGGCGTAGCTGAAATGGTTGCAAACACCTTCATGGAGACCAAGCAGGGCGGCAGCACGGAGGGCTGCGGTAAGGTCGATTTTGGCCTGGCGGAGGGATTCTTTGTGAGTCATAGGATCACCGAATATTTCATGAATCGAAGGATATTCGTATGTCGAAGAGGAAGAGGCGAGTTTAACTGTGGCACAAATGGGGAACAATCAAGCAGCCGTCCTTAGCTCTCAGCGACCGAGTTATTCAAAACCCAGGAGGCCTAAGATGACCCCCCCCCGGGTTTCAAATGAACATGGACTATGGCTTGATCGGAACGAACTTTATGCAAACGGGGGTATCGATCATGGACGACTTACCGGTGGGAGTAAGCTTGCCGGTACTCGGATCAACCTTGTAGACAAAAACATTGTTGGTGGCCTCGTTCGCGGAAAGGAGAAAGGAGCCAGTTGGATCGAGAGCGAAGCTGCGCGGTTGAATACCGCCGGTGGGAGATTGCTGCACCTCGGTGAGGGTGCCTTTGACCGGATCTATGGCGAAAACGCCGATGGTATCGGGACCACGCGTGCCGTCCTCATGGGTGCGGCGGTTGGATTCGTAGAGAAACTTGCCATCGGGGCTGATCTCGATCTCAGCACTGTGATTGTCGCCAGTGAAGTTGGGGATGGGCGAGAAGTGGGCAGTCTGAACGTGCGAAAGTGTGGCGGCAGCGGCATCCCAGGAGAAGACGTCGATGGCTCCGCTCATTTCACCTAGTTGGTAACCAAATTTCCCGACGGGATCGAAGATGAAGTGGCGCGGGCCGCCGCCAGGAGCAACCGTGACAAAGGAAGGAGTGGGGGGGGAGAGCAGACCGGTCTTTTCATCGAAGTTGTAGACGAATATCCTGTCCTGTCCCAGGTCGGAGACGATGACGTACCGGTTATCAGGAGAGGCAATGACGGAGTGAGGGTGGGCAGATGCTTGGACGGGCAGGAAGACACTGTGGCCGATGTGCTGCATGAACGAGGTCTGCTCACCGAGAGAGCCGTCCTCCCTGATACGCATGACGGAGATGCTGCCACTGCCAAAGTGAGCCATGAAGATGAAATGACCGGTCTTATCCGTGGAGATGAAGCAAGTGCTGGTTCCCCCGGAGGGGAGAGTGTTCAAGAGGCGGAGCTTGCCGCTCTTCGGATCAATCGCGAATGCGCTAACGTAGGAAGCATGATCGAGCGGAGGGCCCACGGAGGTGGGGTCTTCGATGACAGCATAGAGGAACCGATGGTTAGGAGCGATGGTGATGAAAGAGGGATTGATGATCTCTGCTGCGAGTTGTGGCTCGCTGATATCACCGGTAGCTGCATTGAATCGACTGACATAAATGCCCTTGCTATGGCTCTGGCCGGGACCGACGGGCAGGCTGTTGTGCACGGACTTGAAGCCGGTATAAGTGCCGGAGTACATGAAGAAGTCCTTGTCCTGAGCCGAAGCGGAGCGGCTGGGTAGTAGCGCAAGGCCGAGGCCGAGGGCGAGACAGAGCGCGAAACGGAAGAATCTCATCGTTTGTTATCTCCTTCTGTGAGAGGACGGTCGGGATAGCGGTGCAGCCGATCGGCTTGCACGGAGTAGCCATATGCAGGTGGGAGCTGCAAAGGCTGTTCAGGGGAACGAAGGGGTCATTGGGGTCCGTGGTCGGTGGCGTGAACGTAGTTGGTATTGTCTGGGAAACGGGCGAAGTAGAGAAAGGTTGCAGGTTGATCGCCGGGGTTGATATTGGAGTGGATCATGGTGCCATCGGGGCGCGACATATAGGCCATGCCGGGGCGCTGGACGCGAAGCTGAGTGCCGAGGAGAATGAGGCTGTTGCCTTCGATGGCCGCCCAGACCTCCTCCTGTGCGGGCTTGTGGGGATGAGGCTCGCCTAGAGTGCGGGGATTGATAGTGACAGTGATGACACTCTGGATTGTGCCAAGACCGTCAGCAGGAGAGAAGAGCTCCTTGACGACGTGAGCCCAGTGGCCGGAGGCCCCGCCTACGATATAGGGGTCACCCCCAGCGGGGGTTCGCTGGCGAGCGGTGCTCTGATCGCGAACGACCATCTTTGTCTTTGGGTGGAACTCTGCGGGGGTGGGTTCGTTAATGACATACATAGTAAGAGGCTGGTCGCCGGTAGCCTTCATTACGAACTCGACACCGGCCGGCATGAAGACAGCGATGTTGCGGTGCAGCTTAGCGGTCTCGCCGGCAGCAGAGATCTCGCCCTCCCCGCTTAGGATGTAGAAGACCTCCTGTTGCTTATTGAGACGGGAGGGTATGGTGGAGGCACCGGCAACGAGGCGGCCGAGGGCGAGAAAGTTGGCGTAGTCGAGGACAGCACTCTTCTGGGGCGGAGCAAAGTTGTCACCTTTGATAAGGATGTCACGGAGAACCAGTGAGCCATGTTCAAAGCGAGGCATGGAGCCCTGCCAGTCGCTGATGAACATGTCGATACGACGAGTCTCGGAGTCGTTGCCTTTGGCATATTTTACAAGGCCCGGGGAGGGATAGGAGTCGATGCCGTTGATGGCATTCTGCGTGCCACTGAAGAGCGGCGGCGTCTGGGACGTCTGTGCTCCGGCGAGCGTAGCCGAGAAGAGGATCAGAGCCGATATCGTGAAAGAAGCAAGCGTTGCGCGGGGCATGGTTGCGGTCTTTTCTCCTGCTCTACTGACGGGGCTGGTGCGGATGATAGAAAGCGAAGTAAAGAAACTTTACTTGAGAGTCTTCGTTGTAATTGATGTTGCTGTGAGGAGTCTTATCGTCGGGAATGTGATAAAAGGCCATGCCGGGGGTCTGGCGGCGGAGTTGGTTTCCAACGAAGGCGAGGCTGGTTCCATCGAGGGCGGTCCAGACCTCCTCGATGTCAGAGTGGTCGGTAAGATGAGGCTGACCGATGGTGAGAGGATCCATCGTGACTGTCAGGACACTTTCAAGGGTGGCGAGGCCGTCTTGAGTGACAAAGAGGGGCTTAACGATATGCGACCAGTGGCTCTCCGCGGTGCTGAATGGGAGCTTATTTTCATCGCGGACAAGCATGGAGGTATTGGGCCGGAAGCCGGGCGGCGTGGGCTCCTTAACTATATATAGACCGAGAGGCTTATCACCGGTGTTCTTGAGAGTGAACTCAAGGTTAGCGGGGATAAGGAGGGCAATGTTGCTGAAGAGCTCCGCACTCTGTCCGCCAGCCGTAGCTGTTCCCTGTCCGGACTCAACAAAAAGAATCTCCTGCTGGCCTACAAGACGGGTCGAGGTCGTGGAGGCGTGTGGTGCAAGGGTGTCATACGTGTAGGCCTCCACGAGGCGGAGGACAGCGCCTTTTTTGACCGGATTGTGGGGGTCCCCACGTGTGAGAATGTCGCGTTCTTCCAGCCCCCCTCCGGCCTTGTGCGGAGCGGTAGTATGCCAGTCGCTGAAGTAGAGATCGATACGGTCGCCGGTCGTCTGAGCCAGTGCGAAGGATGACAGCGCGGCGCATATACCTAGTGATGCGAGAAGCTTTCTCACAATCAAGCTTATTCTCCCTTTTGCTGCAAGTTGACCAGGGCGGGCAACTTTAATGTCGCGAAGTGATTTTAGTTGAGCAGCTCACCCATGGATGAACAAGCGAAATAGTGCGAAACCATCCTACAGAAGTGGACGAATGAGGACTAGGGAGGCTTTGCTGCCCTGAGTTTCCGGCGGTTTTCGGAGGAAAGAGAGTCTCATTTCGCACAATTTCGCTTGTTGAACAGCGGAGAGACTGCTCCACTATGTATATTTGGCAGGATCGTCACCCAGCCAGTGACTTCGGAGAATTTCCTTCAATGATGGTTATTCATTGCCGTGTTCTGAGAGTTTCCTTACCATTATTTGTGCTGGCTGGCGGCAGCGCCCTTCTGCTGGCGCAAACCTCGGGTTCATCATTTCATAACGCGCCAGCATCCGCGCAACAGTCTAAAAATCCTTATGCCGCAGAGGCCTCGGCCGCAGCAGCCGGCAAAGATGTCTATGAACGCAGCTGCGTCATGTGCCATGGAGCCGGCGGCAAGGGGACCGGCAACGTACCTCCCGTGATGGGTGATCCAGTAAAAACGGCCACGGATGGTCAGGTGTTCTGGTACATCACGAAGGGAGACCTGGGCAACGGAATGCCTTCATGGGTTCAGATGCCAGAGGACCAACGCTGGAAAGTAATCAGCTATATAAAGTCGCTAAATGGAGCGCCTGTAACGGGTAGTGCAGGCATTGCGACTCCTGTGACCATTCCAAAGGCAGCGGCTACAGGCGTGATGTTGAATGCGCCGGCACCCAAAGCTCCATTTACCGATTATCGCTACGAGAAACCGGGACTATCGCGCTGGATCAAACTCAAGGATCTTCCTGAGCCGATGCTGGACGAGTCCGCGACCAACGGCCCGAAGATCGTGGCGCGGCCTGAGGGAGCGTGGCCGAAGGCGCCCGAGGGCTTCAAGGTAGAGCAGTACGCGACGGGACTGAACAACCCGCGGCTGATGCGCAGGGCGCCGAATGGAGATATCTTTCTGGCGGAGACGAGCGCGGGCAACATCAAGGTGTTCCACGGGATGACGAAGGATGGTAAGCCGCAGGAGGTTCACGTCTTCGCGATCGGACTTAACACACCGTTTGGAATCGCGTTTTACCCGTTGAAGAACCCGCAGTGGGTCTACATCGCAAATATGGATTCCGTGGTGCGATTTCCATACCACGAAGGTGATGTGACGGCCCGTGGGCCGGCGGAGCATCTGGCTGATCTTCCCAGCGGAGGCCATCACCGGTCGAGGGACGTGCAGTTCTCACCGGATGGCAAAAAGATGTTCGTCTCCGTGGGCTCCCGAGAGAATGTAGACGACGCCGATGTGACGCCTGGGGAGAAGTACCGAGGGGACATTCTGGAGTACAACCCCGATGGCTCGGGAATGCGGATCTATGCGTATGGGATACGCAATGCGGTAGGCCTCGCTGTGAATCCGACCACAGGCGAGCTGTGGTGCTCGGTGAATGAGCGAGACGGCCTGGGCAACAATCTCGTGCCTGACTACATTACTCACGTGGAGGCTGGTGGTTTCTATGGCTGGCCATGGTGGTATATGGGCGGTCACCAGGATCCGCGCTTTCTAGGAAAGCGCCAGGATCTGAAGGGGAAGGTCATCACTCCAGATGTGATTCTGCAGCCGCACAATGCTTCGCTGCAGATGATGTTCTACGACGGAGCCCAGTTTCCGGCAAAGTACCAGGGCGACATCTTCGCGGCCGAGCATGGTTCATGGAACAAGTCGCCTCGCACAGGATACGAGGTGATTCGTGTACCGCTGCACCAGAGCGGGCATGCAAGTGGCGAGTACGAGGATTTCCTGACAGGCTTCGTCGTGGACGACGAGAGCGTGTGGGGACGTCCGGTAGGTGTTGTCACGGCAACGGACGGTTCCCTTCTGGTGAGCGACGACGGTTCGGGCTCGATATGGCGTGTAAGCTACGGGACAAAGTAAGACGGAGGAATAAGAACGGATGCGAATAGATACAAAGGGTTTTCTTGGTTTTTTCGCTGGTGTGGCCTTGCTGACGGGGTCGGTTTCCTCAGCCCAGCTTGCGGTAAAGAAGGCGCTGACGCTGGATATCGCGAAACGGGTTGCTGCTGCCTCTGAGAAGGAGGCAACGAGCCATCAGTGGCATGCCTTCGTTGTTATTGTCGACGATGGCGGAAACCTGATGTACCTGCAACGGATGGATGAAGCCCAGCTGGGAAGCCTGGATGTCTCGATCGCGAAGGCACGGAGTGCGCTGTTGTTCAAGCGCCCGACCAAGATGTTCGAGGAGGCGGTGCATAACGGTTATACGCCTGTTTTGAAGGTGCCGAACGCGATGCCCATTGAGGGCGGTATCCCCTTGGTTGTCGATGGAAAAATTATAGGAGCTATAGGGGTAAGTGGAGGCACACCGCAGCAGGATGGCCAGATGGCACAGGCGGGGGTGGATGCATTCCCTGGTATCGTGCAGGCTAAGTGATAAGTTAGAGACAATGCGTCATTGAAGCGACTAGAACCCTCTGTGGCTTGCGCGAAAGGATTTATTCCACATAGGAGTTGCGACAACAGCATGCGAGCGCCTAACTACACGAGCCTCACAGGTTGACGGATCGTCTATGGAGATTGGAACGAACGAGCAGAGGGTTCGCGACTTACCGCGGATCAAGAGGATGGGTCAGGTTGGGAGATCTCTTATGTTGAAAATATCCGCGATGGCGATCTTCGTGGTTCCGATGTTATGCGGCGCGCAGAATAGCACGACAATGCCTGACGGACCGGGTAAGGCGATCATTCAGAAATCGTGTGTTGGGTGTCACAGTCTTAAGGTGGTCACTTCGAAGCAGGCTACGCATGATGAATGGGCGACTCTGGTGGACCAGATGATATCCAAGGGTGCTGATGTTTCAGACGACAATATAGAGGCGGTAGTGCAGTACTTAGCTGCTCACTATAGTCCTGCAAAGGATCAGAAGACAGAACAGGTTAAGCCGAGCAAGCCCGCTCCGGTGAATGTGAACAACGCAACTGGGCAGGAGCTGGAGCGCGAGCTTGCATTGTCGGACAAAGAAGCTGAAACGCTAGTGCGATACCGCGAGCAAAATGGCAAGTTCAAAAGCTGGCAGGAGGTGGCTGCGGTACCGGGAGTGCCTTCGGCCAGGATTGAGGAACAGCGGGATCGGCTTGCATTTTGATTGAGCGCAGTTGTGCCAAAAACGCGCATGCTATTCGATTCGCAGATAGGCTCAGGAGTCAGGTTGGCCTTTGAGGTTAGTACTCGCCGGTCACTATGTTCAGAAGAGCTTTGCCCCGAGCATATCGCTCTACCTGCTGGCTGACGAATCTGAAAGCACGTTTCATGAACATTGGGCTGTCGGTGGCAATGTGCGGGGTAATGAGAAGGTTTGGAGCCTTCCACAGCGGATGGTCCGCAGGGAGTGGTTCGGGATCGGTGACGTCGATGGCGGCGCGGATTCTTTTTTCTACTAAGGCATGAAGCAACGCTTCGGTATCGACGACCGGGCCACGAGCGGCATTGACCAGGAGGGCTCCAGGCTTAATCTTCGCGAGGCGGCGGGTATCAATAAGATGCCTGGTCTCGGACGTAAGCGGGGTGATGAGGACGATGATGTCAGCCTGCGGGAGCAGGTCATCGAGCCTGCTGACTGGCTCAACTCCTTCGCGTGCCGAGCGGGCGATGCGAAGGAACTTTGGGCCAAACGGTGCGAGGCGAGCTTCGATCGCCTTACCGATGGAGCCGTAGCCAACGATGAGAATGGTCTTGTCTGCGATCTCGTCGAGGAGCACTGGAGCATTAGCGTCAGGAGTTACGTCTGGCGAAAGCAGATAGATCTGTTCCGCTTCGTCCTTCGCAGCCCAATCCGCGCGTTGCTTAAGCTCAACATAGAAGGGCAGGTTCTTCTGCATGGCGAGAACCGCGGTGACAGCCCATTCGGCAGTGGGCGTATCGTGTACGCCACGGGCGTCGCAGAGGGTGACACCGGAGGGCAGAAACGTGAGCAGCGAGTCCACGCCGGCCCAGAGGGCTTGCACAACCTGTACGCCTTTGAGATGCGGCCACTGAATGCGGCCAGTCGCGGGAGAAAGGGCTGAAACCCAAAAATCGATTTCCACGTCATCCTGCAAATCAGCAGGGATGCGTACCAACTCTACTTCCTTGGGAAAGTCTCGCAACAGCGACTCATCTATGGATTCTTCCACGCCGACTCGAACCATACTATGTTTCTCCAATGGGTTGTGGCACAGCAAATGGCTGTAAAAGGTGAATCAGACCAGACTCGTTGCGCGTTCACGCTCGCGCTGCGTTCTGTAGTTGAAGAGAAAATAGACCGGAACGCCGATAAGAACGATGAGAACTCCGGGGATGGTCGTAGTGGGGCGATAGAGAAACAGGATGACGAGGATGACAGTAGCGGCGATGATGTAAAGCGCCGGAACGAAGGGGTAGCCAAAGGCGCGATAGGGGCGCTCGACATTCGGCTGAATCTTTCGCAGGCGGAATATGCCAGCGATGGTAAGGATGTAGAAGACGAGCGCCGCGGAGACAACGTAATCGAGCAAATTGCTGTAGAGGTTGCCATAGGTGTTGGTTGCGGGTTGATAGGTGCGGATGAGTACAAGGACGGCAGCCCACATGCCTTGCATGATGAGCGCAGAACTGGGCACGTTGGAGCGGTTAAGGGTCGAGGCCTTCTTGAAGAAGAGACCATCCAGGGACATCGCGTAGTAGGCACGAGCCCCGGAGAGGATCATGCCGTTCATGCAGCCGAAGGCTGAGATCATGATGGCGATAGCAATGAGAGTGGGGCCAAGGCCGGGAAAGATAGCCTGGAGTACCATGGCGGCGACTCGGTCGGACGGCGCATGCTGGATTTCGCTGAAGGGTAGAACAACCGTGTAGGCGAAGTTCGCACCCATGTAGAGGATCATCACGATAATGGTGCCGAGGGCAAGCGAGAGCGGTACATTGCGACTGGGATTGCGCACCTCACCTGCACTGAAGGTGATGTTATTCCAGGCATCGGCAGCGAAGAGCGATCCGATCTGTGCGGTACAGAGCGCGATCAACATACCAAAGCCGGTGATCGGGGAGATGCCGGGGGCAGGAAGGGTAAAGCCCCGAGGTGTCCAGGCGTGGCCAAAGTTGGCAGCAACGACAGACGCCTTCCAGCCAATCAGCAGGCCGATAAGAATGACGCCGATCAAGGAACCGATCTTCATGGTGGTGAAGACGTTCTGAACGCCTTTGCCATATTTGAGGCCGGTGGTATTCGTCCAGGTAAGAAATGCAATAAGCAGCAGAGAGACAAGCTGCGCCGTGGAAAGGGAGATGGCGTAGGTGGGCAGAATGTGAATGGGCGGAACGATATACCTGGTCTCTGTAATCTGCGGCCAGAGGACACCGAGATACCGACCGAAACCCACGGCGGAAGCGGCGATGGTCCCCGTCTGGATGACCAGAAACAGCGTCCAACCATAGAGAAATCCCCAGAGCGGAGAGAAAGCTTCGCGCAGGTAGACATACTGGCCGCCGGCGTGAGGCATCATTGCGGCAAGTTCCCCATAAGAGAGCGCCGCAGTCATGGTTAGGACACCGGCGATGAGCCAGGCGACCATAAGCCAGCCGGCGCTGCCCACCTCGCGCGCCATCTCGGCAGCGACAATGAATATACCGGAACCAATCATCGAGCCAGCGACGATCATCGTCGAGTCGAAGAGTCCCAGGCTGCGGTTCAGCTTGCGATGCGTTTCTTCAGACTGGGATTGGGTCACTGGTTGCTTCAC